>Ga0308157_10003627_pt1 | contig 22018 bp, 14 predicted proteins | sample PhyBR1_FD_201035 | JGI IMG/M metagenome (GOLD analysis project Ga0308157, IMG submission 201035) | Phyllosphere microbial communities from UC Gill Tract Community Farm, Albany, California, United States - DLSLB.R1 | ecosystem: Host-associated > Plants > Phyllosphere > Unclassified | place: USA...
GGCGGAAGCCTGCCAGGACTGGCGCGCGGCGATCGACGAGCGGGTCGCATCGGGCGAGTACGACGCAATCTTTACGACGGCGTCATCGAAGTCGGGCTTCCGCTCTGACGACGACGCGGTGAGCGATACCGAGGTTCACACGGCGGCGCTTCTCGGCGCGTGGCAGCACCGCTCCGACGACATGGTCCCGATGATCGTCTTGCGCGACAACCCGATCTTCCCGCAGGAATCGCTCGAGTGCATTGCCGACCGCGCCGCGGTCGATAGCGGCGAGTGCTCGCTCCCGCGCGACGAGGCGCTTCTCGAGACCGGCTTCGACGCCGCCGTGGCGCAGACGGCGAACGCGCACATGATCGACCTCAGCGACTTCGAGTGCGGCCCCGCCCGGTGCGAGATGGTCGTCGGCGGCGTCATCGTGACGCGCGACGGCGCGCACCTGACGCGCGCCTACGCGGCGACCCTCGCGCCCTACCTCAACGACGCGCTCGTCGAGCTGCTCGAGGAGGACTGAGCTAGCGGATCGCGCGCTGCAGCTCGTCGGCCAGGTACGGCCCGAGCGTCGAAGCGTAGGTCGCGGTGAGGTGGTGGCCGTCGCGGTAGACAACGACGCCGCCGATAACGGCCGGGCACTCGCCGTCGGCGCAATAGAACCGCGTGAGGTCGATGAGCTCGGCGTCCGGATCCACGAGGACGGCGTCCTCCTTGGGATCGTTCAGAAGTGCCGTGCTCTCAGGCGCCTCGCAGCGGTCCTCGGCGGTCTCCGGATCCTCGGACACGCACGTGACGGGCGAGCCATCGAACGACGGGTTGTCGCGCAACGCGATGATCGGCACGCTCTTGTCGGGGCGCTTCGCCCAGGCCTGCGTCATGGGGAGGACCTCGTCGGCGGCGGCCGGGTCGGCGAGTACGTCCGTGCGCGAGTCGGCGCTCGACACGCCGTCGAGGTCGTTCTTCGCCGTGACGCGGTTGGCGACGACGATCGCGTCGAGGTCGTCGGCCGACGCCACGTACTCGTCGGCCGCCGCGCGCCATGCCGTGCAGGCGGCGGTCTGGTCGGCCGTCGCGAGCTCGAGCGTCTCTTCCGTCCAGTAGCAGCCCGCGTGGCCGGCGACGTCGAAGCGCCAGCCGAGCTTTTCCGCGGCCGCGCGGTAGGCGGGGATCATCGCGTTGTTGTGCGAGTCGCCGATCGCGAGCACCCGGTGGCTCGCGTCCTTCGGCCCGAAGGAGCACACACGGAACTCGGAGTCGTCGGGGCCGGCCCAGCAATCGGGATTGTTGCCGTCGTCGCTCTCGATGTCCGACAGAGTCGGAACGAGCGGAAGGCCGTCGAGCTCGGGGTTGTCGCAGGGTGCGAGCTCGGGGTCGATGGCCTCGGCGCCGAAGCACTCGGGCTGAACGTTTACGAGGTTCGCCGCGATGTCTGCGGTGCGCTGCTCGCTCGCGCGGAGGAGCTGAACGGATCCGACCGACACGACGAGCACGCAGGCCATGGCGGCCGCGCTCCACACCGCGATCGTGCGCGGGCGACGGCCGCCAAGAAGCTTCGGCGAGGTGCGCACGGCATCCTCGACAAACCGCGTCGAGAGCCAGGCGAGCGCGATGCTGCCAGCCCCGATCGCCAGCTTGTGGGCGGTCGTGAGGGGGATGCCGGTGACGAACGGCACGATGACGATGAACGCCCAGTGCCACAGATAGATGGCGTACGACACGCGCCCGATCATCGCGACGGGGGTGAAGCGGCCGATATCGGCGAGCAGCGAGGGTGCGCCGCCCCAGATCGCGAGGACGGTGCCGGCGACCGGCAGCAGCGCGGTCACCCCGGGGAAGGGCGTGGCACCCGAGTAGGCAAAGACCGACACCAGGATCAGTGCGATACCGGTGCCCGCGACGATGGATCCGCGGACGCGGCCCGCGATCGCCGGCACGAAGGCGAGGAGCGCGCCAGCGCCGAACTCCCACGCGCGCGTGAAGGTCGAGAAGTAGGCCGCGCTTGGCGCGACACTCATTTGCGCCACGCTGAAGACGAACGAGGCGATCGTCGCGACGCCGATCGAGACGAACATCACGCTGCGCCACGGGAGCTTGCGGAACAGCCACATCGAGGCGACGAGCAGCAGGGGGAGGAGCACGTAGAACTGCTCCTCGGCCGAGAGCGTCCAGAAGTGCTGCACGGGCGAGGCGAGGTTATCGGCCGCCAGGTAATCGACGCTGCCGAGCAGGAGGTGCCAGTTCTGCACGTACAGCGCCGACGCCGTGATGTCGCCAAAGAACTGCGGCCAGAGCGCGTTCGGCACCCAGATCAGCGTCGCGACGCCCACGAGGACGAGAACGAGAAGAGAGGCGGGTAGGAGGCGCGAGGCTCGCCGCGCCCAGAACTTCCCGAGCGCGATGCGCCCCGTCTTCGCGCGCTCGCGCACGAGGTGCGACGTGATCAGGTAGCCGCTGATCACGAAGAAGATATCGACGCCGACGAAACCGCCCGTGAGCCGGTTCGGCCACAGGTGGTAAAGCATGACGCTCATCACCGCGAGGGTACGGAGCGCCTGAATATCGGAACGGAACGCGCGGGTCTCCCCGGAAGCGGGCCGCGTGGAGCGGAGCGTGGGGGTCGCCATCACCTCGTGCGCGGGCCTTAGTTGCCGCGGAGCTTGCGGACCACGCGCGCCGGCAGGCCGTCGAGCTTGTCGTTCACGCCGCGGGCGATGCGGCCCGCGGTGCCACCCGTGCGGGCGTTGAGGCTGCGGGCAACGACGCGCGCGGCCGAGTCCTGCGCCTGCGGGCGGCGGGCCTCGCGGAGCTGCTCGCGCAGGCGCGCGACCTCCGGATCCACGCGGACGACCTTCTCGTCGAGGTGCTCGTTCTCGCGGAGGTCGGCCAGCTGGGCGGCCTCGCTCGCGTGCCACTCGAAGCCGGCGATCTGCGCCACGACGTCCTCGAGGCTGCGCTCGGCAGTCACGTACGGGCGGGCGCGCTCGACGACGGCCGAGTTCCAGATCGTGACGGCCTCGTCGTTGTCGTGGCCGGGGGTGAAGTAGCGGATGGCGCCGATCCACGGCTTGTCCATCTCGACGTACATTTCCTGCAGGCTCTCGCTCGTGACCTCGACCGTGATCGGCATGTCGATGCGGAACGGCGCGGGGAAGACGCTCTCGGGCTTCTCCTCCGCGAAGATCACGCGGTTGTCGGTGCGGAACCACTCCTTGACGAGGTAGAGCTCGTTCATCGGGTCGACGAGCATGCGGCGACGCTCCTCGTGAAGTTCCGACCACGGACCCACGAGCGCGACGTGCACGTCAGTCTGCGTGTTGTTGAGGAGGCGGTCGATCGCGGGGCGCGCGAACTTCGCGTTCTCGGGCGTGACCTCGGTCACGACCTTGAGAAGCGGCACCTCCCAAATGCGGTTGTCGGCCTTGCGGCGGTAGCGCGGGATGGCCATGCGCTGTGCGAAGTGAACGTCGTTGTGCCACGCGACCTGCTGGCCCTGGTTCTGCACCGTGCCGGGGCCCATGTGGTAGCCGACGGCGTCATGCGCGGGGATGAACACCGCACCGGCCTGCCACAGCTGGTAGGCGATCTCGGTGTCCTCGCCGAGGTGCAGGCGCGTGTCCTGACCGAAGGTGCGGTCGTAGACGGCACGCGTCACGGTCGCGCAGGCGCCCATGTGTGTCGAGTAGTTGCGGCCGTCAGACGTGTTGAGGTCGTCGGTGTCGCGGTAGATCTTCTTCGACCAGTGCTCGTACAGCGTCGAGCGGTCGTAGTCATCGCCGATCGTGCCGGCCTTGACCTTGTTGTAGACCTCTTCGGGAGTGTAGTCCCACTCCTCGATGAACGCCTTCTCGCCGATCGTTGCCGCCTCGGGGATGAAGTGACCCCACTTGGCGTGCTGGCGCACGTTGTCGCGGAACAGGATCATGTCGGAGTCGCACCAGTAGATGATGTCGCCCGTCGTGGCCTTGATGCCGATGTCGGTCGCGTTCGAGCGGCCCCAGCCGTCCGACACCTCGTGGATGCGGATGACGCGCGTGTTCTTGGGTACGAACTCGCCGAGCTCCACCGGCTCTTCGCCGCCGCCGTCGTCGAGCACGACGACCTCGAGCAGGTCTTCGGGATAGTCCTGGGCCGCGAGCGACGCGAGCGTGAACTCGAGCGTCTTGCTCTTGTACGACGGGATGATCACAGAAACGGAGAGGGTCGGCTCCCAGCCGTCAGGCAGTGTGCCGTCGAAGACGTCCCGCCAGCGGTTGCGGGAGACAATCTGGGGCGTGGCAGTCTGAGAATCGGCGGCAGTCACGATCCGCAGTCTATCCAGCGCGATCTGACAGGGCTATGAGAACACCCGGCGCGCGCGGACGCTCAGCGATCGTTCAGGGCCGACGCGTGGCTGCCGGGCACTTCGGCATCGCCCCATAGACTCGAGGCCATGCCTGTCGAACGACGTGTCTTCAACTTTCCCGGGTGGCACGACAACCCGTACGTGCAGATTCTGCAGTCGGAGATCACCCGTCGTGGATACGAACTGGCGGGCATTCCCGACTTCGATCAGGCCATCGTCGAGCTGACCTCGCCCGAACGCCGCGGTGTGATCCACGTCCAGTGGACGAGCCCCGTAACGGAATGGGCGGTCAACGCGGCCGATGCGCGGCGCCGCACAGACCTGTTCCTCGACGCGCTCTTCAGCGCGAAGCAATGGGGCAGGCGGATCGTCTGGACGATCCACAACGTACTGCCGCACGACACGCTCTACCCGAAGACCAATGCGTACCTGCACGCGCGGCTGGCCGAACTCGCCGACGCGATCCACATGCTCTCACCGCATACGGCGGAACTCGCCGCGCCCGCGTACGCGCTCCCGGCCGAGAAGATCGTCGAGATCCCGCATTCGAGCTACGACGGCGTCTACGGGGAGCCCGTGGAGCGCGCCGCGGCGCGCGAGGCGCTCGGCGCTCCGGACACGCGACGTGCCGTGCTGTTCTTCGGATGGATCCGCCCGTACAAGGGCCTCGAACACCTCGCGGCCGCGACGCGGATCGCGGCCGGCGGCGGCACGGATCTCCAGCTGCTGCTCGCCGGGCGCCCGCAGGGCGACGTGGCGGGCATCCTCGAAGCGCTCGAGAGCGGACCCGTGCCGCTCACGAAGCACCTCAAGCGCATCTTCCCGGAAGACGTCGCGACGTGGTTCGGCGCCGCCGACGTGCTCGTGCTGCCGTACCGCGCGATTCTCAACTCCGGCAACATGTTCCTCGCGGCGACCTATTCGCTGCCGGTCATCCTGCCCGATGAGCCGCACCTCGTCGAGGAGTTCGGCGAAGAGGCATGGATCCGATTCTTCGATCGTTCCGACGCAGACGCCTCGCTGGCGGCGCTCCTCGCGGACGACTGGTACCGCTCGCAGAGTGCGCGCGCTGCGGCTCGCGCGTTCGCCGACTCGCGGCCGCCCTCACGCATGGCCGCGCAGTACGCAGACCTCATCGAGCGCCTGGCTGGGCGCGAGTGACAGCAACGACGGGTAGCCTGTGGGCGCCCACGACCGCCTCAATCCAGGGAGAATCGGATGCGCCGAGCCGATCGTCACACCAACGCTGACACCGATACCGTTCGACTCGATTCGCCTGTCGCCGTCGCGGGCCGCATCGGCGTCGAGGCCGATCCCGTCGAGGTGCTGAAGATCGAGATCCCCGATGCCGATCTGCTGCGCGCGCTGGCCCTGCCGCGCGACCCCGGGCAGAAGACGAGCAGGCTCGAGGTGACGCTGGCGCGCTGGGACGCACCGGCGCCGCGCTGGCGCGGACGGCTCGGCCAGGTGCGCGCTCTCACGAGCTTCGAGGTGGATTTCGAGCGGCCGCGGGGCGGCGCGCGCGCCGTAGTCGCGGTCGATCGTCCAACGCCCGTGCACGAGATCGCGAACGCGCTGATTCCCGTGTTCCTGCCGAACACCCCGTACGCCGGCGCCGGATTCCCGCTCGTCGCGATCGCAGCGGGAGCGGGCGACGAGGCGCTGTCGCTGCTGCCGACGCGGTCGGTGCCGCCGATCGAACCCATGATCGAGCGGCTGCAGGGCGTGGGGCTGAAGCGCGCCGATGTGCTGATCGGCGGGCCGCGGCGCCTTGCCGACGACATCGCGACCCATCACCTCACGACTGAAGAGGCGGTGCATGGGCATCCGCGCACCGAGCTTCCGGCGCTCGACCTGAACGTGCACAATCCGATCGGCCGCGAACTGCTGTTCAAGAAGTCGCGTCCGGCTCGCCGAATGGCTGTGTCGCAGAATCGCGCGCTCATCGTCACGGTCGAGGCGGATCGGGGATCGGCGATCGAGTTCGACGTGCGCCATCCGCTGTCGGCGGCCACCGTGCGCGAGCTCCGCGGCGTCGAGAGCATCTCTCTCGCAGACATCGAAGAGATTCCCGAGGGGCTCGCCGCCCGTTTCGCGGAGATCGCGGCGACCGATACGATCCTGCACTCGCTGCCGGCATCGGTCCTGATCGCCCCCGAAGCCCTCGCGCCGGCGCTCGTCGACGTGATCCGCCGCCCGTACGAGCAGCGGATGGGCCTCGAGCGCGAGCTGCGCCAGGTCGAGGCGCGGCGCATCGCGATGCGTGAGCATGCCGGGTTCTTCCGCCTCGCCTCGGCGATCGGCCACAAGACAGGCGAACGGTATCTGCCGCGCGTCAGCGTGATCCTCTCGACGATGCGCAGCGAGCTCGTGCCGGGCGTCCTTCAGATGATGGCGGCGCAGACGTATGCGCACTTCGAGGTCATCGTCGTCGTGCACGGGGTTCCCGCGCCTTCGCTCGACGCGGTCGACCTCGGCGGGCTCGACTTCACGGTCGTCGAGGTGCCCGACACGGTGCTGTTCGGCGGCGCGCTCGCCGAGGGCGTGCGGCGCTCGTCGGGCGACCTGATCACGAAGCTCGACGACGACGACTGGTACAGCGAGCACCACATCTTCGACCTCGTGCTCGCGCACCTCTATTCGCGAGCGGACGTGGTGGGAAAGACGACCGAGTACCTCTACTTCGAGGAGGTCGGTCAGACCGTGCACCGCACGTTCGCAACGGAGCGGTACCACGACCAGCTCGCGGGCGGCGCGATGCTGCTCTCGCGCTCCGCCTTCGACGCACTGGGCGGCTGGCGGCCGACCCCGAATTCCACGGATCGGTCCGTGCTGATCCGGGTCGAGACGCAGGGCGGTGTCGGCTACCGGGTGCAGAGCCTGGGGTACATGTACATTCGGCACGCGTCGAAGCACACATGGGATCGCACCGCCTCGCAGCTCGTCAGCGGCGCATTCGAGCAGTGGCGCGGCTGGCGGCACCCCGAGGTCGGGTACTGAGCTTCGAACGCATCAGCGATCTTTCCGAAACTCTCTTCGAATGTCAGGGGTTCGTCATAGCGTGATGGCATGACGGCCGGCCGGATCGCACACTCGCTCGAGGGGCTCACCTCCTCGGAGCGCGGTCGCGCCGGTCGGCTCGTCGAGGAGATCGCGCACCTCGAGCGCATGATCGCGCGTGCGGAGGGGCGCAAAGCGGCAGCGCTCGCCTCTCTCGCCGCGATCGCCCACGCGGAAGGCGCGCGTTCGGCGAATCCCGATGGCATCGAACATGCCCGCCGGGCGATGGCCGCCGAGGTCGCCGCCGCGACCCGCGTCCACCCCGTCCAGGCAAAGAGCAGCCTTGAGGACGCGGAGCTGCTCGTGCACGACCTCCCGCGCACGCACGCGGCGCTGCAGAGCGGCCAGGTGTCAGCGCGTCATGCACGCGTCGTCTCCGATGCGGGGCGACGACTGGAGCCGGGCCTGCGCGGAGAGATCGACGCGCAGGCAGCGGATCTGGCCGTCTCGCGCACGCCCGGCGAACTCGCACGCGTCGTGAATAAGCGCGCCGCGGAGGTCGCGAGCCTATCGCTGCGCGAGCGGCACGAACGCGAGCGGCGGCGCCGCTTCGCGTCCATCACCGACCTGGACGATGCGATGAGCCGGCTCGTGCTGCACCTGCCGACGCTCGAGGCGAAAGCGATCTACGACCGGGTCACGCGGCTGGCGCGCGTCGTGAGGTCCGACCGCGCCGCCGTGCGCGAGGAGCTACGCCGAGAATGCGGTCATGATGTCGGCGAGGAGTGCGAACGGGCGGGATGCGCGTGCGGCGATGTCGCTCGTACGGCTGTCGTTGCGGCGACCGATCATCGCACGTTCGACCAGCTCCGGGTCGACATCATCACCGACGTGCTGCTGACCGCCGAGCCGTCAGGACACTCCCTTCACGCGTCGGGCAGCGGTGAGGCGCTGAGGAACGTGCAGGCGAACGTGCAGGTGACGATCCCCGCGAGCATGATCCTCGACTCCGACAAAGGAGCGGCATGGGTCGACGGCGGGGCTCTCATCGCGCCCGGCGCGGCGCGGTATCTCGCCGGTCGCGCGGCCGGGTGGGAGCGGTTGTTCCACTGCGCGGACACGGGCGTGATCGAGAGGGTCGATCACTACCGTCCGTCGGTCGCGCAGCGACGCGCGCTCATCGGCCGCGACATGATCTGCCGATTCCCGGGTTGCACCACGCCGGCGCGCCGGGCCGATATCGACCACACCGTCGCCTTTGCGGAGGGCGGACCGACAACGCTCACGAACCTCGCCTGCCTGTGCGAGGCGCATCACGTCATGAAGCACCGATCCGACTGGCGCATGCGGCAGAAATCGGGCGGTGTCATCGAATGGACGAGCCCGACGGGGCGCAGGTATGAGAACGAGCGGGCGAGCAGGGTCTTCTTCCGGGACCCCGTCGGGAGCGGGCGCGACACCGCGCCGAATGACCGCGACATCGGGGGCGTCGCTGGCGCGAGGTGCATGGCGCATCCGCCCTGGTCATCGCCTCCCGGTCTCGGGCCTCCGCCCCGGCGCAAGCCCTGAGACGGCGCTCCGGATCGTCGACTCCGCGGCGCTCTGCCTGCTCCGCTCGGCCCTACCCCGTCGCGCGCTCGGCCGCGTCGCGCTATAGCTCCGGCTGCGCGTACACCTCGTAGGTCACATCGGCCGGCAGGTCGTCGGTCATCGCGACGTACTCCGCCTCGAACTCCGCGCTGCCGCCGGCCGGAACGCGAGCGACGGTGGGCGTGCGGCCGACCACGATCTCGCCATCGCCGTCGCGTCCGATCACGGCCACCCGCACGTCGAGCGCGTCGTCGCCGCCGGCGTTCTGGAGCGTGCCGGGAACCGAGACGGTCCCGTGCTCGACGACGGGCTCGGCAGCCTCGGCGGTGAGCGCCCCCGCGGCCGGCACAGGCGTGTAGAGCGCGTCCGTCACGAACCCGACGTCGACCCCGTCGATGTCATCTGCGTCGACGGGAACGGAGACGAGCACCACCGACGTTCCCGGCGCGATCGACATGTACGCCGCCGATGAGTCGAGGGCGATGCCGTCGTCGCCGAGAACGTCGACCTCGGCGCGCACGGTGTCGTACGAGAGATCACCGGAAGCGTTCTCGACGAACACCGCGATGGACGAGTAGCCCGTGCTGGTCGACCACCACCCCGTTTCGCCGACCGCGACATCGTCGAGGAATGCGGCGACCTGATCGTCGTCGGCAAACGGGCTCGAGTACTCGGGGAGCGTCTCACTCTCCGGTGCCGGTGAGGACACCGTCGACCCGATGCCGCCGAACGCCGCCCAGACGAAGAGCGTAAGGGCGCTCACGACGCCGCCGATGAGCGCGCCGATCCCCGCGACGACGAGCGCGGATACGCTCATGCCGCGCCGTGAGCGCCGCTTCGCGAGAGAGACGATCGCGAGCACGATCGCGGTGATGGCCAGGGCGACTCCGAGGAACGACACGAGCGGGATGAACCCGAGCACGATTCCGACGATCGCCAGCACGAGCGCCGTGACCGCGATGCCGTTCGAGGGCGCGGGCGGTGCACCGATCGCATACGGCGTCGACGGTCCCGCGTACGGCTGCGTCGCGTACGCGTCATCGCTCGCGATCGCGTACGGCGGCAGGCGCGGCCCGCTGTCCGTGGGCGCTGCGGGTGGCGCGGGCGCTCCGGTCGGTCTGGGCTGCGTCGGCGCGTCAGGCGCGGCGTGCTGCGCGTGCTCGTACGCGTACGTGTGCGGCGGCAGGGGAGCGCCGGCTGCGTGGGAGGCGGGCGGAGCCGCTTCGGCCTCGGGCCCGCTCGGTGCGGCGGACTCCGGACGATCCTGCCAGGGGAACGTCGGATTCTGGTTCTCGGACACGATCGCTTCCGGTCAGCGGGGGAGTCGTTTGATGATCTTCGCCGGCACGCCGGCCACGATGACGTCGTCGGGGACGTCCTCAGTCACGACGGACCCCGCGGCGACGACGCTGCCGGATCCGATGCTGACGCCCGCGAGCACGGTGGAGCTCGCGCCGATCCAGGACCCGTCGCCGACGACGATGGCGTCGTGGCGCACTGCACCCGCCCGCCGCTCGTGCGGTCCGACGTCGTGAGTGTCGGTGACGAGCCGTACGAACGGGCCGATGTTCACCCGGTCGCCGATCGTCGTGTTCGGCCGCACATAGCAGTCGCGGTTGATGAACACGTCGGCACCGATCGCGATGTCGCCCGTGAACTCGCTGCCGCGGTAGATGCGGGTGTTCGCGCCGATCGTGATCGTCACGCGATCGGAGTGGTTGAAGACGACCTGCGCGTCGATATCGGCGTCGTCGGCTATGTGCAGCATGCGATCAGTTGGCCAGCGGCGCCATGATCTCGAACGATTCGTCGCGGGCGATGGCCAGGCCGTCGCGCATGCCGCGCCAGAGGTTGGTCCAGCCCTTCTCGGTGATCTTGCGCTCGACGAACGCGAGGCGGATCAGCTCCTTCGCGAACGTGGCAGCGGTGCCGACCGCGAACATCAGCGGCCGATAGTCTCCGTGCGCGCGGTAGTAGTGGGTCATGATGCCGCGATTGCGCATGATGTAGTAGCGGTACATGTCGCTCGAGGCGTTGAGGTGGCGCGTGCCCATGTCCCACTGCTTGATCTCGCGAGTGCGCTGCAGCACGAACTCGTCGACGATCACGCACGGCGCACGGCGCGAGGCGAGATAGCCGTAGATCGTGTCATCCCAGTAGATGAAGAACCGCGGATCGGGCAGTCCCAGCTGCTTCACGAGCGACCGGTGGATGAACATGCCTTCGAAGCATCCGGAGTTCATCTCGCGGTAGCCCGATTCGTCGAAGCCCGCCGGCGCGAATGGGATCGGAATCCCGAGCGACGTCGACACGCGGTACTGCCAGTAGAACTCGGAACCGTCGTAGTCGTAGCGGCGCCCCTGGATGTGACGGAACCTCGGGGTCCACGCACCCATGCGCGCGAGGCCGTCGGGGAGCACCTCGACATCGTCGTCCATCAGCCAGATCCACTCGGATCCGAGCTCGTACGCCGTCTCCATTCCCGCGCTGAAACCGCCAGCGCCCCCGGTGTTGGTCTCGAGGCGCCGGTACACGACGTCGGTTCCGGTCTCAGGCGAGAGTCGCTCGACGACCTCGGGGGTGTCGTCGGGGGAGGCGTTGTCGATCACGACCACATGGCCGGGCTTCGGGTCCATACTGCCGATCGACCGCAGGGCGCGCTCCAGTAGGCCGGAGCGGTTGAACGTGACGATGACGATCGTCGCGGACGCGGGGTCGAACGAAGTGCTCATGCGTCTGCCTCGAAACTCTGCACCCACTCATTGTCCGCCACCAGCTGCGGGAGCGCCTCCCGGTACTCGCGCGCGAGTCGCGGCCACTGCTTCTTCAGCCGCCGATGCAGGCGGATCGAATCGAACAGCATGCTACGGAACGTGCCGCGGTCGCGCGTGTAGATCTGCTTGCCGGATCCGTCGGCCGCCGAGACGAGTGCCGAGTCGAAGGCGGGCACGCGCCACCAGTGCGCGTCCTCCTTGCCGAACTCGACCTCCGGCACCTCGACGTTCTCGTGCGCCGGCTCTCGCAGCAGGTGGCTGAGCAGCGCACGCGCGGTGAAGATCCTGAGGCGCAGCCCCGTGGGGTTGTCGAACTCGTGACGGCGACGCAGCTCGAACACCTGCCGCCCGCGTCGCGAGTGCAGCACCTCGTCCGGATCCTTGTGCACGACCGTCTCGGGGAACTTCTTCGCGAGTTTCCGCGCGAGCGGCATGCGCGTCGCGAGCGTCTTGCGCATGTGATCCGGGCCCGACAGGACATCTCTCAGGGCGAGGTTGCGCAGCGCCGTCGGGTAATACTGCATCATCATCAGGTGCTTGAGGTCCATGCGGCGGCTGTGCCGCAGCAGCGTGCCGCCCTCCGGAATCGACGAGTGCAGCAGGCCGGCCACGATGCGGTTGCGCGCGTGGAAGTACGCCTGCCAGTCGATCGCGTCGTCCTTGCCCACCCACGACACGTGCCAGAGCGCCGCGCCCGGCAGAGTCACGGTCGGCACGCCGTGCTCGCGGGCGCGCAGAGAGTACTCGGCGTCGTCCCACTTGATGAACGCCGGCAGCGGCAGCCCCACCTCAGCGATCACCGAGGTGGGGATGAGGCACATCCACCAGCCGTTGTAGTCGGCGTCCATGCGCATGTGCAGCTGCTTGGCCTGCCGGAGGTTCTGCTGGCCGAAGTCGTGCGGCATCTGCTCCTGGTAGAGGGTGCGCCACATGAACGGCATCTCGTCGACGACCTCGGCCCACGCGTGCAGCTTCGGACGATCGAGCAGATCGAACATGTGCGCGCCGACGATCACGGGCTTCGTCGCGAAGCGGCCGAACACGATCGAACGGCGGATCGACTCCGGCTCGATGCGCACGTCGTCGTCGAGCAGCTGAACGAAGTCGCTCTCGGGGCGCTTCAGCGTCTCGTGCATCGCGCGCGCGAACCCGCCGGATCCGCCGAGGTTGTGCTGGGTGATCAGATCGAGCTGCTCGCCGAGGGCTTCTGCGACAGCACCGAACGCCCGTTGCTGGTCGACACGGTCGGTGCCCTGGTCGATGAGGAAGATGCGGTCGACGACCTCGCGCACTCCGGGGCTCGCGGCGAGGGCCTCGAGCGTCTCGATGCAGTAGGTCGGTTTGTTGTAGGTCGTGATGCCGAGAGACGCCTTGCCCTCGCGGGCCGGTGCCTGTTCGGTCGTCCATTCGGCGCCGTCGAGCGTCACATCCGCGCGGTCCGACACGATGTCGAACCAGATCCAACCGCCGTCGGAGAACTGCGTCAGCGCGATATCGAACGAGCTCGTCGCCTGCCCCGTGACCTCGGCCGTGGCGATGCGCTGCTGCACGCCGGATCCGTTGGAGCGGTACACCAGGACCGTGGCGTCGCCGGTCGTGCGCACCGTGAGCGTGACGGTGCGAACGGCCGTCCAATGCTGCCAGTACGAGGCCGGGAACGCATTGAAATAGCTCGCGAACGATGTTCGGCGCCCCTGGCGGACCCGCACGCTCTCGCGTCCCAGCACATCGCCGATGTGGGCACCGGCCGCGACGCGCACCGGCTTCTCGTCGATCGTCGACCATGAGTCGGCATCGAGGTAGAGCGGCAGGAGGTCAGGGTCGCGGTCGGTCGGAAAGACCACGTTCTGCAGAACGAACGGCATAGAAGGCAGCTCCGTCGGGTTCGTGAGGGGCGGCGCCGCGCATGCGCGACGACCGAATCGAGCCTACCTGTCGGATCGATTCCCGCCCTGAGGGCGAGCCGGGGGCGGCACGGGAGCCGTCGGATCGATCGACAGCCTCCACGAGCGCTCGCGCCCCGCCCGCACGGCGCACATCGCGAGCAGCATCCACCCGATGCCTGTGATCGTGTAGCTCTCGAACACGGAGGTGACGAGCAGCGCGACGAGCATCAGCGGCAGCCACGCGTGCACGACCGATCGCCGGTCGGCCGCCGCAAGCCATGCGCGAACCAGCGCGACGCCGCCGATCATCGCGAACAGCAGCAGACCCACCCATCCGAGCTGGAGCAGAACATCGAGGTATGCGTTGAGTCCCGAGTAATTGGGGGAGGACAGCGCGAGGTTGATCACATTCGTCGGGAACGGCTCGTCATGCCACGTGCCGAACAGGCTCCAGCCGGTCACCGGTCGTCGATCGATCCATTCGATCGTCTCCTGCCACAGCACCGTGCGAGTGCCGAAGCCCGAACGGCTGGCGAAGAAGTGTGCGATCTGACGGTGCATCACGAGCGCCAATGCGATGCCGATGAGCGTCGCGCCGCCGATGACGGCGTCGACGCCGCGCCGGCGCGACGGGGGCGTGCGGCGCGCGTACGACAGCGCGAGTTCGGCGACGATGACGAACACGATCGTGACGAGCGCTGTCGGCGAGCCCGAGAGCACGACGAGCACGCCCGCGAGGATGATCGAATAGGCGGCCACCCGCCGAGCGACGGCTCGGGCGCGCCATTCGATCACAAAGGTGATGAGGGCGAGCACCGCGACGAAACCGAGCACGTTGCGCGAACCGAACAGGCCCTGGATCGGGCCTCCGTAGGCGATGAGCCCGTCGACGCCGAGCGCTTCGAGCGGGGCGTCGAAGATGATGCCCGACCAGACTTCGATCGCGAGCGACGCGGCGAGCAGCCACCGGAGCACATCTCCCATTGCGCGCGCGATCTGCAGCGTGTCGCGCACGTGCGCGATCGTGACGGCGATCGCCGCCCAGCCGAGAAGGGCGAGCCACGCCGCGAGGGTGCGCGCAGCCGCGCCGTCGAGCGCCCAGGCGAGGCTCACGACCGACCATGCGAGGAAGGCGATCAGACTCGTCGGGGCGAAACCGATGAGCGACAGCTCATCGCGGCGCGCCACGAGGATGGCGATCCCGATCGCTGCGAGCCCGCCGATGATCGTTGTGACCGTGACGATGCCGTTGACTCGTTGGATCGCGTCCGCGAGGAACCCGAGCGTGAGCGCGGCGAGAGTGTAGGCGCGCGCGAACGCCGCCGACCTCAGAAGATCTGCGAGGGCGGCCGCGGCGGCGCGGCGCATCGAGCTCACGGCGCCGGCCGCTGCCGGAGCTTGCTCGTGAACATCACGACGAGCATCCAGCCCCACAGCATGATCGGGTTGGATTCCGCGAGGCCCTGGGCGAGGAGCGCCCACAGCACCAGCAGGGGAACGAGCGCGAGGGGCGAGTGGGGGCGCATCGTGAGGCCGGTGCCGCGGGGCTGATCGACCGCGTGGAACCACGCGCGCCACACGGCCGCTCCGTACACGATGGCGATGGCGATGACGCCGACGGCTCCGAGCTGTAGAAAGACGTCTATCCACATGTTGTGCGCCTCGAAGACCGTGATGTCGTGGTCGACGATCCACCCGTCGAAGGCCGGGTCCCATGGCACCCACGGCGACGAGAATCCGTGGCCGAACACCGGCCGGTCGCGAGCGCGGTCGAGCACCTCGTCCCAGATCTCGCCGCGGCCCGTCAGCCCGCCGTCGCGACCGAGCAGTGCGACGATCCGCTCGTAGCCGAGCGCGACGGTCGCGGCGCCGGCGCCCGCGACGATCGTGCATGCGGCGTACACGCGCGTGCGGCCGGATGGCGTCGTCGTGCGTCGCATCGCCAGTGCGGCGAGGAGCACGGCGCCCGCGACGGCGCCCGCGACGATGCTGGTGGCGGATCCGGCGCGCAGCAGCATCCATGCGGCGGCGGCCAGCCACAGCGAGCGGGCGACGATGCGCTCGGCGGGAAGTCGCTCGACGACCGCGAGCCGCAGACGGGCGGCGAAGACGATGAGTGCGATCACAGCGAGCATGCCGAGGAGGTTCGCGTTGCCGACGATGCCTTGGATTCGGTCGCCCACGAGCCAGGAATCGAACAGATTGCCGCGCACCCAGTACCAGTGCGGATCCGGCTTGCCGTCGATGGGGAAGAAATTCGGCATGATCGGATGGTCGAGCACGAGAGCGACCCACGCCTCGAAGACGATCGATCCGCCGATGATCCACCGCAGCGCCGCCTCGAGCGCTCGCATGATCTCGCGCCACGAGAGCACATCGGCGATGAACACGCCCTGCAGCGCGAAGGCGACGAGCACGACCCACGTTACGACGGTCGCGCCGGGCCACGCCGACCACGCCGCAGACACCGCCGCGAGCGCGGCGTACCCGAGCGCCGCCCACGGCAGCCGTTGCCACGCGAAGCCGCGGCGCGCGATGCGCGGGACCCAGATCGCGAGCGATGTCAGCACCACGGCCCCGATCAGTACGACTGCGCCGACCGCACCGAGCAGGTTGTACCACCACGAGTAGGCGAGCCCGCTGAAGAGCACGAAGGCGGCGTACGCGCGCAGCGCCAGGTGGCTCGTGGCTTCGCGCTCGGGCGCGACGGGCGGTCGCGCCACGGGGTGTCGAGTCATGCGGGCCATGCGATCAACTCTATTCTTTAGGCATGCTGGTGCGACTGAACAATGCCCCCCGCCCGTTCGACTGGGGCTCCGAGCATCTCATCGCCGATCTGATGGGGCGTCCCGCCGCCGGCCCCGAAGCCGAGGTGTGGTTCGGCGACCACCCCGCAGACCCCGCCGACGTCGAAGACGGAACGGGCCGCACACTCGATGCGTGGATCCGCGACGAAACGGGCGGCGAACGCCTGCCGTACCTGCTGAAGATCCTCGCCGCCCGCCGGTCGCTGTCGATCCAGGCCCACCCGACGCGCAAGCAGGCCCGGGAGGGGTACGCCGCAGAGAGCGACCTGCCCGCCGACGTCCCGCACAACTACGCCGATGACAACCACAAGCCCGAGATGATCGTGTCGCTGTGCGACGAGTTCGTGGCGCTGTGCGGGCTGCGCGACGTCTCGCGCACCCGCGAACTGCTCGCCGAGCTCGGCGAGGCCGCCGCGCCGCTGTACGAGCGCGTCACCGACGAAGCCTCGCTCGCCGATGCCATCGGATGGCTGCTGTCGGGCAGCGCGCAGCACGTCGTCGACGCGATCTCCGATGCGCTCGACGGAGCGACGTCGGACGAGTACGGCGCCGAACTCGATAACGCGCGGCGCAACGCTGCCGACTTCCCGGGCGATCCGGGCATCGTGGTCGGTCTGCTCATGAACCTCATGACCCTCGGCTACGGTGAGGCCCTCTTCCTGCGCGCCGGCCAGCTGCACGCCTACCAGTCCGGCATCGGCATCGAGATCATGGCGGCGAGCGACAACGTCATGCGCGGTGGCCTGACGCCGAAGCACATCGATGTGCCGGAGCTCATGCGCGTGCTGGATCCCGTCTCGAGCGACGTCGCCCTCGTGGATCCCGTTCCCGCAGAGCGCGGGTTCGACGAGTATCCGGTCGACATCGACGACTTCCGCCTGCTGCGCGCGAGGCTCCGTTCGGGCGAAACAGCCTCCGCGGCGCTCGTCGGACCGGCGATCGCGCTCAGCGTGTCGGGGTCCGCACGCGTTGCCGCCGGATCCGCGAGCATCGATATCATGCCCGGCGACGCCGCGTTCGTGTCCGGGGAAGAAGCCGTGGAAATAACCGGGTCAGGCGAGGTTTTTCTGGCACAGCCGGGAGTATGACGCCGTATCGAGACACGCCGTGCGCTGGCAAACCTTCAATCCGGGAATGAAGCCCTTACGATAATCGACTTGAAATTCGCGAATCACACGGGTGTAATTACCCAGGGAAGGCATCAATCACAGGGCCGACCGAGGGGGAGTAGCACCATGACCGCACCGTTTTACAGTTCCGAGGCGCCGTCCGATTGGTTCGTCGACCCCGTCGAACGAGGAGTTCCCGGATCTCCGGCATCCGAAGGCATCGATGACGATGGTGCTCTCTCATGGCAGGCTGAGGCGCTCTGCGCTCAGACCGACCCCGAGGCGTTCTTCCCCGAGAAGGGCGGATCCACGCGCGACGCGAAGCGCATCTGCGAGTCATGCGACGTGCGGGCGCAGTGCCTTGAGTACGCGCTCGCGAACGACGAGCGCTTCGGCATCTGGGGCGGGTTGTCCGAACGCGAGCGCCGGCGTCTCAAGCGCGAGCAGCAGGCGTCCTGATCTCGGCACGCGCCGCGCGGCTCTCCCTCGGCCTCGCGTTGTCAGCGACATCTCAGGTGTGTCAGTGAGCGTTCCCCCGGCCACTCGGTCATAGGCTTGCCGGGTCATGCCCGCCCCAGTTCACGTCGTTCTCGTCACGCGATCCTCCCCCTCCGCCGCGGCCCGCATCGCGCGTGCCCTCGCGGCGCTCGACGCGCAGACGAAGCGCGCCGATTCCCTCACGATCGTGGTGTGCGGCGACCCCGCCCCCGTGCGGCAGGTGATCGACGCGTCGTCGGCGACGACGGCTGTTACGGTCGCCGAGCGCGCCACCTTCGCGGCCGCCGTCGAAGCCGCGGTCGATCGCGTGCCCGACGGATCCCACGCGTGGCTGCTCGATGACGGATCCATCCCCGAGCCGAACGCGCTCGCCGATCTCACCGCCGCTCTCGAACGCCAGCCTTCGGTCGCCGTCGCCGCGCCCAAGCTCGTTCAGGCTGCAGACCGCCGCCGCATCGAATCGTTCGGCGTGACGATGACCACCTGGGGACGCACGGTCGAGCTCGCGCGCGGCGAGTTCGACCAGGGGCAGCACGATCACGCCGACGACGTGCTCGGCGCCGACGCGCGGGGCATGCTGCTGCGCCACGACGTCGTGCGCGACCTCGTGCCCGACCGCGCCCTGGCCGGTATCGACGAGGGCCTCGACATCGGCGTGCGCGCACGCCTCGGCGGGAGGCGCCTCGCCCTCGCGCCCCGTGCTCGCATCGCCGTATGGCCCGCGCACCGTGCCAGCCTCGCTCACGCCTACGCGTCCCGAGTGGCGAGGCTGCACCGGCGTCTCAGCTACGCACACGCGGCGCTGGTGTTCTTCCAATGGCTGCTCCTGCTGCCGCTCGCTCTCTGGGCCACCATCGTGGCGCTGTTCGCGAAGCTCCCCGGCCGGGTCGCGCCCGAGTGGGCGGCCGCGGTCACGGTTCTCGTGCGCATCCCCTCGATCGTGCGATCGCGCTCGCGCGTGCGCCGGTTCCGCACCGGGTCGTGGGCTCAGGTCGATCCGCTGCGTCTGACGCGCGCCGAGCTGCGCGCCCATCAGCACGCCTCCGATGACACTCGCGCGCCGGTGCGCGCACCCCTGCGGTTCTTCTCCGGGGGCGGCGCCTGGGCCGTGCTCGCGTCGCTCGTCGCGAGCGTCGGCGCGTTCATCGCGCTGTTGACCTGGCCCGCGATGTCGGGCGGTGCCCTCCTGCCGCTGCGCGGTACGCTGGCCGGTCTGTGGTCGGATGCGCTCTACGGGCTGCGTCCCGAGGGCATCGATCAGGTGGCGCCCGCGGACCCCTTCTCGGCCGTCGTCGCCCTCATCGGATCAGTGTGGCCCGCAGCCCCGTCGTATTCCCTCGTGCTGCTGTGGCTGCTCGCCGTTCCGCTCGCCGTGCTCGGAGGTTGGTTCGCGGCGACCCGGGTGGCGAACGGGCCGGCCGCCCGCATCACGCTCGCGCTGCTGTGGGGCGCGGCACCGCCCCTCTGGCTCGCGCTCGCGGAGGGTCGGCCCGCCGCCGTGCTCGTGCACCTGCTGCTGCCGTGGCTCGCGTTCTGCGCGGCCGCCGCCCACCGCGCCTGGACGACGGCCGGCGCCGCCTCGCTCCTGCTCGCCGCGGTGCTCGCGTGCGCGCCGTCCCTCGCCCCCGCCGCGCTCGCGCTGTGGCTCGGGGCGCTGATCGCGGCCATCTGCGTGCGGCGTCGGGGCATCGCGCGCATCGTGTGGCTGATCGTGCCCGCTCTGGCGATGTTCTTCCCGCTCGCCGCCGCGCAGATCGAACGCGGAACCGGCTGGGCGCTGTTCGCCGATCCCGGAGCCGCGGTCCCGTTCGCACATGCGCAGCCCTGGACGGTCGCGGCCGGGTTCGTCGACCTGTCGGCGTGGCCTCGCCTGCTCGCGGATCTCGGCATCACGGTCGAGCAGACACCATGGGTTCCCCTGCTCGTCGTGCCGGTCGCGGTGCTCGCCCTCATCGCTCCCGCGTCACGGCGCACCTGGTCCGCCGTGACCGCGCTCGCCGTGGCCGCGTTTGGGAGCGCGTCGGCTGTCGCGGGGCTCGGCGCCCACCTCGTGTTCGCGAAGGGCGAGCCCGTGCCGGTGTGGCCCGGAAGCGCGCTGAGCCTGGGATGGCTGGGGCTCGCAGCCGCAGCCGCCATCACCATCGACGCCCTGCGTCGCACCTCGCTGCGCCGTCTCGCGGGCGTCGTCGCCGTGATCGCCGTCCTCGTCGCGGTCGCTCCCCAGGTGACCTCGCTGCACCGCGGTGCGACGCCGCTCGCCTCGGGCGAGTCGACGACATTGCCGGCATACGTGCAGGCCGAGGCGACCGGCGATCGCGAGATCGGCACGCTCGTCGTCGAGCCGCTCGCGAACGGATCCGCCGAGGCCCGCGTGGTGTGGGGGTCGAGCGAGACGCTCGGCGGGACATCGACGCTCACCCACTCCGCCGTTGCCGCGGCCGAGGACGACGAATGGCTCGCAGAGGTCGCGGCGAGCGTGATCTCGGGCAGCTCCGACGCGATCACGGGTCCACTCGGCGACGCGGGCGTGTCGTTCGTCCTGCTTCGGCAGGGCGCTGGGACACAGACGAGCGACCAGCGCGTCATGGCGCTCACGGCGCAGGCCTCGATGGACCAGCGCGCCGGCTTCGTGCGCGTCGGCGAGACCGCGCGCGGCGTGCTCTGGCGCGTCGACGGCGAGCCGTCCGAGCGCGACCGCCTCAGCGGATCCGACACGACGACCGCGTGGACGATCGGCGCCGTGCAGGCGGCCGTCATCGTCGCTGCGCTGCTGTTGGCGATCTCGACCCGACGCACCCGCGATGAGGCGCGTCTCGTGCCCCGCACGATCGGCGACGAGCGGAAGGAAGCATCATGACCCGGCGCACGGTGAGGGTCGTGGCGGGCTGCGCCGCGGGATTGGTGCTCGCGGCGTGCGCCGTGGGCGCGAGCTTCGCACCGTGGCCGACCGTGTCGGCGACGGGCGCGGGAACCGCCGCGGCGCCCAGCCTCGACGTGACGCCCGCCGCCGGTCGCACCGTGCTCGCGTGCGACGGCCCCCTGCTCGCGCTCGGACGCGACTCCGCCGACGCCTCCCGGCTCGACGCTGCGGCCGAGACGGCGACGACCGTGGGTTCCGCCTCCGGCGACGGCCCCGTTGAAGAGGCCGACCTCGAGCTGCCCGACGTCGGAACCGCCACGAGCGTGACGCAGGATGCCGCCGATGGTGCGCCGGTGTCGGTCGCGGCCGCGGCATCCGCCTCGCTGGAGCAGCCCGACCTGCGCGGCTACGCGGCGTCATCCTGCCGCCCGGGAAGCCCCGAGTCGTGGATCACGGGCGCCGCCGTGAAGACGGGCACCACAGACGTGCTCGTGATCGCGAATCCGAGCGATGTGACGGCGACCGTCACGCTTTCGGTGTACGGCGTCGACGGACGCGTGACCCCCGTTGGCGGAGAGATCGCCGTGCCCGCCCGTGAGCAGCGGGCCGTGCCCGTTGCGAGTCTCGCCGGCGGCGAAGAGACCCCGGTGATACGGGTGGTCGCCGAGGGGGCACCCGTGAGGTCGACGCTGCAATCGTCGTCGATGCGCACGCTCGATCCTTACGGCGTCGATCTGCAGCCGGGCGTGAGCCCGGCGAGGGAGGCGGTCGTCTCGCACGTGCACGTCACCGAGCGCGCGGCGGCGGCGGGCGAGGATCCCACCCAGGTGCGCGTGCTCGGTACGTCGGGCGAGGCGGGAACGGTCGAGATCGACGTCGTCGAGGAGGACAGCGGCGAGTCGGTGTTCACCACGACTGCTGAGTTCGAGGCCGACGTGCCCGTGAGCGTCGGTTTCGACGGCCTCGAGGCCGGCAACTACGCGGTGCGCATGTCGGGACAGGCGCCGTTCGTCGCGGCCGTGCGCCAGGCGGCCAGCGACGACTACGCCTGGTTCGCGCCGGGCGAGCCCCTTACCGGCGATTCGCTCGTCGCGGCGCCCGCGAGCCCGATCGGCAGCGTCGCGCTGAGCTTCGCGGCGCTCGGTGACGAGGGGGCCTCTG
>Ga0308157_10003628_pt1 | contig 22012 bp, 17 predicted proteins | sample PhyBR1_FD_201035 | JGI IMG/M metagenome (GOLD analysis project Ga0308157, IMG submission 201035) | Phyllosphere microbial communities from UC Gill Tract Community Farm, Albany, California, United States - DLSLB.R1 | ecosystem: Host-associated > Plants > Phyllosphere > Unclassified | place: USA...
CCCTCGGCCTCCAGCCGGGGAATGAGCTCGCGCACCGCGCCCAGCGGCATGCCCAGCAGCTGCATCAGCTCGCGCTGCGAGATGAACTGGCCCGGGCGGATGTTGGCCTCGACGATCTGCTGCTGAAAGCTCTCGTAGGCCTGGGCGCGCAGGCTGGTCGGGCTGCCGGGGGGCTGGGTGCTCATCGGTGGCCTCGTCAGTCCAGGTCGCTGGCGATCACGCCCTTGCGCAGCACGATGTTGCCGTACTTGCGCGTCTCGCCGGTCTGCAGCAGCAGGAAAGCGCCGCGCGCCCGCTCGTAGAAGGCAAAGCGCTCCAGCGAGGCGGCCGGCCGCTCGCCCGCGTCCTGCAGTGCCCGGGCGAACCCGGCCACCGGCGCGGGCACGGCGCCGGCGTCGCCGACCACCTGCATGGTCCAGGCGGCCTCGGGCACGAAGTCGTCCAGCGGCAGGAGCTGCAGCACGGCCCTGAGCGCCTGGGGGGCGTCGGCGCCGGGCAGCATCACCAGCCGGGCGCCGCCGTCGCGCGCCAGGCGGGCGGCCGGAAAATTGGCGTCCACGATGGCCACGTCGTCGCCATGGCCCATGCCGGCCAGCGCGTGCAGGGCGTCGGGCGTGAGCAGCGGGGGAATGTTTTTCAGCACCGGGCGGTCTTTCCTGGGGGCGGTCGGGTCAGCAGGTTGCAAGGGCCGGACCCCGGGATTTCCCCGGGTCCATGACTGACATGTTAGTTATACGATGGGTAAACTTTCATTGGGACTAACCCTGCCATGACCCCTTTCTTTCCTCCATGCGCCGGCAGCGGCCTGCGCCTGGGCCTGGGCGGCGCGCCACTGGGCAACCTGTTTTCGCCCGTGAGCGATGCCGACGCGCGCCAGCTGGTCGAGGCCGCCTGGGCCGGCGGCTGCCGCAGCTTTGACACCGCGCCGCACTACGGCCACGGTCTCTCGGAGCGCCGGCTCGGCGACGGGCTGCGGGCGCATCCGCATGACGCCTTCGTGCTCTCCAGCAAGGTCGGCCGGCTCCTGCGGCCCGACGAGGGCGCGCCGCGCGCGCAGCACGGTTATGTGGACATCCTGCCGTTTCGCCAAACCTGGGACTACAGCGCCGCCGGCACCCGCCGCAGCGTCGAGGACAGCCTGCAGCGCCTGGGCCTGGCGCGGCTGGACGTGGCCTACGTGCACGACCCCGACGCCGCCACGCACGGCGCGCAAGCGCCCGCCGTGCTGCGCCAGGTGCTGGACGAAACGCTGCCGGCACTGCGCGCGCTGCAACAAGAAGGCCTGGTGCGCGCCATCGGCCTGGGCACCAACGACGTGGCCGTGGTGATGCAGGTGCTGGCCGAGGCCGACCTGGATGTGCTGATGCTCGCGGGCCGCTACACCCTGCTCGACCACAGCGCGCTGCCCGTGCTGCTGCCCGAATGCCTGGCGCGCGGCGTGCGCATCGCCCTGGGCGGGGTGTTCAATTCCGGCATCCTGGCCACCGGCAGCCGCGCCGGCGCGGCGACCTTCAACTACGCGCCGGCGGCCCAGGAATGGCTGGCGCGCACCGAACGCATCGAGGCGGTGTGCGCGCGCCACGGCGTGGCCCTGCGCGCGGCGGCGCTGCAGTTCGTGCTGGCGCACCCGGCGGTGGACCTCGTCATGCTCGGGGCGCGCCGGCCGGCTGAGTGGCACGATGCGCAGGCGATGCTGCAGCAGGCCATCGCGCCGGGCTTCTGGGCCGAGCTGCGCGCCGACGGCCTGATTCCCGGGGAGGCACCCACGCCATGACCGTCGATGCCCATTTCCACTGCTGGCGGCTGGCGCGCGGCGACTACGGCTGGCTCACGCCGGCGCTCGGGCCCATTTGCCGCGACGTGGCGGTGGCCGACTGGCAGGCGCAATCGGCGCCGCACGGCGTGGCCGGCGGCGTGCTGGTGCAGGCCGCGCCCACCGAGGCCGAAACGCATTTCCTCCTGGCCCAGGCCGACGCGCACCCGGCGGTGCTGGGCGTGGTCGGCTGGGCCGACCTGCTGGGGCCCGACGCGCCCGCACGCATCGACGCGCTGGCGCGCCACCCGCGCCTGAAGGGCCTGCGGCCGATGCTGCAGGACATCGAGGACGCGTGCTGGATGCTGCAGCCGGCGCTGGCGCCGGCGCTGCAGGCGATGGCCGCGCGCGGCCTGGTGCTGGACGCGCTGGTGCAGCCGCGCCACCTGCCGCACCTCCTGACGCTGGCGCAGCGCCACCCCACGCTGGCGCTGGTGATCGACCACGCGGCCAAGCCGGACATCGCCGCCGGCCAGTGGCAGCCCTGGGCCGACGGCCTGGCGCGCCTGGCCGCGCAGACCGGCGCGCTGTGCAAGCTCTCGGGCCTGCTGACCGAGGCCGGCCCCCACCCCGCGCCCGGCGCCGTGGCGCCCTGGGCGGCGCATGTGCTCGGTTGCTTCGGGCCCGGGCGGGTGGTCTGGGGCAGCGACTGGCCGGTGCTGGAGCGGGCCGGCAGCTACGCCGGCTGGTGGGACGAAACCGGCCGGCTGCTGCAGGGCCTGGGGCCGGCGGCGCGCGCCGCCGTGCTGGGCGGCAATGCCCGCCGGCTCTACCGGCTGTAGCGCAGCGCTGTCCACCCGTTTCAAGTATCAAAAAAGCCTTTAGCCCAAGCTGCGTATGGGCTGAGTGCTATATATTCAATAGCGGATTGACGGATTGACGGATTGACGGATTGACGGATTGACGGATTGACGCCCTGCCGCCCGGCTAGCGCCGCAGCGCGGCAAACGCCCCGAACTCCCAGCGCCGCATCGCCAGCAGCAGCGTGTAGCCCTCGCGGTCCTTCTCGGCCAGCTTCTGGTCGGCCTGGTGCTGCTGGGCAAAGTCCTGCGCCACGCGCTGCATGCGCTCCATGAACGAGGGCGCCAGCGCCCGGCTGACCGAGCCGTGCACCAGCAGCAGGCCCTCGCCGGCGCCGTCGAAGCCGCCGCCGAAATAGTCGAGCAGCGCGTTCTCGCGGAAATAGTCCATCACCGGCCCGTTGGGCCGCCAGCGGAAGGTCTTGGCCAGCTTGAGCCGGTAGCGGTTCAGCGGCTTGAGCTCGATGATGCCGATGCGGTCCAGCTGCGCCAGGCGGGCGATGCCTTCGGCTTCGGTGAGCCGGTAGCTGGCAGTGATCTGCTCCAGCGTCCACTGCGACAGCACGCAAATGGCCGCCAGCAGCAGCTTCTTGTCGGCCACCACTGCCTTTTCCTGCGCCTCGGTCAGTTGCGCCAGCAGCGGCTGGGCGTCGGCCAGGCGGCGCGCCAGCTCGGCAAAGTCGATTTTCAACGCCCGGCAGATGGCGTCGATGCGCGACAGCGGCATGTCGCCCCGGCCCAGCATGCGCTTGACGCTGGACTCGGCCATGCCCAGCGCCCGCGCCAGGTCGGCGTAGGTCATGCGGGCGGCCTTGAGTTCTTGTTTCAGGAGGGTGACGAGGTCGGCGGTGGTGCTCATGGGTATCGATTTTCGATACTTTCGGCCTGAGACCAAAAGACTGGCTGAAAAGACGCAACCGCCGGCGCGCGCGGCCGGCACAGTGCGGCGGGTGTTCGATTTTTTGCCAAAGCTGCCCGCCATGAACCTTTCCACCGCTTGCACTGCTTCCACCGCTTCGGTGCCGCCCGCCCGGCGCGCGCAGGTGCGCCGCCGCGAGCGCCTGCTGCTGCTGGCCGTGGCGCTGATGGCCGCCGTGGCGCTGGCCGGCCCGGCGCTGCAGCAGCCGGCGCAGTTCCACGACTTTGCCGACCGGCGCGCCTGGGGGCCGCTGCCGCACGCGCTCGACGTGCTGAGCAACCTGCCGTTTGCCGCCTGGGGCCTGGCCGGCCTGGGGGCGCTGGCGTGCGCGCGGCGGCGCGGGGCCGTGGCACCCGCATCGGCCGGGCTGGCCGGGCTGTTCTTTGCCGGGCTGCTCGCCACGGCCGGGGTGTCGGCCTGCTACCACTGGCAGCCCGACGACGCCGGGCTGGTCTGGGACCGGCTGGGCATGGTGCTGGCGTTTGCCGGGTTGCTCGGGCTGGCGGCCCTGCAGGCAGCCGGGCGGTGCGCCGGCCTGGCGCTGGCGGCGGCGGTGCTGCTGCTGGGGCCGGCCACGGTGTGGGCCTGGGCCGCCTCGGGCAACCTGCTGCCCTGGGGTGTGCTGCAGCTTGGCGGCATGGTCCTGATCCTGGGGCTGGCCGGGCTGCCGCCCGCCTGGGACGCGCCCGGCCTGCGCATCCGCTGGGCGCTGGTGCTGGGCGTGTACGCGCTGGCCAAGGCGCTGGAGCTGGCCGACCACGCGGTGTTCGCGCTGAGCGGCGAGCTGGTCTCGGGCCACAGCCTCAAGCATGTCGTGGCCAGTTTCGCGGCTTGGCCGGTGCTGAGCGCCGTCTTGCAGGCCCGGGGGCGCGGCACAATCGGGGCGCCATCCGTTTTTCCCAAGGTTGCCGACGCCCGCGTGCAGCCCCCACCACCCCAGGAGTCCGGCATGCGTGTCGATGTGTCATTCCCGGCCAGTGCCGCCCCGGCCATGCCCGCGCCGCCGGCCCCCGCCCACCCCAACCAGTTCGCCCTGCTGGGCCAGCGCCGCTTCGCGCCATTCTTCTGGACGCAGTTCTCGGGCGCGGCCAACGACAACCTGTTCAAGTTCGCCTTCACCGTCATGGTGACCTACCAGCTCAGCGTCGGCTGGCTGCCGCCGGCGCTGGCCGGGCTGGCGATTGGCGCGCTGTTCATCCTGCCGTTCTTGCTGTTCTCGGCCACCAGCGGGCAGCTCACCGACAAGTTCGAGAAGACGCGCATCATCCGCTTCGTGAAGAACCTGGAAGTCGCCATCATGGCGCTCGCCGCCGTGGGCTTCATGAGCGGCAACGTGAACGTCCAGGTGCCGGTGCTCCTTGGCTGCACGTTCTTGATGGGACTGCACTCCACGCTCTTCGGCCCGGTCAAGTTCGCCTATCTGCCGCAGGCGCTGACCGAGCGCGAGCTGACCGGCGGCAACGGCATGGTCGAGATGGGCACGTTCGTGGCGATCTTGCTCGGCAACATCGTCGGCGGCCTCTTGGTGGCGATTCCCGGGGTGGGGCCGCAGTACGTGGCGCTGTCGTGCGTGGCGCTGGCGCTGGCCGGGCGGGTGGTGGCGCAGTTCATCCCCCAGGCGCCGGCGACCGACCCGGGCCTGCACATCAACTGGAACCCGGTGAGCGAGACCTGGCGCAACCTGAAACTGGCCAAGACCAACCTGGTCGTCTTTCGCTCCATGCTGGGCATCAGCTGGATGTGGTTCTTCGGCGCGGTGTTCCTCAGCCAGTTCCCCAGCTTTGCCAAGGAAGTGCTGCACGGCGACGAGCATGTAGCCTCCTTGCTGCTGGTGGTGTTTTCGATTGGCATCGCCACCGGCTCGCTGCTGTGCGAGGTGCTCTCGCGCCGCCATGTCGAGATCGGCCTGGTGCCGCTCGGGGCGATTGGCATGAGCGTGTTCGCCATCGATTTGTATTTCGCCGCGCGTGGACTGCCAGCGTCAAGCCTGATGGGCGTGGGCGTTTTCATGGGCCATGCGGCGCACTGGCGGGTGATTCTGGATCTGGCGCTGCTCAGCCTGTTCGCCGGCCTGTACAGCGTGCCGATGTACGCGCTGATCCAGCTGCGCAGCCAGCCCACGCACCGCGCCCGCATCATCGCCGCCAACAACATCCTGAACGCGCTGTTCATGATCGTCAGCGCCATCCTGGCCGGCGCGCTGCTGAAAGCCGAGTTCACGATTCCGCAGATTTTCCTGTTCACGGGCCTGGCCAATGCGGTGGTGGCCTTCTACATCTTTATGCTGGTGCCCGAGTATTTGCTGCGTTTTGTGGCGCTGCTGCTGTCGCGCTGCATCTATCGTTTCAAGGTCACGGGCGACGAGCACATCCCGGCGCAGGGCGCGGCGGTGCTGACCTGCAACCACGTCAGCTTCATCGACCCGGTGCTTTTGATGGCGGCGAGTTCGCGGCCGATCTATTTTTTGATGGACCACCGGATTTTCAAGATGCCGGTGCTGGGCTGGCTGTTCCGCCTGGCGAAAGCCATTCCGGTCGCGCCGCGCGCCGAAGACCCGGTGGCCTACGAAGCCGCGTTTGAAGCGGCGGCGAAAGTGCTGCGCGAAGGCGACCTGCTCGCCATCTTCCCCGAAGGCGGCATCACCCACGACGGCCAGCTCCAGCCCTTCAAGGGCGGCATCATGAAGATCCTGGACAACGCCCGGCGCGACGGCGTGCAGGCGCCGGTGGTGCCGATGGCGCTGACCAACCTGTGGGGCTCGTTCTTCAGCCGTGTCGAGCAGGTCGATGGCAAGGGCGTGGCCATGGTGCGGCCGTTCCGGCGCGGCGTGTTCAGCCGCGTGGGGCTGAACGTGGGCGCGCCGCTGGCGCCCACCGAGGCCAGCCCCGGGGTGCTGCAGGCCCGGGTGGCCACGCTGATGAAGGCTTGAAGGTATCGCCTGGCGATACCCCGGGTTCATTTTTCCGATGATTGCGCCGCCATGTGGCGCCTTGTCGGCCGGGGGGCGGCACAGTGGCGTGCCGGGCCGGTTGTCTCGCTGCATGTGTTACAACTTGTGCCAATTTCCACTCTCGCAAGGAAAAAACCATGCCCCTGCCCACCGATGAGGCCCGCCGCACGACGCTGGCGCCGCCCGACAGCTTTCAGCTCACGCCGCCCGAGGTGCTGCGCCCGCTCAGCGATGCGGTGGCCGCCAGCGCCGTGCCCCTGCCGCCCCAGACCCGCGCCGCCGTCGAAGACCAGGTGGCGCGCTTCATGGACGGCCTGCTGTCCGAGGACGTGCAGAGCGACGCCTTCAAGGCCCGGCTCGACAGCGCCTTTGCGCTGGGGCGCGAGGAGATTTCGCTGGCCGCCGGCCTGATGCAGGGGCGCTTCATGCAGCGCAATTTCGTCGGCATGGAGGACAGCCCGGCCTTCAAGGCGGTGCAGGAAATGCGCGGCCACCTGGACGCGCTCAACCCCGGCAAGGAAGGCGACCTGCTGCAGCCGCAAAAACTGCTGGGCCTCATTCCCTTTGGCAACAAGCTGCAGGGCTACTTTCGCAAGTTCCAGAATGCCGGCGCGCAGATGCAGCAAAGCCTGCAGGCCCTCTACGCCGCACGCGACGACATGCAGCGCGACGCGGTCGAGATCGAAGCGACGCGCACCAAGCTGTGGGACGGCCTGCAAAAGCTGGCCGCCGCCGCGCAGTTCGCCCAGAGCCTGGACCGCCAGCTCGCCGGCAAGGTCGAGGGCCTCAAGGCCAGCGACCCCGAACGCGCCCGGGCGCTGGAGCAGGAGGTGCTGTTTTATGTGCGCCAGAACCTGGCGGACATCCTGACGCAGCAGTCGGTCTGCACCAACGGCTACCTGGCGCTCGATGTGCTGAAAAAGACCGCGCGCGAGATGATGAACGGCTGCTCGCGCGTGGCCACCACCGGCATGAGCGCGCTGGCCGTGGCGCAGACCGTGGCGCGCGCCACCGGCAACCAGGTCAAGGTGATGGAGATGCTGGGCGGCGTGAACGGCACGATTGAAAACCTGATTGCCGAGACGGGGCGCCAGCTCAACACCCATGTCGAGAAAACCGCCCGGTTCGCCAGCAACCCGCTCGTCGGCATCGAGAAGATGAAGGAGATGTTCGAGCAGACCTTCAAGGCCATGGACGCGATGGACAGCTTTCGCGGCAAGATGGTCGAGGTGATGGGGCAGAACAACACCATCCTGCAGGAGCAGCTGGCGCGTGCCGATGGGTACATCGACCGGGTGCGCCAGCAAAAGGCGCGCGAGGTGGCCCAGCGCACCTTGAGCGGGCCGGTGGCCCTCTGAACCCGATTTTTTTAACGCAAAGGAACTTTGAACATGGCAACGCAATACGTGATGCAGCGCGACACCGGCGGCTGGCGCATCCAGGTCTGGACGTCGTTCATTCTGGCGGTGCTCGCCAGCGGCACGGGCGTGATGCAGCTGCCCAGCCAGGAGCTGGACCGGGCCTTTCTGGCCATCGGCTTTTTCTTTTGCCTGTTCGCTGCGTTTGCGGCGGCCAAGACCGTGCGCGACAACCGCGACGGCCGGGTGGACACCAACGGCTGGATCATCACCGTCTGGGTGGCGTTCGCGGCGGCGGTGTGCCTGACGGCCTGGGGCCTGTGGCGCATGAACATCGGCGACTGGCAAAAGGGCTACATGGTGGTGAGCTGGCTGTTCCTGGTCAGCAGCACCTTCACGCTGGCCAAGACCATCCGCGACCGCTACGAGGCCGACCTGATGGCGCGCAGCGGCGACGCCGGCCCCGAGACGCGCCCGGCCTGAGCGCGGACGCAGACATGGGCTCAGCCGCGCCCCGCCTTGGCCTGCAGGAAGCGCTGCTGGCGCCGCAGCGCCTCGACCGCGCCGCCTTGCAGCCGCTGCTCGCGCTGCTCCAGCCCGGACTGCAGCAGCGCCAGCTGGCTCAGCAGCAGGTCGTTGGCCGACGGGCCGTGGTCCGCGCCGGGCGCGCTGCGCTGCGCGGCGGGCACCTGCAGGTAGGCGCCCAGCGTGTCGGGAATGTAGCGGCGCAGGCACTCGACCACGTACAGGCAGTCCTCCGGCGTGACGTCGCCGTCAGGCGGTGCGCCGTTCAGCGCCAGCGCCACGCGCACGGCGGCGGCCTTGAGCGAAATCAGCGCGGCCAGCACGGCCTCGGGCACGTCGGCGGCGGTAGCGTCGAAGGCCGCGTCCATGCGGCGCAGGGCGTTGGCGTCGAACAACGCTGGGCCAGCGGGCGGCATCGCTTCGCCGGCGGCGCGCCGGCTGCGCTGCTGCCACAGCCAGCCCGCGCCGCCGAGCGCGGCCAGCGCCGCCGCCAGCGCCAGCCCGGCGCCCGAGCGCAGCAGCACCAGGGCGCTGGCGGCCGCCACGGCGCACACCGCCGTGGCAATCCCGCCGGGGTGCAGCCCGGCCTGCGCCGGGGCGGCGCCCGGCGCGGCGCGCGCCAGCCGTTCGCTGACGGACGGGCCGAGCGCCTGGCGCTGCCGGACTTTTTGCGCCCGTGCCTGCAGTGGCGCCGGCACGGGCGCCGGCCGTGGCGTAGCCCGTGGCGCGGTGCGCTGGTTGACGGGCGCGCTGGCGTAGGCGCGCCGGGGGTCGGGCTTGGGCGTGGGCTCGGGCATGGCGTGGGCTGGGGTCGGTGGGCTGCGAAGGCGTCGATTATGAAATCGAAACCGCCCGGCGGCCCGGTGCGGCGCCTGCCGGCCGCCGCAAGGGCCGGCGGATGAAGGCGCGCTGAACGCTACTGAAAAGATAGCAAACTGTCCAGGCTCAGCCTGGGCAAACAGCCTGTTGGGCTGAAAATTTCTTCACACCACACGGCCGGCGCCTGGGCCGGCCCCACCGGGAGTTTTTTCATGAGCAAGATGCGGTTGACCGAGAAATGGATGCAGCGCGGCCTGTGGGCGGTGGCGCTGGTGTTTGCCGGCTTCTTGATCGGCCTGGGCGGCACGCTGGTGGGCGACCTGCCCAAGGTCGAGCGCGCCCTCAGTGTGGACGACTTCATGGACCGCAGCGCCGCCGGCGCGCTGCGCGCCGGCATCCAGGCCGCCGAGCGCGCCGAGCAGGACGCGCAGGCGGCGCTGGAGCAGGCGCAGCTCAAGCGCCGGGTGGCGCAAGCCGAATCGGCCGCCGCGCGAGAGACCTTCAACAACTGGCTGGCCACGCGCCGGGCCACGCAGCTGGCCGAGCAGGACCCCGAGCTGCTGGCGCGCACCCGGGCGCTGGACGGCCTGAAAGAGCGCGAGCGCGCCGCCGGCAGCGCCGTGGAGGCGCAGCAGCAGGCCGCACTCGACGCGCGCCAGGGCGCCGCGCGCGAGCGCCGCAAGCTCGCCGAGATGGCGCAGGGCGCGCAAAAGCGGCTGGCCGCCGAGCAGCGGCGCGCCGAGCTGCGGGTGTTTTTGTACCGGCTGGCGCTGACGCTGCCGCTCCTGGCCGTGGCCGGCTGGCTGTTCATGAAAAAGCGCCGCAGCACCTGGTGGCCCTTCGTCTGGGGCTTCATCTTCTTTGCGCTGTTCGCGTTTTTTGTCGAGCTCGTGCCCTACCTGCCGAGCTACGGCGGCTACGTGCGCTACATCGTCGGCATCGGCGTCACGGTGGCGGTGGGCCGGCAGGCGATCCTGGCGCTCAACCGCTACCTGGCGCGGCAAAAGCTGGCCGAGCAGCTGCCCGACGCCCAGCGCCGCGAGGAGCTGAGCTACGACACCGCGCTGGCCCGGCTGGCCAAGGGCGTGTGCCCGGGCTGCGAGCGGCCGGTGGACCTGAAGGACCCGGCGATCGACTTTTGCCCGCACTGCGGCATCGGCCTGTTTGACCACTGCAATGCCTGCCGCACGCGCAAGAGCGCCTTTTCGCGCTTTTGCCAGGCCTGCGGCGCGCCGGCCGGCCCGGGCTGAGGTTTTTCAGGCTGAAAAGCCCGCCTGCCCAGGCGCAGCATGGGCCGGGCGCTATGGTTTCAGGAGCAACGAACCGGGCGGGGTGGGGCCGGGCCGGCGTCGCCCGGTGGCTTCAGGGCGCCAGCGGCTCGACGATGTACTCGCGCGCGTACCAGTAGGTCTCGGGCGAGCGCAGCGCCTCCATCACGCTGCCGTCGTCGCGGCTGGCGCGCAGGTCCCAGCGCGCGTCCACGATGCGGCAGGCGCTGCAGGGCGCCTGGCCCAGGCGGCGCTGCACCACCGCGTAGCGGCCGGCCTTGAGAAGTGCCTGCACCTGGGCGTCGCCGTAGTCCAGCGGCTGGGCGGCCGGGTAGGGCGCCAGCCGGGCGCCGGGCAGCAAGAAGGCGTAGCGCTCGAAGTAGCCGTTGAAGCTGGTGGGCACGGCCACCGCCTGGCCGCGCAGCAGCGCCCGGGTCTCGGGGCGGAACTGGCCGAGCTCGCCGTTGAACGGCTGCTGCGCCCCGGCCAGTGCCAGCAGCACGGCAACGCCGGCCGGCGCGCTGGCCGCGCGTGTCCAGGCCGGGCGCAGCAGGCCGGCCAGGCAGGCCAGCACCGCCCCGGCCACGAACCCCCAAAAGAGCGGCGAATACAGCCCCGCGTCGTGCGTGGCGCGCAGCGCGCCGTAGCCGATCAGCCCCATCACCAGGAGCCCGGCCACGCAGGCCGCCAGCGTCAGGCAAAACCACACGCGGCCGATGCGCGGCCAGTACAGCGCCACCAGCACTGCCAGCGCTGGCATGGCCGGGATCAGGTAGCGGGTCGTGCGCTGGCTGGGCAGCATGAACACCAGCGCCAGCGCCACCAGCCACAGCCACATGACCTTCTCGCCCTCGCCCAGGCGCTCGGCCGTGCCCCGGCGCCGGCGCCAGGCGCGCCAGGCGGCAACCAGCGCGCCCAGCACGACGGGCAGCAAAAACATGGCGTTGGACAAGTAGCCCGTCAGGATGGTCAGAAAGCCGCCGTGCAGCGCGATGTGCCAGTAGCCGCGGGGGTCGCGCAGCTTGCCGCCGTTTTCCTGCACGATGAACTCGCGCCAGACCTCGCCGGGCTGCGGGTCCAACGCGAACCACAGGCCGAACACCGCCACGCCCAGCGCGCACACCGCCGCCACCTTGAGCGCGTCGGCCACGAGGCCCGGCCGCGCCAGGCGCCACACCGGCGCGCCCGCGCCCACCGTCTGGTAGCACAGCGCCAGCGCAAAGCCGGCCGGCACCGCCATGGCAAAGGACTTGTACAGGCACGCCATGCCGACGGCCAGGCCGGCGGGCAGCACGAAGCGCCAGCCCGCGGCCAGGCGCGCGCGCGGCGCCCAGGCCAGCGCGAAGAACACGCCGAACAGCCAGAACGTCTCGGGCGCGTTGGTCAGGAACGGGCGGCCGTAGCGGTAGGTGGTGAAGAACGAGAGGTAGACCAGCGCGGCGATGGCGCCGGTGGTCAGGGCGCGGCGGCCGGCCTGCGCCTGCGCCGCCGGGGCCGTGTCGCCGCCGGCCCAGGCGGGCAGGTCGCGGCTGAGCCGCCAGCCCAGCAGCCCGACCATCAGCGCCGTGCCCCAGGTGTAGAGCAGGCTGGGCAGGCGCAGGTTGAAGAGCGTCCAGTGCTCGCCCCAGCCGCCGGCGACCATCGCCTGCCAAAACAATAGCGGCGGCTTGGTGTTGCGCATGAAGTCGTAGGAGCTCACCAGCGGCAGCCAGTGGCCGCTCTCGGCCGTCAGCCGGGCGATGTGCGCGTAGACCATTTCGTCGCCGCTGCGCGGGATGTGCGGCCCGCCCAGCCCGAACAGGTAGGCCAGCGCCACCGCCACGGCCAGCGCGACCCAGGCCAGGTGGGCGGGAATGCGCGCGGCGGGCGAGGGGCGTTGCAGGGACGGTTGCGCGGACGGCTGAGCGGACGGTTGCATGGGCGCGGGACTTGTCATGGGCGATGGGGCGCCGCTGGGGCGGTCAAAACGGGCGGGACGCATGGCGCTTCAGCGCGGCGCCTGGGCGCGCCGGCGAAACGTCAGCCGGTCGTTGGCCACGAAGTTGGCCACGCTGGCGATGGCGATGGCGATGACGTTGGCCAGCAGGTAATGCAGGTGCAGCGCCAGCCAGCGTGTCAGCAGCGACTGCACGGCAATCGACAGCGCGGCGGCCATCACGTACTTGGCGAACAGCTTGAGCGCCGGCTGCGGCGCGCTGCGTGCCCGGTCGCGCCAGGTCAGGCGCCGGTTCCAGTAGAAGTTGCTGACCGTGGCCACGCTGATGGCCAGCGCGATCGCGTAGTTCAGCCGCGCATGGAAGTCGGCGATGCCGCGCAGCAGGTGCTCCTGCGCCAGGTAGAGCACGGCCAGGTTGATGACCGTGCCGCTGGCGCCCACCAGGGCGAACTTGATGACGCGCCAGCGCAGCAGGGCCGCAAAGCGCGGCGGCAGCAGGCCGACCAGGGACTCGGCGAAGGCGCGCAGGCGCGAGGGCATCGGCGGCGCGGGTCTCAAGGCGCCGCCAGGCATTCGCGCGCCTTGGCCAGCACGGCATCGGGCGCGATCACCTTCAGGCACTGGTTGTCGCCGTCGCAGTACGAGGTGCGGTGGTTGTAGGCGGTGAGGCACGGCGAGCACGGCCAGTGGCTGTAGAAGGCGTGGCAGCGCGGCGTGAGCGGGGCGTAGAGGCCCGGTGTTTCCGGGCCGAACAGCATCAGGGTCCAGATCGGCGTGAGCGCGGCGAACTGCCCCGGCCCGCCGTCGTTGGTCACCAGGAGGCGCGCGACGTGAAAGAGCGCCAGCAGCTCGGAAATCGAGCGCGTGTAGCCGGTCAGGTCGACCACCGGGCCGCCGGGAAAGGCCGCCTGCACCCGGCCCACCAGCGCGCGCGCCAGCGCCTGGTCGTCCTTCAGGCCGATGACGGCGATGGCGCAGCCGTCGGCCACCAGCCCTTCGCACAGCGCGGTGTAGGCCGCCAGCGGCCAGGCACGGATCGGCAAAATGCCGCCGCCCGGGTAGACCAGCACCAGCGGCCGGCCGGCGATGCCGGGGAAGTCCTGCGCCAGGCGGCGCTGGATGTCGGCAACCTGCCCGGCGGGCAGCGCCACCTGCGGCGGCGGCTTGCCGCTCATGGCCATGTGCAGCTTGGATTTGGGCACGGCGGCCGAGTCGATGGCCCGCGCCAGCGCCAGGAACTGCGCGCTGATGTGGTGGTAGGGGTTGTAGGGCACCGGCCGGTTGATGTGGGAACCCCGGTACAGGCCTTCCTGCGTGTGCCGGTGAAAGCCCACGCGCACGCGCGCGCCGCTGGCGTACGACAGCAGGCTGCTGATGCGCGAGAACAGCTCGCAGTCGATGGCCACGTCGACCCGGGCGCGGCGCAGCGCCTTCAGGGCCGTCCACAGGCTGCGCGCCAGGCTGCCCAGCGACCGGTCGTCCACCGTGTGCACGTGGGCCGGGTCCATGACCCCCATCAGGTCGAGGATCTCCCGGTTCTTGGCAAACAGCAGCGCGTGCAGCGGCGCGTCGGGGTAGCGGGTTTTCAGCCGCGCGAACATGTCGTGCGCCAGCACCAGGCTGCCCATCTCGGACAGCAAGATGACGACGATGGCGCGCGGCGGCGGCGCCGCCGCGGCCGGTGCCGGTGCCGGTGCCGGGCGCAGGCGCCGGCGCAGCGCCTCCAGGCCGGAGACGGCCGCGCACAGCGGAATGCCGGCCCAGCGGTCGATGAAGCGCTGCAGGTCGAGGTTCACGCGCTCAGACGCCGCGCTGCCGGTCTGCCCTGAACTGCGCGGCGAAGGCGCCGAAGCGCCCGGCGTCCAGTGCGTCGCGCACCTCCTGCATCAGGTTGAGGTAGTAGTGCAGGTTGTGGATGCTCGCCAGCATGGGGCCGAGCATCTCGCCGCAGCGGTCCAGGTGGTGCATGTAGGCGCGCGAGAAATTGCGGCAGGTGTAGCAGCTGCAGGTCGCGTCCACCGGGGCTTCCTCGCGCTTGTAGCGGGCGTTGCGGATCTTCAGGTCGCCAAAGCGGGTGAACATGTGGCCGTTGCGCGCGTTGCGGGTCGGCATCACGCAGTCGAACATGTCCACGCCCGCGGCCACGCCTTCGACCAGGTCTTCGGGTGTGCCCACGCCCATCAGGTAGCGCGGCTTGTCCTCGGGCAGGCGGTGCGGCGTGTGCGCCATGATGCGCTGCATCTCTTCCTTGGGCTCGCCCACGCTGACGCCGCCCACCGCATAGCCGGGAAAGTCCATCTCCACCAGCGCCTCGAGCGACTCCTGGCGCAGGTTCTCGAACATGCCGCCCTGCACGATGCCAAAGAGCGCGTTCGGGTTTTCCAGCCGGGCAAATTCGTCCTCGCAGCGCTTGGCCCAGCGCCGGCTCAACTCCATCGAGCTGCGCGCTTCGCCTTCGGTGGTGATGTGGCCCTTGGTGTCGTAGGGCGTGCACTCGTCGAACTGCATCACGATGTCGCTGTTCAGAATGGTCTGGATCTGCATCGAGATCTCGGGTGTCAGGAACAGCTTGTCGCCGTTGACCGGCGAGGCGAACTTCACGCCTTCCTCGGAGATCTTGCGCATCTCCCCCAGCGACCAGACCTGAAAGCCGCCGCTGTCGGTGAGGATGGGCTTGTGCCAGCTCTCAAACTTGTGCAGGCCGCCGAACTGCTTGACGATGTCCAGGCCGGGACGCATCCACAGGTGGAAGGTGTTGCCCAGGATGATCTGCGCGCCCATGTCATGCAGCGACTGCGGCATCACGCCCTTGACGGTGCCGTAGGTGCCCACGGGCATGAAGATGGGCGTCTGCACGACGCCGTGGTTCAGTTTCAATTGGCCGCGCCGGGCGTAGGAGCCGAGGTAGGCGCCGTCGCCCTCAAGGGGGGCCGGGTCGGTTTTCAGGACTTCGAATTCAAGCATCTTGGAATTGTCTCAGGTGGGGGTCAAGCCTGGGCGGGCGGGGCGGCAAGGCCCTGGCGCGTCAGCAGCATCGCGTCGCCGTAGCTGAAGAAGCGGTAGCGCGCCTCGATGGCGTGGCGGTAGAGCGCCATGATGTGCTCGTAGCCGGCAAAGGCGCTGACCAGCATCATCAGGGTGCTTTTGGGCAGGTGAAAGTTGGTCATCAAGACATCGACCACCTGGAACTCGAAGCCGGGCGTGATGAAGATGTTGGTATCCATGCAATCCGGGCCGAACTTGGCGGCGGACTCGAGCGCGCGCACCGTCGTCGTGCCCACTGCGACCACACGCCCGCCGCGCGCCTTGCAGGCGGCAACCGCCGCGTGCGTGGTGGCGGGCACCTCGAAGCGTTCGAAGTGCATGTGGTGCTCGGCGATGGTTTCGGTCTTGACCGGCTGGAAGGTGCCGGCGCCGACGTGCAGCGTGACGCTGGCGCGGCCGATGCCGCGTGCGGCCAGCGTGTCCAGCATCGCCTGGTCGAAATGCAGCGCGGCGGTGGGCGCGGCGACCGCGCCGGGGTTTTTGGCGAACACCGTCTGGTAGCGCGCCTCGTCGTCTGCCGAATCGCTGTGCGTGATGTAGGGCGGCAGCGGCACGTGGCCGTGCTGGGCCATCAGCGCGTACGGGTCGCTGCTCAGCCGAAAGCGGTAGAGCGGCCCGCTGTCCTCGGGCCAGCGGCCCAGCAGCGTGGCGGTGAAGCCCCCAATCATCTGCAGCACCGCCCCCGGCAGGGGCTTTTTGCTGACCTTCATGTGCGCGGCGACCTCGTGGCCGGCATCGCCCTGCGGCGAAAGCACGCGCTCGATCAGCAGCTCGAGCTTGCCGCCGCTGGCCTTCTGGCCAAACAGGCGCGCCTTGACGACCTGGGTGTCGTTGAACACCAGCAGGTCGCCCGGTGCCAGCAGCTCGGGCAGCGCGGAAAACTGGCGGTCGGCGCTGGCGCCGTAGCGGCCGTCGAGCAGGCGCGAGCCGCTGCGCTGGGCGGCCGGATGCTGGGCGATCAATTCGGGGGGGAGCGTGAAATCAAAATCACGGAGGCTGAAAGTCGTCTTCATAGGAGGGCACAATTGTCCCATGATGCTTCCGGCCGCACCCGCCCCTGACATGGCGCCGACCACCGGCGCGCCCGCAGGCCCGCCTGCCCCGGCCAAGGCGCCGGCCCCGGCGGCGGCCCGCTCGCCAGCGCAAAAGGCCATGGACAAGCTCGGCCTGCGCCGCGACATCGACCTGGCGCTGCACCTGCCGCTGCGCTACGAGGACGAGACGTGCATCGTGCGCCTGGCCGACGCGCGCGACGGCCAGCTGGTGCAGATCGAGGGCGAGGTGACGCACAGCGAAGTGCTGGTGCGCGCGCGGCGCCAGCTCCTGGTGACGGTCGATGACGGCAGCGGCACCTGCCTGCTGCGCTTTTTGAACTTCTACCCGTCGCACCAGAAGATGCTGGCCGTGGGCGCCCGGGTGCGGGTGCGCGGCGAGCTGCGCGGCGGCTTTCTGGGCCACGAGATGGTGCATCCGCAGTTCAGGCCGGCCGGCGGCGAGCTGCCGGCCGCGCTCACGCCGGTCTACCCGACCTCGGCCGGGCTGCCGCAGGCCTACCTGCGCAAGGCGGTGCTGAGCGGCTTGGCGCGCGCCGACCTGAGCGAGACCCTCCCGGCCGAGTTTTTAAGGCAAAACCTGCCGCAGCCCTTGTCCAGCCTGCGCGAGGCGCTACAGTTTTTGCACCACCCGACGCCCGACACGGCGCTGCAGACGCTCGAAGACCACAGCCACCCGGCCTGGCAGCGCCTGAAGGCCGAGGAGCTGCTGGCCCAGCAGATTTCGCAATTGCAGTCGCGCCGCGCGCGCGCGGCCATGCGCGCGCCTGCCTTGGGCGGGCCGGCCCTGGGCGCCGTGCACTGCACACTGCAGGAGCAGCTCCTGCAGCGCCTGCCATTTCGCCTGACCGGCGCGCAGGCGCGCGTCAGCCGGGAGATCGAGGCCGACCTGCAGCGGCGCGTGCCGATGCACCGGCTGCTGCAGGGCGACGTGGGCGCGGGCAAGACCGTCGTGGCCGCGCTGGCCGCCGCCCGCTGCATTGACGCCGGCTGGCAGTGCGCGCTGATGGCGCCGACCGAAATCCTGGCCGAGCAGCATTTCAGCAAGCTCATCGGCTGGCTGGAGCCGCTGGGCATCACCACCGCCCGGCTCAGCGGCAGCCAGAAACCCAAGGAGCGGCGCGCGATGCTGGCGCTCATCGAAAGCGGCCAGGCCGGCCTGGTCGTGGGCACGCACGCGGTGATCCAGGACAAGGTGGTGTTCAAGAACCTGGCGCTGGCCATCATCGACGAGCAGCACCGCTTCGGCGTCGCCCAGCGCCTGGCGCTGCGCAGCAAGATGGCCGAGGGCGGCGGCCAGGAGCCGCATTTGCTCATGATGACCGCCACGCCGATCCCGCGCACGCTGGCCATGAGCTACTACGCCGACCTGGACGTCTCCACGCTGGACGAGCTGCCGCCCGGGCGCACGCCCATCGTCACCAAGCTGGTCAGCGAGGCGCGGCGCGACGAGGTCATCGCCCGCATCCAGGCGCAGATCGCCCAGGGCCGGCAGATCTACTGGGTCTGCCCCCTGATCGAGGAAAGCGAGTCCATCGACCTGGTCAACGCCACGCAGACGCACCAGGCGCTGAGCGAGGCGCTGCCCGGCGTGCTGGTCGGCCTGCTGCATTCGCGCATGCCGGTGCCCGAGAAAAAGGCGGTGATGGGCCTTTTCACCGAAGGCGTGATGGCGGTGCTGGTGAGCACCACAGTGATCGAGGTGGGCGTCGACGTGCCCAACGCCTCGCTGATGGTGATCGAGCATGCCGAGCGCTTTGGCCTGTCGCAGCTGCACCAGCTGCGCGGGCGCGTCGGGCGCGGCGCGGCGGCCTCGGCCTGCGTGCTGCTCTACTCGACCGGCGACGCGCCCCGGCTGGGCGAGGTGGCGCGGGCGCGGCTCAAGGCGATGGCCGAGACGAACGACGGGTTTGAAATTGCCCGGCGCGACCTGGAGATTCGCGGGCCGGGCGAATTTTTGGGCGCGCGCCAGTCGGGCGCGGCGATGCTGCGCTTTGCCGACCTGCAGACCGACGCGGCGCTGCTGGCCTGGGCGCGCGACGTGGCGCCCCTGATGCTGGACCGCTACCCCGAACTGGCCGCGCAGCACGTGCTGCGCTGGCTGGGCGGCAAGGCGGAATTTCTCAAGGCCTGAGGCGTCAAAAGCCCCACGCCCGGCCCTTGGGCGCCTAGAACTCTTCCCAGCCGCCAGCGCCGGCCAGCTGCACGGCCGGGCGGGGCGCAAACAGGCCGGGCTTGGCCGCGGGCGGCTGCCGCGGCTCGGTCTTGGGGCGGCCGGCGGGCTTGGATGCGCCAGCGTTGGAGGCCGCAGGGCGCGGCGCCCGGGCCATCGCCGGGTCGAGCCGGAACACGCTGACGACTTGGCTCAGCCCCTCGGCCTGTTCCTGCAACGAGGCCGCAGCGGCGGCGGCTTCTTCGACCAGCGCCGCGTTTTGCTGCGTCACCTGGTCCATCTGCGTGACGGCCTGGTTGATCTGCCCGATGCCGCTCGTTTGCTCCTGGCTCGCGGCCGTGATCTCGGCCATGATGTCGGTCACGCGTCTGACGCTTTCAACGATCTCGTCCATTGTCTTGCCCGCGTCGGCCACCTGCGCATTGCCCTGCGCGACCTTGTCCACCGAGTCGTCGATGAGCACCTTGATCTCCTTGGCCGCCTCGGCGCTGCGCTGGGCCAGGCTGCGCACCTCGGCCGCGACGACCGCAAAGCCCCGGCCCTGCTCGCCCGCCCGGGCTGCCTCGACCGCGGCGTTGAGCGCCAGGATGTTGGTCTGAAAGGCAATGCCGTCGATCACGCCGATGATGTCCACGATCTTCTTTGACGACGTGTTGATGGCGCCCATCGTGCCCACCACCTGCGCCACCATGCTGCCCCCGCGCACGGCCACGCTGGACGCCGAAACGGCCAGCTGGTTGGCCTGGCGGGCGTTCTCGGCGTTTTGCGTGACGGTCGAGGTGAGTTCTTCCATCGAGGCGGCGGTTTCTTCGAGCGACGAGGCCTGTTCTTCGGTGCGCGTCGAGAGGTCCTGGTTGCCTTCGGCGATCTGGCTGGAGGCCATGGCGATGGTGTCTGTGCCCTGGCGCACCTCGCCCACGATGGCCACCAGGCTGGCATTCATGTCCTTCAAGGCCTGCATCAGCTGGCCGGTTTCGTCGCGGCTGGTCACCTCGATGCGGCTGGTGAGGTCGCCGGCGGCCACGGCCTGGGCCAGCGTGACGGCCGCGTGCAGCGGCCGGGTGATGGAGCGGCTGACCAGCCAGGCCAGGACGGCGCCCAGCGCCAGGGCGGCGGCGCTCAAGCCGAGCATCAGCAGGCGCGCCGTGGCATAGGACGCGTTGGCCTGGACCACGTCCTGGTCGTTGTGCTTTTTCTGCAGTTCGATGTCCTCGTGCAGCGTGTCCTGCCAGCGCTGGTTGGCTGGCGCGGCCTCCTTGAGCAGCAGCGCCAGCGCCTCGTCGTTCTTGTTGGCCCGCGCCAGGGCGATGACCTGGTCATTCAGTTGGCGGGTTTCAAGCTGCTCCTGCCGCAGCTTGCTGCGAAACGCCTGGCCGGCCTCGTCGGCGGGGGTTTTTTGCAGCGCGTCGAAAGCCTTGTTGTAGAGCGCTCTTGCCTCTTCGATTTTTTTGGACTCGTGCTCTATGGACGACGCATCGTTCAGCAGGATGAGCGTGCGCATCACGCGCGAGACCACATGCACCGAGCCGGCCATGGTGTGCAGCTGCTCCATCTTGACCATGTTGCTGTGCACGATGTCGTCCAGGTCGTCCTTGATGTCGGCCATGCTGTGCAGCCCGACCACGTTCAGGCCCAGCATCAAGGCCAGCAGGGCGCTGAACGCAGCGGCCAGGCGGCTGCCGATCTTGAGATTTCCGAGAAACATTTTTGTTTTCCTTGTGGGGTGGGGGCCAGGTCCGGGGCCCATGGCAGCCGACCGGCCTGCCAGCCCAGGCGTTGCGGCGTTTCCATAAATCATTAAAAAATCATTAAAAGCTGGCAAAACGCATTATTGACAAAATAAACGTTTTGTACAGGGATTATGTGATTTATGGTATTGAAACGCCAAAATATCCACAAATTTGAGAATTGCGTGCGGCCAAGCGTTGCGCGCGGGTCCCGCAGGCCCATCGGCCGAACGCCGGCGCGGGCGTGCTGCCCGGGCCGGTTCACCGTCCAGCGGAAAAGCCGCACAATCGCCCCATGACGCTGACCGAACTCAAATACATCGTGGCCGTGGCGCGCGAGCGGCACTTTGGCCGGGGTGCCGAGGCCTGCCATGTCTCGCAGCCCACGCTGAGCGTGGCGATCAAGAAGCTCGAGGAAGAGCTGCAGGTCAAATTGTTCGAGCGCAACGCCAACGAGATCACCGTCACGCCGCTGGGCGAGGAGATCGTGCGCCAGGCGCAAAGCGTGCTGGAACAGGCCGACAGCATCCGCGAGATCGCCCGGCGCGGCAAGGACCCGCTGGCCGGCAGCCTGCGCCTGGGCGTGATCTACACCATCGGCCCCTACCTGCTGCCCGACCTGGTGCGGCGCAACATCGAAAAAACCCCGCAGATGCCGCTGATGCTGCAGGAGAACTTCACCGCCAAGCTGCTCGAAGAGCTGCGCACCGGCGAGATCGACTGCGCCATCCTGGCCGAGCCCTTTCCCGACACCAACCTGGCGATTGCGCCGCTCTACGACGAGCCGTTCATGGCCGCCGTGCCCAGCAGCCACCCGCTGGCCGCGCGCACCAGCGTCACCGCCGAGGAGCTCAAGCAGGAAACCATGCTGCTGCTGGGCACGGGCCACTGCTTTCGCGACCATGTGCTGGAGGTCTGCCCCGAGTTCGCCCGGTTTTCCAGCAGCGCCGAGGGCATCAGCAAGAGCTTCGAGGGCTCCTCGCTGGAGACCATCAAGCACATGGTGGCCGCCGGCATGGGCATCACGCTGGTGCCGCGCCTGGGCGTGCCCGAGCCGGCGCTGGCCGCCGGCGCGCAAGACGCCGCGCCCGCCCAGCCGTCCTACATCCGCTACCTGCCGTTCGAAGGCCACGTGCCGACGCGGCGCGTGGTGCTGGCCTGGCGGCGCAGTTTCACCCGCTACGAGGCGATCGCCGCGCTGCGCAACGCGATCTACGCCTGCGAGCTGCCCGGCGTCATCCGGCTGTCCTGAAGGCGGCCTGCGCCGCGGCTATGGCCGCCATAGGCGCGGGCTGTTGCAGATTCCCGGCCGATTGCTTAAGGTGATTGTTCATTGACTTTTTAAAGGGAAAACCATGGCCAAATCTTCTGTCAAGACCATTGCCCAGGCGGCCGTCTCGTCGGCGCCCCCGATCAACATCGGCATTGCCGACAAGGACCGCGCCGCCATCGCCCAGGGCCTGAGCCGGCTGCTGGCCGACACCTACACGCTCTACCTGACCACGCACAATTTCCACTGGAACGTGACCGGGCCGATGTTCAACACGCTGCACACCATGTTCATGGCGCAGTACACCGAGCTGTGGAACGCGGTGGACCCGGTGGCCGAGCGCATCCGCTCGCTCGG
>Ga0308157_10003629_pt1 | contig 22010 bp, 30 predicted proteins | sample PhyBR1_FD_201035 | JGI IMG/M metagenome (GOLD analysis project Ga0308157, IMG submission 201035) | Phyllosphere microbial communities from UC Gill Tract Community Farm, Albany, California, United States - DLSLB.R1 | ecosystem: Host-associated > Plants > Phyllosphere > Unclassified | place: USA...
CGCTGTTGAGAAAGCCTACAAAGGCGAGCGTAAAATTTCCTGGATGGAAATTTACACCGGTGAGAAATCTACTCAAGTTTATGGCCAGGACGTCTGGCTGCCAGCAGAAACGCTGGACCTGATCCGCGACTACCGCGTTGCTATTAAAGGCCCACTGACGACGCCAGTTGGCGGCGGTATCCGTTCCCTGAACGTGGCACTGCGTCAGGAGCTGGACCTGTACGTGTGTCTGCGTCCGGTTCGTTACTATCAGGGCACCCCAAGCCCGGTTAAGCACCCTGAACTGACCGATATGGTTATCTTCCGCGAAAACTCAGAAGACATCTACGCGGGTATCGAATGGAAAGCGGACTCTGCTGACGCAGAAAAAGTGATTAAATTCCTGCGCGAAGAGATGGGCGTGAAGAAAATTCGCTTCCCTGAGCATTGCGGTATCGGCATCAAGCCATGCTCTGAAGACGGTACTAAACGTCTGGTGCGTGCGGCCATCGAATACGCGATCACCAACGACCGTGACTCTGTGACTCTGGTTCACAAAGGCAACATCATGAAGTTCACCGAAGGCGCGTTCAAAGACTGGGGCTACCAGTTGGCGAAAGAAGAGTTCGGCGGTGAGCTGATCGACGGTGGCCCATGGCAGAAGATTAAGAACCCGAACACCGGCAAAGAGATCATCATTAAAGATGTGATCGCCGATGCGTTCCTGCAGCAGATCCTGCTGCGTCCTGCAGAATACGACGTAATTGCCTGTATGAACCTGAACGGTGACTACATCTCTGACGCCCTGGCTGCTCAGGTTGGCGGTATCGGTATCGCCCCTGGCGCGAACATCGGTGACGAGTGCGCCCTGTTCGAAGCGACCCACGGTACTGCACCTAAATACGCGGGCCAGGACAAAGTGAACCCAGGCTCTATCATCCTGTCCGCAGAGATGATGCTGCGTCATATGGAATGGTTCGAAGCCGCAGACCTGATTGTTAAAGGTATGGAAGGCGCGATCAACGCGAAAACCGTAACCTATGACTTCGAACGTCTGATGGAAGGCGCTAAGCTGCTGAAATGCTCAGAGTTTGGCGACGCGATTATCGCGAACATGTAATCCAGATTCTGGGTTAAACAAGAGCGGGAGCCGGTTGGTTCCCGTTTTTATTATTAGTTTTCGAACGGTTATCAACAATTTATCAAAATAGATTATCAAAATCCTCTCTTAATCAGATGTTTTTCCCTATTATTTCCGCATTTTCCAAAACAATTTACCAGACGGCATACAGGTTACTATAAGCATATAATATGTATTCGGGCGTTGTAGTTTCCAAACTATCAGAAATGTATACAACGTCGGTTCTCATATCCTTTTGCTATTTTATCTGGGAATCACTGGTTCCTGTTGATTTCCTTAGTCAATATACAAAAATATACATTTCATTGTGTGATTATAACTTTTTCTTGCGTATTTATATGCTGGTAACACAATTTTATCTCTGTATATTTAAGAGAAATTTTTGGAGGATTTATGCATAAAATTAAGCTTGCAGTGCTGTTTCTTTTTATTTGCGTTTTTAACACGACTGTATCTGCTAGTAATTCAATGTCTATGAATTATGCCATAGGCAAGAAAAATGGGGCAGAAAATATGCATGGAATGAATATCATGTTTAGACACGATATGAATAATTTCGCACTGGTCGCATCAGGCACTTATATACAGAACACCAGCGGATCTGGATATTCTTATTTAAAGAATAAATATGCATCTATTATGCCGGGTATAGCATTTAACATTACGCAAGATTTAAAATTATATGGGCTTGCTGGTCTTGCTTCTGGTTCAAAAATGCAACCTAATCAAACACATGAGGTTTATGGAGCCGCTTTTGGTGCTGGTTTTTTTTACAATTTAACAGACAACATTCAATTAAATTCAGGATATGAATTGGGTATTATTGATAACAAAGAAATAAATACTTTCATCATTGGGATAGGATATTTGTTTTGATTTTGAAGGTGAATAAAATGATCTCTAAAAAATTATTAAGAATATACGTTATTACTGACAATTATTTTTTATATCACGGCATCAGGGAACTTATTGAAGATTCAAAAGTTTTTGAATCTTATACATATAACGTTGAGCAAACAACAAAGCTTCCAACACTTATTTTTTATCATAAGTATCATACTCAAGATATTATTATTACAGATAACTTTTTACATTGTTATGCAGTTTCAAAATACAGACCAGAAAAAACTTTGATTTTACCATGTAATTACGACTTGGATAAATACATTGAGTGTTTTAATGATTTAACAGACCAAAATGACTTTCATGATATGCTTCATTTTAAAAAACTATCATCAAAAGAGGCTCTTTTGTTCACTTTGTTTTCTGAAGGAACAACAGATGACAACATTGCAATTATTCTTAACATAACAAAAAAGACAATAAGCACACATCGGCGTAATATTTTGCAAAAATTAAATTTAAAAAATAGACATGAACTTTATATGTATGCTCTGGCAACAAAGGAAGGGGTTTATGAGCATGTATAATATAATATCTATTGTATCGATAATGGTATTGATTCCATTCTCAATCTATTGTCTTTATGCTAATTATCGCATAAACGAAAAGAAGAGTATTACATCAGAAACAACACCATTATGGAGAAAGATTTTTCTGCCGCCTAAGTGATTAATATTTTAGCGGTAGGTTTTTAATGTTTAAAAGTTTTCCTCTGTGAATTTTAATATACCCCCCATCATTGAGGTCTTTTAGAACTTTATTTAAGGAGCTACGAGATATTGTACTTCTAGATAAAATGAATTTGAAAACTGAAATTTGAGATCTTTCATTTTCTGGTAATTCCCATATAGCTTCTAAGTTGTTTTTTATAATATCGTAGGCATTTTTTGATGAAAATCTTTGATCCCTTTTGAAAAAGTTTGAAGCGATTTCACAAGTCATTAAGAAAAAATGTTTCCACAAATCATTACTATCAGCCAGGCAGTTCAGTTCTATAGTTGGAATTGCTGTAAAGGTTGCATCCGTTGAAGCTCTGAAATAATGATAATCATTCTTTTCGAACATAAAAAATAACCCTAAAATATGAGGTGCATATACAGTGAAAATTAAAATATCGTCTGTTTTCCTATAAATATCTACTCTACCTTCGGTGAGAAAGTAAACATGTGGTTTATTATTGAGTGTGCTGTGTATCTGCTGTCCATTTGACGCATAAATGCGTATAAATTTGTTAGAAGCTTCAACAATCTCTAAGATATGGTCAAACATGATTTAATGCCTCTGCTATTATTTTCATTCTTAAAGTTTGATGTTAGGCAATCATATGATCTTTTTAGGGGATGGCAAGTTTAAATTTAAATATGTTCTTGTGTAATTATACATAATTTATCTATTAGTTAAATTACCAGCAGGCAGTTCTGGGTTCGTCAAAAAATATCAATCTATCATTCTCAATAGTCGTTTGGATGTGTATTTTGTGTTAGTTGATTGTTTGGTAGGGTGCTAATAATATATATTATAACTATTTATAATATATAGCGTGCATACTAATGTTTTCCATGCTTGAGTATTGCTAAAAACACTTCTGCAATTCTATTTTTTTTTGCGATATTTTTACTAGTCTACTCATTCTGTTTTGAATTATATTGGTTTTGAATTTAATGTTAGAAAGAGGATTGAATATGTTATTTCTACTTTCATGTATTGTCTTATTGATACTGATAGTTGCTGTTGTTTACGTTATGCTATTGAATAAAAATAGCATGGATATAACGCAATTCATAGATTTACTATATAAAGATGATGAAGAGAAATAAATATTTAAAAGAGGTTGGATAGGTGTTAACTAAAACTCAAAAAAATATCATTTGGATGATTACAGAAAAATCAATAGGCGTAATTGGTCTTTTCTTTATAAACGCTTTAGTAGCTAAATACTTGGGGCCTGTAGTAATTGGGCAAATAGCAATCGCAACTGCGATTTTTCAAATTATCCAAGTTGCCGCGGTTTTTGGTAGCGATAGTATTTTCTATAAAAGAATAACCACAAATTTACTGGGCGGCATTCAATTAATGTTGCCTGTATTCATATTGAGGAGTGCGGTATTTATATTTTTTGCATGTGCTTGCATCATGATTTTAAATGTGCAAATGGATTTAACAGGTATGGTGTTAGTGCTGTCAATATGTTTGGCATATTACTTTTACACAATTGATACATATACCAGCCTTAATGAGTCATTACTGAACTCTAGAATGAATGCTCTTGCAAACGTAACCGGACTTATTTTCGGTTTAGTAGTCAGAGCATTAATGGTTAAATATAAAGCTCCGGTTATCTTTTTTGGATTGCCTCTTATAATTATAAGCGCCACCCCTTACTTTTTGAAGTTATTTATATTCCGGAGGGAGTATAAAAGTAAAGTGTCAATAAAATACAAAGTATTAAGAAAAAGATTTTTTCACCTGAGTTATGCGGGTAGTATTCTCGTTATTCCTTCTGTTATTGCATCAATCTATCCGAGGTTGAATTTACTTGTAATATCATGTTTGTATGGTGATCATGATGTCGGCATATATTCAGTTTCTCAAACTCTTGCTACTAGTTGGAATTTCATTTTGCTATCATTGCTAACCTCTTGTTTACCAGCAATATTTCGAGAGAAAAGTAAATCAAAAATAATAAATCTTGGTGCAAGACTGCATTTGAATATCATTTTACTGTCAATTCCAGTAATATTGCTGATGACGTTTTTGATAAACTATATAATTTTCTACATATATGGGGGTGAGTATAATGAATCTATAGCGCCTTGCATTTTATTATGTTTTGCAACATTATTATCTACACTTGGAATGGCTTCATCAAAAATAATTGTTAAGTTTTCTGGATATAGATTTTTGCTATATAAAACTATATTTGTTTTGGTTTTTAGTTTGGTGCTTTCTTATTTGTTTTCTCTAAGGTTCGGGTTAATTGGTGCTGCCTTAGCGGTTATCATCACTGAAATTTTTTCTCTAACAATTTTTAACTACTTGTTCATGCAAGGTTTTATATTGTTAGTGCATATCGAAATAATAAAGGTTATTTGCGGGTGCGTTCAAAAGTTATTTAAAATAAAAGCGCTCGATAAAGATTAGCAAAGAGAAATCTTTATCTGAATAGGTTAAGATAAAAGTTTACGTCTAAAATTCATTCTTAATAAAAGATATTAATTGTTATGTTTAATTAAATTGGTAAGGCGTTTTGCAGTCCGGTGGGGTTTTAAAAATTAATATAAAGGAGTGTATACTCCTTTATATAAATATTTTAATCCAATCTTTACCCCGATCATCATGATATCGAGCCGTTTGATTCGGTGACTTATGACCTAGCAACTTCTGAGTATCTATCCCTTGAATCTCATATAGTCTTTCCGCTAACGAGCGTTGTTCATGGAAAGTAGCTGGCGTGCCATTCCCCCAATTTATGTCTGATTTATCACGAGCCTTACTGAAGTTCATTGTTATTGTGTTCGACTTTACCTGAGCACCTCGTTCTGCCATTGAGGTTGCCCGAAAGAAGTGGATTAGGTATGGACTCACTGCATAGTCACGGCAACGTGCAACTACATCCCTCAAACTCCAGTCAATCGCGTTAAGCCTTAGGGATAGAGGGATCGCTAGCTTGCTCCCTGTTTTCTCCTGAACGACATGCAGATGGTCATCCCAAATATCGCTAAACTTCATGTTGGAGATATCCCCAAGGCGTTGACCAGTAACGAGTGCCAATAGCATTGCATTACCCATGTATTGATGGCGGGCATCAGCTATCTCGAAAATCTTTTGCCATTCGTCAAGGTTAAGACGCTGTCGGGTAATCCGTCGGCGTGGTTGTTTTGTAGCAAGAGCCGGGTTATAACCCGGCGGTACCTCGCCATAATGCTGTGCTTCCTTGAAAACATCGATCAAAACAGAGCGGATTACCTGGGCCATCCTCGGTTGACCTTCTGCAACATAGGACTCCAGTATCTGGGCAACATCCCGAACATCGACGGATGAAATCAATTTCATTCCCACGCTCTCACGAAGTAGGGCTACTGGTTTAGCCTTTTGTTTATGAGTGTTCGGCTTGATATCACCATTCTCCAGTCTTTCATCCTGAATTTTCCAATAACGATCTAACCACGTATTTGTTGTTATCGCCTTTCCTTTGCTGGTGGCGATCTTGTCACTGAGAGCCAAAACCTGCCTAGTGCGCTGTTCAGCTAGTCGCTCATTAGCTTCGATTGCTATTGCTGTTGCTTCAGCCTCGTTAGTTCCGAGGCTGTGAAATTTACCAGTAATAGGATGCTTATAACGCCAGTAGATTTTATTTACCTTACGACTGTAGAGCGGATAAAGATTAGGTATCTTAACGTTGTTTTTACGTGGTCGGGCAGCCATCAGACAGTATCCTTTGAAGCATAGGAGAATCAGATTTTTTAATAACGGGCTGGGTTAAATTACCTGTAATCTCGGCATCTTCTCTTACCCGCCAGTATCTTCCTTCTTTGGTGGCCGGGGGAGTGAACATGCTCTCTTTAGCGTATCGGCGTAAAGTATTCAGACTTGGGGGATTACTCCGGTATTTTTCCGCAGCCCATTCTTCTAAAGTCAGCATTTGAAGCATATGATTTACCTCATAATGGCCCATATCAGAGCCATTTTCTGAAATTAAAAAATCAGTGTTCAGTCAGACGCTGCCAGATTGCAGACACGTATTTGACCTGATGATGAGCATCCGAAATAGCCTTGTGAGGTTCTCCCTCAAATGGGATCTCATAGCGAGGCTTGCAGCCAACGGCTTTACCCAACTCGACAATTGTTCTTACATCCCGGTTATTCCAGAACTTCCATGGGCAGGGGATCCCCGTCCGGTCGTAAGATGCCTCAAGCAGGACATTGTCATAAGTGGCACCATTACCCCAGACCTGAACAGAATCAGGGCCGTTAACCGCATTCTCGCCTATAAACTCATTTAGCTGCAGTAATGCATCATCGAGCGGAATAGCATCATCCATCACTAACTCTGAACGAGCTTCAGGTGAAGCTTTGAGCCAGAATATTATCGTAGATGCATCCGGAACCCCGCCGCTGGCCATTGAAGATTCCAGGCTAATCACTTTGTAAAATTCCGATCCGGTATTACCTGTAGATGGATCAAAGAACACAGCTCCGATAGATACGACTGGCGAATCAGCCTTTTTACCAAACGCTTCAATGTCGACCATAAGGTGTGTATAGAGCATTTCAGGCTCGGCATGATTATGATGACCGGAATCATTATTTATAGCAGCTGTGCTGTTATAAGTTTCAGTAGTGCTTGCGCCTGAGATAGTTTCTTCCGTGACTTCTGATAACGCAGCACAGTTCGGGGGTTCATCATTACCAGTTTCTTCCATCTGCACATTATCGACGTACTCCGCTGCGGTATCTTGTTGGTCGATTTCAGCGTTGCTAGTGGCCAACCCTTCAATAGAAAAAAGACCATTACCAACTTTTTCGAGAACCGGCTGCGTGTCGCCGTCGACCTGAGTCCACTCATTCTGGCCGCCAGTTTCAACAGCAGAGTCATTAGTTACCTCGTTTGTCCAGCTCACCTCAGGGTTATGGCGCGCAGCCGCAAGAGTTTCGTCTGATGGAGCAGAATGATCGCTTTCAGTCAGGTTCGCGTTAATGAATCCGCTGAGACGTGCCGGATACAGGTAATGCTCTGGGTGAGCGCTGCGGATAAGTGCAAAAATAGCTGCACGCGAGTAATCCAAAACTCCCGGAGTTGCACGAAGAGCTTTAGACCATTCTTTGAATGGACATTCTTTTTTACTCACGATCTCTTTTGCCCGACGGAAAACACCACCAGGGATATCATAAATGTTGAAATCCATTGGTAACGTGGCCAGCGCAATCTCTAAATCGAGAGTGTCTAGATCATGTTTAAGGTCAGGGTTTCTGTCGGTCTTGTTGCCTCCGCCAGCATTCGTACCGCTTTCAGTACGCTGTATTTCTGCAACGCGACTGCCTTTGGCCCATTCTTTTACCAGCAGGCCGCGGTCAATGTAATCAGTCGCCGCCCAGATTCTGGTGAATCGGAGAACCAAAGCGAGTTCGTGACGCTTTTCCTGGCTAAACACTTTGCGAATGGCGTCGGTATAGCGCCAAAGGTCTTTAGCATCGTAACCCTTAACCTGTTCGCAGTTTTCTGCCGCCAGCAGCAGGTTCTGGACATAGCTATTGTCAGTGTCCATCTCCAGCGCGCTGATACCTTCGTATTCTTCGCGCGTTAAGTGGTGGCGCAGTTCGTCGGAGGTGAACTGGGCGAGTACCTGTTTGCGGAAGGGCATGCGAACGACTGGATAACGTGTGGTTTCGTCATCATTCTCGTCAATCTGGATACCGTTATCAGGTTCAAGACCCTGATCTGCTATAACACCGGTGTCGCTGGTGCTTTCAGATTTCACATGGGTAAATTTGCCGCTACGCCAGGCTTCGACTAATTGGTTGCGATCGCTGGCATCTGCTTTAGCCCAGTCAGCCATGAATGCAGCGATATTTTCAGTTTCGTGAACTTCATCTGGCGCGAATACCTGCTTAATCGCCTGAACGAGTTTCCACTCAGCGTTCAGGCTGAGTTCGGTAAATTCAGGGATGTCGTTCTTCGCCAGCAGCAGTTTCTGAAGATAGGTGTTGCCTTCATCCAGTGACATTTCGCTGGCAGCCAGCTGCTGCTCTTTAGTGATATGTGACTGGTATTTGTCGCTGGTCAGGTGGACGGCATAACGAACCGCTGGAGTGCGGTTTTCAAGAGGGACAGTCTCGACGGTAGTTTCGACTTTAACGGTGGTTTCCGGTGCGGCAGAGTTGTCCACGGGTCCAGTCGACCCATCACCAGCCTTTGGCAGCCAGGTGCGTCCATCGTCCTGCAGTTCGTAGCGTTTGCACCAGGTGTAATCCACTGTGCTTTCTTCCGGCAGGTCGTTGTAAACAGGGAAATCGGTACGGACAGGCTTGCTATAATCCTTGCCCCGGCCGGTTTCAATGCCAGCATCTTCCAGCTCTACATCCAGCTGCAAATTGGCTCGCGCTTCTGATTTAGCCGTGAACCAGATAACGGCATCTTCTTTGCCGGATTTCTGTGTTGCCTTGATTAAATGAAAGAATTCCATATCGGGTCCTTAATTTTGGTTGTAAGATACCCGCAGCTAGTGATTGCCGCCTTGGGTAGTGGTCATTGGTCAAAACTCGATTCCGGAAAGCTTTGGTCGGCTGACCGGGTACTTAACCCGCCTTGCGCGGGTTTTGTGCTTTTAGGGGCTGGTAACAGCCATTGGTCATAACTCGATTAAAACTTGAAAGCAGGCTGTTGGTCTCCAGCCGGTTTATATGGGTAACACTCTCCTTTAATGTGCTGCTCTTTGGCAGCTGCATCACAGCCAGATTCGGTTTTGTATACACCGAGCATGATGTCTGAGCATTCCCCGGTGAGGGCACAGACGGTAACGATTAGGGCAAAGAACGAGCTCATGCTTTTAGCTCTGGATTGCCTTTTTGGGCCAGTAAGTAGCAAAGCTTACGAACCAGAACTTCAAACAGATTTAAGCGAACGGCTTGGCAGCCAGCTTTTTTGCGTGCGAAATCGATCATGGTTAACTCCTGTGTGCCTTTAACGCCAGGCTGGCGGAACGGTAAACCTGCTGCGCGATTGTCTTGCCATCTCATCCGGTGTTTCGTATGCCACCGGCAGCTACTTCGTGGGCGTCCTGCCTTGATGACTGATTTTCTAAAATCAGGCTACAAATAAATATGTCATAGGTCAATACTTAATTGACATAATTAATTGCAATGATGATTTTTAGAGGGGGGCTGAGGAGATACTAGAGGCAAAAAAAAGGCCGCAAAATGCGACCTTTAGAGTGTTCTTTATCAGTCTTTGGTTGGAGCGGGCTCAATCTTCCGTTTGCTGAGAAATTCAGCCATAAATTTATCGAGCTCTTCGAGGCGGTCGCTGGCCAGCTGTATGAACCTGGTTTGTTCAACTTCAGGTAACTGATCAAAAACCTCCAACAACGCAGCTTGTTTCTCGTTCAATACCGTTTTGCTTTCGCTGGTTGCCTTAAGATGCGCCTCTTCTTCATCAGATAAAAAGAACCAATACAGTGGCTTACCTAATGCTTCCGGGAATAAAGCCAACTTTTCCTTGCGAGGGAAATTACCTGTATTGCACCAGTTACTAACCGTTTGTGAGTTTACCCCCACTCTGCGGCCCAGCTCAGATTGAGATATCCCGGCTTCATCAAGAGCTCGTAACAGTCTTTCTTCGAAGTTCATGTTCGTATCCAAATCAAACCCATAAGCAAGCATACAAACTTTCTTATCAGATGTGATTGATTAAGTTTCTTGACATTGACAAATTATTTATCAATCATGTGATTCATAAATTGGGAGGAAGCATGAAAGAACACATTCAACAAAAAATTATTTCGCTGTGTGGCAGCCAATCAGAACTGGCACGCCGCTTAGGTAAAAACTCGCAGACTGTATCTGTCTGGTTTCGTACTCAGGTAGCAAGCACAGAGGTTTTAAACGCATGCAGAGCTTTGGATTGGGAAGTCACCCCGCATGAATTACGTCCAGACCTCTATCCTAACGCAACAGATGGTTTACCTCAGAAGGAGGCTTAATCATGCAGTCAGCTACATATCAACATCATAACCAACGCTCGGCCGGACCGCTGAAAACTCAAAATCAATTTATGGCGCATCGGCGAGATAGCTTTAAGCACCGTTCAATACAGGTTGCAGTTCGGGAGTGGGAATCCACTTTGCCCGGCCAGGCGCAGGAGAAAATCGCTCAGATGGTGGCTGAGCAGTGGGCGAAGGAAGGGGGCCGCGGTATCGCGGTCAACAAGCAGAATTTATTCCGGTATCTGAAAAACGAAGGTGGTTCGGAAAAATACACCGCATACATCATGCAACTGTCGGGGGCAATCGTCGCCGCTATGCCCATTGAGATCGCCAGAAAGCATGGACTCAGTAACGCCAGAACGGAAGCCGAGCTGGTGGCGAGCGCTATCAAAGAATGCAGTGAGGCGCATCAGGCGAAGTTGCTGGGCGCACCGCTGCAAAAGCTTGAAAAAGAAATCCGCGAGGCGGCAATCGCATTATTCAACATGCTACCTGCTGACGCGGCGGGACCACTACTGGCGAGTATCAGCGCCGTAGCGCCGCAATTTTTTTAATCGAGTTGTGACCAATGAATTCTACCCGGAGGCTTCATGAGCATTGATGCAATGCGGTGGGCCAAGAAAGTTAAGACCGGAAAATCCTCCAGTAAGGCGATCCTAACCTGGCTGGCTGATATGTGCGGCGCTGACTTGTGCGCTTACCCATCCGTCGCTGCGCTTGCAGAGGCTACTGAGATGGACAGAAAAACGGTGCTTGCAGGCTTGCAGCATCTGCAGGAAATCGGCCTGGTTGTCGACACAGGTGAACGGCGCGGCAGGACAAAGCAAATTCCTGTGTACAAGCTGGTCGGTGTTGAGGAAAGCATCCCGGATGCCGAACAGACCCAAAACCGGAACTCTTTAAAGGATCCCAAAAACGGTACGGTTGATTTGAACCGTACCGAAAACGGAACTGTTAATACAAACAGTGCCATTAACGGGACTGTTTCAGGTAATAAGGGTACCAAAAATGGGATTGTTAACAGGTCATATTTTAACCAAAGAGTACCGTTTTTCCCTTTAAACAGTCCCAAAAACGGGACACGGAATCTACCAAGGAACCACAAAGATCTAAACCCCACACATACAGAACTGGTCGAACCTGTTATTCCTGATTATCCGGATCAGCCAGGTATCGGAATTGGGCAACAGCAGCCATTCGGCAAATTCCGGATGTTTGAAGACTGGAAGCCAACAGCCGACTTTGCACGACAGGCAAACCTGTGGGGCATGCCGCTCAAGGCAGGCATAAATATCGAAGCCGAGCTGAGCAGTTTCATCGCTTACTGGCAAGCCGAAGGGAAAGTGTTTCATCAAATTCAGTGGGAGCAGAAGTTCTCTCGCCACCTGGATCGCGCAAAGGTTCTGAAAGCACCACAAACGGGAGGTACCGAGAATGCATCAGTTAGACCACAGCCAGCAGCATCCCGAGCTGTTCAGCAAATACAGTCAGCACACGCAGAGTGGCGACGCCGGAACGGACTTGATGGCGGCAGAGACAGCGTGGCGGTTATGGCAGGTGATGGGGGAAATCTTCTCGAACCGCTGGACGCAGAAGAATGGGGCAGAACCCACGGCCCTGTGGATAGCTCAGATAGGTTCGATGACTGAGAGCCAGATCAAACTGGTTTGTCAGCAATGCATGGACCGTTGCGCGGTAGGTAACACATGGCCCCCGGATCTTGCTGAGTTCGTTTCGCTGGTTTCAGATAGTGGTGCAAATCCGTTCGGGCTGACATCTGACCGGGTGATGAGTGAATACCGTCGCTGGCGTAACGAGTCGTATCGTTTTTCGGGTAGTGACAAATATCCATGGCCCCAGCCGGTGCTCTATCACATCTGCATCGAAATGCGCAGAACTGGTGTTGAGCGTCAGATGACCGAGGGGGAACTTAAAAAACTGGCAGAGAAGTTATTAACCAAATGGACGAAGCACGTAAGCAACGGGCTTTCAGTTCCACCAATCCGTCGGCAGCTAGCTGCACCGCAGCATCCGGCAGGGCCAACTCCGGCACAGCTACTGATGGAAGAGTACCAACGCCGTAAAGCGGCAGGTTTAACCAACTAATCGAGTATTGACCAATGACCAAAACATTAACCCAAAAAGAACAGGTAGCGGTATTCGTGCGCTACCAACCGAACTGCGCCGTAGGCGATGTTTCCGATGCGTTGGACTTGGCTGGCGGCACAGCTGGCAGGTTGCTGCGCGAGCTCAGTGAAGAAGGTGTGATCATTCGATCACGTGATAGCGTTCAGTACACATACAGGGCGGTACCACACGCGGATATTCCAAACGTTATCATCCCGTGCATGGTGGATAAAAGTGATCCAGTAAGGATGCAGGCTGCTGAGCAGAAAGCGAAGGCGCTTGAGGATAAGGGGCTATGGAGAAGAGCCGCTGCGGTGTATTCAGAAATGTTTGGCATAGCTGGTAGTGCTGTTGAGGTTGCCCGTATCGCCAAGCGTCGTAAAGACTGCCTGCGCCAGGCGGGGAGGGCGTAACCAATGCCGAGACCAAAAACACAGAGTGAACGCACTCAAATCATTTCCAGGATCATTGATTTGGTGAAAAAGCATGGCCGTATCACGACGAAAGAAGTCGTTGGGATGTTCGATCTGCATCGCACCACCGCAGAGAAATACATACGAATAGCCATTGCACGGGGCGAATTGATCCGCTACGGTCGTTGCGGCATTTTCCGTGACCAACGCACAATAATCGATTTCGACCTGAAACGCTTCACACACCAGAAAGTAAGGTGAATGTAGTAGATGAAAATGCCGCTTAGCCGCGGCATCTCTATGCTCTTGAAGGTCCGCTATGAGCGAGGAGCGGTAGTTCACTTTCGGTAAAACTCATCCACGTGCGATAATCTCTAAAAGAGAAAGGGTCGTTAAGCTGGATACTTACACCCACCCTGGTGAAAGGCTGTACACTGATAACACTTATAGATGATTCTGAGTATTTTATGATTTTATACAAATACATAGACAATGCTTCATTAGATCGATTCTTCAAAGATGGATACATCTCCATAAAATTCACCCCGCACAGTGAGTTTAATGATCCTTTCGAAAGTTATGGATATGCACTTGATGATGCGTCAATTGAATCATTAACGATGAGGCATGAGATCAATAAAAACATTGCCTGCTTATGCCTTTCAAAAAATCCACTCAACGTCTTGATGTGGTCACACTATGCTGAAAAGCATCAAGGATTTGTTGTAGCAATCGACATTGAGAAAGCAGGATACGATGATGAAGCAAAATGCCTGATTACAGCTCAGAAAGGTGATATTGATTATTTAAAGAATAGAATAAAAAGCAAACTAAAAATCACGCAGGAAAATATCTATGATCCTGATGTAATTAGTAAGCTATTACTTACTAAATCATTGCATTGGAAATATGAAGAAGAAATCAGAATAATAAAAAAGACAGATTCATTACAACGGCAAGGTGCTGTTTTAATTGACAAAATATCTGATCTTAATTCTATAGTCAGTATCTATATCGGGATTAACAACAGAGGAGTTGATGAAATCATCAGAAACAACAATGCATTAGAGACATTGATTTTAAACAAGAAAGTACAGTTATATCAGTGTGAATTTAAGAAAAGTACATGGGATCTCGACATAGAAGCTTATGAATACACCAAATACCCGCATGATATGCAGAGAATGGATGTATTTGATTCTGTCGTGAAGGTGTTGAGAGCAATGGAACGTAACCATATAGGCGATTGAGATTATTGAGGCGATTATCGTTTCAGAAATTTCCGCTCCTGGCACAAATCGGACCGCCTGGAGTGCCACAAGGTCTGCTATGAGCGAGGAGCAGACGTTGAGGGCTATAAGAAGACTACTTATTGTTAGTCGGCTTCAACACAAGCGTGCCGTAGTGTGCTTCGCGGTGACAGTTCGGACAGAGTGCAATTGCATTTTCAACAGAGTCCTCTCCACCGTTAGCAAGCCACTCCACATGATGCACTTCAAGATACGGTCTACCATCTTCCCGCTTGAATGGTGCGTCACGTAGGCAGCTTTGACACTTACCTCCAGCTAAGGCTAATACCTCTGCTACAACGAGTGGATTACGCTTGAAGGTATAGCTCTTTATAATGACCCTTTCTGGCGTGGTGTTGGCTGTAGCCAGCTTCTCTCTACGTTGTTCTGAGGTAAGTTGAGACGCTGTTTCTATGGCCTTTTCAAACTCACTTTTAACCGGACGTGTTAGCCATTTGCCGTCTGAAGCTTCATAGATTTCAAACACACCATGAAGTGCGGAATCATAGACCTCGAAAACGTTTCCGCGCTTGAAAAGTCGATCATATTCATGGTGGCGATGGGTGGCATCATCTGTTCGTCTGGCTGTCCTGTTAAAACTCCAGTGACCACGATTGCAGTTAACTGCGTTAACTATCAGATTCAAATAAGTATTGTCTTTGTAATGTGGAAATCTTTTCTTTAAAATTGCATCGACCTGAGCAGTCGTAGCCTTTCCAGCAAACTCGTTTTCAACTATCTCAGCGGTTGTTATGCGGATTGGTTTATCACCATAAACATACTTACGAGCCATTTCTCTATTCCTTGAAAAGTTCTGGAAGGTGTTGCTGAAGCATAGGCGCGGTGAACATCTTTGACCTGCTCCCAGCAAACTAACATAGCATGATGTAAGCAAGTTTCGCTCCTGGTAAAAAGGTTACTTATCTGATAAAACACAAAGCTACTTTCATGTGATTAGCATTATAATTTGATTATCTAGCTAACTCATTTAAATTCTTTTTTTAGTAAGGCATAAACAAATGTATTGTCATATTTTTCCTCGCCTTCATCCGTAATAAATGAAACAAACTCTTTAAAACAACCCTCTTGTCGCATCCCAAGGCGGGAACACAATCTTTGTGAGGACAGGTTGTAGTCTTCAACGTATGCGTAGAGGCGTCTTGCTTGTTTGACATTAAACAAATATTTAAACAGGGCCCCAACTGATTCTGTTGCATACCCGTACCCTTCATAGCGCTGATTAAAGTGCCAACCTACGGACCACGTATTAGCATCTGGCTCGCCAATATTTTCTGCAAACAGATGGCCAATAACGAGGTCGGAGTCTTTTAGGCAAACAGCAAATTGGCTTGGATCATTTGCTCTTCTGCATACTTCTTCTACGGCATCCTCAACTGAGTTGAGCATTTCGTCCTGAAAACAGGGAGTGCGAGGGGAGGAAAGATAGTCCAGAAGTGCTAAAGCATCACTCTCTTTAAATGAACGAAGAATGAGTCTGGGCGAAGATGTTATTGTCATGGCTTATCGATTCCATTAAAAGATTAGTTATATGCTGCTGATTTAATGAAGAATTTATTGGGTGGATAACACTTGCTTCGACATTACCGTCCACTGTCTCGTTTGTAAACAACATAATCATAATTTAACAATTCGTGCTGTTAAGGCGTTGATCAAACTTCTCCATAAGTGTACTGTATAAATATACAGCTTTTGCGGTGGAGGCGCTTATGAAAGTTGAATTAACCATTGATCGTACTAAAGAACTTCCAGAGGGTGCAGTCCCGGCACTTGAGAGAGAATTATTAAAACGGATCCAGAGTCAGTTCGATGAGTGCAGTCTGATTGTGCGTCGTGCAGGTTCCGATGGGTTAAGTGTTTACGGTGGCGAAAAAGAAGCTAAGAAAAAGGTTGAGGAAATCCTCCAGCAGACCTGGGAAAGTGCAGACGACTGGTTTTATTGAAACAGCATGCAGAAATTTTCCAGATTGGAGGGGAGATTGGTGGAACAAAAAGAAGAATTACCTAACAAGGGCTATGCGGTCATCAGATGCAACGATGGGGTTATCGTTGCGCGACTGCACTCATTTCCTGATAGTGGTCGCGCGCTCATGTACAGACGTGGGGATGAAGTATCCTTTATGCCGTTACAGGATGATGAGATAGTAGGAGCACCGACACTCTTTACGCAGATGCTTGAACGGGCTGGTTATCGCGTTTCCAAGAATTCTGTTACACTCCCGTCATAGGTCTGAACACCCTATACCTGCTGCGCCACTGGAGAGATACCATGGCGCAAATACACAACAAGAATAAATCCTTACTGACCCCTCAAAAGGCCAGCGTTTTTCTTTTGCCTCTGCAACTGCAGGAGGCGGCATGAAGAAAAGCTGGTTCACTCACACCGGGCTGACAACCGAAGAAGCCAATGGGCTGGTGGCTCGCTATAAGTCTAAAGGTGTCCCCGTCGAGAAAAGTCTCGATATTGACCCTCGTCTTTGGATAGTCAGCGCATTACTACCTCAGCAAAAATCCTCAGCTAAGACAGCGCAAAGTATGCGTTCCCGGGCATGGGGGTGATCGTGACAGTCTACAACATCCTCCCGATGGGTAAGCCACGCATGACGCGTGCCGACAAATGGAAGAAGCGCCCTGAAGTTATGCGTTATCGGGCCTTTTGCGATCACGTTCGGCTCCTGGGCATTTGCATGCCCGACTCGAATTCACACGTTACCTTCGTTCTTCCAATGCCGAGGAGCTGGAGCAAGAAAAAGCGCGCAGAGATGAACGGGAAGCCCCATCAGGGTAAACCCGATCTTGATAACCTGATGAAGTCTTTGATGGATGCACTCTTCGAAGACGACACACATATCTGGGATTCAAGGATAACAAAGCTCTGGGGCGAGAACGGGCAGATCATTATCAGGGAGAGCGAGTGATGCGTGCGCTTCTTCAACCTGTGATTGCGAGAGAACTTGGTGTCGTGCTGTTGAAGCCGGGCAGGGAGCTGATGGAGTTATTCACAGCAGGCAGAATCCTGATCGAGCGCCAGCCAGAAAGTATGGCCGGGTATCAAACTGGTCGTGTTCCGGATGCGCGGCAGCCACTGGAAGACAACGAGCAGCTGCGAAGCTTCTTCTTGAATGAAAAGGTCCTGATTGCAGCCGGTGGAATAAGCGGGCTTGATTACTGGTTGCTGAAGTACGGCGGCGGAAATTGCCAGTACGCTTACAGTGATTACCACTATCACGAACTAACCATCATGCACCATGAGCCAGGGTCTATCCTGCTTTGTGGCTATTGCGACAACCAACTGCGAGAGCAGCATACCGAGGCGCTGGCAGAACTGGCACGCAGAAACGTAATTGCCTTTATTCTGGATTCTATTCGTGTTTCTCTCGGTATCGACAAAAGTCGCGAGATTTCCCTCGCGGAACTCAGCTGGTGGGCTGTTCGTAAGTCAGTAACGGATGCTTTACCAGAATGTTGTGCTCGGGAAGTGCTTCGTTTACCCGAAGAAAGCGAGATTGGGCGCGAAAGCGATATTACGCCTGCAGTACCGGCCACCAGCATCCTTGGGGATTTAGTTTCAGCGTTTGACCTGCCTGATGCGCTGACAGAACCGCTGATGGATGTGGTGGTGGATCCCGCGCCGCCTCAGTCTTTCATGCGTCGTCCAAAGCGTCTGCGCTGGGAAAGCCGCGATTATCTGAACTGGATGAAAACACAGCCTTGCGAATGCTGCCAGCAGCAATCAGACGACCCGCATCATTTAATAGGATGGGGGCAGGGTGGCATGGCTACAAAAGCGCACGACATCTTCTCCATTCCACTTTGCCGAAAACATCATACCGAACTGCATAACGACCGCCTGGCATTCGAGCGTAAATATGGCTCGCAGCTGGAAATGATCATTAGAGTGCTGGACCGGGCCTACGCGCTCGGCGTTCTGGCGTAAGGAGCGAACAGGATGACACCACGTCAACGCCGTAATCATATCGAAGCGCTGGGTAAAGCAGCGACTGCGCCGCGAAAAAGCTGGCTGGGTAAAAGCATGCTCCTGACCGATATTCAGGCGGCCTGGATTAAGTCATTGCTTACAACATGGGGAGAAGGTGTACGCGGTGGAACTGCTCCACGTCTACCCCGTGCACATGCCTGCTGGGATGTCCTCAAGGGCGGTCGATGGTCCGACAAGGCATTGTCTCGCTTTACAGCTGCACTCGAACAAGCTCGGGGTGAAGGATTCAGAGGTCCGCAGGCGCTTAATCGTGCTCACGCTATCCTTTGGCCGCAGCCAGCCACCAGCATCATTGATGAAGCAATGCATAATGATGACGTTGATTTTGTCGAGCAGTCAGTTCTGCAGGCGCTTGATGTAAATGATCCGGTTTATATCGTCGGCCTGCAGTACTACACCACACGCAAAAAAATCTCAGATATTACGCGGGAATTACAGTCGGTCGCGCCGTGGTTAACGGACTGGGAGGCGAGAAAACGTGTACGCTGGTGCCTGGAAATATTCAGGGCGAAGGTCTTTTTATCTACGCGGAAACTCCTGGCTGAACTGAGATGAGTTATTAGTTTTTTAGCTTTTAGTGCTCAATTTCAATTTATGTATTGATAACGAGCCAGGAATTTAGATAATTCATTCATGCTTGGCAGAGCTGCGCCGCGATGGCAGCAAACTTAAGCGACAATTTGAATATAACGAGAGCCCCGCCAGTCGGGGCTTTTGCTTTACGGCGATACGACAGGGGTATTCGCGAAGGTGCATTGCATCAGTACCCCTGTCTTAGCGTCGTCGCATAATTTTATTTGAAACGTAAGATTAAAGGCAAAAAGTTAATTAACCAAAATGATGGCAACTTCAACCAAATTGATTACCCATAGAGGCATAAGTTACATAAGCACCAACGCCAAAAAGAATCAAAGAAGAAACTCCTGACAAAATTGCGATGATATTGTTAACATCGCCTCCCATCTTCCATTTGCTGTCTGACCCTAATTCCGAAGTTGCATAACAATATTGCGCAAGATAAGTAAACCCTGAGCAAACACCGGAACACAGAACGCCGATACAGAAAATTAAAAGTGATCCTAAGATTGATGACAATACATCTGGACTTGAATCTTTATTCCAAACATTACCTAAAAAAGCGAGTAGAGCTATTGCTGCTCCGCCATTTATAATCATAAACGCTCTGGCAGCATTTGCTCCGACAGTTATTACTGAACGAAAAGCCTCCAGGCTTGCAGCATGGTTCATTTTGGCAATTTCAATTTGACTTGTATTGCCGCTCTTAAGTAATTCCATCTGAACATCATGATCATAAACATTTTCTTGCTTTAAATTCTCAAGATACATAAGCATTTTTTCAATGTCTAAATTTTTGTATCCATCATTCTTAGTTTGTTCAATATCATCAATTATCTTATCAAGCGGGTTAACAACGGCCATATCGAAATCTCCATGCATGGGACACTGTGTGGGTAATATATCTAATTATATAGCTAATTACTTGGCTATTTTACCAAACGCCTCGACAGAACGGAGGTGGAGTATGTATCCAATGGAAAAAATTACGACGGGAATAGCATACGGAGCATCTGGAGGGGGGACTGGATACTGGTTGCTTCAGCTCCTCGATAAAGTCTCCCCATCTCAATGGGCGGCCATTGGTGTGCTCGGTAGCCTCATGTTTGGTTTGCTGACCTGGTTAACGAGTCTGTACTTCCAAATCAAAGCGGATCGCCGCAAAGCTGCGCGGGGTGAATGATGTCGAACAAAGCAAAGCTCAGCGCAGCAGTGCTGGCGCTAATCGCGTCAGGGGCATCTGCTCCACTCATTTTCGACCAATTCATCAGCGAGAAAGAAGGCAATGCGCTGGTGGCCGTTGTTGATCCGGGTGGGGTCTGGTCTTTATGTCACGGCGTGACCGTTATCGATGGCAGGCGTGTTGTTAAAGGCATGACGGCCAGTGAGGAGCAATGCCGGAAGGTTAACGCTATTGAACGCGATAAGGCATTAGCCTGGGTTGATCGCAATATCAAAGTGCTTCTGACAGAGCCACAGAAGGTGGGTATCGCATCCTTCTGCCCGTACAACATTGGTCCCGGTAAATGCTTCCCTTCGACATTCTATCGGCGCATCAATGCAGGTGACCGCATAGGTGCATGCGAGGCAATTCGCTGGTGGATTAAAGACGGTGGCCGTCATTGTCGTCTAACCAAAGGCCAGAAGAATGGCTGCTATGGCCAGGTTGAGCGACGGGACCAGGAAAGCGCGCTGGCGTGCTGGGGGCTGGACCAATGAAAATTAATCCGGGTCTTATCGGCGTTGTCGTTATTGCTGGCCTTTCGGTCGCTCTCCTTAAGAGTTGCTCCGAAGCCAGTAGCCTTCAGAGCGATAACGACGTTCTGCGAAGTGACAACTCATTGCAGGGGCTGGTGATCGCCACCCAGGCATTCAACTTCCATCGATTCAATCAGGTTGCTGAACATGTCAACAGGCTTAACTCCCTTATCGACACCAGCACCGAAGATACCGTAATTGAATACCGGGAGATACTCCGACGTGAAAAAACCTGTGATTTGCCTGTTCCTGCTGACATTGCTGGTGGGCTGCTCGAATACGCGTACCGTTTACGTTCCAGCGCCATGTACGCCGATACCGACGGAACTGACGCAGCCGATGATAGTACCGCTGCCGCCAGCTCAATGACGTACTGCCAAGCCATACTCTGGATTAGACCACTGCTCGCAGTCATTGAGAAAGGCAACAATCAACTTCACGGGATTAAGCAAATCGAAGTAGATAGAGCTGAGAGAAAAGGTCAAGGGTAATATTTCATAGTATAATCACCCAAATTAATTGCGAGGGTAGATTATGGAATGGCAAACATTTTGGTCTGGGGTCTCAGCAATCTTTACTGCCATCACGGCAGTAATTGCAGCTTGGGCAATATTTCGATGGAAAAAGCAAGATGAATTGAAGGTGAAGTTAGAATTCAAAAAGGCGGTCGGCGATTACGCTTATCAACTAACACAAATGCCTGAAATAATGTTTATTCATGAATTGCAAAAATACGATGCTGATTGTAAAAAACTAAGGGATCTGCTTGGGATATGTAGCTACGCTTGGTTTAACACCGAAGGGTTGATAACGAACCCAGTAGTAAATGAATGCTGGGGAATTATTTATAACAACACAAATAAATATTTAAACGGAAAATTACATAGTGAAGAATTGGGAGCAGCCTGTATGGGAATTGCAAACGAGAAATTTGTGTTTAAAAAATAAAAGTTATTAGTTCACCTTCCGTCCGGAAGGGCTTATATCACAAGGAGATAAGGCAGCTTATGTCCCAGCGATAATATCTGAACCCCGTACTTAACCATTGGATTGTGACGCCCGTACCTACGGGCGTTTAGGGCTTCACGGGTCCTTTCCGGCAAT
>Ga0308157_10003630_pt1 | contig 22009 bp, 12 predicted proteins | sample PhyBR1_FD_201035 | JGI IMG/M metagenome (GOLD analysis project Ga0308157, IMG submission 201035) | Phyllosphere microbial communities from UC Gill Tract Community Farm, Albany, California, United States - DLSLB.R1 | ecosystem: Host-associated > Plants > Phyllosphere > Unclassified | place: USA...
TTGACGTTCACCGTCATTTTTTCGTCGGGCGCCTGCAGCAGTTTTGCCGTCTCCGTGTTCACGATCAGCTGCTGTTCTTCGCGACCCAACGCTTCGATCCCGTCTACGCTAAACACGACGGAATCCGGATTTTTCGGCAGCGGCGCGCGGTTGAAGGTGAAAATAAAGCGCGACGAGTCTTCCGCCAGCGTCTCCACTACGCCTACGCCGAGACCGCCTGCGGATTCGACCGTTTCGCCGTCCTTCGTCACCGTCAGCTTGGCTCCGATCAAGAGTGAAATGCTTTTGTCGTTGCCTTTGTCGGGAACCAACACGATATACCCGCTCTTCGGAGTGATCAGCGCCTGTTCCACATGCAAGACCTGCCCTGCTACCGTCAACGTCTGCCCGGCGGCAAGGTTTTCTTCGAACCCGCCGGAGCTGCCCGGATCGACCTTTACTTCGGCCTCCAATACCGTCAGTTGTTCGCTTCCTTCGTCATAACCGGGATTCAGCGTACGCGTGTATACCGGCGCCTCCAGCTTGAAGGCTTCGAGATCCGCTCCGGCCGAAGCGTCCAGATCGAATCGCGCATACCCATACAGACTGCCGTTCACGAAAAAGTCTTGGCGGTCTTCCTGACTGCCGATCTGCTTGCCGGAAGGATCCGTCAGCTTGCCCAAACTGATCGCGGTCGAACGCACATCCTCTCCGCTGATCTCGTAAAGCAGCGATAATTTCCGGCTATCCCTCACCGCTCCGTACAATTGCAGCGTATAACCGTCTCCTTCGACCGTTACGTCGAGCGGCTCCACTTCGCCTTTATCCAACGCGCTTTTCAAAATAGGATCGTTGGATACGCTGGCACGGAACGCTTCGTATTCGCCCCATTCTCCGGTCGGCTGCGGCGCCTCTTCCACGATCGGCGCCGGAACGATGGCCGCGCGCGTCAGATAGTCTCCGCCGCCCGCCGCGATAAATATGCCGGTCGCCAGCGCCAAACCTGCCGCTCCCGCTCCTCCGTACTGATAAACGCGTCGTCTGGACGAGGCCTGCCCGCGCTTCACGCCGCCGCGAATCGCTCGCATCAATGCCGCATCGTCTACGGACGCTTGGTCACGGCTCTCATGCATCGCTTCTTCTTCAAAAAGCTGCCGAATCCGATGGTCTTCCATCTTCGTTTCCCCCTTTTCGCTCATGAAATCCGGTCCGTCTGTCTTATACGAGCTCCCGCATCTGCTTAAGTGCCTTATGCAGCCAGGTCTTGACCGTCCCTTCCGGCTTGTTCAGCACCCGCGCAATCTCGGTCAACGTCATATCGTGATAATATTTCAGGATCACGACATGGCGATGCTTCGCGCTCAGTTTGGCCAATGCCCGCTCCAGATCGACCCGATTCGAACTGATCATCTCGGCTCCCCGATCTTCTCCGGCCTTGTCCGACACGATTACCCGCTTGCGTTTTCTCAGTTCGTCCATGCAGCAGTTGATCAAAATGCGAATCATCCACGGTAAAAACAATGCGTCGTCCTTGAGCGATTTGCGCTTGATCCATGCTTTGCAAGACGCTTCCTGAATCGCTTCGAGCGCATCTGCCTCATTGTGCAAATAACTGAAAGCGATCCCGTATAACTTCCGTCGATGCTCGGCTATTTTGCCGATAAAAAACTCTTCGCTGTCAGCGACTGCGCGCGCGCCTTCCTGCTTCGCTTCTATCGGTGCGTCCACCTGCAACCCCTCCTTTTACAACCCTTTCAACTCTTAATCAGAGGATTACGTTCGAATGAAAGGCGTACGCTTCAGGTGCGTTTCATTCGGGCGTAACCTTACCTTTAGTGTTGACAAGGTGCTGCCACGCGTGTTTCTTTTTTTTAATCGATTATGTATCATAGACGGCGTTTAGGCCGCGAACGGTTTTCGATTTCGAAAAAATAAACAAAAAACCGCGAAGGCCGATGAGGACTCCACGGTTTGATCGAATGACGGACGGCGGATCATTTTAACAACACTTCCTGCTCGTCGCGAATGCCTCCCGGGTACATGCTGATCGTAAAGGTCAACGGCTGCGGATAGTCTTGATCGGGAATGTAAAACGTATCGCTCGCAGACTCGCTGTCTCCTTTTCCCGTTTGCATTGCTCCTTCTGACGATACCATCTCATGTTCCTTGCCGTCGCCGTCCGTGAATGCGGCATCGAGCCTCATGAGGCTTAGTCGCCCGAATTCGTCTTCATATACCGGATAGTGAACGGCAATCTGCTTGGTGCTTGCTTTGGCTTTGGTTACCTGCAATGCAAAGCCGTCTTCCGGTGCTTGAAGCACGCTTTCTTCCTCCGTATTCAACACCAGATTAAGCTGTTCCTTCGACAACGATTGGATACCTTTCACACCGAACGATAGAGCGTCGGGATTGACGATTCCGGTGTGGTTTACAAAACTCATCTCCCAACCTAATCGCCCTTCAATAAGGGACGGAACACTAGGTTTTTGAAGCTTGAAGGTCTGTTCGTTTTGAGCAAGAGTTAAGGTCGGCTCAATTAGATCAAACAGCTTATCCGTATTGTGCGGGTCTTCGGATACGTTCAAATACACGGAAAGCGGCGTAAGCAGCACGCGGTGAACTTGTATGATCTGGCCGGACACTTTCAACTGCTTGGGTTGGTCATAGACGATTTCTTGTTCTTGCGACGAAGTCGACGACAGATTGAGCGGAACCACAAAAGCTCCGAGCTGTGTCGGTTTTGGCGCTTCCAGAAACGGGTCATTCGCTTGTCTCGCCACGGCGCTCACTTTTAGTTTGAAGGATTCGGCTCGTCCCACCGCGTCGCCGCTGAAAAAGAGTGTCGCCAATCCGTATGTCGTATTCGTTTGCGAATCAAAGAATGTCCGGTGAATCCAAGGCTCCGCCGTAATCTCTTTTCCATCAACATCACTGAGCAGATGTGGTTTGTCCCATTCTATCGCTTTGCCGTCCGGCGACTCCAATTCATAAAACAAAGTCATCCGGCGACTATCCCGAACGATGCCTTTCACGTTCAACGTCTTTCCATCCTCCGTGCTTACTGCCGCATCTACCCGTTCAACCAAGCCGCGATCCACCGCACCGCGTAACAGATCCTCGCTGCTTAACAGCTTGCGGAAAGGCTGTAAATCCGACGCCTGAAGAGGGCTCGCAAATTGCAGCGTTTCGCGAGGGCCTATGATCGTTTGCAGCGGCCCTGAATCCACGAACAGCAAGGCCCCTGCCGCAATCGCCGCCGCAAGTCCGCCGTAAATCATGCCTTTCCTGCGCGGCTTCCCATTCTCCGCGCGCTGCATCCCCTTGCGAATCGCCGCGCTGCGTTCCGCTGCCGAAGGCATGGTTGACGGATGACGAAGAGTCTCGGCGTCCTGCCGGATTCTTTTTTCCAAGTGATCATTCATCTGCATTCGCTTCCTTTCCTTTCTAGCGATGACGTTCCAGCTTTGTCCGCATCTGCTTTAACGCGCGATATAATCGACTCTTCACCGTACTCTCCGGTTTGCCCAGAATCCCTGCGATTTCCGCCAGCGTCATATCGTGGTAGAAGCGCAGAATCAAGACGTGCTGATACTTTTGCGGCAGATTGCTCAGCACATGTTCCAAATCCGACTGATCCGAGCTTTGCATCTGCGCCATTCCCGGTGCGCTCCAGCGCTCCCTGATCTGTTCGACCGGAATCACCCGCTTGCGCCGCCTTAGCTCATCCATGCAGCAGTTAATCAGAATGCGGATCAACCACGAGTCGAATAATTGGTCGTTTTTCAGCGATCCGCGCTTCGACCAAGACCGGTACGACGCTTCTTGCAGCATCTCCAACGCATCCGCTTCACTGCGCAGATAACTGTAGGCGATACTGTACAGCTTCCCGCTTTGCCTGTCGATTCGCTCGAAAAACCGTTCTTCCTCTCCGTGACAAACCCGCTGCTCCGCCTCTTCCATTTTCAACGTCACGGCCACCTCATTCCCCCTCTTGTCACCTTGCACCGCTATGACGGATTGTTCCCCGTGGAAAGTTTCATTTGTCGAAAAAAAGAAAAAAGCCGCACGCGTTCCTTTTCAGGATACGACGTACGGCCGGTTATGGAACAGCGCTGCTTATTTAATTGGGATTATCATTGCGATCAACGTTAGCCTTTTAGCTCCCGCTTCGGAAATTCTTCCATCCATTCCCGCAGCAGCGCCGGATTCAGATCAGCGGGGGTTGCGACATGATGATCGGCGTCCGGCAGCGTTTCCTCGGTCCCGATCCCGATCGCCGGCATGCCCGCGCGATGAATCGCGAGCACGCCGGCTTCCGCGTCTTCGATTCCGATGCAGCGCAGCGGATGCACGCCGAGTCCTTCGGCCGCGTTCAGGAAAATTTCCGCGTCCGGCTTTTGCAACGCTACGGCCCCGGCATCGGCTACGTAATCGAACAAGTCGGTTACGCCGAGGCGATCGAGCACCGTCGGAGCGTTGCGGCTGGCGGAAGCCAAAGCGACGAGGATGCCGTCCCGACGCAGCGCCTTCAGCAACTTGCGCACGCCCGGCAGAAGCGCGTCCGGCGTCAACGTCTCCAGCAGCTCCTTGTACCGTTCGTTTTTTTGATCGGCCAACTTGACCAGTTCGTCTTGCGAGAACTCGCGGTCGCCGTTTTTGAGGATCAGCTTCAGCGAAGCCATCCGGTCGACGCCTTTGAGCTTCTCGTTGTATTCGCGGTCGAACGGAATGTTCAGCTCGTCGGCCAACTCTTTCCACGCCTGATAATGCAGCTCGGCCGTGTCCGTGATTACCCCGTCAAGGTCGAACAACACGCCGCCCAAAATCCGGTTCGGCAAGGTGAGTTCTTCCTCAAGTTCCACTTCGACGCCGAAATGTTCGATTTTGACCGGGTCGCCTTCCAGCACTCGATAAGTGGTCGAATCGGCAGAGATGTTGATATGCAGACGCCGTCCTTTCCATTTGAGCGAAAAGGCGTAACGTTCCCATTGATCCGGGATGACCGGACGGAAGCTCAGCTTGTCCTCGTCCTGTTTCATGCCCGCAAAGCCGTTCAGGATCGCCAAGCGACTCCCTGCCATAGCCGCGGCGTGGATGCCATCCTTCACGTTGCCGTGCGTATCGTCCAGGTCGAGCCGCGCCGTTTCCATAAAGAACTCGTACGCCTGATCCAGATAACCCAGCTCCGACGCGACCATGGAATGCACGCAGGCGGACAGCGAAGAGTCGTGAGTCGTCAATCCTTCGTAGTAAATGTAGGCACGAGCTTTTTCCGCACGGGTGAACCGATCGGGATGCACGTGGAACGCGAGCACCAGATCGGCCTGCTTCAGTACCTGGTGGCGGTAGATGTCCATCGGGTGATAATGCAGCAGCAGCGGATATTTGTCTTTTGGCGTATCGGCAAAGTTCCATGGAGCTTTGTGCAAGAACGTATCATCTTGGCCGATCATGCCTTGCTCGCGATAGATGAACATTTCCTCGGCCATTTTACGCCAAGATCCGATCTCGGCATCGCTCACCTGAAGCCGGTCGCACAATTCCTCGCAGCGTCCTTCGTGCATGTCCTTCATTTCTTCCATCAGCTTCACGGTATATTCGAATTGATCTTGAACCATGACGTTGGTGTAGGCATTGTTGTTCACCAGCGCGGTGTACTCGTCCGGTCCGGTCACGCCGTTGATGCAAAATCCTCTTCCGGGGATAAAGCTTCCGTAATCGGCGAAAAAACGGCTCGTTTCGATCAGGATTTCCAGACCGTCACCGTACTTGTAATCCGGATCGTCGACGGCTTCGTTGTAAATCTTGATCGCATGCGCGATATCGGCATTGATATGGATCTGCGCCGTCCCTGCCGGGAAGTACGCCGACGTCTCCTTGCCGCTAATCGTCCGCCACGGGAACAATGCGCCTTTGAAATTGAGCTTTGCCGCCCATTCGCGTGCTTCGGGCAGGATGTAATGGCGGTAATCGAGCAGCTTGCGCGCAATCTCCGGCTCCGTGTACAGGAAGAACGGCAGCACGTACATCTCCGTATCCCAGAAATAGTGTCCTTCGTAGCCTTCGCCCGTCAGTCCTTTTGCCGCCATATTGGTACGACCGTCGCGGCCTACGGATTGGAACATATGGTAGGCGCTGAAACGAAGCCCCTGCTGGAGTGCCTCGTCGCCTTCTATCGCAATATCCGCTGACATCCAGAACTCATCGAGAATGCCTTCCTGAACGATGGCGTAGCTCTCATAGCCGCGTTCCCAGGCTTCATCCAGCTGACGAATGCCTTCTTTCCACAGATCGCCGATATTCGGTTCCTCCGAAGCATGGTAGACGACGTATTTCTCCAGCGTGAATTGTTCTCCGGCTTGAGCAGAAACGGTAAAACGTTTTTCCACTCTGCCGCTCGAAGAATCGGTATCCAGCTCGTACTCGCCGCCCGAAAATTTATGCTCGGCCGCGCAGGTCACGTGAAATCCCGTTACCCGGGTACGCTGCGCGATGCCCATATACGTTTTGTTTTCGCGCATCTCCAACGTCGTCAGCACGGGACCAGAGAACGAAGAACCGGAACGCGGATCGCCCGAAGACGACTGGTTCACGACGTTGCCGTCGATCTCCGATTCGAAACGGATTTTCCCGTCGAAATTCATCGGCTTGACCGTGCATCGGAACAGCAGCAGATGAGGATCGTCGAGCGAAGCCATGCGTTCGAACGTGATTTCCACCTCGCGGCCTTCCAGCGAACGCCATTGGATCGTGCGGGTCACCGTGCCTTTTCGCATATCCAATTGACGCCAGTATCCGAACAACGTGCCCTGGAACATATGCACGGGCTCGTCCTCTAACCAGATCCGAATGATCTGCGCGTCGGCGACATTCAGCATCGTTTCGCGCTCATGGGCAGAACCGTATGTCTCTTCCCCGTAAACGATAGGTGCGGATTCGTAGAATCCGTTAATATAAGTTCCGCGCAAAGACGTTCCGAGCGGCCCGTAATAGCCCTCCTCGAAATTGGCACGCATACCGATATGCCCGTTCGCCACAGCGAAGATAGTCTCGTCGCGCAAATTCTGTTCGGTATCCAGCGTATGTTCGGTTACTGTCCAAGGTTCATACGCATAGATCGGCCCGGCAGATGAATGCTTCATGTATTTCCCTCCCATTTCCATCTTGATCTCCTCTGCAACACATCTCAACTTATTACCCACCTGACTTCGGGTAAGTAACTTTATTGCAGGGAAAAAGGAAAGAGAAATTAAAATTCAATGATTGACCTCGGCCTGAAAATCGTCTTTGTATGACTTGTCCGCATTGAAGAAGACAATATCGCCGTCTTTTAGCGCAAACGTGTTTTTCCATGAATCTTGCACGCTAAGCTTAAACCCTTCCAGCGACCACTGGTTCAGCAGAGGCGCATTGATGTACTGCAAATGCGGCGCGTTCAGGTTGCCGTCGCGAATGCTTTCGATGTTGAAGTTCAAGACGATGTAGCCATCCCGCAGGAAGACCGGATCGCGCTTCGTCAGACCTCCGTGCGTCCGTCCGTATTCGGCCAGGTCGGTTCCTTTGACTACAACATAGGGATCGCCGGGCAAACTGTAGTGGCCGTACCACTTCTGCACGGCCGCATTAGAACGCGCAAAATCGACCGAACCGGGGAGGTTGGCCTTGGGTCCGATCAGCGTGCGGATTTGCTCCGGTAACAGCAGGAGATCAAAACCGCCAATCGGCGTTTTTTCTTTGGTGAAGCGGCGGATGTAGTCGCTGACGAACATATCGCGGCTGACGCCGTTCATTTCCGCAAAGGTGTAATAATGGTCGTATTTGTACCTTGCGGTATCGGTCAATTCCTCCTCGGGTACGTTGCGCAGACGATCATTCAAAATGACGTAGCGTTCTTCGGTGTCTTCCGGCGATCCCACTTTGATGAACGTTCGGTGGTCGTCGTTGTAGTACAGATCGACAGGCGTTTGGGTCTTGCCGTCTGTGCTGACGAAGGTGAAGCTTGGGGTGATGCGGATGCCGTCGGTTTTGCCGAACATATTGCCTTTGGTCTTCAGGTCGAACTTGATGTGGTAACCGGTTTTGACGGTGATGTTTTTCATCCCTTCGAGCGGATTGCTGCCCGGCAGAATCGGTAGGGTGAACGGCGGTGCGTTGCCGCGCGCGGCTCCGTCGATCCCTTGCAGTCCGGTCCAGTAGGTGTTGCCGGTATGGACGGCGCTTCCCTCTTGCGTGCGGAACACCATTTCCCAGTTGTAATCGGCGATATCCGTGATATGGAAATCGTATAAACGGCCGATCACCTCGACGTCGACCGTGTCGCTTGCGACGTGGTTGATGAGATCGAAGTTCGCGTCTTGTTGGGTTGGTTGAACATCCGGCGCGTTTTCGGCGGTGTTGCGGAACGTAACGGTGTACTCTCCTTCGTCTACCCAGACGGGCAGGAAGAATTCGGTCGTGATCTGGGAGACCGGGACATTGATCCAGGTGCCTTTCGGGTAGAACGTTGACTGATTAGCTGAGTACGTATCGAACGGGAAAGAAACTTCTTTGCTTCGGAAGTACTTCGCGTAGTCGCGATTGCCGTAACCCGGGTAGTTTTGATGCTGTCCGCTTGTTGGCATGGTGATGGTGAACGGTCGGTCTAAGATGAACGCTTGCCGGCTGTAATTCGGCGTCGTTTTCTGGTTATGTGCGGCGTCGTCACTCGTTGACGAGTAGTTGACGACCGGGGTGTGCACCGTGACGGGATTGATTCTTGGGATCGGATAGGTGTCGCCCGGATCGGCGTTGTGATTGGCATCCAGTTCCGTATAGGTGACGGACCCCATACTGGCCGCTGCATATCGATTGGTTTTAGTTTTCGGAATCATGTGGTCTGGACTGTAGAGTACGTCCCGGCTGATCATGGTTCCGTTTGGCAGTTTAGTTGGTACCGGTGTGTTTTCAATTGATACGGCATCACTCATATGGGTTACGCCTTTGAATACGACTTTGTCGTTATTTACGTTAACCTTTCGGATTTTCTCTTCCGCTCTTTGATAAGCTAAGTTCGTTTGATCGGTAGGTAGGGGCCTTGTTTTCCCACCGGGTACGGGTACCACATCGTCTGCGGTAAAGTTACCGGGACCTTCATCGGCATCCACTTTCCATTTTTGTTCGAAAATGAGTTCAGGCGGGACGTATCCGTTTGGATGGATCGTGATGGTCTCACCTTGGAACGCATAGTTTTTCAGCTCGGCACTGTCGATTTTGTAGACACCCAATTCTTCGACGGTCCAGTACGTATACCGACGTTCAACATGAGTCGGGAAGGCTTTCGAATCGGGTGCCGTTTTGGGGTCAGAGATTTCCATGGTTTCGCCTGGTTGCCCTCCGGGTTTAGGTACCGTTTTTCCGGGGTCCCAGCTTAACAAGTAATTGATCGTGACTTCCTGCTCATAAATACACGTTCCTAAATGTTCTTGGAACTTGAACTGGTTGAGATAATCTTTAGCAAGTACGTTTCCGTATAGACTTTCCGATGTCGGGATGCCTTGCAGAACATCAAAGACTTCACGGTCACGCTGGTCAGCTTTGATGACGGCGCTTAGGTTCGGTTTCATGCCTTCGACGTCTCCTTCAATGGTGCGCCCCGGACGGACGTTGCAGAAACTCAGCGCGGGTTCTTCGGGTCCGTCTTTAATGAATACACGGTATTTGTCCGGATATTGGTACGTGTACGAGGTGACGGCAAATTTATATGCGGCGTAGTAGAACATCATGGCTTGGGGTTTCGGGTTGTTATTGTTGTATAGGACCATAGGATCGCTACTGTTTGCGCGCAGGTAGTATTTTATGCCATCCGCATCATGGTTTTGCGTGAATTGAATCGTAGCGTAGCTCAGGTTGCGGGTTCCGCCTTGGCCTGTGTCATTGTTTTTGATTTGTTCAGGTGTAAGTCCGACCATGATGGCTTGTAGTTTGGTGCTTGGGTGGGTTTGACCCGAGATACCGAGGGTTGTGTTTGTAACATCTTTATCATCAAGTACCATGGCGCGTTCATCACTAGGATCTGTCGGCGGTGTGGACGGGTTTTCGGCGATGATTGTACTTGTTCGGTTATCGATTGCCGCGACGGGGATGGGTAATGTTCCTCCCTCGATCTCGTCTGCGCGGAACCCATTCGTTATCGAATACTGAACGGTCATTTTGACTTTTTCGCCGGGCGCGGCGGTATAACGGGGGGCTACTTGTTCTTTAGCGTCGGAGATAACCCCGAGTCGCTCATACGACCCTTCTCCGGGTATCCAGGTGTGTCCATCCATACTACGGTTCCACGCAAAATACGAACCGGCTGAGCCGTTTTCTTTGGATTTGACTTTGGTTTTCACGCCGTCGAGTTCAACATCTCCGGTATAAGACGGTGCGTTAACGACAATCGTTTTTACTTCTGTGGTACCTCGGTAAAATTTAATTTTTTCAATCGTTTTGTTGCCGCCTGCATGCTCGTCCAGTTTGGCTGTCGCTTTTGCATGTTTGCTCAGCTTAACAGCACTGCGGTTCTGAGGACTGACAACATTGGAATCTGCGGTATATACGATATCTTTGGGTGTCGGTGTTGCGGCTTCAACTAAGCCGTCTGGAAAAAAAACACCCAGCACGCTACTCACAAAGAGCATCGTGCTGAGTCCGATAAGCATCGTGCGTCGTCGGGTGTTTTTCATTAGCGTCTACCTCGTAGTCTGAGGAGGTCAACGACGATTTGCCGACTGCCGCCTGTAGGCGTGTTCAACTGGATCAGAATATCCGACGCTTGAATACTTCCGCGTTTCGGAATAATCATAGCTGGGAAATCGCCTTGATTGTTTCGATATACGTGAGCCACTTTGTTTAACTTGCCTTTGTTGAAGAAGGCGTCGCGATCGGGGCTTTCAAATCCGAGAATGTTGTACTGCAAGCGATCGATTTTCAGGTATTTCTTCGTGTCTTTGTTGAATACTGGACCACCTTTGAAATACAATACGTAGCTGTTTTTCTGATCTTTGACGAACAGGTTTGTAACGGTTGGGCGATTGTTGTACCATTTCAAAGTATTCACATTCCCCAGCAGCGCGCGGTTCGGATCGTTCGGATCGGCGAGGTCAATTGCGATCAGGGCGTCAAGCTTGCCTTGATACAACCCGTCTTTCGACGTGATCGTCATGTTTTTCTCGTTCCACATTTCTTCGATCGACGCTTTGCCTTTACCTTTCCAATCCGAATCCGGCGTAACGAACATTTCCGGCATCACCGTGAAGATGTTCGTGCCGTGCCAAAGGATTTCGGCAGCGCCGGTCGCATACAAGTCGGAATCGAGTTCCGTGCCGGCATTCACGCTCAAGATGCGCTCAATGATGACAACCGATTGCGCACGCGTCGTGAGGCCTTGCGGAGCCAGTTGGCCTTTCCCCACGCCTTGGATCAGGCCGGACTTGGTGGCGAGGTACATCCATTTGTCGTTCTCGGATGTTTTCTCGCCGATTGCGCGGGCCGCGACGCGGGCCATCTCTTCGCGCGTCATGGTTTTGTTCCAGCCGGAATCGTTATTCGCGAAGTCGCTGCCGGCGTACAGCCCGGATTTCGTCGCGGCGTTTACGTATGGCGTGTACCATTTGCCGCTTGTCGGCGTGGTTTCCAGCTTCATCGCTGCCACGACCATCTTCACGAACTCGGCGCGGCTTACGCTTGTATCCGGCTTGAACGTCCCATTCGTATACCCGTCAACATATCCTTTCGCTACGGCCTTCCGTACGGCGCTGTACGCCCAGTGACTCGACTTGACGTCCGAAAACTGCGTACCTGCCGCTGTGGCCGTAGATGCGGCTCCGCTTCCCCAAACGGCTCCCATCAATACCATCGATGCTGCTGTAGCTTTGATCCATTTGCTCCAAACCTTGTTCACTTCATTCTCCCCCTTCGTTTTCTTGCATTTCAAATATATCAATCCAGGCCCCTCCCGCCCGGACGTACTCTTCCATTGTCGCTTGGTTGCATGAATTGGGAAAGTCCCATTTTTTGTTTTCAAAGAGCAGGCAATTCATCGCAAGCAAATCCTGATCGTCCCTTTGCGCACAAAAAAGCGGACGACCCCCTTCCATGAATGGAAAGAAGACGTCCGCGTGCTTCGCGTAAGCGTCGATTTATTTACGATAACACCACTTTATTTCAGAGTCAGGGGAAATGCAAGAGGAATTCATGCTTTATTACGCAAAAACCCCATAAAAAGAGAGCCTGCGCCGAAGCGAAGACTCCAAGTCAGGGTTGTGTTGAAAGGGCTTACAACTGCATTATAATCGCCCGTTTGCTTTTTGTGAATCCCTAATTTTTCAAAATAGAGAAGAAGTTTTTCGAATTCGTCGGTAGGTGAATCGAAATGTAAGCAAATCCTTATTTTTTATTCTCTTTATCCGTCCTTTTGCAGCTTCGGATCTGATGAGATCACTGCGAATCTGTCGCGCCGGCGGACAATTGCACCGAGGACGCTTCTTTCAGGATTTTCTGCATCATCGGTACGTAAACATCCCAGTAAAAAGCATCTTCGCTGCCGGGCGCATCGAAGGTAAACCAGCTTTTGAACGTCGGCCAACCCGCGTATCTTCGCCAAAACGGATATTCGTCGTGGTCCGCGTAATCGCCGGCGAAATAATAGCTTACCTGCGCGGCGGAAGGAGCAGCCGTGGCGCCGAAAGACAACGCGGAAGCATCGATGGTTCCTTCGCGCCGGATCACGGCCGGGAAGCTTTCCCTAACGCCGTGCTCGGCGAGCAAAGCGCGGCCGTTGCCGGTCAATTGAAGATCGTAGTTCGCCAAAACTTCGCTGCCGGCAGAAGCCGTGACGATATCGAACCAATAATTGTAACGGTTCTCGGGATGGATTCCGAAGCGCTCCCGGCCGGCTTCGGTAAAGGAAATGCGTGCCCCTCCTTCGGTTTCTTGGCCTTCGCGCAGCACGAACAGATCGCCGTCGTCCTGCACGAACAGGAAACCGGCTCCTTCGTAATTCCATTCCCTGCCCGTGATTTCCCGGTAACGGTCCGGCACCCAAGTCGGAACCTCGACGCCTTTGGTTAAATCCGGAAAGTAACGCGCCGTCCAGCCGGTCCATTCCATGCCGAACAAGGCGCTGGCGCGATCGCGTACGGGATCAAGCGTGGGAGCTGCGACAGAGTTAAACTCTCCGATCAGCATGGTGCCGCGCGCGGCAGCCGCTTCGAGGACATTGACGTCTACCGTTTTCATGCCGCCCTCCTGCGAATCCGGCGTTTGGCCGCCCGCATTGGCAGGAACGTCCGCCTCCGCGTCGGTATCGTCCGCATTCTGAGCTTCGGCCAGGCCATAGGTATCCGCGACGTAAATCAGCTGCGTGTCCGCCGGCATCTCCGCCAGCGTTCGCTCTGCATGCCGCAGACCGTTTTCGGAAGGATAATTGCCGTAGTAATCGCGATCGTATAAATACTTTTCGCCTCCGGGCATTCGGTATTTCTGTTGATTCAATGTCCAAAACAATCCTTTGTGCTCCCGGTAACTTTCGTCCGTTACGGTTTTGTCCAACACGGCGACGGACAGCGTCTTCGCGGGCCGGACTTCCCAAATGATCCACGGCAGAAGCAGGAGCAGCATCACTACCGCAAGGCCGGCCCAAAAACGGGGGAACGGTTTCTTTTTTTTCAATTCCGGTTCACTCCTTCTTCTCCGGCGGAACCGGGTTCACTCCCGGATTCGTGCCTGGAATCGTACCCGTTTTTTTGTTGGCGCCCAGCACGTTTACGCGGGTCATTTCTCCCCAGCCGTGTTTTTTGCCCCGGATTGCCTGAAACAGGCCCTCGGCTCTCCACCATGTCATGACCGGACGGTACCAGAACGATTCGGACAGCGCGTAAAAGAACAGGCGGAACGTATCCGAGATCCGATTGTAATTATGGAATCTCCATTCTTCGAACAGCACGCTCATCGTCGACATCAGCGAACCGAACAGCAGCATGACCAGCGCCAGCAGCAGCGAAATTTCGATATTGATCCGTCCCAGGAAGAAGCCGAATATGATCGTGAAATAACCCAGAAGTTCCACGAGCGGGCCCAACAGTTCGATAAATAGGAAAAACGGCATCGAGAGCATCCCCACCCGTCCGTACCGGGGATTGAGAATCATCTTTTTATGCGAATTGAGGCTTTCGTACAGCCCGCGGTGCCACCTCGTCCGCTGCCGTTTCAAAATGGTGAAACTTTCCGGCGCTTCCGTCCAGCAGACCGGCTCGGGCACGTACACAATGCGCGCCTTGCTTTTTTTGCGGCGGATCAGTTCATGCAGGCGTACCGTCAGTTCCATGTCTTCGCCGATCGTGCCGGTCTCGTAACCGCCGACCTCGATGACCCAGCTTTTTTTGAACACGCCGAAAGCCCCGGACACGAGCAAAAGCATGTTGTAGCGGCTGAGGCCGATTCTTCCCATCAGGAAAGCGCGCAGATATTCGACGACCTGCATAACGACGATAGGTTTGTTAGAAAGCCGGACGCTTTCGCTGTTCAAATAACCGCTGTCGACCGCGCTGCCGTTCGCGATGCCGACGCTGCCGCCGGTCGCTACGATTTCTTCGCCCGGACGGGCATCCATGATCGGCTTGACCACCTTGATGAACGCGTCCGTATCCAACACCGTGTCTCCGTCGAGAGAAACGAAATAAGGATAGCGGCACACGTTGATCCCCACGTTCAGCGCATCGGCTTTACCCCCGTTTTCTTTGTCGACCAGTACGAGATTCGGATGTCGAAGCGAACGGTAGACGGCCCGCAGCGGCTTCGTTTCCTTTTTTAAACCCGAAAAAGGCACGCGTCCTTTCACTTCGGTCATGTCGAACTCTTCCAGCATGATCTCGACGGTCTTGTCTTTGGAACCGTCGTTGACGACCACGATCTCGAATTGCTTGTAATTGATGCTCAGCAGGGAACGAACGCTGCCCACGATGTTGATCTCTTCGTTATAGGCAGGCACGATGATGCTTAGCGGCGGGACAAGCTCCGTTTCCAGCACGGTACTGTATTGAATTTCGCTCAAGTCGCGGTCCCGCCATAGGCTGAACGCGGCGGCAGCGGTCAAAAACAGGTAAACCGCCGCCGACATCGCCACGTAAATAATAATGAGGATGCCTAAAATACGGTGCGCTTCCATCAAAACGTCAACCCACGTTCCGCTCATAAGCCCTCCTTTCCAGCGTTTCCACAGCCATGTCCCGGGCAAATCGATCCGGGTGGCCTTCGGCGATCCTGCCGATTCGTTCAAGCCCGTTCCGGTACTGCGCCAACGAAGCGGCGGCCTCGCGGCGCACTTCATAAGACGGATCGGCCATCATGCGCTCCAAATGCGGCATGAAGCGTTCTTCGCGAACGGCTCCGGCCAATCGGGCGTGCATCAGCCGTTCGGGCCATATGATTTCTTCGTCCCCGGCCATGCGGCTTTCGAAATAATCCGCGGCTTCCGGCGTCATGTAGCCGAAATTGGCCAGTGCTTTCAATGCTCGGATGCGGCTTTCCTTGTCTTCCGAGCGTATGGAACGTTCAAGCAGTTCCAGCACTTCGGTCGTGCGCGCGTTGCTTATTCTCAGCGTATCCAGCAGACAGCGCCGAATCCGAATCGGAAGGCCGTCGAAGTCGCGGATCAGCCGATCCAACAGTTCGTCGCGCAGCGGACGCAGCACCTGCATCAGCTGCAATTCGGAAAAACGTGCCGCCGCGACTTCCATATAGCCGAGCGTTTCTTCCGCTTGAAAGGAAGCCAGCGTGCGAATCAGCAAAAAGCGTTCGTCGTCCTGTTTCGACTGTTTGCCGAGCCGGTCAAGCCGGTCGAGAATCGTGGCTTTGAGCCCGACCATTTTGAATTTTTCGATGTGAAGCAAGACGTTCATCCGATCGCTCCATCGTCTGCGATTTAGCAGGTACTCGTATTCCTCACCGAAATAACCTGCGGCGAATTTGTAAATCCGTTCCCTCTCGGTATGCGAAGCGCTGACCGCCAATCGGTTCAACAGCGCTTCTTCCAGCGCTTCGCGGCGCATTCCTTCTCCGGAAGCGGACAGCTTGCGCGACTCTTTCCCGCTATCGAGATAATCGGCAAGCGGGGAGTCCGGCGCGGCGAACATCTTCACCGCTTCGGCCACCTGCTGCCGATGACGAGTTCGGCGGACTTTGCGCTCGACCAGATAAAACAACGTGAGCGCAATCAGCAAGATCAGCAGGACGACGGCGATCCAGAGAATGCGCAGGACGCTGGCGTCGCTCATAAAGCAGCCCCCACCTTTCCGAGCAGGCGGCGAATGCGCGCTTCGAGCTCGACCATGCTGAAAGGCTTGGTCACGTAATCGTCCGTGCCCGCGCGAATCGCTTCCGCGATGCCGCGCTCGTCGTCCACGCCCGTCAGCATCAAAACCGTGTAGACCGGGTCGTACCCTCCCCCGTGCAGGCGGGTGAGGACTTCCATGCCGTTCATTCTGGGCATCATGCGGTCCAGAACCAACAGGTAGCGGGCTCCTCCGGCATGCCACGGGTCACTGAAAAATTCTTCCCCGTCGGCGAATACGCGGATTTCCAACTCGTACTCTTCTTCCAAACTTTGAAGTTGGCGTTCCAAAATGCTGCGGATCAGCGAATCGTCGTCGATGATGGCAAGACGCAGTTGACGGGATATCGGTCCGTCCGTCTCTTCCTCCGTTTTTCGGGCGTCTCCGGCTGACTTCGCGTCGAGCGCCCGGACCGCTCCGGCCAGCGCCTGCTGACGGGACATCCCCGTTCCGATCTCGGCGATGCCGCACACGGCGCTTACTTCGTCGGTTCCAAGCAGTTCGGGCAAATTCTCTTTCGTCAAAATATCTTCAAAAAAAGCGGCGCTTTCCGCTTCGCTCAATCCCGGCTGCAGCAGGAAGAAGCGATTGGCGCGGTCCCGTGCCCAAACGTCGCGAAGACGCAGGTTCCGACGGACGGCATCCGAGAAAGCTCGCAGCAGCCGGTCGCCTTCGCGGTAACCCGTTCGCTCGTTGAGCCGTCTCAACCCTTCCAATTGCACCGCCGCGACGGCAAGCCGCTCCTGCCGATCCTCAAGCAGGCCGATCTGCCGCGTCAGCTCCCGTTCCAGGAACGGCATGCCGTAAGCACCCGTCGTCTGATCGAGCAGCAGTTGGCTGGTAAGGCGTCGGCGCCGACGGATCAGGCGCCGGATCCGAACGACGAATTCCTCCAGATTGAGCGGCTTCGTCAGGAAATCGTCCGCGCCGTCTTCATAAGCGCGAATCCGGGTCGCGTCGTCCGTTTTCGCCGTCATCAACACCACCGGAATCATATAGCGGTCGCACAGCTCCCGCAAACGCTCGATCAGGTCGAAACCGCTTTGTTCGGGCATCAGCACGTTAAGCACGGCGCAATCGGGACGCATCTCGTAAAACCATTCGACGGCTTTGTCGAAACGAGGGGTCGCGAACACCGTGAATCCCCGGCTTTCCAACTCGTCTTTCAGAAGCGTCAGCAGTCCCAGGTCGTCGTCGAGCAGCAGAACGGTGCCTTCGGCCGCTTCCGCTTCGGACACGCCGTCTTCGATGTCCGGCAGTCTGCGCTCTTCCCGTTCATTCGCGGACGCGCCCGTATCCGGCGCTTCGACCTCGGCGGCCCCGCCGATCCGCTTCGCCAAAGAATTCCGCAGGGAAGGCGGTTCGGGAATTCGGTCCGTACTGTTCGCATCTTGGCCGAAGCCCGCGTCTTTCGCATTATTTTTGCCGAATCCCGTTTCTTCGAGCAGCCGTTCAAGTTCCGCAAGCGCCTCTTTCAGCTCGCCGCTTGCGAAGACGCGTTCGCCTTCTTCACGAAAATCTTCCAGCAGTCGAAGAGACGCTTCGTACCACGCCTGCAGGCCGATGGTGCCCGAAGTGCCTTTGATCGAGTGCAGCATCCGGTATACGGTGCGCTCGTCGGTCCGCGCATCCGGCTTGAGCATGCGGCCCAGCTGTTCCGCCGCTTGATTGATGAATAACTTTTGATACTTGTTCATGAGGGCCCTCCTTCGTCTTCGGGTCCGAGTTCCGCGATCGCGAACTCCGAGTTCGCTTCGACCTGCCGGATATCCAAACCGTGGGTTTCCAACGATGTCCGAGCCAGGGATCCGTCCGGCACCGCAAGAGCCAATGCCGTACGCCCCGGCGGATCTTCGATCAGGCGCCGACCGATCTCAAGCAATTCTTTGACCGTGAACGGTTTGCGCAAATATTTTTCCCGCTCGGCTTCCGTATAACCTTCGGGCGGATCAAGCGCCGAGGAGATGACGATCGGCAGACGCCGCTTCCCTTCCTCGGTCAGCTTCCTGATAAAATCCCAACCGCTCAATTCCCCGGCCAAAGACAGGTCGACGACGCAGAGCACAGGCGATTCGCCTGCCGATATCCCATCCAGCGCGAGCAGCGCCGCTTCCGCTTCCGCAAACAGCGCCGTCCGACGGCCGTCGTCGCGGAACGCTTCGGTAATCAAACGGCTCAAGCCGGCATCGTCCTCCAACACTAGAACGGCTCCGCCGACGTCGGGCAGACTCAGCGCGGGAAGAGTAAATCGGAAAGTACTTCCTTCGCCCAGAACGGAATCGAAAGAGATTTCCCCGCCGAGATCCTCGATCATTTCTTTCACGATCGCCAAGCCCAAGCCCGTTCCGCCGATCTGTCGGCGGTCGGAATTGTCGACTCTGTAGAACTTGCCGAACATTTTCGGCTTCGCGTCTTCCGGGATGCCGAGCCCGTAATCCCGGATCTCTACGACCCAGCGCCCGTCTTCGGCACGAAGAACGCAGTCGACGACGTCTTTGCCGGGCGAGTACTTCACCGCGTTGCTGAGCAAATTATGAAGAACCTGCTTCAAGCGGTCGCCGTCGCTGCGAACCGCGCAGGCGCCTTCCGGTAGGGTAAGGCGCACGGCATGCCCCGAACGCCCGTCCCACTGCGAAGCGACGTCCTCCGCGAGAAGTTTCAGGTCGAGCGGAAGCATCCGATAAGATTGCTTTCCCGCTTCGATCCGCTGCAAATCGAGGAAATCCCCGATCAAGCCTGACAAGCGGGTTGCTTCTCCGTGAATCGTACTGATATACTTTTGCGCTTTTTCGGGCTTCACGCTGCGGTTCAGCATGATTTCCGAAAAGCCGAGAATGCTGGCGAGCGGCGTTCGGAGTTCATGCGAAACGACGCTGACGAATTCGTCCCGCAGCCGATTCGTCTCTTCTTCTTTGGTCCGGTCGCGGAAAACAAACAATTTGACGCTGCCCCATACGACGTCTTCGACCCGCTGCACGTATACTTCGAAATGCCGGGCCGGACGGCCCGGAGGTTCGAAAGCGTATCTTGCCCGCGAATCTTCGACTTCCGCTCCCAGAGCGCTGCGCACGCGAGCCCCCGCGTCCGCCGGAAGACCAAGGGTATCGCGCAGATTTTCCATTGCCTCGACGAAGTTCTCCCCCGGACACAGGGCAGGATCGAGCAGTTCCGCCGTAATTCGGTTGCACAGCAGGATTTTCCCATCCGGGGAGCAGACGATCAGCGCTTCGTGAATAGAGTCGATCACCTTCTGCGTGGCATCGCGCTGATTTCGGAGATTTTGTTTCTCTTGCTCCAGTTCGCGGCTTTTCTGTTCCAATTCGCGGCGCTGACGCTGGCGCTCCGCTTGAGTCAGTTGAGCGAACAAGGCGCCGATGAACTGGCGGATCATGCCTTCGGCCAGCTCTTCTTCCCCTTCGCCCGCCGACAGGTCTCCGTAAGTCGTCAGCATCAGGAACCCTGCCGGACGTTCTTCGCCGACTCCGTCGTACACCGGATAATACGTATCGACCGCCGTCTCGTACGCGCCGTGAGCTCCGGCTTCGGCACCCGAAACCGGACGCCGGCGCGTAACGGAACGATTAACGCGAATGGCCTGCAACGCCGGGCCCGCAGGCTCGCCTCCGAAAGACGCGGTCGAAGACGCGGGATAGCCGGTACTGTACAGCATTTCATAGCGTTCTTCGCCGAAGCGGGCGCGGAACTCCGCCGCGACGGCCGCTTCGGAATCGCTCTCCCGCAGGGCTTCCGCGCTCCATCCTCCCGTCGGCGCTTCCGCCAGCCGATCGCTTCTCATCACCAGCATGGCCGCGTCGCGTCCCGTCACGACAATCAATTGCTCGATCGCCTGCCGCAGGAAGTCGCTCAACTCCGTCGAGCCCACCAGCGAACGCTGGTACGCATTGATCGCTTCCAACTGCGCTTCTCGCCGCGTCAAGCGGCTCAAAGTCCCTTCCAATTGGCTTCTCTGCTGGAGAATATGCTCGTTCTGCGCTTCCAATTCGTCGTTCTGCGCTTCCAGTTCTTCCCGCTGTTCTTCCATTTGCAGCAAGTTGTTTTCCAATTCGAGCTGCCTGTTCCGGATGCCGTCGGCCATTCGTCCGATTCCTCCGAGAAGACTGCCGATTTCGTCGTTGCGCGAGGTATTGCCGAGCTTGACGATCTCTCCGCGTTCGATATCCGCCACCGCCTGTTCGGCCTGCATAACCGGCTGCACGAAAGCTTTTCTCAGATAGCGAATCAGCAGTATCGCCGCAGCCAACGCCGCGGCCAATGCCAACGCCGGCACGAGCAGGACGAGGCGCGACAGCCGGCGGCTGCGCTCGCTTTGCTCCACGATCCCGGCGCGCTGCGCATCGATGAGTACGGCGAATTCCGATTCCATTTGCCGCACCAGCGCACTGCCTCTGGACTGTGACAATTCGGCAACGGCGGCATCTTCGCCCGAAGCTATCAGCTCCATCGCGCGGGTCGAATAAGCTTTGAAGTCCCCGTTGCGTTCCGACAGTTCTCTGACGGCGGAAGAATTTCCGCCGGATTCTTTGCCGTAGGCTTCGCTGAGGCGCACGAACAACATATCGTAATCCGCATGCGCCGACATCGCCTGCTCCCGCAGATCTTCCCGGCCGTAGGCCGCGTATCCTCTCAAATAAGAGACCGATTCCTGAAAATTCCGCTCCGTATCCTGCAGCAGGTTCAGCCGGTTGATGCCTTCGTCCATTTCGTTCGAAATATCCGCGTACTGCCTGTGCAACGTCAACTCCGCCCCGGCAAGCAGCAAGCCGAGTATCAGAAAAAATGCCATCGTGCCGTAAGCGATCCGGCGCGGCAGGCTTCCGGAGACGCCCTTGTTCATGGCTGAGCACCTTCAGCAAGTTTGCGCACGGATTCCGCAAGTTCAACCGGGCTGAAGGGCTTGGAGATGAAGAGCGATACGCCGGCCTGCATGGCGCGCTGGCGGTCCTTTTCTTCCGCTTTGGCGGTCAGCAGAATGACGGGCTTTTGCGAGTTTGCTCCTCCTTCGGCGCGCAGCCACTCGCAAACCTCGATTCCCGTTGCTTCCGGCATCATATAATCGAGAATGACCAGATCGTATTCGTTGTAGCGCAAATTGTCCATCGCCAGCTTCCCGTCTTCGGCTTCGTCGATATCGAATCCTTCTTCTTCCAACGTTTCCGTAATCAAAAAACGCAGTACCATCTCGTCTTCCGCGATCAATATTTTCCCGCTGCTCATCGGAGTCCCCCGTTCGTCTTGGGCGTCCTTGAAAGGAAGCCATTGGTAGTCAATGTCTCTTTTATAACCTTACCCTAAAATTCCGGTTGCGCGTTCGATGACCATAAAACTTGCATAACCCTATGATATAATGAAGCTGCGCTTTAAGCGCAAATTTTATTCCATTAAGAGAAGAGGCCCATAAATGATAGACTGGATCAATTCGATATTCGATCGATTTTTCTCGCTGAATCCGATCCTGCTCAGCGTGCTGTTCACCTTGTTCTTCGCCGGAATGGCGTTCATGGCGCTGTTCATGCGGATGAAAGCCAGCAAACGGCCGCTCACGGTTCGCAAGATCATGATGCCGCCGGTCGGGATGGCTACCGGATTTTTCATGTTCGTCATTCGCGATATCCAGATTCCGTGGTTGGGCGCGTTGACGGCGTTTTTGGTGGGTTGGTTCC
>Ga0308157_10003632_pt1 | contig 22001 bp, 20 predicted proteins | sample PhyBR1_FD_201035 | JGI IMG/M metagenome (GOLD analysis project Ga0308157, IMG submission 201035) | Phyllosphere microbial communities from UC Gill Tract Community Farm, Albany, California, United States - DLSLB.R1 | ecosystem: Host-associated > Plants > Phyllosphere > Unclassified | place: USA...
GCTCAGCTGCGCCGAGGACTGGTTGGGCACCGCCAGGGCCTGGGTGAAGGTGTCCAGGCCGGCCACGTCGCCCCAGACGGCGCTGCGTCCCGCGTCCCTGAACAGGTTGTAGGCGAGGAACTGGCCGCTGCCGGCCTGCAGCCTGCGGCCGCCGCTGCTGCCGCCGTGGGCGCCCGGGCCGATGCCGATGGCCAGCACGGTGTTCTGCGGCCCGCCAAAGCGGCTGCAGGTGAGCACCAGCGTCGCGCTGCTGTCCAGGCTGGCGGGGCTGAATACGTCGTAGCCGCCAAACACGATCGGCGTGCTGGCCAGGGTGCAGCCTGTGGCGGCCTGGGCCGCGCCGCCGCACAGCCCCAGGGCCAGCAGTGCGGCGGCCAGCACCGCCTGAAGGAGCTGAAGGGCCCGCTGGGCGGCGGGGCTGGCGGACTTAAGGGCCGGAGGGGCAGGCATTGAGTTCTCCAAGGTCGATCAGCAGGTCCTGTGAGGCGGGCACCACCAGCTCGAAGGCACAGCGGCGCGCGCCGAAAACAAACCGGGCCGCGTGCCGCCCGGGCCCGAGGTTTTCCAGGTAGAACTCGCCGCCCCGGCCGGTGGGCACGTCCAGCGCCTTGCTGCCGTCCATGACGGTCAGGCCCACGTATTCTGCCGGCTGCGCCGGGCCGTCGGCCTGTGGCACGGTCAGCCGGCCGGTGAGGGCCTGGATGCGCCGCACCGCGAAGCGGATGAGCGAGCCGCTGCGCAGCGGCGGCGAGACCGCCAGCTCCTTGTCGGCCAGCGCGTAGTCGATCGGCAGGTCCCGGTCGTCCAGGGCCACCCGGTTGGCCTGGTAGGAGCCCAGGTTGGGCAGGAACAGCTGGCCGCCCGCATCGGTGCGGCCGATTTCCTGGCCGCTGTGGTAGATGCGCACGCCGGGCAGCGTGCCGACCCGGACGATGCCAAAGCTGTCGGTCACCGGCCGCGACCAGGCCAGCGCGCCGTCCACATACGCCAGGGCGCCGGCCAGGCCGAACTGGTAGGCCTGCTGCGCAGCGCCGCCGGGGCTGCGGCTGGCCGTCAGGTCGGCGGTGTACACGCCGTGCGCGCCGTTGTACTGCAGCGAGGGCGCGAAACGCTCGCTGCGGCCCAGGGCGTCGCTGGCGCGCTCGCCCACCACGCGCCAGCCCAGCCCCTGGCCGACCGGCGTGTTCGTGCCCAGCTGCAGCACGTCGCTGCTGGCCTGGGCGCGCCGGCTGTGAAAGAAATGCGTGGTGACGTCGCGCCGGGGGCTGTAGGTCAGGGCCAGCAGCAGCTGGGTCGAGGCGGCGGCGCTGGCGGTGGCGGCAGTGCGGCCGACCGAGGCCAGCACGCTGAGCGCGCCGAACAGCGTGCGCGAGTAGCCCAGCGAGACGCTGCGCCGGTCCTCGCCCTGGTACTGGCGCAGCCGGTGCCAGTCCAGGCTCAAGGTGCCGATGGCGGCAACGCCCTGGCTGGCGCTGACGCTGGCCTCCTGTTTCGGCCGGTCGGCGTTGGCCGCCTGGCCCAGCGTTTCGTAGTGCGGCGAGGTGCGGCGCAGCTCGACCTGGCCGCTGAACGCGCGCGCCTGGTAGGCGTGGCGCAGCACGCCGGCCCAGCCGGCGCCGGCTGCGCCGCGCCCGCCGGCCACGCTGGCCAAGGCCACGCCCAGCGTGTCGCTGCGCCAGGCGGCGCTGGCGCCCAGGTTGAAGCGGCCCGGCTCGGCCTCCAGCCGCCCGCCCAGCGTCAGGCGCTCGCTCAGGCCGTAGCGGTGAAAGGCCGACAGCGCCAACGGACCGTAGTCGTTGCTGGCCACGCCCAGGTTGCGGCGCTGAAAGCCCAGGTTGTAGCTGTAATCGTGCAGGCCTTCGCGCAGGCTGGCGTCGGTGAAGTAAAACGGCGCGGCCAGCGTCTGCTCGCGCCCGAAGCGGTCGCGCACCACGACCGACACCTCGCGCTGGCCGCCGTAGTAATTCAGGTTGCGCAGCGCGAACGGGCCGGGCTGCAGCGTCTCGGTGCGCACGCGCACGCCGTCCAGGTAGATGTCGGCCTGCGCCGGCGCGGCGATGTTGCCGGTGAAGCTGGCCATCGGCTGGCGGATGAAATACGGGTTGATCTGGTAGGCCTGGGAAAAGCTGATGCCGCCCAGGTTGACCAGGCCGCCGAGCTCGCCCGAGGCGGCGCTGAAGTCGCCCAGTATCCAGCGCCGCAGCGTGCGCCGGTCGTCATGCGTCACGCTGGTGGCATAGCGCAGGTTCTGGGCGCCGCTGCCGCTGCCGCCGCGCGCGTGCAGCGATTCGGAGCGCAGCAGCCAGTCGCCGCGGCGCACCCCCAGCTCGGTGGACAGCGCCAAGCCACTGGCCGCGCCGGCCGTGTCGCTGGCGTACTGGGCGCGGTAGTTGAAAAACGCGCTGTCGTCGCGCGGCTCCAGGACGCGCTGCGGCAGGCCCGGCTGCAGGTCCAGGGCCTGGGTCGGCAGGCGCTCGGGCGGCAGCGCCACGAACAGCGCCAGCCGGGCCTCGTCAAAGCGCAGTTCGCCAGCCCGCAGCGCGCGCAGGGAAAAATGCGCCTGCCCGTCGGCTTCGCGCGCCGCGCCGTAGGGCGGCTGCACGCCCATGGCCTGCAGGTCGGGCGCCTGGAGCAGGAAATCGCCGTCGTCCGTCGCGACGACGGTGAATTCGCCCTGGCGCACGCCATTGAGGTGGATTTCGACGATCAGCAGCTGCCCGCCGGCCGGCGCCGGCGCCAACGCCGGGCCGGCCGCCTGGCCCGGCGGCGTCAGCCCGCCGGCCGCCGGCTGCGCGCCATCGGGCGCTGCCGCGCCGGCCGCAAGCGGCAGGGCGCAGGCGATGGCAGCGGCACGGCCGCAGGCCCGCGCCCATGCCGAGCGCGCACCGCTCGGCGCCCGGCCTTCAAGGCCCGCACATCGCGGCATCGACGCCCAGCGTTTCCTTGAGTTCGAGCGTGTCGGCCTTGACGGTGACCTCGACCTGCCTGAGGCCGGCGCACACCTGCGCGGGGATGTCCAGGGCGTGCTCGCGCGCCGCGCCGGCGAGCAGGTACCAGCCCGGCACCTGCTTGGAAAACGCCGGGCCGGCGCTGGCCGTGACCGACTCGATGGTGAAGTGCGTGTTGCCGCTGTTGCGCACGCCCAGGCGCAGCACGCCTTTTTCCAGGCGCAGCCGCTCGATCTGGCCGCGCATCTCTTCGCGCGCCGGCTTGACGAACACCGGCACGCCAAAGCGCACGGCAATCGCCACCCGGGCGCCGCCCGGCGTGGGTGGGGCCGGCAGCTCCTCGATGAACAGGCGGTAGGCCTTCTCGCGCTCCGGGGACGGCGCGCGCAGGCCGACGCGCACCAGTTTCTGCTCGGCCTTTTCCAGCGTCATCAGCCGCGGGAAGTACAGCAGGTCTTCGTTTTCTTGGTAGGCGTCCTTGCCGGCCTCGTCCTGCGTCCATTCGAACAGGCGCAACTGCACCCGCAGCGGCTCGGCCTGCTCGTCGTTGGTGACGGTGACGGCGCCGTTCCTGGCGCCGCGGTCCAGGTCGATGCGCAGCGGCGAGACGCCGAACTGGGCGGCCCCGGCCGGCGCCAGCGCGGCCAGCGCGAACACCAAGCCAGCGAGCCGCCGGAAAATTTTGAGGTCGGACGGGTGCATCGTTTGTTCTGCGGCGCTGGCGCGGTGGCGGTTTTTTTCAGGGCGCCAGCGTGATGACCACGGTGTCGGAATAGGCGCCGACGGTGGCATTTTGAAAGTTGGCGGGGGTGACGGTCGCGCCGAGTGTAATGGCCTGGGTCGCGTTCTTGGCGACCGTGGCGGCGGCCGGCGAGAGGGTCAGCGTGTAGGGCAGGTACACGTTGAGCGTCGCGTGCTTCATGCGGTTGAGGTTGACGCCGGTTTCATGCTGCCCGCTGTCATGGGTGAGCGAATAGGTGACGCTGGGCGAGGCGCCGCCGCAGCGGATGCTCAGCGTGGCGCTGGCCGTTGCGTTGGCGCTGCTGGCCGGGTCGATGTTGCCAAAGGCCAGGGCCGGCGTGCCCGAGGTGGTGAACTTGCAGTTGTTTTTGGACAGCACGGTTGCGCCCACGGAGACGCTGGCGCCGCCGCCGGCCAGCGCCAGGGGCGCCGTGCCCGGCAGGAGCACCGCGGCCACAAGCAGCCAGCGCCTGCGGCGCAAGACCGCAGGAAGAGGCTGGGCGTTGAAGGGCAGCATGGGCGGCCTGTTACCGGACGGTGCGCGCCAGCGGCTCAGGTGCTGGCGCCAGCAACGGTGCGCGCCGGCATCAAGGGGTGATCGACAGCGTGACGGTGTCGCTGTAGCTGCCGGCCGAGACGTTCAGGTAGTCGGCCGCCGCCACGGACGAGGCGATGTTCAGGGTCAGCGGCGAGCTGGCGCCCGCGCCGGTGCCGGTGGCGGTGTAGGTGAAGCTGTAGGGAATGTATTCGGGCGTCGCTGCTCCGTTCTTCATGCGCTTACTGCCATTGCTTGTGTTGCCGCCGCCGTTGTCGGTGATGGTGTAGCCCGTGCCCTTGGTGCACCAGAACGTGGGCTGCGCCACCGTGCCGGCAACGCTTCCGCCAAGCGAAGGGTCCAGCGTGAACGAGACCGAACCGGGGCTGGTGAACTTGCACGTGCCCACCACGGTGGCCGACACGGTGACGCTGGTGGTGTCGGCGGCCAGGGCGACCGTGTTGCCGAGCAGGGCGGTGGCGCACACGGCGCCGATGAGACCGAGTTTGGTGAAGTTCATTTTTCTGTCCTCTGAGTCAGGAAGGGTTGCAGGCATGGCCGGTTCGTTTGATGCATCCAGAAAAAGAAGTATCAAAACGTTTTTTAATTTTACGGCGAGCGCGGTTTTTCGGGTGGATTTTGCCCGCCGCACACGTGCAGCAACAATCCATGACTGTGTGAAAAATCACGCAATTGCGCCCTGTTTGTCATCGCATTGCGGCCAATGCCGGCAAATGCCGAGAAATCTTCCAGGCCGCTCTTGGCGGGTGCCAAAAAGTGTGCGGTTTCGTTAAAATGTAAATAAAAGTAACTTTATGGTTCTGGCGCCTTGGCCCGGGACTGCCCGGCCCGCCTTGAAAACTTGCCGCACGCCAGGGCTGGAAAAAAACGGCCATCGCCCATAATTGAAAACCCACGTGCCCTGCGCGGGCACGCCGACCTTTTTCCTTCAATTGTTCAATCCCCAGAACCACAACCCAACAATGAGCAAGCAAACCCTTTCCTTCCAGGCCGAAGTCGCCCAGCTTTTGAAGCTCGTCACGCACTCGCTCTACTCGAACCCGGAAATCTTCCTGCGCGAGCTGGTTTCCAATGCGTCGGACGCGTGCGACAAGCTGCGCTTCGAGGCGCTGAACAATGCGGGCCTCTATGAAAACGACGCCGAGCTCAAGGTGAAGGTGAGCTTTGACGCCGCCGCCAAGACGCTGACCATCACCGACAACGGCATCGGCATGTCGCAGCAGGAGGCCATCGACCACCTGGGCACGATTGCCAAGAGCGGCACGCGCGACTTCGTGGCCCAGCTCTCGGGCGACCAAAAAAGCGACTCGCAGCTGATCGGCCAGTTCGGCGTGGGCTTTTACTCCGGCTTCATCGTGGCCGACAAGATCACCGTGGAAAGCCGGCGCGCCGGCCTGCCCGCCAGCCAGGGCGTGCGCTGGGTGAGCGACGGCACGGGCGAGTTCGAGGTGAACGACATCGAGCGCGCCGAGCGCGGCACCAGCATCATCCTGCACATGAAGGACGACGCCAGCGAGTACCTCAACGCCTGGAAATTGAAGAGCATCATCAGCAAGTACTCCGACCACATCTCGCTGCCCATCCTGATGGAAAAGGAAGAGTGGAAAGAGGGCGAGAACGACCAGCCCGGCGAGATGGCCAAGACCGGCGAGTGGGAGACCGTGAACCAGGCCGCCGCCCTGTGGACGCGCCCCAAGAAGGACATCACCCAGGAGCAGTACGACGAGTTCTACAAGCAGATCAGCTACGACCAGGACGCGCCGCTGGCCACCACGCACAACCGCGTGGAGGGCTCGACCGAGTACACGCAGCTGCTGTTCATCCCGTCCAAGGCGCCGATGGACCTGTACAACCGCGACAAGGCCGCCGGCGTCAAGCTCTACGTCAAGCGCGTCTTCATCATGGACGACGCGCAGGCGCTGCTGCCGAGCTACCTGCGTTTCGTCAAGGGCGTGGTCGATTCGTCCGACCTGCCGCTCAACGTCTCGCGCGAGCTGCTGCAGGAAAGCCGCGCCGTCAAAGCCATCCGCGAGGGCAACACGCGCCGTGTGCTGAGCATGGTCGAGGACCTGGCGGCCAACGAGCCGGAAAAGTTCACCACCTTCTACGCCGAGTTCGGCGCGGTTCTGAAGGAAGGCCTGGGCGAGGACTTCGCCAACAAGGAACGCCTGGCCAAGCTGCTGCGCTTTGCCAGCACCACCACCGACACGGCCACCGTGGCCCTGGCCGACTACAAGGCGCGCATGAAGGAAGGCCAGGACGCGATCTACTACATCACCGCCGACACGCTGGCCGCCGCCAAGAGCAGCCCGCAGCTCGAAATCTTCCGCAAGAAGGGCATCGAAGTGCTGCTCATGGCCGACCGCGTCGATGAGTGGGCGCTGAACTACCTGAGCGAGTTTGACGGCACGCCGATGCAGTCCGTCGCCAAGGGCGCGGTCGATCTGGGCAAGCTGCAGGACGAGGACGAGAAAAAGGCCGCCGAGGAGGCGCAGACCCAGTTCAAGCCCATCCTGGACAAGCTCAAGGCGGCGCTGAAGGACAAGGCCAGCGACGTGCGCGCCACCTCGCGGCTGGTCGATTCGCCCGCCTGCCTGGTGGTGCAGGACGGCGACATGTCCACGCAACTGGCGCGCATGCTCAAGCAGGCCGGCCAGTCGGTCCCGCAGGTCAAGCCGATCCTGGAGGTCAACGCCCAGCACGCGCTGGTGAAAAAGCTTGAAGCCAGCAGCGAGGGCGCCGGCTTCGACGACCTGGCCAACATCCTGTTTGACCAGGCGCTGCTGGCCGAAGGCGGCCTGCCCGAAGACCCGGCGGCCTACGTGCGCCGCGTGAACGCGCTGCTGGTCTGAACGCGCCCCGGCGCTGCACCGACAAAAGGCCCTGCGGGGCCTTTTCTTCATGGTTTCGAGTGAAAAGTGCCGTGGGCCCAGGCACCGCTTGGACCAGTCGCTATGAAATCAGGAGCAATCCGGCTGCTTGGCTGCGCCGGGCACCGAAGGCGCGCCGTCAGCCGTCCAGCGCGTCGTGGGTCGCCGCGCTGCCCCGGCGCCAGTAGCCCGAAGCGCGCAGCCATTTCGGATTGGCGCCGCAGTCGTTGACCAGGCAGGTGCGCAGGGCCTTGGCCTGCGCCGACTCGCAGCCGACCCAGGCATGGAAAACGCCGGCGGGCCTCTGCAGGCGCTGCAGCGCCTCCAGCAGGGGCTGGCGGCCCGCCGGGGCGCCGTCCCGGTACACCCAGGCGACCTCGACCTCGGCGGCGCTCTCAAGCGCCACCCGGTCGGCCGGCCCGTCCACCTCGGCCAGCACCACGGCCCGGGCGCCGGCCGGAAGCTCGGCCAGGCGCCGGGCCATCGCCGGCAGCGCGGTGTCGTCGCCGATCAGCAAATGCCAGTCGAAGCCGGTCGGCACCAGGAACGAGCCCTTGGGCCCGCCCACCCCGAGCTGCTGGCCGGGCGCGGCCTGCTCGGCCCAGCGCGTGGCCGGCCCGGCCTCGTGCAGCGCAAAGTCGATCTCCAGCGTGCTGGCGACGGCGTCGAAGCGGCGCGGCGTGTAGTCGCGCATGACGGGCTTGGCGCCCTCGGGCCAGACCGGGCCGTCCGGCCCCGGCGTCGGCACGGCCAGCACGCCGGTGGCCGGGTCGGGAAAGAAGAGCTTGACGTGGTCGTCAAAGCCCGGGCTGGCAAAGCCGTCCAGCGCCTGGCCTCCCAGCGTGACGCGCACGAGGTGGGGCGTGACGCGCGCGACCCGGCGCACCTCCAGCACGCGAAAGCGCAAGGCGTGGCGCACGCGCTGCGGCACCAAGGCCGCCTGCTGTTCGCCGCTCAAGGGGGGCATGGGCACGGCGTGCATCAGAGCTGCTCCAGCTGCTGCGCGGCATGGTCGAGCACGGCGGCAAAGGCGTTGGCCTGCTCGGGCGTCAAGGCCTCGCGCGACAGGCGCATGCGCATGGCCAGCTTGAGGTTTTCGATGGCGCGCATCACCTGCGGCGGCCGCCCGCCGCGCGGCCCGGCCCCGTCCACGCCGCCCTGCATGCGCGCCAGCAGGGCGTCGGCGGTGGCGCGGTTGTCTTCGAGGAACACCGCGCCGGCGTCGGTGATGCGGTAGCGCTTGCGCCCGCCGGCGTCGGCTTCCTCGACACTGAGGTGGCCCATCTCTTCGAGCAGCGTCAGCGTCGGATACACCGTGCCAGGGCTGGGGCTGTAGCTGCCGCCCAGGCGCTCTTCGATCAGCTTGATCAGCTCGTAGCCATGGCTGGGCTTGTCGCTGATGAGCTGCAGCAGCACGAAGCGCAGGCCGCCGTGGCCGAACACCCGGCCGCCACCACCGCGCGGGCCGCCCAGGCCGCCGCGCCCGGGGCCGCCGCGCGGGCCGCTGCCGTCGGTGTGGCGCATGTGCGGTTGGAAATGTCTGAAATGAGGCATAAAATGCTCTCCGTTACGGTTTAGATGCAATTATGATATATCTAAATTAAATCGGAAGCAAGCCGTGTTGGCATCGAATCGGGCAGTGGTGCGGGGGGCGCAAGGGTGGGGCGCGCGGGCTTGGTGCGGCGCGTCGGGTGCCGGGGGCGGTCGGTTTCGCATGAAAACGGCCCGCAGCGCAGGCAGCGCCTGGGCTGTCAGCTATTGAATTGAGAGCAGGCCGGCACCCCGGCCGGCCGGGCCGTCAGCACAGCAGCGGCGCGGCCTGCATGGCTTCGAGCTGCTCGACGAGCATGTCCACCTGGCCCTTCCAGTAATCGCTGGAGCCGAACCAGGGAAAGTTGATCGGGAAGATCGGGTCGTGCCAGCGCTGGGCCAGCCAGGCGCTGTAGTGCACCAGCCGCAGCGTGCGCAGCGGCTCGATCAGCGCCAGCTCGCGCCGGTCGAAGGCGCCGAACTCGTCGTAGCCGTCCACCAGCGCGCCGAGCTGGCGCAGCTGCTGGTCGCGCTCGCCCGAGAGCAGCATCCACAGGTCTTGCACCGCCGGGCCGGTGCGCGCGTCGTCCAGGTCGACGAAGTGCGGGCCGGCCAGCGGCAAGCCCTCGGGCGTCCAGAGGATGTTGCCCGGGTGGCAGTCGCCGTGCAGGCGCAGCTGGCGCACGTCCCCCACGCGCTCGAACACGCCCTGGGCGACCTGCATCGCTTCTTCGAAGGCGCGGCGCCAGCGCGACTCCATGTCCAGCGGTAGGTGGCCGCCGGCCAGCAGCACCTCGCCCGAGGCCCGGCCGAAGGTCTGCAGGTCGAGCGCCGGGCGCTGCACGAACGGCCGGGCGCTGCCTACGGTGTGGATGCGCGCCAGGAAGCGGCCGATCCATTCGAGCACGTCCAGGCTCTCCAGCTCGGGCCGGCGCCCGCCGCGGCTGGGCGAGACGCTGAAGCCGAAGCCGGCGAAGTGGTTGAGCGTCGCGCCGTTCAGTTCGAGCGGGCCGACCACCGGGATCTCGGCGGCCATCAGCTCGGCGGCAAAGGCGTGCTCTTCCAGAATTTGCGCGTCGCTCCAGCGCCCCGGGCGGTAGAACTTGACGACCACCGTGCGGCCGGCCAGCGCGTCGCTGCCCACGGGGCGGTCCAGGTGCACCTGGTAGACGCGGTTTTCGTAGCTCGAGAGCGCCATCAGCCGGCCGTCGCCCTCCAGGCCGACGCTGGCCAGCGCGTCGAGCACCACGTCGGGGGTGAGGTGCTCGTAGAGGTGGACGGTGTCGCGGGCCGCCGCCGCCTTGTTGAATTGGGTCATGCGCGGATTGTGAGGCCAGCGCCCGGCCGGTTTCAAGCCGGCGGCGCACAAACCCATGGCGCGAAAAAGCCCGCCGGCTTGCGGGCGAAGCGGGCGGGCTGCGGTCGACGCCGCAGGCGCCGGGCCGGGCGGGGGCTTATTTGAGCGTGAGCGTCACGTCGATGTTGCCGCGCGTGGCGTTGGAGTAGGGGCAGACCTGGTGCGCGGCGTCCACCAGCGCCTGGGCGGCGGTGGGTTCCATGCCGGGCAGGCTGATGTCCAGGCGCACGGCGATGCCGTAGCCGTGGCCCGTCTTGCCCAGGTCGACGCTGGCGTCGATGCTGGTGCCTTCCGGCAGGGCGGTTTTCTGCATGCCGGCCACGGCCTTCAGGGCGCCGATGAAGCAGGCCGAGTAGCCGGCGGCAAACAGCTGCTCGGGGTTGGTGCCGCTGCCCGAGGTACCCGGCGAGCTGAGCGTGACCTGCAGCCGGCCGTCGCTTGACGCGGCCTGGCCGTCGCGGCCGCCGGTGGTGTGGGTGTGGGCGGTGTAGAGCACCTGGTCGAGTTTCGTGGTCATGCGGCAGTCCTTTGAAAAGCCTTGGCGTGAAGGCGGGTTGAGAAAAACAAAAATTCAGGCAGCGAAAAAACCGACCGAAGCGCTCATGCGCCTTCGCTCGTCAGCCGCTGGCGCAGCGCCTGCACCTGCCGGGTGAGCGCTGCCAACTCGGGCAGCGGGCATTGCAGCGCCTCCAACACGCAGCCTGGCACGCGGGCGGCGCGCGCCTTGAGCGCGCGGCCGGCCTCGGTCAGCGTGATGTGCACGCGGCGCTCGTCCTGCGCGGCGCGCTGGCGCGCCACCAGGCCGCTGCCGGCCATGCGCTTGAGCAGCGGCGTGAGCGTGCCCGAGTCGAGGAACAGGCGCTCGCCCAGCGCGGAGACCGTCAGGCCGTCCTGCGCCCACAGCACCAAAAGCACCAGGTACTGCGGGTAGGTCAGGCCCAGCGCCTCCAGCAGCGGCTTGTACAGCCGCGTCATGGCCAGCGAGGTCGAATACAGCGCAAAGCACAGCTGGTGGTCCAGCTGCAGGAACGGGTCGGGCGCGCTGGCGTTTTGCGGGGGCAGGTCGTCGGGCATGGCTGAATTATTGCGCACAATTAAATTGTGTGCAATGTATTTGCCGGCGCCCGAGCCGCCCGCTTTCCGCCCGCTTTCCGCCCGCTTGCCGCCCGCTTGCCGCCGATGCCGGGAAGGCGGGGCCGGCGCAGGGTCAAGCCGGCGCCCGGACGGGGCCGGAAAAAGCGCGCGACTACACTCGCCAGCCATGCAAAAACACAGCACCCCCTCCAGCCGCCCGTCCGGCGGCAAGCCTGCGCGCCAGGGCGCGCCCGCCGCGCCTGCGCCCCGGGGCGCGCAGGTCATCGAGGAATTGCGGCCCGGCCAGTCCATCGCGCTGCTCCAGGAGCTGCACATCCTGACCCGCGAAGGCAAGCTCAACCAGGACACGCGGCGCAAGCTCAAGCAGGTTTACCACCTCTACCAGTTCATCGAGCCCTTGCTGGCCGAGGCCGCCGCCAGCGGGCCGGGCTTCACGCTGGCCGACCATGGCGCCGGCAAGTCCTACCTGGGCTTCATCCTGTACGACCTGTTCTTCAACGTGGCCCATGCCGGCCAGGCGCCCGGCGGCCGCATCTACGGCATCGAGACGCGCGCCGAGCTGGTCGAGAAATCGCGCGCGCTGGCGGCGCGGCTGGGCTTTGGCCACATGGAGTTCCTCAACCTGTCGGTGCAGGAGGCGACCACTTCGGCCGCGCTGCCGCCCACGGTGGACATCGTCACCGCGCTGCACGCCTGCGACACCGCCACCGACGATGCGATCGCCTTCGGCCTGGCCAAGGCGGCGCAGCACATGGTCTTGGTGCCGTGTTGCCAGGCCGAGGTGGCCGGCGTGCTGAAAAAATCGCGCGGCCTGAGCCTGGCGCGCACGCCGCTGGCCGAGCTGTGGCGCCACCCGCTGCACACCCGCGAGTTCGGCAGCCAGATCACCAACGTGCTGCGCTGCCTGCAGCTGGAGGCCAGCGGCTATGGCGTCACGGTCACCGAGCTGGTCGGCTGGGAGCATTCGATGAAGAACGAGCTCATCCTGGCCAGCCGCCCGGCCGTGCCGAATCCGGCCAAGACCCGCGCCGCGCAGGCGCGCCTGCAAGCGGTGCTGGACGAGCTCGGGCTGGCGGCGCTGGCCGGCCGCTTTGCCGTGGCGCAGCCGGCTTGAAGCCGGGATGCGGGAATGAGGGCACCACCGTTCAAAAAGACTGAACTGTCCCATCAACCGATTTGAACGCCGGGGGCGCGGGCGCTTCCTATACTTTGCGCCACGTCCTTCGCATCCTGCGCGCGCTGCATGGCTTGCGCAGGTTTTCCCCCCGTCTTTTCCAGGTTCCCCGCCCCATGACTGCTGCCGCGCCTTCCCGCTACCACGGCCTTGCCATCGCCCTGCACTGGCTGCTGGCGCTCGCGCTGGCCGGTGTCTTCGGCGTGGGCCTGTACATGGCCGACCTGCCGTTCTCGCCCGCGCGCCTGAAGCTCTACAACTGGCACAAGTGGGCCGGTGTCGTGATCCTGGCGCTGTCGGCGCTGCGGCTGCTCTGGCGCCTGGCCCACCGCCCGCCGGCGCTGCCGCGGCGCGTCGAGGCGGCCATGCCCGCCTGGCAGCGCCGGGCGCACCACGCCACGCACGGCCTGCTGTACGCGCTGTTTTTCACCGTGCCGCTGGTGGGCTGGGCCTACAGCTCGGCGGCCGGGTTTTCCATCGTGCTGTTCGGTGTGCTGCCGCTGCCCGACTTCGTGCCGGCCGACAAGGCGCTGGCCGCCCTCATCAAGCCCTGGCACGAACTCTCGGCCTTTGCCCTGGCCGGCCTGGTGCTGCTGCACGTGGCCGCCGCGCTCAAGCACCACTTTGTCGACCGCGACGGCCTGCTGCAGCGCATGCTGCCCGGCCGCGGCTGAGCCCGCGCCGGCCGACGCAACCCCCTTCCGTTTTTTCAAGGAAATCCATGCACCCCTCGTCCCCGTTCCTGCGCAGCGCCAGCCTGGCCGCCGCCGCCTTGCTGCTGTCCCTCTCGGCCCAGGCCCAGCAAAAGCTGCTGCCCGCGCAAAGCGACATCGCCTTTGCCAGCAAGCAGATGGGCGTGACGGTGGACGGCCACTTCAAGAAGTTCGACGCCCAGATCGCCTTCGACCCGGCCAAGCCCGAGGCCGGCAAGATCGCCTTTGCCATCGACATGGCCAGCGCCACGCTGGGCGCGCCCGAGTCCGACGCCGAGCTGCCCAAGGCCAACTGGTTCAACGTGCCCAAGTTCCCGCAGGCCACGTTCCAGTCCGGCGTCATCAAGAAGGTCGGCCCGGACAAGTACGAGGTGGCCGGCAAGCTCAGCATCAAGGGCAGCGTGCGCGACGTGGTCGTGCCCGTCACGCTCAGCCAGAGCGGCGCCGTGACCACCGCCAGCGGCGCCTTCGCCATCAAGCGCCTGGCCTTCAAGGTCGGCGAGAACGAGTGGGCCGACACCTCGATGGTTGCCGACGACGTGCAGGTCAAGTTCAAGCTGGCGCTCTCGGGCGTGGGCAAGTCCTGATCCGCTGATCCCCCGATCCTTTCCTTCATTTTTTCCTTTCCCCCTTCATCTTTTCCGGAGCACCACCTTGCGCAAATCCCTTCTGACCCTGGCCGCCGCGGCCGCCCTGGCCGCCGGCGCCGCCCATGCCGAGACCGCCACCTACGCCATGGACCCGTCGCACACCTTCGTGACCTTCGAGATCGGCCACTTCGGCACCTCGACCAACCGCGGCCGCTTTGACAAGAAGGAAGGCACCGTGCAGCTGGACCGCGCCGCCAAGACCGGCAAGGTCGAGGTCACCATCGACGCCGCCTCGGTCAGCACCGGCACCGCCGCTTTTGACAAGCACCTGCAAAGCGCCGACCTGTTCGACGCGGCCAAGCACCCGACCATCAAGTTCGTCTCCGACAAGTTCGCCTTCAGCGGCGACAAGGTCACCGAGGTCACCGGCAGCCTGACGCTGCTGGGCAAGACGCAGCCGGTCACGCTCAAGGCCAGCCAGTTCAACTGCTACAACAGCCCGATGCTCAAGCGCGAGGTGTGCGGCGGCGACTTCGAGACCACCCTGGACCGCAGCGCCTTCGGCATGAACTACGGCGTGGACTGGGGCTTTCCGAAGAACGTGCGCCTGATCGTCCAGGTCGAGGCCGTCAAGCAGGCCGCGCAGTAAGCGCCGGCCCGCGCGGGCACGCCCTGCGCGCCCCACATGCCCCGCCCGCCCCGCCTGTCGCCCGACGGCGGGGCTTTTTTTGCGCCTGCGGCCGCGCCGGGCCTGAAAGATCGCCATTTCGCCCTGTGGCCCAGGCACGGCAAGGGCCGGCAGCTCTCAATTTAATAGCGGGCAAGGGTGAAAAAGCGAAAAGTGCCCAGGGAAGCAGGGCCCAAGGTGCGCCGGCGGGCGCACGGCGCGCGCCGCCCGTCGCCCGCGCGTGGTCAGTCCTGCGCGTCGTGGCCGAAGAAGCGCGGGTCGAGCACCAGCTCGCGGATGGGCTGCAGCCGCTGCTCGGACGCCTCGGCCTGCGCGCGGCAGCGCTCGGCGTCGGCGCTGGCGCCGGCCTCGCGCGCCAGGGTTTCCATCTGGCGCAGCAGCATCACCCGCTCCTCGACGGCGCGCAGCGTGTCCCACAGGCCGTTGTCGATGGCGTTGCCGACCTCGGCCAGCAGCGCCTTGAGCGAAAACGCGTGGCCGGTGTGGCAGCGAAACCGGGTGATCGGGCCTTCCTTGATCTGCACCAGCACGCCGTGGCAGTCGGGGCAGGTGTAGTCGGAGACCTTGCCCAGGTGCATGACGCCGGCCTTGAGCGCGTTGCCTTCCATGGCGATGGCGTTTTCCAGGGCGCGCTGCCCGTCGAAGGCGCTGGCGCGCGCCGGCGGGGCGCTCGTCGCGGCCAGCGCGGCCACGCGCGCGGCCAGCGCCTCGGCCGTGCCGACCAGGTCCACCGCCACCTGGTCGATGGCGCTTTGCGGCATCGAGCCGTGCACCGCCTGCGCCGGGTCCTGCACCAGCGCGATGCCCTGGCTGTCCTTGATCGCCCACAGGCCGGCGGTGCCGTCGTCCATCGCGCCGCTGAGCAGCACGCCGACCACGCGCGGGCCGAAGGCGAGCGCCGCCGAGCGGAACAGCACGTCCACCGAGGGCCGCACCCGGCCCTCCTTGGGGCCGCGGCTGAGCCGGATGCCGCCGGGCGTGAGCATCAGGTGCCGGTCGGCCGAGGCGACGTAGACGCGGCCGTTTTCCAGCGGCTCGCCATCTTCGGCCACGCCCACCGGCAGCTCGGTCACGCCCGAGAGCACCCGGTCGAGCTGGCTGGGCGTGTGCGCCGGAATGTGCAGCACCACCAGCACGGCCGCGGGCAGGTCGGCCGGCAGCGCGCGGAAAAAACGCCGCAGCGCATCGACCCCGCCGGCCGACGCCCCCACCACCACGATGTCCCGCCTGCCGGCGCCTGAATCGCTCATCGTTTCAGTCTAATGCGCCGGGCCCGGCCGAGGCGGCGCGGGCGCGGCGGCTTTGCGTCAAATTGTGTTTTGTAGTGCTATCAATTCAATAGCTGAAAGCCCAGGCGGGGGCTGGGCTGCGGGCACTTTTGATTGAAAAATCAGTTGCGAAAGCGCCGGCGCGTGAGCGCCAGCGCGACCCAAAACGCCGCCACGCCGTAGGCCGCCAGCACGGCCAGGTGGCGCGCGCCACCGGCCGGCCACTGGCCCAGGAACAGCGGGCGGATCAGCTCGACGGCCGCCGTCAGCGGCAGCCAGTCGGAAATGGCGCGCATCACGCCGGGCAGCTGGTCGCGCGGAAAGAACACGCCGCTCAGGAACATGGTGGGCGTGAGGAACAGCGAGAAATAGTAGGTGAAGAAGTCGTAGCCCTTGGCCAGCGCGTTGAAGATCAGCGCGATGCTGGCAAAGACGATGCCCACCAGGCCCAGCAGCGGCAGCGCCAGCAGCAGCATCGGGCTGTGGCTGATGCCCAGGGCCAGCATCACGCCCAGGATGACCGTGCTGGTAAAGAGCGACTTGAACGCCGCCCAGAGCATCTCGGCAAACACCACGTCATCGAGCCGCACCGGCGCGTTCATGATGCCGTCCCAGGTGCGCTGCACGTTCATGCGCGAGAAGGCCGAGTACAGCGCCTCGAAGCTGGCCGCGTTCATCGCGCTCATGCAGATCGAGCCGCTGGCCAGAAAGAGGATGTAGGGCACCGGGCTGCCGCTCAGCTGCACCTGCCCGACCAGCGCGCCGATGCCGTAGCCGAAGGCCACCAGCGTGATGAGCGGCTCGGCGATGTTGCCCACCAGGCTGGGCACGGCCAGCTTGCGCCAGACCAGCAGGTTGCGCCGGAACACCGGCCACCAGCGCCGGCTGATCTGCGGCGGGCGCAGCAGCGCGGGCGGGCGGGCCGGCGCCCCGGCGGCGGGCGCGCCGCTGGCGGCGGCGTGGATGGCGGCCGGGCTGGCCGCGGTGTCGGCCGTGGTGGCGGCATCGGTGTCGCGGGTCATGCCGCCTCCCTGATCTGGCGACCGGTGAGTTTGAGGAACAGGTCTTCGAGGTTGGCCGGGCGGTGCAGCGTGCGCAGCTCGGGGCGCTCGCTCAGGGCGGCCAGCAGCGCCTTGGCGTCGCGGGTGTAGAAAAACACCGTCTCGCCGCTGACCTCGGTGCGCGCGGCCAGCGCCTTCAGGGGCGACTCCAGCAGCGCCAGCGCGCCGGCGCCGTAGACCTCGACCACGTCGGGCTCCAGGTTCTGCGCGATCAGCGCGCGCGGCGTGCCCTCGGTCATCTTCTGGCCGTGGTCGAGCACCAGGAGGCGGTCGCACAGCCGCTCGGCCTCGTCCATGAAGTGCGTGGTGAGCAGGATCGACTTGCCCTGCTGCACCAGGCGCTGCAGCCGCTCCCACATGAGGTGGCGCGCCTGCGGGTCCAGGCCGGTCGTCGGCTCGTCCAGCAGCAGGAGCTGCGGGTCGTTGACCAGCGCGCGCGCCAGGCTCAGCCGGCGCTTCATGCCGCCCGAGAGTTCGGCCAGCTTGGCACCCGCCTTGTGGCTGAGGGCGGCGAATTCGAGCAGGCGGGGGATGCGCTCCTTGATGACCGCGTCCTTCAGGCCGAAGTAGCGGCCAAAGACCAGCAGGTTCTCGGCGCAGGAAAAATCCGGGTCCAGGCTGTCGAACTGGCTGACGATGCCCAGCTGCGCCTTGATGGCCAGCGCGTCCTGCGGCATGGACAGGCTGGCCGCGCTGCCGGCCGGAAAGTAGCGGATGCGCCCGCCGTCCGGGCTGGTGAGGCCCAGGCACATGCGGATGGTGGTGGTCTTGCCGGCGCCGTTGGGGCCGATGACGCCCAGGCACTGGCCCGGCGCGATGGAAAAGGACAGCTGGTTGACGACGGTGCTGGCGCCGTAGCGCTTGGTCAGCTCGGCGACTTCAAAAAGGGGCAGGCTCATGCGGGCCATTGTGCCCATTGGCCAGCGCGCCTGCACAGGCAGGGCCAAGCGCGGCGCCGGCCCGCCGGCGCCGGCTCAGGTTCACAGGCTCAGGCCAGCGCCTTTTGCCCGGCGGCGGCCGCGGCCTTGCCGGCCAGCACCGAAAAATACACCCGCTCCTGGCGCCGCGCCACCTCGTGCCACTGGTGGGCGCGGGCAAAGTGCCGCGCGCCGGCGCCCAGCACGGCGTGCCGCGCCGCGTCGTCCAGCACGCCGGCCAGCGCCGCGTGCAGCTGCGCCGCGTCGCGCGGGTCGTCCACGATGGCCGCGTTCACGCCGTGCTGGAGCAAGGCGGCAATGCCGCAGTAGCGGGCGGCGCTCACGACCACCGGCACGCCGTGCGCCATGGCCTCGAGCACCGCCATGGCAAAGGTGTCCTCGAGCGTCGGGTGCGCCAGGCAGTCGGCCGCCTCGTAGGCCGGCGCCATGTCCTTGAGCGGACCGAGGAAGAAGACGCGCGCCGCCAGCCCCAGGGCGCGGGCCTGCGCGGCAAAGGCGGGGTGCTGCGCCGTGCTGCCGGCGACGGCCAGGCACACGTCGGCCGGCAGCCGCGCCAGCGCGTCGAGCAGCGTGCCCAGGCCCTTCTTGCGGCAGTCGTTGGCCACGAACAGCAGGCAGCGGCCGGTGCGCGGCAGGCCCAGCTGCGCACGGGCCTCGGCGCGGCGCGCGGGCGTGGCCGGGGCCGGGGGCAGGGCGATGCCCGGCGTGACCACGGCCAGGGCCGGTGCGCAGGCCGGGTAGCTGGCGACCAGCACGTCGCGCAGCGTCTCGGACGCGGCCACCACCTGGCGGCCCGGGCGCGGCGCGTAGCGCCAGTGCTCCAGCCCCAGGTAGGCCAGCAGCCGCGGGCTGGTGGCCGCCTTGAGCGCGCGCGCCGCTTGGCGCCAGCCGGCGCGGCCGGCGAACAGGTTGTGCCGCACCGGCAGCACGTGCACCGTCTGCACGTCGCCATGCCAGGTGTTCTCGTGCGAATGCACCACGTCAAAGCCGCGCCGCGTGAGTTGCCAGGTGCGCGCGGCAAACCACAGCTGGTTGACCCAGCGCGGCTTGAGCCCGGCCGCGCCGATGCGGTGGTAGGTGACGCCGGGCCAGCCGTGCTCGGTTTCCTGCGCGAACACGTGCAGCTCGTGCCACGCCGCGAGCTGCTCGACCAGCGCGACCGAGTAGCGCTCGGCGCCGCCGCCGGTGGTGGAGAACTTGCGGCTGAGCACGGCGATGCGCAGCCGGGGGGGGGCGGTGGGTGGGGTCATGGACGGGCGGGGAAAGGGGGCGCGAAGGGAACGCGAAAGGGTGGGGCGTGGGGCCGCAGCGCGCTCAGGCGCGGCGGCCGTCTTCGTAGCCGGTGGCGACCTTGAGCCAGAACACCGGCAGGCTGGTCGAGCGCAGCACCGGCACGCGCGGCAGCGCCAGCGGGTCGGCCCCGGCGTGGCAGCGGCCGCGCTGCGTGGTGGTGGCGCTGGCAAAGCCCAGCGCCTGCGCCATGGCCCGGTGGCTGGCGTCGTGGCGGCCGTAGGGGTAGCAAAAATGCGCGACCGGCTGCCCCAGCAGGGCGTCCAGCGCGGCCTTGCCCTGGGCCATGTCGGCGCGGGCGGCGCGGGCGTCGTGCGCCGTGAGGTCCAGGTGCGTGTGCGTGTGCGAGCCCACCTCCTGCCCGCCCGCGACCCACTGGTGCAGCTGCGCGGCCGTCATCAAGGGGCTGGGCGCGATGCCCAGGTGCGCGTCCCAGACGTTGGTCTGGCCGAGCAGGCCGCTGACCGCATAGCAGGTCGATGAAAACCCCTGCCGGGCCAGCGCCGGCAGCGCGTGCGTGAGGTTGTTGGCAAAGCCGTCGTCAAAGGTGATGCCCACCACCTTGCCCTCTTTTTCGCCGCGCAGGTAGGGCTGCAGCGCGCCCATCGACAGCCCCCGGTAGCCCAGCAGCCGCAGCCCCGCCATCTGCCGGGCAAACGCCTCGGGCGCCACGTACAGGCTGCGAAACGGGCTGCCTTTGGGCGGTGCCGGGGCGATCTGGTGGTACACCAGGATCGGGATGGGCTGGCGGTTGGCGGTGTGGGTGGTCGGCATGGCTCGGGGTGGAAGGGGCGCTGGCGCACGCCGGGGAAAAAGGGGCGCTGCGGGCCGCCGCGTGCGATTGTAGGGCTCTGCCCCCGGCGCCCTGCGGGCCGCCCAGGGCCGCAGGGCCTGCACGCCGCGCGGGCCGGTGCAGTAAAGTAGCCGCAGCCCTTCTTTCCATTTTCACCCCCACCGCACCCCGCCCCCATGACCACCTTCGGAACCCCCTTGAGCCCCCACGCCACCAAAGTCATGCTGCTCGGCTCGGGCGAGCTGGGCAAGGAAGTGCTGATCGCGCTGCAGCGCCTGGGCGTGGAAACCATCGCCGTGGACCGCTACGAGAACGCGCCGGGCCAGCAGGTCGCGCACCATGCGCGCACCCTGGCCATGACCGACGCGGCCGCGCTCAAGCGCCTGATCGAGCAGGAGCAGCCCGACCTGGTGGTGCCCGAGATCGAGGCGATTGCCACTGGTGCGCTCGAAGAGCTTGAAGCAGCCGGGGTGGTGCGCGTGGTGCCCACGGCCCGGGCCGCGCGGCTGACCATGGACCGCGAAGGCATCCGCCGCCTGGCCGCCGAGACGCTGGGCCTGCCCACCAGCCCCTACGTGTTCTGCGACTCGCTCGAAGAACTCCAGGCGGCCATCGACAGCCAGGTCGGCTACCCGTGCGTGGTCAAGCCGGTGATGAGTTCGTCGGGCAAGGGCCAGAGCAAGATCGCGCTGCCCAAGGACGTGGCGCCCGCCTGGGCGCACGCCATGGCCGGCGGGCGCGTGCAGGGCGGGCGGGTGATCGCCGAGGGCTTCATCGATTTTGACTACGAGATCACGCTGCTGACGGTGCGCGCCCTGGGCGCCGACGGCGCGGTGGAGACGCACTTTTGCGAGCCCATCGGCCACCTGCAGGTGGGCGGCGACTACGTCGAGAGCTGGCAGCCGCACCCCATGCACCCGGCCGCGCTGGCCAAAAGCCGCCAGATCGCCAAGGCCGTGACCGACAACCTGGGCGCCGCCATGGACGGCGGGGCGCCGGGGCTGGGGCTCTTTGGCGTCGAGCTGTTCGTCAAGGGCGAGGAGGTCTGGTTCAGCGAGGTCAGCCCGCGGCCGCACGACACCGGCATGGTGACGATGTGCACCCAGTGGCAAAACGAGTTCGAGCTGCACGCGCGCGCCATCCTGGGCCTGCCGGTGAGCACCGCGCTCAAGAGCCCGGGCGCCAGCGCGGTGATCTACGGCGGCGTCGATGCCGCGGGCATCGTCTTTGACGGCGTGGCCGAGGCGCTGGCCGTGCCGGGCAGCGACATCCGCCTGTTCGGCAAGCCCGAGAGCTTTGCCAAGCGGCGCATGGGCGTGGCGCTGGCCTTTGACGCCAGCGTCGAGGCCGCGCGCACCCACGCGCGCCTGGCGGCCTCGCGGGTCAGGCCGCGCGCGGCCTGACGGGGCGCCTGCAGCGATGGCGGCGCCCGGGACGATGGCTTTTCCCGCCCTGGTCTCCTGGGCGGACGACTCCTCGCTGCACGTGCTGCTGGCCGCGCTGGTGGCCGTGGTGCTGGCCGGCGTGGCGCACCGCGTCAGCGCCAGGCTGGTGCTGCGCCTGACGCGCTCGCTGCCGATCTCGCACGAGACCGCGCAGCAGTGCCGGGCACCGGCGCGGCTGGTGTTTCCGCTGCTGGCGCTGCAGGCGGTCTGGCAGATCGCGCCGGACGGCTTTCCGCTGATCCAGGGCATCCGCCATCTCAACGTGCTGCTGCTGCTGGCCGCGCTCACCTGGCTGGGCCTGCGCGCCGCGCGCGGCGTGGCCCACGGCGTGATCGGCCTCTACCCGCTGGACGTGGCCGACAACCTGCAGGCTAGGCGCATCCACACCCAGACGCGCATCCTGGCGCGCGCGGCGATGGTCGCCATCCTGCTGGCCGGGGTCTCGCTCATGCTCATGACCTTTCCCGAGGCGCGCCAGATCGGCACCAGCCTGCTGGCCTCGGCCGGCGTGGTCGGCATCGTCGCCGGCATTGCCGCGCGGCCGATCTTCAGCAACCTGATCGCCGGATTGCAGATCGCGCTGGCCCAGCCGTTTCGCATCGACGACGTGCTCATCATCCAGGGCGAATGGGGCCGGGTCGAGGAGATCACCGGCACCTACGTGGTGCTCAAGATCTGGGACGAGCGGCGCCTGGTGATCCCGCTGCAGTGGTTCATCGAAAACCCGTTCCAGAACTGGACGCGCAGCAGCGCACAGATCATCGGCACCGTGTTCCTCTGGGTCGACTACCGCATGCCGCTGGCGCCGCTGCGCGAGGCGGCCGAGCGCGCCTGCGCCGGCGCGCCCGAGTGGGACGGGCGGCTGTGCCTGCTGCAGGTGGTGGAGGCCGGCGAACGCGCGATGCAGCTGCGCGTGCTGGTGACATCTAGCAATTCGAGCCTGA
>Ga0308157_10003635_pt1 | contig 21993 bp, 19 predicted proteins | sample PhyBR1_FD_201035 | JGI IMG/M metagenome (GOLD analysis project Ga0308157, IMG submission 201035) | Phyllosphere microbial communities from UC Gill Tract Community Farm, Albany, California, United States - DLSLB.R1 | ecosystem: Host-associated > Plants > Phyllosphere > Unclassified | place: USA...
TCAGCACCACCCATGTGGGGCGAGGAGAGCCATATTTTTGGTTTCATGAAGTTTCGGTTAATAAAGGTTATACACTTTACAGCGTGGAATTATTATTTAAAAATAAGGTCGCCAGGTGAACCCGGACTTTAAAAAAAATGCGTAACCGCCCTACGCAGGTAGTTAAAAACTGCTATAATAATTACGGGTGCAAATTTACGCAAAAGTCTCGGATTATCAACAAGGTAGGAATAGATAAATTTGAATTTACGATAGATAAAAACAAAGCTTAACATAGCAAAAAACCATTGGCTCCGCTAATAGGTATCTAATGGTTTTTAATCAGACCAAAGTTGGTGTCCATTTATAAAAAGGTTTCGCACCTGAACGTTCGGAACCGGTCCGCGCAGACAGTTTCTGCCGCACTTGTCATTTATTAAACGGAGAATGTCGCTGTTTCCGTATGGTCTCAGTCCGGATATTCACTGGGATCATTAAATTTGATGGGTTTGGCAGGATTACCTACCACCACGGCATAATCAGGCACATCGCTGAGCACGACTGCACCTGCACCTATCTTAGCCCACCGACCGATCGTTACACCTGGTATAATACTTGCGCCGATGCCAATATGTGCACCTTCCCGAATTGTAACACCACCAGCAAGGGCAGCGTTTGGCGAAACATGCACGAAATCTTCGAGGATACAATCGTGGCTTATAACTGCTCCCGTGTTAAGTATGCAGTGCCGACCGACTCTTGCATCTGGACCTACGACAACATGTGTAACTACTAAAGATCCTGCGCCAACTTCCGCGTATCCAGAAATAGATGCGAGCGGGTGTATTGCCTGTATGAAATCCAAGGGGTAGGATTCTGCAATCTTATATCTTGCTTTGTTGCACCCAATCGCGATGAATGCCTTCTCGCCTTTAGGGAAGATTGTTTTTTCAGCAATCTTTTCCACTGTGATTCCAAAATGACAATTTGACCGCGGATTGTGATCCAAAATCTTGGATATTGTAATTCCACTTTGTAACAGAATTTCTATAATGACCTTGGCGTGACCACTGGCACCGAAAACTACCATAAATAACTTAATTGACCTTAAGCAAGTAATCGCATTTTGAAAACATCATGCCTGCTTTATAATTGTTAAACTCTCTTAAATCATCATTGCCCTTTAACCAGGATACATAAGCAGAGGCAGTATCCATTCCAGCCTCGTGCGAAAACGGGTATCCACCCCCAAAGCGTGGATTAAGTTCCAAAACGTATAGGTTACCATTATGTTCGAATACGTCAACGTCCATATTTCCAATATGTTTTAGCTCTTCACCGATAGTTTTACCGACGTGCTCAAAACGTGAATCAATAACTGATATGGCTTTATCAGTCTCACCTGATCGCATATGCAATTTTTCGCGTACAAACGTGCCTACGTAGTGTCCATCTAAATTATTTAGGACATCCATTCCGTATTCTTTTCCAGGTATTTTTTCCTGGATTAAAATCGCTCGGTCCAAATCTTGCTTGCTGGCCTCTGCTAGTATACTGCGCTTTAGCCGTAGTACTTGTAGTTTATAGGAGAGTACTAATTCTTCCATATCTTCAGGAAAGTCAATTCCTATAGAAGCACTACCCCATCTAGGTTTAACTACCAATGGAAAAGTGAGTTCACCTCTCGCTAGAGCAGCTTTCGCCTTTTGTAGACTAATAAATGTTTTTGGGGTTTTTAAACCACAAGCCTCAATAAATTTAGCGGTTTCCCATTTGTCAAAGGCAGTTGTAATTATGTGTTGATCAGAAACAATTACCTTCGCACCTAATTTATTAATTTCATTTTTTGCATAGGATAAGATGGGCAGTTCAAGGTCATTTAAGGATATTACTGCAGCGATTTGGTTTTCTTTGATGATGTTTATTAATGTAGGAATATAATCTTCACTATAAATGGCAGGAACTTGTATTGCAACATCTGCATCTACCAGAGACGGCGCGGTTAACTGCATATCAGACGCAAACACTTTACCATCACCGTTTAGTGCTTTTTTAAAGTAATTGATTAAATAATTGCGACGACCGGCGCAAGTAAAGAGTATATTCATTGTAATTATTCTGCTAAAAAGTTAAATATTCCGCCTGTATGCCAAAAAAGAATTTTCTTGTTTTTTAAGTTATTTTTTTTAATAAAATCAAGCATTCCATAAAATGCCTTACCTGTGTAACATGTATCTAATATAAAGCCGTAATCTTTTATTGAATTTAAACTTAGATAATTTAGCTTACCATCTGAGCAACCGTATCCGCCCATTAGATAATCGTCAAGTACAACGGATTGCTTCTCAAGACAATTAATCTTATAATGATAGCATAGTTTTTTGTAAAAATTATCTACAATGCTTTGTGCTTGCTCGGACGTGCGGCCCACAGAAATCCCAATAACAACGGTGTTTGTGAAACCGTGAAGATCTAAACCGGCTAATATACCAGATTGTGTCGAACCTGTACCTGAAGCATGAAAGATATAATCGGGATACCAGTCATTTTCATCAGCATAATCTTTCAATTCTTTTATGGCCTCAATATAAGCCAGGCCTCCCTCAACTGTATGACCCCCGCCCGAGATATAATAGGGTGTTAATCCTGACAAGGAATAATTTTCCATTGCTATATTCATTGCATCACCTATTAGGTTGGCATCGTCTACAAAAACAATGTCTGCACCAGATAACCGCATAATTTTAGCGTTACCCGATTCTTTATCAAATCTTTCTTTTGAACCATGCAAAACAAGTGTGCAATCCATTTTATTTTGAGCGGCGAATACAGCGACAGCACGGCAATGGTTAGATTGAAACCCGCCAGTTGTTACCAGAGCATTGGCCTTTTTCAATACAATATCTGTGGCAATATAATCCATTTTACGCCCTTTATTACCACCTCCGAGGAAAGGATAAAGATCGTCTCTGAAAACCCTCATGTTTTCAGTCAGTGATTCAATCAACGTAAACTTGTTCATCTACATTTTTTTTCCATTCTTTCTGTTCCCACTCACATCTTAGCATACCGTAAAACCGACGGTTTTGGAAGCTTCCATTCTTCCACTTGTGCTCTCTCAGTATTCCTTCCAACCGAAAACCCGCTTTCTCATAAATTGAATATGCTGAAATATTATCGTCATTTGTATAGAGGTATATTTTATGCAAATTGTACTTTGAAAATGCATAGTTATACAGCCACATGCTAACTCTTTTACCTATCCCTTTCCCATGCAGGTCTGGACTCACCATCACATAAAATTCCGCATGTTTATGTTGTGTATCTATTCCGGTTAGGCCGCCCATGGCCAGCAGGTTACCATCAATGTTTTTAAAAGAAAAGTCAATGCGACGCGGATTTTCCTGATTTTGCGCAAACCACTTCTCAGTATTTCCAATTGAGGCGGGCACATCAAAAAACATGGTGCGGTGAATTAATGGATTATTAATCCAATTTACACGTGCGCTTATATCCTGTTTAGAAAATTTGCTTGGAACTATTATCATCAGATCTATATTTATCCAAAGTGGTGTATAATTCACCTGGTACTATCATAACGTCTTTACGACTAATGACACTTTTAATGGTTTGCAAAAGTATTTTAACATCGTTGCTTAAGGAAAGCGTTTCTACATATTGTGCATCCAGTTCTAAGCGATCATCCCAGTTCAGCATATTTCTACCGTTAACTTGGGCCAAGCCTGTTATCCCAGGTCGTACCGTGTGTCTTGATTTTTCGCGCTCAGTATAATAGGGCAGATACTTTACAAGCAATGGACGCGGTCCTATCAACGACATGTCGCCTTTAATAACATTGATTAATTGCGGAATTTCGTCTAAAGAAGTTTTGCGCACAAAAGAACCAATGGATGTCAACCGCTCCGTATCGGACAATAGGTTACCTTCTGCATCTTTTCGGTCGTTCATCGATTTGAACTTGATGATTTTAAAAATCCGTTCTCCTTTTCCCGGTCTTGCCTGAAAGAAAAATGGCTTGCCTTGGTTAGCAAGACTTAATCCTATCCAAATGATCAAAAATAAAGGCATTAAAAGTACGATTCCAACTGATGCCACAATGAAATCCAGCAATCTTTTGACATAATTTTTATACATTATTTTTCGGTATTTATTAAAGATGACCTTAGTCTTTTTTTCAGCCATAATTATTGGCCAGTGAGTAATAAATGAAAGATCATCATCAGATGACTATTTTTTAGATTTACCATAGTTGCCATTAACAATCCAATTAAAAGTAAATTGAATGCTCATGGGCAGTACACGTTTTAACGGCGTATGACCTGTGCGTCATTTAATAACTCGGTTATCGTTTGATAGCACTTTTCAATAGATAAATACTTGGTGCAGAACTCGTAGCCATTCCTACCAATTTTTTTACATTCCTCTTGGTTTAAATAAAATTCATTAAATCTTTCAAATAATTTGTCTGGACTATCTGCGAAGGCAAATTTACCTATATTATTTTCTACAAGAATAGTCCCAAGATCATTGCTCCTATCTATAGATGCCAATACGGGAAGTCCTGCGTTCAGATAGTCATTTAATTTCATCGGTGTGTTAGGTACCGTAAAGTCTTGATGCAGACTGATTAAACCCAAATTACAATTAGCAAGTAAATTAAAATAATCTTTACGCGGAACTTTATCGACGAACAGTATGTTTGATAACTCCATGCTTTGAGCTTCCCGCCTTAATGCGTCGACCTCAGTCCCTGATCCTATAATTAAAAATATGACGTTTTTGTAAACAGATGTACTTCGTGCTAGCTTTAACACGTTTTCTAATTGTTGAGGTTTTCCCATATTACCTCCAAAAACCACCACAAACTTTCCTGCAATATCATATTTGTCTTTTATAGTAGACTTGTCAAAATCTTTATCAAGTAATTTGGTGCTATTATAAACCACACCCAAATTTTCCTTTTTTAGATATGGATAATGTTTGAGAAGATAACTTTTATTACCTTCCGAGGTACAACCAATTTTATCTGCGGTCTTTAGCAACCTGATCTCATGTTTCTTAAAGAACTTGTAAATAAAACTCTCCTTTTTCATAAAGCCTAAGTCCACTGCATTCTGTGGAAATATATCTTTTTGTAATAAAAGAACCTTTGCATGTGTTCTCCTTTTTGCAAATGCTACAAAATCTGCAAACATTACAGAAGGTGTCGCTACTATTATTAAGTCTGGGGAAGTCTCTTTCCAATACTTTACAAATGCATTTTTAAATTGATATGGTAATAATACATTCGCGATTCCTTTTTGAATCAAATTTTTACTAAAAACATCTTTGGTTTTTATGCGTAGTACATTTATCCCTTTCTCAGTTGAAACAAAAGATTTTTTCTCACCATTACGTGTTGGAGCCATTGGATATACCTGATGGCCCTTTTCATGGAAAACATTAACAATATCGCTATACATAGAAGGTTGCGACAAATGTGGCAGAGCAAAAAATACAAAGAGGACCTTCAAACTAGTAAGTATATAGATTAGAAAATTCATTCATCCACTCATACTGCGATTTCAACATTTGTTCATATGTTGGAACATGATAATCAAAACGAGAAGATTTTACTAAAGATTTGTCTGTAATCTTTCCTTCAAATGGATTAATATTAACTTCTGTCTTCCAAATTTCTTTAAAAATAGAAAGTAACTCATATTTATTAATAGGCGTTCCATTAGTAAGATGTACCAAACCAGTTATTGGTTTTTCCATTGCAGAGCGTACCGCATTTGCTAGTTCTAAAGTTGTCACGCCACTCCAAATTGCAGTAGTATAGCCATTAATGTCACCAGATTGATTCATAAACCAATGAAACAACCCAATTCCGTTGGGATTGAGTTCCGGGCCAATTATTGAAGTTCTAATTGTAAGATCTTTAGTGTTTTCAATTTCGCCTAAAGCTTTAGACTGTGCATAGTAACCTATTCCATCCTTAAGGTCACCTTCAGCGTAACTTCCTTTTTTTCCATTAAAAACACAATCTGTACTAATATGAATAACTTTCGTTGCTCTTCCTTTTGTAGTTTCCTCTAAAAAATGGGGGAAATAACTATTAAACCAAATTGCTTTTGCAGGATTGTCTTCGGCGTCTTTATTAAGAATACCTATACAATTAACTACATAATCATATGCTCCTTCATGGATTATTTTTGATAATTTATTTGTATCTGAAACATCTAATGAAAATTCATTTTGTGTTTCAGATATATTTCTTGCGATTCCAAAAACATTAAAGTTTCCACATTTCTTCAAGTAATTATAAATGACATGACCTGCCATTCCTTTAATCCCTATGATGAGTATTTTCTTCATTATTTATCCCAGATTACTTTATTTATAATAGAGGTATAACTTTGTATTGCTTTTATTACACGATCCGACGTATTGCTCACCTTATATTCCTCAGGTAATTGAACATTCTCGTCAAATAAACCTTTTGAAATTTCAATAGCATTAAGCATCTGATCTTTTGAAATTCCACCCAAAACAATTGTTCCTGCATCGATAGCTTCCGGCCTTTCTGTACTTGTTCTTATACTAACTGCTGGAAAGCCCATCATTGCAGATTCTTCACTAATGGTACCACTATCAGAAAGCACAATGAAAGATTGATTCTGTAATTTAACGTAATCAAAAAAACCCAATGGAGCTACATTTTGAATTAAAGGATGAAATTTAATTTTATTCATTTCAATTCTATTTTTAGTACGCGGATGCGTTGAAAAAATCACGGGCATCAGATATTTTTCAGCAACAGCATTGAGAGATTCGACTAACATTTCAAAATGATTGCCTAAATCGATATTTTCTTCGCGATGTGCACTTACAACGATATAATTATTTACTTTTAGATTCAATTTTTCTACAACATCACTTTGGTCTATTTTATGTTGATATTTATCTAGAACCTCTTTCAACGGGGAACCGGTAACAAACACGTGGTCTTTTCTAAACCCTTCGCTCAAAAGATAGCGACGGCTATTTTCAGTATAAGAAAGGTTAATATCACTTATATGATCCGATATTTTTCTATTAATTTCTTCGGGTACATTTTGATCAAAACATCTGTTGCCTGCTTCCATATGAAAAATTGGAATTTTCAATCTTTTGGCTGCAATAGTACTCAAAACACTGTTTGTATCTCCTAATACAAGAAGCGCATCAGGTTTCTCCAGAGAAAGAATTTCATAAGATTTTGAAATTACATTTCCGATGGTCTCTCCCAAGTGTTCACCGGCGACATTTAAGAAATAATTAGGCTTACGCAGTTCTAAATCTTCAAAAAAAATCTCATTAAGTTCATAATCATAGTTTTGACCAGTATGAATCAACACATGATAAAAGTATATATCACATTTTTTTATACACTCGGCGAGGCGGATAATTTCGGGTCTGGTACCTAATATCGTAGCAACTTTAAGCTTTTTCATTTATTAAATTACTTGTATTATATATTTGCAAATTACTTTTTGAACAGTGCAGTTTTTTGCAGTAATATCTTAACGCCTTCAATATCTTCACGCGTAGTGTTATGGGAGTTATAATCGTCAATTTCCGGTAAAATTTCATTACCCTCGGAAAAGTATTTAGCGTAATTTAAGTCGCGATTGTCCGCGGGAATCCTATAAAACTCGCCCATATCCTCAGCCTTTAGCATCTCCTCTCGTGTACACAGTGTTTCATATAACTTTTCACCATGACGTGTGCCGATAATTTTAATAGGATTTGTTGCGCCATACATCTCCAATAAAGCTTTAGCAAGATCACCAATAGTTGAGGCGGGCGCCTTATTTACAAACAAATCACCAGGTTTACCATGTTCAAATGCAAAAAGCACTAGTTCTACAGCCTCCTCCAGTGACATTAAAAATCTCGTCATGTTAGGGTCGGTAATAGTGAGAGGTTCACCCTTTTCGATCTGTGCCGAAAACAGGGGAATGACTGACCCTCGTGATGCCATTACGTTTCCATAACGTGTCAAACAAACTATTGTTTCTGTTAAACTTCTCGATTCGGCGACGGCTACTTTTTCCATCATTGCCTTCGAAATTCCCATTGCATTTATGGGGTATGCAGCTTTGTCAGTACTCAGGCAGATCACCTTTTTAACTTTGTTATAAGCAGCCGCGCGGATTACATTCTGCGTACCTTCCACATTGGTCTTTACGGCCTGCATAGGAAAGAATTCGCAGGATGGCACCTGTTTAAGAGCCGCCGCGTGAAAAATATAATCGACTTCGCGCGTGGCAGGTTCTACGCTGTTATAATCGCGCACATCGCCGATATAGTATTTGATCTTGTCGTTTTTGTATAGCACACGCATATCATCCTGCTTCTTCTCGTCACGCGAGAAAATGCGAATTTCCTTAAAATGGTCTGTATGCAGAAAACGGTTAAGCACTGCGGTTCCGAATGAGCCGGTGCCGCCAGTGATGAGCAATGTTTTATTTTTTATAAGCATTTTCGTAAGTTTTTGTCCATTTGGTAATTTGATGATTGACATCGAATTCTTCCTTTATAAGCGTTTGAGCATTCTTTCGCATGGCCTCATATTTATTCTGATCCATTTTGATAATAAAATCAATAGTAGATGCAATAGTAGATGGATTATTATCAATGTGCCAGCCACATGCATACTCCTCTAATATGGCCCAGGGAGTACCTGTAGATGCAATAACCGGAGTTCCTTGATTTAGAGCTTCAACTACTACATTCCCGAAATTTTCCGTTTCTGACAGTAAACATAATGCATAAGCGCTTGCATAGGCCTTTTCTTTTTCTAGGCCCGTCAGATGGCCTTTCCAGATAATTTTATGCTCCAAATTCAGTTCATTTATTTTCTTCTTAAGTTCCGCATCATAATATTGATGTCTATCCTCATGTTTCCCTACCAACACCAAACTAAATTCCGATACCCTGAAAAATCTACTCTGTGCAAATCCATCAATAAGCTTATGAAGCGATTTTATGGGATGTATTCTTCCAACAAATAAAAAAGATTTTTTGTAGGGAATGTCGAGCTTCGCGTGTGGTTCAATAAAATTTGGTAATGTTACTACCTCTGCGTCTGGAAAGTTAGTACTAATTTCATTCGTTTCAACACCAGACGTCGCATGGAATAGCACTTTTCGTGACGATAGCTGGTAAAAAAACAATAGTATCTTCTTTTTCCAAGAACTAATCGCTAATGCTGAAGTGTTAAGTTCTCCTCTGACTGACCAAATAATTTTTTTGTTCGAAAAAAATAACATGGTATAAAAAAACGTAAACATCGATATTTTGCTGAAAAGCCCATTTAAATGAATAATATCGGCAGCCTTAATCTCTGTAATAAGCTGAGTAACTTCCTTACGGGTAAATTCAGCATTTGCTCCGTAGTATACTGTTCCACATTTAAGTTCATGCATTTCATTTAAAAGCACTTCACCCTCATTTATACCACGGGATGTCGTTATGACTGTAGGATCAAAGCCTTGATTATGCAGTGCGCTGGTATGCCAATAAATGGTGTTGCACGGCCCTCCTATTTGAGAAGGGTAGAATGCTCCCATTGGAAATAGTATCTTCATGATTACTAGGATGTTTTACTGATAAGCATGTCAACAAAATTATCCAGGACATTTTGAGGAGAATGTGCTATATTAAGCTGCTTCGCCCTCTCACCAAAAAGTTCCCGTAAATGTTTATCTTCAATTAAGTGTCTGAGTTTTTCTTCGTAGAGACCATCACTAGTTAAAGGTATTAAATAACCGTTGATACCATCTTTAATCATTTCCGCTGGGCCCGTCGGGCAATCAAAACTTATACACGCATTCCCAGAACACATTGCTTCTAGAAGAGAATTAGGGAATCCTTCTGACTCCGAAGTAAATGCAAATATTGATGATTGCGAAAAAAATTGGTCAACGTCTTTTTTAAATCCTTCTAATTTCACTTTGTCAGTCATACCAAGAGATGCAATTAATTTTTCCAACTTGTTTCTTGATGGTCCGTCACCTACAATTATCAGCTCCCATCCTGCGGGGTCGATATTTGCAAATATTTTTATTAACCGGTCCAGTCCTTTTCCGTCAACAAGCCGCGAGACTGCCAAAATAAAATTTTTCTTAGGGACTTCTGGATTAAGATTTAGCTTTCTAACAGGATTAGGAACTACGATTATATTTCTATTTTTAAATTTTTTCTCAAAAATAACTTTCGCGACATTCGTTTGGACAACTAATGCTTTACACTTGGGAAAAAGAAGTTCATTTAGAACATTATTAAACCAACCATATGTTTTATAAGGACTTCCCCTGTGAAAAGGCACCACGGTTGTGGGCAAACCCGTTAATGCCAATATAATATATGAACTTATTTTCCCGGAAAAACTTAATACATAATCGGGTTTTATTAATCTAACGTGTTTGCGCAATCTCCACAAAGAATAAGGCGTTTGCCACTTTTTCTTAAGATTCTTTTTCCCGAAAAAAATTAATACATTAGTCGGTATTTCATAAAAAACGTCACTGGAAGAAATTAAAAACAGATGTACTTTAAAACCCTTATTAGCAAGTACTTCAGCAAAATTAACCGCAGCTCTCTCCATACCGCCCGGCAATAGTGTGGGCACAGTTATAAGTATTGTTTTCATCTGCTTCGTATTAGCTGTGCTGGATTTCCACCAATAATGGAATGCGGTGGAAAATCTTTGGTCACAACATTTCCAGCTGCAATAATAGTTCCAGTACTTATTCGTCTTCCTTGGTTAATAATTACTTGTCGTCCAATCCAAACGTCATCTTCTATAATTACGCGCTTATACTTAGTTCTACCCTGAAGTCTTATCGGTTTTTGCAAATCGTCAAACACGTGTGTTGTTCCGCCAAAAATATATACTTGGGGGCCCATCATAATATTACACCCTATTTTAATACTCCAAGGCACATAGCATCCAATACCAATTCCTGAATTATCCCCAATCTCCAGTTCAAAGCCCTTATTAAAAAAAGCTCGCCTTTCTATATTGACATTCTTTCTGATATTCGCAAAAATATGTTTACAACAAAGAAATCGTATGTTCTTACTGAGGGTACTCCGCCCCAAAGTGGGAAGATACTGCGCAAACGACCTATACACTATAAGGAAGAAGTACTTTTTTATTAAATTATTTTTCATTTAAAAGAAATTTGGTGGGTTGCGCAAGTATTTTAATCAACATATAGAAAATCCAAGTATGAATGAAGTGTGGCAAGAAAGCCCAAAAAGTACCTCTACCGGTATAAAAGGAATATCCCACAAAAAGCAAGATTAATAAGAAGAGTGAGAAATTCGATAGTGTTAAATTTTTACAATTGTTATGAAATTTTGCTGCGATAATACCGTAAATAAGCGAAATTATAACAATACCGACCACGCCAAATTCAATATAAGTATCAGCTAAAAAAGTAGTGCCAATGCCTGACGTGTATCCTGTACCACTATACTGCAAAGTTAGCAGGTGTGCGGAACCATTGGTCAGGGGTGAAGCAGTATCAGTCAAAGTGCCAGCTACAAAATCGCCTACAAACGGTATACCTTTCAAAACTGACTGTATGATAAACAGGCCATAAGTATGATCGTATAATCCAGTACTAATTCCGTCGACTGCTAAACTGGTGGTTCTAATCATTACTCCTGCAGTGTTTTCCGCATCTTGAGACGCAGCTACCGCAATAGCTAAAATTTCCAGGTCTACTTCCCCTTCAAACGTGCGTAGAATCTCTACAAAACTGAAAAGAGTACTAATCACGAGTAAAAGAATTCCACCCAAGAAAAAATCTCTGATTTTAACGCTCATGCGGTTAAGAAGTATGTAACCGAACATTAACATTGAGATAGCTGTTAAAGCAGGTCCTCGGTCGCCTCCTATCAATACATAGGTTACAAATAACAAGATTCCTAAACTCGTTATTTTATTTCGTAATAAAATCGACTTGAAATTATCAATCTTTGCAGAAGGTCCTAACCCGTTGTAAAGCACTATTGCAACGCTAATTAGGGCAAGCCTCGTTAAAATGATATAATAATAAGAACTTGTTCCAATATAAGTTGAACCCACCTCTAGACCCGTTACTCCTAATGAGAGGATCAAAAAGACAAATAGGCCAATTGTATACGGTTTTATCTGCAGTTTTCTTTTATTTTGAAGACGTGTATACGTAATCCGTGATATAGACCTAATTTCAAACATCAAATATCCTGCACAAATCAAGGGTAAACTTATACCAAACAAGAAGTTGGCTTTTATAAAAGAAAGTTCGCTAATTCTCAATGATCTCAACAAAAGCGAAAGTTCGTTTGGATCAAAAATTGCTGTAAAATAAAGTGGAGCATTAAAATAAATCATACCGAACACGGCGAAATACACAATTTTAAATTCTATTCTGCCTCTGGTTACCTGTGGTATCAGAGCAATTACAGATATTATAATGGAAAAGAGTGGCAAAAAAAACATAATATCACGAACAGTGATCACAGTATCAAACCACGCTGCACAATTTAAAGAAGCGGCTATAAATAATAATAGCACTTTCATTTAATTTTTCGTTTCAAGATATTATACAAATAAATAACCTCCTTATTCTTTGCAGCAAGACCTAAAACAAGGACTAAAAGAATGAATATTGGAAGTGCCAACAGCAGTATACCGATGGCACTTAGTTCTGATAAAAAGCTTTTCAGTAAAAGTGCGAGGAGCGTAGAACCCACTACAGGTATCGACATCAATACTATATCCCTATAAAGAACACTAGACGCAATTTCCATTTCCTCAGTAATTCGCCGGATCAGTAAAACATTTGAGATAAACAAGGCGCTAACCATTCCCCACAATATAGCGTAGTGTCCCATGGTAAATGTGCACACCAAGAAAAACACTCCAATACCAGTCTGCCATAATTCATTATACAATATGGTACGTGTTAACCCTGCACTTTTATAGATATTCCGATGGACGTAAGATATTACTGTACCTATACCGATCATACTTAGAATAGATAATATGTTTGCTGCGGCTATCCATCTAGTTCCTAAAACTACCTCAATTATTTCTTTAGAAAAGATGGCAATAAATGCATATACGGAGAAAGACACTAAATACACTTTCCTCGAAAGTCTTCGCGACGCTAATACTAATTCTTGTTGTTTCTTGATTTTTGACATCACTGGAAAAGCGGCACCCTGCATAACAGAGTTTACTACCGAAGCAGGGATTTGTTGCAATCTATTGGCTTGGGTATATAAACCTGCAAAGTTTAAGGATGCTATCTTAGGGAATATCAGCTGGAAAACATTAAGGTATATGCTATTTATAATTTTCGAATACAGCAGAGATCCTCCAAACGCCCACTGTTCTTTAAAGGATGATTTACTAAAGGCAATTTTAGGAAGGTATCCATTGTTGATAAATTGAAGAACAAGGACAGTACTAGCGTATAAAATATTCTGATACACTAGTGCCCAAACGCCATAGCCTAAAGAAGCTATAATAATTGCTACTACCAACCCTAAAAAACTTGCAAAAATGGAAATTTTAGAAATTGTCTTGAAGCTTAGTGACTTATAAAGAAGGATGTTTTGAATTTTACCCGCCGCGGAGATAATTAGTGATATCCCGATTATAGATAATATACTACTCAGATCTGGCATTGAATAAAAGTCTTCAATAAAAGGGGCCGACAAAACAATCAAAAGGTACATTACGATCGCCACAGCCATGTTATATACAAATAAAGTGGAATAATCTAAATCAGTAACATTCTTCTTCTGCAATAAGGAGCCGCCCATCCCAGAATCAATGAGAATTTGGGAGATACCAATAAAAAACAAAGCAATACCAAGCAACGCAAAATCTTCGGGAAGTAGTAAGCGCGCCAACACTATCATACCCCCGAATTGCATAAAAATAACACTGAATCTATCTAATAGGGTCCAGGAAATAGCTTTTGTAAAGTCAGAAGTACCTTTTTTCAAAACCGAGAACTTTTAAGTGTAAAACTATTCGCAAATTAGATATCACACTATTTACATTTTATGAGTGTAGTTCAAATTTTACCGTCACTATTACTTAGTATGCCTTTGACATCATATACCACAGAACTATCCTTTAAATAAGGATCTAAATTTAAATCTACAAATTCACTATGGGCTACTCCTAGCACAATAGCATCAAATCGCACCTCTGATGAAAGTTCCTGGTTACTATCGATGCCATACTCATGCATGACCTCGTCTGCATTTGCCCACGGATCATATACCATAATATTGACGCCGTAATCCTTTAGAGACGAAATTACATCAACAATCTTTGTATTTCTGACGTCGGGGCAATTTTCTTTAAATGTAATACCTAACATAAGTATATCAGCTCCATTTACCTGTATCCCTTTTCTGATCATGCATTTTATAACCTGGGATGCAACATACTCGCCCATGGAGTCATTCAGCCTTCTTCCCGCCAGGATAATCTCCGGATGGTAGCCGTACTCCTGCGCCTTCTGCGCAAGGTAATAGGGGTCAACGCCGATGCAGTGACCGCCTACGAGGCCCGGCTTGAAGGGAAGGAAATTCCATTTCGTCCCTGCGGCTTCCAGGACCGCATGGGTATCGATGTCCATCAGGTTAAAGATCTTCGCCAGTTCATTCACAAAAGCGATATTGATATCGCGCTGTGAATTTTCAATAACCTTCGCCGCTTCTGCCACTTTTATGGTGGGTGCGAGGTGGGTTCCGGCGGTAATTACCGCTTTATAAATATCATCTACAACCTTACCTATTTCAGGTGTAGATCCGGAAGTCACCTTAAGGATTTTCTCGACCGTATGTTCTTTATCCCCCGGATTAATACGCTCGGGTGAATAGCCTGCGAAGAAATCTACATTATATTTCAAACCTGAGACTTTCTCTACCACAGGGATACAGTCTTCTTCTGTCGCTCCGGGATATACGGTGGATTCATAGATCACGATATCGCCTTTCTTCAATACCTTACCAACGGTTTCACTGGCTTTCACAAGTGGCGTGAGCACGGGCCTGTTGTTCTTGTCCACCGGCGTAGGTACGGTGATGATGTAGATATTGGCATCGGCGATGTCCTCCAATAGGTCAGAACAGTACAAACCTGGGGTTTGAGATGGGTTCGCCTCGCCCGCAATGACAAACGGGTTTTGTTTAACCAGTGCAGACTGCAGGAGTTCATCCGATACCTCCAGCGTATCATCATGACCTGCATTAAGTTCAGCCACTCTTTTGGTATTGATATCGAAACCCACTACCGGGAATTTTGTAGCGAAAAGTCTTGCGAGTGGAAGGCCTACATAGCCGAGACCGATAACTGCGATTTTGTGTTTCATGTATTGAGGTTAAGGTTAAGGTTTAGGTTGAGGTTGAGGTTGAGGTTGAGGATGAGGATGAGACTTTTGCTTCGCAAAAGAGATTCCCTGCTTCGCTCGGAATGACATTGTGTTTCTAAATATAAACATATACTTTATTAGCGCTCCAGATGGTTCCAGTACCAGTCCACCGCTTCTTTCAGACCGGCTGCAAACTGATGGCTGGGTTCATACCCCAAAAGTGTTTTGGCCTTATCGATGCTCGCCTTGGAATGGGGTACATCTCCTGCCCGTACAGGGCCATGCAGTATCTCAACTTCATTTATTTCGGCATCATACGCAGAAAGATATTCTTTCAGCAGCTGTGCCATATCTTTGATCGTCGTACGGTCGCCCACCGCGGTATTATAGACCGTATTGACGGCCTCCGGATCACTGGTCAGCATGGCGAGTTCATTCATCTGGATCACATTGTCAATATACGTAAAATCCCGTGAATAGTCGCCCTCCCCATTGATGGTAGGCGATTCATGGTTCATCAGCTGGATAACAAATTTCGGAATTACCGCCGCATAGGCGCCCTTCGGGTCCTGCCTTCTTCCAAATACATTGAAATACCTTAAACCTATGCATTCCATACCGTAAGTTTTGGCAAAGACATCGGCGTACAGTTCGTTTACATATTTGGTGATGGCATAGGGCGACAGAGGTTTACCGATCACGTCTTCCACTTTGGGAAGGCTCTTTGAATCGCCGTAGGTACTTGAACTGGCCGCATAGACAAAGCGCTTTACCTTGGCATCACGCGCGGCCACCAGCATATTTAGAAATCCGCCTACGTTTACATCGTTACTGGTGATGGGGTCATTAATCGACCTTGGAACTGACCCTAATGCGGCCTGATGAAGTACTGCATCCTGCCCTCCGCAGGCGATGTGGCACACTTCAATATCCCTGATATCCCCTTCAATCAGACGAAAGTTCGGGTGATCAGTTAAATGTTCAATATTGTGACGGTGCCCGGTCGCAAAGTTATCGAGACAGGTGACCTTATAACCTTTGCCTATAAAATGGTCACATAAATTTGAGCCGATAAAGCCGGCTCCACCTGTAATTAAAACGTTTTTCATCGTCCAAAAATTTCATACCACTTCTTCTTCCTCTCCTCCGTATAATACCCGTAGCCATACTTATTACCGTAGCTAAGGTGCATATTGCGCACGTCGTTGAGCACGATCGCAAATTTTCCTTTGGCATTTTCATGCATAAGCTGACGCGCAAATTCGAACATTTCTTTGTCGGTATGTTCGGCACGCATCACGTACAGTAGGATATCCATATAACCGAGCAGATTGAAAGTATCACTCACCATCAGCATCGGAGCCGAATCGATGACGATATAATCGTAGTTAGGTTTCTGTTCATCGAGCATGGTCTTGAACTTTTTGCTCGCCAGCAATTCGGTAGGGTTAGGTGCGATGCTTCCACTCGGGATTACGTCGAGATTGCTGTGCAGTTCGGAAGTCTCTATGATCGTTGAGACCTGCATGTCCGGCGAGGCCAGGTAATCGGACAGACCGCGCGGTGAGACCTGCATAAAGCGCTTGAACTGCGGATTCCGGATATCCGCACCGATAAGCAGTACCTTACGGTTCTGCGCCAGGGTGAGTGCCGTATTGAAGCTGACCGTGGTCTTACCTTCACCTTTTACCGAAGAGGAGATCAGAATGACCGAGGCTTTGCCTTCCGGCGCTTCCTTGAGTACGAAATTCATATTCGTCAGCATGATCCTGAACGATTCGGCAAACGACGAGAAATCGTTTTTCTTTACGACCGCTGTATCGTCACCCGCATTCGGTATCTCACCCACCACCGCTACTTCCGGCAGGGCCTCGCGGATCTGTCGGCGGCTGTGTACGTAGGTGTCAAGCGCAAAACGGGTGTATAAAAAGGCACCCGGCAATAGCAGTCCTAAGAGTGCGGCCGCGAGGTAGATGATATTTTTCTTGGGTGCTACAGGCGCGGCCAACGTATAGGCAGGATTCACGATCTTGGCTTTCGGCGTATTCACCGATAGTGCGATGGAGGTCTCCTCTCTTTTCTGAAGTAAATAGAGGAATAGCGACTCTTTCAGGTTCTGCTGTCTTTCGATGCTGCGGAAAACCCTTTCCTGCTGCGGGAACTTACTCAGGCTGGAACCGGATTTGTTGATCTCATTCTGTATCTGGCCCATCGCGATCTGCAATGTTGAACGCGACTTACGCAGATTGTCACGGATGAGTTCGCGCATTGAAGCGATATCGCGGTTGAACTGCTGGACGGCTGGGTTACTTGGAGTGGCCTGTTTCAGCGTACGGTTGCGCGTGAGAACGAGTTGGTTATATTCCTGAATGACGGTTTCCAGACCTGCCGGCATGCCTACATTCGTAGGCAGGAGCTGGTCGTTGGCCGAGGTATTGGCAATGCGCAGCACCGAATCAACCATTTCAAGCTGGGTGCCGATGTCCATCATTTTCTTGGTATTTTCGCTTGCATTCCGCAGATTAAGTTCAGCCTGCGTCTGCAGGTCGGAGATCTTATTGGCTTCTTTGAAGTTTTCCTTCTGAGACTCAATGCCACCCAGTTCTTTCGTAATCAGGTCGAGCCTTTCGTCGATAAAATCAGCCGTGCTTTTTGCCTCGGCATTTTTATCATGAATGGCATCCGCATTATACTGGCGGATGAGTTCATTCAGGATATCTTCTGAACGCACCGGATCGGTACCGATGCGGCTGAGCTCCATAATGCTCGATTTTTTTTGCGGGATCACCACACTGATTGAGGCTTCGAGCTGGTCCGCCACAATCCTTGGATTGACGATCTTTAAAGTCAGCGGTTTGTCGAAGATGACCCCATTTTTCCGTTGTAGGACAAAACTGCCGTAGTCGGTAACCACCGGCACACCAAATGTACCCGAAATTTCTTTCGAATCATTTTTGAGCTTAAAGTGACTGGCCCCTATCGGTGCGATGGTATAAATCACCGAATTGAACGAACGCGGCTTGTTTAAACTGAGCAGACTTCCGGTAAACGGACTGTTTTCATAGAGTTCAACCTGTTTGACGTTCCCTTCATTGATCACTTTCACCTCGAGGTTAAGACTCTTCACCACGTTGTAAAGCAATGGCTTCGACCGTACGACGGAAATCTCATTGTCCACTTCATTGGACATCAGTCCGGACGGCAGTGCCATGTTCTGAAAATCCTGCAGGCCCATGATCTCTCCGCTTTTGGCCGCGGCACTCTTCACATACAGTGAAGCTTTGCTCATATACTGTGGCGTGGCGTAACGCAGATACAAATAGGCGCATGTAAGTCCTAGGAGCAGTCCGCCCGCGAAAAGGGGCCAGTACCGCAGATACCGCTGCACCTGTCTTTTGATTTGGGCACCGTCTCGCTGCTCTGTTGCAATCTCTGTAAATTCCATGAATTATTTAAGTAGGGTAATCAATATTCCGGCAAGTCCCAATACCGCACCGCCAATCTGGAATACCAGGTTGCGGTTCGGATCAACATTCGCCGATTTTCGTCTGATAATATCCGGTTCTACATACAGCACATCGTTTTGCTGCATATAATAGTAGGGTGAGGAGGTGATGTTTTTATCCGTAAAATCGATGTTTACCGTTTGGTCAACGCCGTTTTCGTTACGCACAAGTTTCACTTTGGTGCGGTCGCCATAATCGGTCATATCGCCGGCCATACCCAATGCCTGCAATAGTGTTACTTTATCGGTGGTACTTGTGTACTGTCCGGGTCTTTTCACTTCGCCCAATACCGTAATATTGAAATTAAGCTGGCGGATCGAAACCAGGGGATCAGAAAGGTATTCTGTCAGCTTGCCTTCAAGGTCAGCGCGCAGCTGGCCCATCGTCATGCCCTTCACGAAAATTTTACCCAGCACCGGAAAGATGATATAGCCTTCATTATCGACAAGATAGCCTTGAGGCGATGTCTGCGCCACCTGCCCTGTCTGAACTTCACCCGGGTTGGTTAACTGGTTCATTGAGTGAAGGTTGAATGGCCGCACCGCAAATTCATCATAAGCGGTCACTTTGATATCGAGAAAATCGCCGGGCTGCAGGTGAGAACCTTCGTAAACGGCCTGTTTTACCTCTGCTTCCGCCGCCGACCGGTCGGATTCCATATACACCATGTTCTCTTTGGGTTTACAGGCTGCAGTGGCCAGGAGTAGAAAGAGGACGTATATAATAAGAAAGAGTCTGTTCATCGGGAGTAAAAATAAATTTTTGCAAAGGTAATCATTTTAGACCGTTTCTCATCTGTTTTCGCGGATTGAACGGATTTTGAAGTGATGTTTAAACTGCTCCGGGTAACGGCATACGCGGCCCTGACTTTATTCATACGCAGCATAAAAACCGGGAAGAATGCCGTGTTTAATAATTTAACACGCTGAAATCCATTCCGAGCATGCGGTTTCAGAACGGAATGCTGTCATTCAGAACACAGACTGAAGGTCTGCGAACGAAGTTCAGCAGCGAAGTAAAGAAACCTAACGAAGTGGTTCGACGGAGTCAATCCCTTTTTAGTCGGGATGACAACCGGTACCGTCGGATGACAGCCGAACTTTTGTTATATGTTAGATACTTCCTAGTGGAACGGAGTTTTGTCATTAGCTGCGCCGAACCTGCGGTTTTAGAACGAAGCAGCGTTTTGTCATTCAGAACGGAGCGGCGGTTTGTCATTCAGAATGGAGCGCAGCGGAGTGAAGAAACCAGCGGAGCGGTTCGACGGAGTCAATCTCTATCCTAGATAAATCCTTCGTCGGGATGACAACCGTGCACTATTATTGGCTGCGCCGAACCTGCGGTTTCAGAACGGAGCTCTGTCATTCAGAACGCAGCGGAGCGGAGTGAAGAATCTCAACGTTCAAGTAGGTTAATCTTTACGACTCTTTATACTCTCAAAAAGAGATCCCTCCTTCGTCAGGATGACAACAGCTGTCGGATCGACGTGTTTTGTCATTGTCTGCGCCGAACCTTCGGTTTCAGAACGGCACTGTCATTCAGAACGGAGCAGCGCATTGTCATTCAGAACACAGACTGAAGGTCTGCGAACGAAGTTCAGCAGCATAATCGAATTGAAAGCGTAAGTTTTTAATGAAGATTACGAACGAAGTTCTGAAGAAACCTAACGAAGTGGTTCGACGAAGTCAATCTCACCGTTCGACTAGTTTTATCTTTACAATCCTATTTTACTCTCAGAAAGAGATCCCACCTTCGTCGGGATGACAAGCGAACTTTTGTTAAATGTTAGATGCTTCCTAGTGGATCAGAGTTGTGTCATTGGCTGCGCCGAACCTGCGGTTTCAGAACACAGACTGAAGGTCTGCGAACGAAGTTCAGCAGCGCAGTGAAGAATCTCAGCGGAGTGAAGAAACCCACCGCAGCGGTTAGACGGAGTCAATCTCATAAACCTGCAGATCGGTCAGCGGAGATCCCTCCTTCGTCGGGATGACAACAGATCCACTCGGGATGACAGCAGCGCACTGTCATTCAGAACGCAGCGCAGCGGAGTGAAGAATCTCACTAAAGTGGTTCGACGCAGTCAATTTCTTAGTCGCCATAAATGGGTCAGTAAAGATCCCTCCTTCGTCGGGATGACAACCGAACTTTTATTAACTGTAGGTGATTCCTGGTGGGACGGGGTTTTGTCATTGGCTGCGCCGAACCTGCGGTTTCAGAACACAGAGTGAAGGTCTGCGAACGAAGTTCAGAAGAGGAGTGAAGAATCTCAACGTTCAAGTAGGTTAATCCTTACGACTCTTTATTACTCTCAGAAAGAGATCCCTCCTACGTCGGGATGACAACAGATCCACTCGGGATAACAGCGGCACACTGTCATTCAGAACGGAGCGCAGCGAAGTGAAGAAACCTAACGAAGTGGTTCGACGAAGTCAATCTCAACGGTGCGAAGAAACCATCGAAGCGATTCGACGGAGTCAATCTCATAAAACCTGCAGATCGGTCAGCGGAGATCCCTCCTTCGTCGGGATGACAACAGATCCACTCGGGATGACAGCAGCGCATTGTCATTCAGAACGCAGCGCAGCGGAGTGAAGAATCTCACTAAAGTGGTCCGACGCAGTCAATTTCTTAGTCGCCATAAATGGGTCAGTAAAGATCCCTCCTTCGTCGGGATGACAACCGAACTTTTGTTAAAAATGCCCTGTGTCACACACGATCATTCAGAAATTCCCAGTTAGGATTAAAACTGTGAATCAACATCTCTTTCTTCATCCGTGAGTATCCTTTAATCTGCTTTTCTCTGCTGATAGCCAGCTCGGCCTCCTGGAATTGCTCATAATAAACAAGATAAAAACATTTATACCGGAATGTAAAATGAATTCTAACCAAAGAATCAGGATGGCAGTGCCAATAAAGCCTTTTTGCTAAGTCACCTGTAAAACCTGTATATAAAACTGTTTTGGCTTTGTTGGTAAGTATATATACGTAGTAGTTGTGTGTTCCAAGCGTTTTCATAGCACTAATTTAGTATTATTCACAAAATGCTGAGTAAAGATCCCTCCTTCGTC
>Ga0308157_10003637_pt1 | contig 21988 bp, 20 predicted proteins | sample PhyBR1_FD_201035 | JGI IMG/M metagenome (GOLD analysis project Ga0308157, IMG submission 201035) | Phyllosphere microbial communities from UC Gill Tract Community Farm, Albany, California, United States - DLSLB.R1 | ecosystem: Host-associated > Plants > Phyllosphere > Unclassified | place: USA...
TTAGCTGCATCCATCAAATCTTCATCTATCGTAATACTGCCTACATAGTTTAATTCGGCCTGTGTTACCTTAACACGGTGTATTTTCGATTTTAATATTGTGATAACCATTCGGCAAAGTTAGTAATAATGCATTGGATGAAAAAAATGGAAAATGGAAAAGAGATGTAATATGGAAAATGGATGATGGAAAATAAGCAATACCCCAACTACGTCAGCCATCTTACCTCTCTCATTTTACATTATTTAACAATCATATTATCAATCAGCCTGGTTGAGCCTACTTTTGCCGCAACTAAAGCAACGAGATTATTTTCTGCTTTGGTTTTTGCCGGTTCAAGCGTATCGCCGTTGGCAACGGTAAAATAATCAAGCGCCACACCATCAATTCCTTCGTAAAATGCTTTAGCTTTGGTTTCGAGTTCGGCTAGAGTGTATTCATCAAAATGGTCGATAACGAATTGAAGCGACTGGCTCAATACCAGCGAGTGTTTACGGTCTTCGGGGGTTAAATGAATATTGCGGCTGCTCATGGCCAGGCCATCCTCTTCCCTGATAATCGGGCAGGTAATAATGGTAATGGGCAGGTTAAAATGGGCAAGCATGTTTTTAATCATCAATACCTGCTGAAAATCTTTTTGCCCAAACATCGCTACATCAGGCTCAACGGCATCAAAAAGTTTCTTTACAATCTGGGTTACCCCCTGATAATGTCCTTTCCTGAAAGCGCCTTCCAGAAGGAATTCAGCATTTCCTAAATCAATATGCCATTTTTCGTCGGCACCTGCCGGATACATTTCCGCTACATCAGGCATAAAAACACCATTGCAACCTGCTTCCTGAAGCATCGCCAAATCGTGTTCAATTGGTCGCGGGTATTTTTCCAGGTCCTTCGGATCGGTAAACTGTGTTGGGTTAACAAAAATACTGCAGATAATGATATCGGCATTTTGCTGGGCCAGTTTAATCAGTGATATGTGGCCATTATGCAACGCGCCCATGGTAGGCACAAGTGCTATTTTTTTACCTGAAGCCTTTAAAGGTTTTAAGAATGCTTTAAGGGCTGCTTTTGTTTTAAATATTTCCAATTCGGACAATCTAAATTAAAGCCGTAAAGGTGTAAATTAATCTAAACGAAACCAAACAAATGCTTGCGATATTGATAAATAGTATTATTATGCTTACCTTTGCAGCTCATTATCTTTTATTTAACTTAATATTTTCTTAGAATATGGAGATGGCAAAAACGAAGCTGCTGATTGTTACACACGAGATGTCGCCTTTCCTCGAGCTTACTAAAATTTCTGAAATTACACGCCAATTACCTCAAGCAATGCAAGAAAAAGGATTCGAAATCCGCATCTTGATGCCAAAATTCGGTAACATTAATGAAAGAAGAAATCGTTTACACGAAGTAATCCGCTTATCGGGAATGAACATCATCATTGATGACAACGATAACCCGTTAATTATTAAAGTAGCTTCCATCCCAGCTGCACGTATGCAGGTTTATTTCTTAGACAATGAAGAATATTTTCAACGCAAACAAGTATTCAGAGATGCCAGCGGAAAATTCTTCGACGACAATGATGAGCGTACCATTTTCTTTTGCAAAGGTGCATTAGAAACGGTAAAAAAATTAGGCTGGGCACCAGATATCGTTCACTGCCACGGCTGGATGAGCTCGTTGGTACCTGCTTACATTAAAACTACTTATAAAAACGATCCTACTTTTAAAAACTCAAAAGTGGTGTATTCTATTTATGAGGATGGCTTTACTGAAAAACTAAACGAAAATTTCGCTAAAAAAGCAGTAATGGCCAATATGACCGAAGATGATACCAAAGCTTTCATTCCGGCAGATTGCAACAGCATGCACATTGGTGCGGTAACACATTCAGATGCAGTGGTTTTAGGCGACGAAAACCTGGACACCGCTTTGTTAAAATTTGTTAAAGATTCAAATAAGCCAACATTAGCTTTTAACTTAACCGAGAATTTTGAAAACTTCTATACTTTTTATGAAGAAATTTCAAATGACGAATTGGTTTCACTTGCTTAATTAGGTATTATTATTTTAAATATGAAATTTACAAAACAAGACTTATTAACCCTGTTGATAGGTCTTTTTCTTTTTGCATCGTGCAAAAACCCTGATAGTGTTGGTTTAGATGTTGACCCGGGCACAGCAATTACCGGTACTTTGGTAACCAGCGAGGTTAGATCGGAAACAATAGCCGAACCTGCCGCTAATACGCAAAGTTTAACGCGTTACCCATTGGGATATATGGTCGATCCTGTTTTTGGCACAACCAAATCAAGTGTAGCCATGACGGTTACACCAAAAGAATTAAGCTATGATTTTGGTAATTCGCCTGTTTTAGACTCTGCCGTTCTGGTTTTAAGAATCGATACCACTGCCAATAAATTTTATGGCGATACCATTTCATCTCAATACAGCGTTGATGTTTATCAGTTAACCAATAAGGTTACCACTTTTAAAAGCTCAGATGTACAGGCGCACAATGCTCAATTGTTGGGTAATGTGAAAAAGAAACTGTACCCAAACACGCCAATTAAAGTTACAAATGTTGTTATTGGTAAAGCCGACACTTTACAAACCGTAAAAGCACAAATCAGAATTCCATTAGATAAAGCGTTTATCCAATCACAAATCTTGAGCTTACCTACTACTGGTACATCAACCAATGCTAAATTTATTGATTATTTTAAAGGTTTATATGCTGAAGTAAATAAAAATACTTCAACTGGTACCGGAGGTGTTGCTTTTATCAACCTGGGTAATTCTTACCTACAATTGGTATATAAAAAAACCAGCTCAACCAGTGGAATTGATACCGTTTCAGTTAACTTCCCTGTTTCTACCACAAGCGCTGCAGCTGCAACAATTGTGCACGACTATACTGGTACTGCTGTTGATACGCAATTGAAGAATCCACCGGTAACTAGCCCATCACCTTATACCGTAACTTACACCCAGGGTTTAGCGGGGGTTAAAACTAAGCTTTCCTTCCCTCAACTGACAGCTTTTACCGGCACATATGGTAAAGTTGTAGTAAATAAGGCCGAATTAGTGGTTGATTTAAGCGCAGGAACGTATACCTATCCTTTTACGCCAATTCAACGCTTAGCGTTATACCGTTGGGATATTGCAAACCAGCCTACCACTACTCCTGATTACAGCTCAACTAATTCAGCGGTAATTGGTGGCTACTACGATTCGCTTAAAAACAGGTATATTTTTGTGGTAACCAATTACGTACAAGGCTTAATTGATAAAACCATAACCGATAACGGCACTTTCATTGCACCAACGGGTTTTGATGCTTTCCAGGTAGTACCAACTGCTATTAACGCAGAAAGATCGGTACTTGGAGCAAACACCAATACTACCAATAAAGTGAAATTGAATATCTACTATACTAAGATTAATTAATAGTAATACCTCATTACAAAAAACTCCTGTCGGCAAAACCGGCAGGAGTTTTTTTTTCGCCTTATTTGATCATTTTAAGCTCGTTTAACAAGCGATAAACTTCCTGACCATTAAGTTGATCAACCAAAGGAATTCCGTTATTAAAAAGCCACAGATTTAAAGATTTGATGTAACCTGTAAATCTGTGGCAAAGAAAAAGAAATTTATAAGCAGCATCTGCCACAAACAACAACGGCTACCTCATTATCGGGTAGCCGTTGTTGTTAAATGAGATTATATCTTAAAAAGGCAAGTCACCATTTTCATCTGACGGGCTTATGGTAAACTCGTCCTCAATCTTAGCCTCTGTATTTGGACTTGTATGCGTGGCTATTGCCGGACTTTGTTCAAAATCGCTTTTTCTGCCCAGCATGGTAAAATTTTCGGCCACGATTTCGGTTACGTACTTTTTAACCTTTTCTTTATCTTCAAACGATCTCGTCCTCAGTTTACCCTCAATGTACACCAGTTTTCCCTTCTGCAGGTACTTAGAGGCAACCTCGGCCAATCCGCGCCACAACACAATATTATGCCACTCTGTTTGTTCTACTCTTTTTCCGTCTTTGTTGTATGTTTCTGATGTAGCTAATGGAAAACTGGCTACAGTTACGCCACCATCTAAATGCCGCACCTCAGGGTCTTTGCCTAAGTGGCCTACTAAAATAACTTTGTTAATCCCAGACATAAATATTTTTGGTTAGTTGTTTGTATAAAATGCGCACCGCTAAGCTGGTTAGTTACTCCATGTCATTTTTATAAAAGTATCCCTGAATAAAATCATGAATAACTTTTGGTTGCGGTAACTCATCTAACTTATCTAAAGAAACCCAATTAAGTTCCTTTTGTTTCTTAAAGTTAAATATATAATTTTTTAATGCAAAAAATTGCACGTGGATAATTTGGTGTGTTAAAAGGTGTTTTTTTGTTGAAATTAGTGTTACTTCAACCGCCTCGCCAAAAACAGTTTTTACCTGTCCTAAAAAGTTAGCATCGTTAATTCCACTGCTTTCTGTCGTCTCCAGGTTGGGAAAATCATACAGATGCTGCCATATATCACCAGCCTTCCTTTCTTTAACCAATACCTGATCATTTTCTAAGCATATAAAATAATTGATGTAACGATGCTTCTGTTTGATTTTTCCAATTTTTACGGGCAATGTGTTAATCCGATCGTGTTTAAAGGCGTAGCAGCTTTGTACAAGGGGGCAAACGGTACAATTAGGGCTTTTGGGTTTACACTGCATGGCGCCAAACTCCATAATCGCCTGGTTATACAAAGCCGGATCAGCTTGATAAAGCAATTCGTTAGCCAAAGCAAAAAACTCCTTTTTACCGGCAGGCGAATTTATCGGGGTATCAATTCCATAATAACGAGAAAGTACCCTAAACACATTTCCATCAACCACTGCACGTGCCTCACCCGATGAAAAAGAAGAGATTGCAGCAGCGGTGTATTCGCCAATTCCTTTCAATTTTATCAGCTCATCGTGCAGGTTTGGGAAGATTCCGCGGTAATTATTTACTACAATCTGCGCGGTGGCATGCATATTTCTTCCCCTCGAATAGTAGCCTAAGCCTTGCCAAAGTTTCAAAACTTTAGCTTCTGTAGCATTGGCAAAATCGGTAACGGTTGGAAAATTTTCTAAAAATTTATTAAAGTATGGAAGCCCCTGCTCCACTCTTGTTTGTTGTAATATAACCTCTGATAACCAGATGGTATAAGCATCGTTGGTGTGTCTCCAGGGCAAATCTCTCTTGTTTACGAGGTACCAATTGATGAGTTCATTTTGAAATATCATTACTGCAAATTACGGCCAATTTATCCGATTAAAAAAAAAGTTGCATTTGGCTGATAAGTCTGGAGATAAAAAAATCATCTTTTATTTCCCTATCTCATTAAAAAGCAATACTTTTGCAACCCCAAAACAGTAGTAATATTAAAACATAATAATATAATAAATAATAAAATATGACTAAGGCAGATATTATTTCAGAAATATCAACAAAAACCGGAATTGAGAAGGTTGATGTACAGGAAACGGTTGAGGCATTTTTCAAGGTTATCAAAACCAGCATGATTGGCGGTGAAAATGTATACGTAAGAGGCTTCGGAAGCTTTGTTGTTAAAAAGAGAGCTCAAAAAACAGCGAGAAACATCTCAAAAAACACTGCAATAATTATCCCAGAACACTTCGTTCCTAGCTTTAAACCAGCAAAAGTATTTGTTGATAAAGTAAAAAGTAATTCAAAAAAAATTAACGTAGAAGCCTAATTCTTTAGTCGTATGAGTAGCAGCATCAGATCAAAACAAACCATTATTATTGGAGCGATTGTATTGCTTGTTGCATTCCTATTTACAAGAGACATTAAGGGTTTAGTAAAACCGACAGAAGAAAATGGCAAAATGCCTGCAAGTGGTCAAATGGCCGGAGCGGAAACACCATCAACTTCAACGGCACTAAACATCGAAACTTCTTCTACTGCTGCAAAAAATGTATTAAATAAAAATTTAGCTACAGATATTACAGCTTTAGAGAACAGTTACAAAGGCGCAAACGGTGCTGAAAAAGTAGAACTTGCAAAACAACTGGCTCAGAAATGGGACGATGTTGAGCAAATTACTCCATCAGCACTTTATTTAGAGATTGTTGCCCAGGGAGAACCATCAGCAAAAACATGGTTGGCCGCAGGTAATCAGTTTATAAAAGCTTTTGAAAGTACACAAGATAGTTTGGCCCAACCTGCTTTATTGCAGAAAGCCAATCTTTCTTACAAAAACGCATTAGAGAAAGACTCTACTAACATTGAAGCTAAAACGGGCTTAGGTGTAACGATAGTAAATGGCCTGGGCGCACCAATGCAAGGTATTGCCATGTTGCTTGAGGTTGTTGCTAAAGATCCTAAAAACGTTAAAGCGAATATGAATTTAGGCTTATTCTCTATTAAATCAGGTCAGTTCGACAAAGCTATTCCGCGTTTTAACACGGTAATTGCTGCTGCACCAACTCCTGAAGCCTATTTTTATTTAGGTACTGCGTTAGAAAACTTAGGCAGAAATAAAGAAGCGGTTAACGCCTATTTAGCAAGCAAAAAATTAGCGGCAAACCCAACCTTATCTTCGTTCATTGATAAGAAAGTGGCTGAGCTAAAAAATAAAAATTAATTAACAGATTAATAAAAACATTTAAAACTTAAAACTATGCCAAGCGGTAAAAAAAGAAAAAGACATAAAATGGCTACCCACAAACGTAAAAAACGTTTAAGAAAAAACAGACATAAGAAAAAATAGTTTCTTATTTTGATAAAGCCCCTTTGAACCTCATAGTGAACACTGTGAGGTTCAAAGTATTTATACGATTTTTATTTCGTAAAGGAGTGGCTGTATCAAATGTTTTCTTGTTTATTACTATCCATTTGTTAATAGGCGAAAGCCTTAAATCTGTAGCTGTTGGTAAAAGAATTAATTATCAATTCGACTCCTGCCGGAGTTACCATAGCGTTGATTGAAGACAAACAACTTGTTGAGCTTCACAAAGAACAAATCAATAATAACTACGCCGTAGGCGATATTTATTTAGGCCGCATTAAAAAAATTATGCCCGGCCTGAATGCTGCTTTCGTGGATGTTGGTTATGAAAAGGATGCATTTTTGCATTATTTTGATTTGGGCCCTCAGGTGCAATCTTTAATTAAGCTAACTAAGATCAAGCGTAATGGCTCGGTTACAGGCACATTATTAGATAATTTAAAGCTCGAAGCCGATATTAATAAGGCGGGCAAAATTTCTGATGTGCTGAGTAAAAACATGCTCCTTCCCGTACAAATTGCTAAAGAACCAATTTCTACCAAAGGACCGCGTTTAAGTTCCGATCTATCAATTGCCGGCAGGTATGTGGTACTGGTGCCATTCTCCAATACCATATCCGTATCAAAAAAGATTAAAAGTAATACCGAACGTAATCGTTTAAAGAAGATTATCGAAAGTATTAAGCCTCAAAATTTTGGGGTAATTATCAGAACTGTTTCTGAAGGCAGAGGGGTTGCCGAAATGCAAAAAGATCTTTTGGATCTGATTGCAAAATGGGAAAACTTCACTAAAAAAGTGCCATCAACCGAACCTTCAAAAAGAGTTTGGGGAGAAATGGACAGATCATCGACGTTAATACGCGATATTCTGAATCCTGATTTTACAAACGTTTACGTAAGTACACCCGAACTGTACGACGATATCCGTTCTTATGTTCATGATATTTCTCCTGAAATGGAAAAAATTGTGAAACTGTACAAACAGAAAGAACCGATCTTCGATCATTTTGGTGTTGAAAAGCAGATTAAAAATGCTTTCGGTAAAACCGTAAACTTACCCGGTGGCGCTTACCTTGTGGTAGAGCACACTGAAGCACTCCACGTAATAGACGTGAATAGTGGAAACCGCACTGCCAGTAAAGAAAACCAGGAGGAAAATGCTTTACAGGTAAACAAAGAGGCGGCTAAAGAAATTGCCCGTCAATTGCGCTTGCGCGATATGGGTGGTATTGTGGTAATCGACTTTATCGATATGCACAAACCAACAAACCGTAAAATGCTATTCGATTATTTGCGTGAGCTGATGTTATTGGATAGGGCTAAACATACCATTTTGCCTCCGAGCAAATTTGGTTTGGTACAAATTACCAGACAACGTGTACGTCCGGAAATGAACATTGTTACGGTAGAAAAATGTCCGGCCTGCGACGGGACCGGAGAAATTAAAGCGAGTATCGTTTTAATGGATGATATTGAGAACAACCTTAATTATATTTTAAGAGAACAAAATGAAAAAGGTGTAACCCTATGTGTTCACCCTTACATTGAAGCTTACATTACCAAAGGTATTTTCAACCTTCAGCGCCGCTGGTTCTTTAAATATGGCCAGTGGATTAAGGTGAAGGCGCAATCATCGTATTATTTAACTGAGTTTCACTTCATCTCTGCAAAGGATGAAGAGATTAAATTATAACTCAAAACATTTTAACAGAAAGCCTGAACTTAAAAATTCAGGCTTTTTTTGTTGGCTTCAGTTAGTCGGGATTTGCAATCCCGACTTCAGTACGAAGGATTTGTAATCCTCTCAGGTGGATCACACGGTCAGGATTACAAATTCCAACCAACGGGAGGCCATGGTTCATAGTACAAACCTCGCAGGTTTGTGAAACCTGCGAGGTTTGATTAAATTCGTACTCTAAATTTTAATCAATTGGCAAAATCAAAAACTGCATATTTCTGTCAGAGCTGTGGCTACGAATCGGCTAAATGGCTGGGTAAATGCCCCTCTTGTAACCAGTGGAATACCTTTGTTGAAGAAATCGTAGAAAAAAGCCCTGCATCGGTGCCTACCTGGAAAACCGACAACACCAGCCGGAAACTTAGCAAACCGAGCAAGGTAGACGAGATTCAATCCTCAACAGAACGCCGCATATTAACCGGTGATAAAGAGCTCGATCGCGTATTGGGTGGTGGATTGGTAGAAGGTTCGCTTGTTTTAATTGGTGGCGAGCCTGGTATCGGCAAATCGACCTTAATGTTGCAACTTGCTTTAAACTTAAAAGGCAAAAAGCTGCTTTATATTTCGGGCGAAGAAAGTGAACAACAAATTAAAATGAGGGCCGAGCGGATTAAAGAAAGTCCATCGTCTGATTGTTATATCCTAACCGAAACTTCTACTCAAAATATTTTTAAGCAGATTGAAATCCTCGAACCTGAAATCCTGGTGGTCGATTCGATCCAAACCCTGCATTCCGCTCATATCGATTCAACACCAGGCAGTGTATCGCAGGTGCGGGAATGCACAGCCGAATTACTGCGTTTTGCAAAAGAAACAGGAGTACCAGTTTTCTTAATTGGCCACATTACCAAAGATGGAGCCATTGCAGGGCCGAAAATACTGGAACACATGGTCGATACCGTTTTACAGTTTGAAGGCGACAGGCATCATGTTTACCGCATTCTCCGCTCAATTAAAAACAGGTTTGGAGCAGCAGCCGAGCTCGGCATTTATGAAATGCAGGGAAGCGGGTTAAGGGAAGTTTCCAATCCATCAGAAATCTTACTCTCACAACGTGATGAAGAACTGAGTGGAATAGCCATTGCGGCAACGCTGGAAGGCGCGCGCCCCATGCTGATAGAAACTCAGGCATTGGTTAGTACCGCGGCTTATGGCACGCCGCAACGCTCGGCAACAGGCTTCGACACCAAGCGAATGAATATGCTTTTGGCCGTTTTAGAAAAACGTTGTGGCTTTAGGTTAAGTACCCAGGATGTTTTCTTAAACATTGCCGGTGGTATAAGGGTCGAAGATCCGGCCATCGATTTGGCCGTGCTGATTGCCATTATTTCCTCTCATCAGGATATTGCGGTCTCCTCCAAAAACTGTTTTGCTGCAGAAGTTGGCTTATCAGGCGAAATAAGGGCGGTTAACCGCATCGAGCAACGGATTGCCGAAGCCGATAAATTAGGCTTCGAAACCATTTATATTTCGAAGTACAACTTAAAAGGCATAGCCGTTGAAAAATATAATCTGGAAATTAAAGCCGTTAGCAAAATAGAAGAGGTCTTCGGAATGATATTTGGGTAAAATTTATGTGGGGAAATATTTCCACAACTTTCCCCAAATTAATGAATAAATTCCCCAATTTATTTTTTGGCACACCTGTGGCTCAAGTCAACGGAACACGTAAACAACTGACAATCTTTCAATTACAAATTGAATTCAGATTAATACCCCAAACTGGAATAACGTTTGCCTTATGCCATTCGATAGTTAAAGTTCTTCATATTGAGTTATTAACTAAAATCAAGGGATGATTGCCCCGTTAGCATTGGCTAGCGGGGTTTTTTACTTTTTAGTTATTTAGACTTTTTTAAATAACTTTGAAAAGATAACAACCGGAACTAAATTCATAAAAAATGAAAAAGATTATTTTAAGCATTAGCTTTTGCCTGTTTGCTGCCATAGCGTTTGCGCAAACAGCCTACACTGGTCAAAAATTTGGCGAAGAAGTTAAACCAGGCGATGTAAAGCCTGCTGCTAAAATGGAAACTGCAATGGGCGATAAAAAAAGCGCTGAAATGAAAATAGAAGGCAAAGTGGTAGAGGTGTGCAAGAAAAAAGGCTGCTGGATGACCTTAGAAATGCCAAACGGCGACCCTATGCGTGTAACCTTTAAAGATTATGCTTTCTTTATGCCAAAAGATATTGTAGGTAAAAAAGTGGTTTTAGATGGCTTAGCCAAAAAACAGACGATTTCTGTTGAAACCTTGCGCCACTATGCAGAAGATGCTAAAAAAACGCCTGAAGAGGTGGCTAAAATTACCGACCCTAAAAAAGAACTGGCTTTTGAAGCTAAAGGGGTAGTGATACTAGATAAATAAGTCCGGAGACGGAAGTCTGAGGTCCGAAGACTAAACCACAAGTTTAAAATGAAAATGCCCCGTTACTAGTACCGGGGCATTTTCTTTATAGCCTTACTGAATCTACAAAACCCAGTTCCAGCCAAACTCATCAGGAGTTAAGCCATAGCGGATATCGTTTAATTTTTTAGCAATCCCATTTGAAATATGTCTGGTTGCAGGGTCGGTTAATTTATAAACCTGACCATTGTAGCCCATTTCGCCTACATGCGTAACGGTAGCAGCAGTTCCGGCGGCAAAAGCCTCGGTTAACGATCCGTTTTCAATACCAGCGATAACCTCTTTAACAGACACCCTGCGCTCTTCTACTTCAACACCTGCATCTTTAGCCAATTTAATAATGGTATCGCGTGTAACACCATCTAAAACTGTACTACGCACAGATGGAGTTACCAGTTTGCCATCAATAACAAAAAGTAAATTGGCTGTTCCGGCTTCTTCAATAAACTCATGCGTTACCGAATCTGTCCAGATTAACTGATCGAAACCTTCTTTTTTAGCTTGCTCGAAAGGATATAACGAACGCGCATAGTTACCTGCAGTTTTGGCAAAACCAACACCGCCATCATCAGCACGGGTATATTCTGTTTCAATTTTAACCTTTAAAGCACTGCTGTAATATGGGCCTGTTGGTGTAGTTAACAACACAAATTTATAGCTATCAGAAGCTTTAACGCCCAAATAAGGGTCCATTGCAAACATTACCGGACGGATATACAGGGCGTAATCTTCCTGAGATGGCACCCATTTTTCATCAACATTAATCAATGCTGCCAAACCTTGCATAAAAATTTCTTCAGGAATGGTTGGCATTGACATTCTTGCCGCTGATTTATTAAAACGTTCAAAATTTTTATCAGCACGAAAGACGCTAATTTTTCCGTCTGGCAGACGATAGGCCTTTAATCCTTCAAAAATGGCTTGTCCGTAATGAAGGGCAGAAATTGCCGGGCTCATCGGAATCGGGCCATAAGGCAGAATCTGTAAATTTTTCCACTCGCCGTCTTCGAAATCGGCAGTAAACATGTGATCGGTAAAAACCTTACCGAACGGTAATTGCGAAAAATCAGTAACAGTCAAACGTGTTTGATCTGCTTTGGTGATTTTTATATCCAATGTCTCGGTCATACTTTTATTAATTTTTGAATGAGTGAATTTTGAGTGATTGAATGATTTGTATCTTACAAATTCAATCATTTTAGCATTCGCTCAATCTATCATTTTTTAATTTGCGCAAATTAAGAAAAAACAGGCTTTTTTAATAGTTTTTTCGAATATTAATCTTTGTTTTTGAGTGTTTTAAGTACACTAAGCACTTCATATCAGCGGCTAATCCATTCTTTAATCCAAGCCAACAATGCCACTAAAGATTTTGCAACAAATAACTAAATTTTATACATTTGATATCAGGGCGATGGGGTGCCGCCAAAACCGCCAAAACAGGCTGATGACTCCTACGATTTTATTAAAATTGAATTAAATGCCTGTTAAAAAATTAGGTGAGGGATTTCTTTTGTCTTTCAACCATTTCATCAAAAAAGATTTCGGTTTATTGTTAACCAGCACCATTAAGTGGCTGCTTATTTCGCTTGTACTTGGTAGTATTATTGGCTCTGCATCTGCATTATTTTTAGCCAGCTTAAATTGGGCAACGAATTATCGCGAAGCGCATCTTTGGATTATCGCCTTTTTACCCTTAGCCGGTCTGCTTATTGGCCTGGCTTATTATTATTGGGGCACTGAAGTGGTAAAAGGGAATAATCTTTTGATAGAAGAGCTGCAATCGCCCAAAAAGATTATCCCGCTAATTATGGCCCCGCTAATTTACGCAGGCACCATTATTACGCATTTATTTGGTGGCTCGGCCGGTAGAGAGGGAACTGCGGTACAAATTGGCGGAGCCTTTGCCGATCAGCTGACCAAAATATTTAAACTTAAACCCCGGGACCGGAAAATTATCCTCATTTGTGGTATAAGCGCAGGTTTTGCTTCTGTTTTTGGCACACCATTGGCCGGAGCCGTTTTTGGTTTAGAGGTTTTTGTAGTCGGCTCAGTGATGTACAATGCCATTTTACCTTCGTTTATTACCGCTGTAATTGCCGATTATGCCTGCAAGGCCTGGGGAGTTGGGCATACGCATTATGCCATTGCCAGCGTACCCGAAATGAACGCCATTAATTTATTCCTATCATTAGGCGCCGGAGTTTTGTTCGGGCTTACAGCTCGTTTATTCTCGGCCATGAACCACGGGATATCAAAACTTTTTAGCAGGGTTAATTACCCTCCCCTACGCCCATTTATTGGTGGTTTTCTTTTAATTGCGATTATATACCTTATTGGCAATACGCGTTATATTGGCTTGGGTATTCCGATTATATCCGAAGCGTTTACGCAGCAAGAACCCTACTACACTTTTGCACTTAAATTATTTTTAACTACCCTAACACTTGGAGCTGGCTTTAAAGGTGGCGAGGTTACGCCGCTCTTCTTTATAGGTGCCACATTGGGTAGTTTTATTAGTCTTTTTATCCCGCTTCCTTTCGGCTTATTAGCAGGGATGGGATTTGTAGCTGTTTTTGCAGGGGCCGCCAATACTCCACTGGCCTGTATTTTTATGGGCGTAGAGCTCTTTGGTACTTCATCCGGAATGTATATTGCCCTGGCTTGTGTTACGGCTTATTTATTTTCGGGCCATACCGGAATTTATAAATCGCAGGCTATCGGTGCACCGAAACACTTATTATTGAAGAGGCATCAGTTTTTGAGGTAGGGAAAGCGGGTTGCGCTAAGCGCACGGCGGAAGGCTTTTAAAAATCAGGGGGAAATCTTTGCTATAAAGACTTCCCCCTGATCATCGTAGATGGCGCGAAATTTCCACAATCCATCTTACTGTTTACAACTAATACAATACCCTAAACTTAATGGTATGCTCAATCTTTTTAAGCGATTTGAACAATTGTTTATCGTATTCGGTATTGATATCGGTAATGGCGTAACCTATTTCAGGATTGGTCATTAAAAACTGGCCCACAATATTGATATCGTGTTTGGCAAAAACAGTATTGATTTTAGCCATAATACCCGGAACGTTTTTGTGGATATGAATTAAACGGTGCGATTTATCAATTTTAGGCAATTGCAAATTCGGGAAATTACTGCTTAAATAAGTGGCTCCCGTATTCATAAAATCGGTTACCCTTTTTGGGATAAAATCAAGGTTACGCGGATTATTTTTCTGGTCATCAAAAACCACAATCCCTTGTTTAGTGCATAAATCCAGGTCGATTTTATTTTTTGCATTACCTAAATAACCTATGGTTTTAAGTTTAACAGCATTCTTCAGCTGATCTTTTGTCAGCTTTTCGCCATCAGCCAAAAGGATAATACCTACATCTTTAACATATTTTTCTTCGAAAGTAGCTTTATGTCTGATAGACAGGCCATCATTTTTCAAAATTGAAATGGTTAAAGGATCAACATCGCCAATTACCAGACAAAGGATCCGATTTTTGGGATAAGAAATAGCGCGTGGCAAATTGTTTACGTACAAAAACTCATCGAAACTTGGCGTAACGTGGTCGGCTTTTGCCACAATGCTTTCGCGGGCAATGTTTTCGGTAAAAGCAAAAAACTTATTGATTAAACCACTCTCGCGCAGTTGAAAATCAGAGTAACCATCGCCAATACCAAATAATTCGCCTTCGAGCTTTAAATGCTGAAGCAACTTCACTTTTCCGCCTTCTTCGCTTAAAGGGTTTGCATGGTCATAATCGATAATTTTACCATCACCAGTAGTTACAAAAGTATTGGCATAAATATTTTCCTTTTTAATGTGGTACTGGCTCACCACAGGTGTAATAAACTCTTTAAATCCACCTGAAACGATTAAAACCTCATCGCTATGTTTTTTAAAGAAATCAGCATTGCGCGAAAAAGAAGTCGATACCTTCTTTTTTAAATGTTTAATCAACTGTTTGAGGTGATCTTCATTGGCTTCTAAAAGTTTAACGCGCTGGGCTAAACTTTCAGAGAAAGACAGTTTGCCTTCCATGGCAAAGTTGGTGTAGTCTTCAATTTTTTGAAAAATGGCCTCTTTGTCTGGGTGGTTCTTTAAAGAGATCCTGGCGAGTTCATCAAGTGCCTCTACCTGCGTAAAAGTACTATCGAAATCGATAATGTAATAAGCTTTTTGTTTGGGCATTATATTAAGTGTTGGGTAATTTCCTGTATGCTTTGGGCTACCGGTTTAAATGTAATACCAGTTTCCGCTATAATCTTATTGTTGTTGTAATAACTTAATGTTACACTGCTTTTGGCCGTGTCTTTTGTGATCGAAGGCTGCTTGCCGGTAAAAAGAGAGGCAAATTTGAGAGCCCGCCAGGCCAGTCCCAGCATCCAGGGTTTAGCTTCTTTGGTTGGCGCTTTAACCGAAAAACCTTTAGCTATATCAGTAAAAAGATCTTTATAGTGATAATCACCAGCCGAAATGATGTAACGTTCGCCCGAAACTTCGACATCCATCAATAAAATCATCGCTTTAGCAACATCTTCCACATCAACAAAACCCGAGGCCCCATCGGTATAAAAAGAAAAACCATCTTTTACCAGTTTAAAAATGGCACCACTGCCTTCAAAACCTGCATTTTTACCAATAATAACGGATGGATTAACGATTACGGCATCGAGCCCCTCGGTAATGCCCCGCCAAACCTCCATTTCGCCTTCATATTTAGATAAGCCGTAGGCATGTGCCTGAGCATCATACTCCCAAAAATCATTTTCGGTTATTTTACTGTTTTTCTTGGCATTGCCCAGCGCCGCAATGGAGCTTACGTGTAGCAAACGGCAGTTATTTTCGGCACACAGGTTTACTATGTTCGAAGTGCCATCAATATTTACATGGAATAGCTGCTTCTTATGTTTCGAATTCAGCGATACAAATGCGGCACAATGATAAACTTTGGTAACGCCTTCAAATGCATCTTCGAGTGCTGCAGTTTCATTAATATCGGCCTCAAACCATTCAATTAATGGGTTATTGCTAATTAAAGCTGGTATTTTAGATTGCGCCCGCTTTAACGCCCGAACAGGTAAACCATTATTGGTTAATTGTTTAATCAGTTCCGATCCTAAAAATCCCGTGCCTCCGGTTACCAGTATCATTTTATTTTTTTCGAGCTATATGTGGAAATACGCATTCAAAAATAGATATTTGAGCCGAGAGTTTTAAATATATGTCATTAACGGATTTCTTTTCGCCCATAAACCCCGATAGTTTTACACCAAAACAAGGATTTTTTACAAGTCAGTTGGGTTTAAAAGCGCAAATTTATACCGAATCGTTCCCCGATTTTGAGGAGAACACCTACGATCTGGCCATTTTTGGCGTGCTCGATGGTCGCGGAGCAGTGAATAATGAGGGTACTGCCCTTGCCCCCGATTATTTCAGGGAGAAATTTTACCGCCTTAACGAAGGGGCCTTTACCAGCCGTATTGTTGATTTAGGTAATATTAAACACGGCGCAACCATTGCCGATACTTACATTGCAGTTAAAATGGCGGTTGCTGAGCTGATTAAAATGAATATTATTCCGGTTATTATCGGTGGCGGACAGGATTTAACCTATGCACAATATTTAGGCTATGAAGATCTGGAACAAAAGGTAGATCTGGTAATTATCGATAATCAGTTTGATATTGGTGACGATGACAACGAAGGCATTGCTACGCGTTCTGACTGTTACCTGAACAAAATCTTTTTGCACCAGCCCAATTACCTCTTCAACTTTAGCAATGTGGGTTACCAAACCTATTTTGTAAACCAGGAGAGTTTGAGTGTAATGGATAAACTGTATTTTGATGTACACCGCCTGGGCGAGTTTGCGCAGGATATTACTTTAACAGAGCCGATTATCCGCAATGCGAATATGATCAGTTTTGATATGGGTTCGATCCGCTCGGCCGATGCTGCTGCAAATGCCAACACTACTCCAAATGGTTTTGATGGTGAAGAAGCCTGCAGGCTGGCGCGTTATGCGGGTATGAACGATAAATTAACCTCAATCGGCTTTTACGAATTTAATCCTGCCTACGATAACAACGGACAAACTGCTTTTTTACTGGCGCAGATGGTTTGGTATTTTGTTGATGGGTTTTATGCCCGCAAAAAGGACTTCCCGCTTACACCAAAATCGCAGTTTATTATTTACAGAACGAGTTTGAAAGATGGCTCGGGCGAAATGACCTTTGTTAAAAGTAAAAAATCAGACCGCTGGTGGATGCAGGTTCCTTATCCTTCGGGCCAGTCTAAAAATGAGCGTTACCACCTGGTACCCTGCCGTTACGATGACTATCAAACTGCAGTTAACGGCGAAATGCCCGATTTATGGTGGCGTACGTATCAGAAATTAAATTGATTGGCTTTTCCTGAAATAAGTTAATATAATTTTACACAGCCGTTTACGTTTTAGGCGTACATATATCTATATTTGAAAAACGATTAACTGACCACATGAAAAAATTAGTATTATCTGCTATGGCTTTATTGCCACTGGCAGCATTGGCCCAAAAGCCATTTACCATCGAAGGAAACATTAAAGGCTTAAAGGCCGGAGATAAAATTTACCTGGTTTACCGCGCCGGCGACAAATCTGTTACCGACTCTACAATTGTTGCCAACGGAGCTTTTGCTTTTAAAGGCACATTAACTGAACCATCTTCTGGAAATTTGTTCCACAATAAAAATCCATTTGTCAATCGTCCGGCCAAAGGCGAAGTATTGGATTATATCCCATTCTTTGTTGAACCAGGAAACATTAAGCTTACTGGTACCGATTCGATAAAAACAGCAGCCATTACCGGTTCAGTAATTAACGACGATAATAAAAAATTAAAAGCGCTAACCAAATCAGTTGATGATGAGATTAACGCAATTAATACAGGCTATGCTAAGCTTACACCAGAGCAACAAAAAGACCCAAAAAACAGAGAGGATGCAATGAGCCGCTATGAGAAAGCTACTGCAGCTTTAACGCCAATCTTATTAACTTACGCAAACAATAACCCAAAATCGTATATCAGCTTAACTGCGCTTAACCAACTGGCTTCAGATCCTGATCAGGCTTCGGTGGCAGAAAAAGCTTTTGCAGGTTTATCTGCTGATTTAAAAGCGACCACAACAGGTAAAAGAATTGCCAGTATTTTTGACGCTGGTAGAAAAACAGCGGTAGGTGCTACAGCAATGGATTTTACCCAAAACGACGCTGATGGTAAACCGGTAAAATTATCTGATTTTAAAGGCAAATATGTGTTAGTTGATTTTTGGGCTTCATGGTGTGGCCCTTGCCGTCAGGAAAACCCGAATGTAGTGGTTGCCTACAATAAATTTAAAGATAAAGGTTTTACGGTATTGGGTGTTTCTTTAGATGGCGGAACAACCAGAACCACTAAAGAAGCCTGGTTAAAAGCAGTTGAAGCTGATAAATTAACCTGGACACACGTATCTGACTTACAAGGATGGAGCAATGAAGTGGCTAAAATGTATGGCATTCAATCTATCCCGGCTAACTTTTTGATTGATCCGAATGGAAAAATTGTGGCCAAAGGATTAAGAGAGCAGGCATTGCAGGATAAACTTCAGGAGTTATTGGGAAATAAATCGAAGTAAAGATTATTTGCATCAGAGGTGCTGAAATAAATTCAGCATGACGTAAAATAAAGAAACCCGCAGATAAATTAAAATCTGCGGGTTTCTTTTTGTAAGCACCAAAAATATTGGGCTTTCTTTATAGAAAAGACCCTGAAATAAATTCAGGGTGAATGATCACTACACTAAATCAAAGCCGATATCTTCTCTGAAATATTTTCCATCAAAGTAAATTCTTCCTGCATCAGCTGTGGCCGATTGTAAAGCGGTAAACAAATCTTTCTGCAAGCTGGTAATTGCAATTACCCTGCCGCCATTGGTTTTAACTACATCGTTTTCTAAAAGTGTACCGGCGTGGAAAGCATTAGAGTGACGCAGGTTTTCGATACCGGTAATGGCTTTACCTTTTAAGTATTCGCCTGGGTAACCACCAGCAACAATCATTACAGTAGCTGCCGTTTGCTCAGAAATAATCAGGTTAACCTGATTTAACTGTTTGTTGGCACTGGCCATAAACAATTCTACCAAATCGTTTTCGATACGCGGAACAACACTTTCTGTTTCCGGATCGCCCATGCGTGCATTGTACTCAATTACATAAGGTTCTTCTCCTACTTTGATTAACCCAAAGAAAATAAAACCCGTATAATCGATGTTATCTTTTTTCAAACCATCTACTGTTGGTTTAATAATGCGTTCTTCTACTTTGGCCAAAAACTCAGGCGTTGCAAACGGAACCGGAGAAACAGAACCCATACCACCTGTATTTAAGCCGGTATCGCCCTGACCAATTCTTTTGTAATCTTTAGCTGATGGAAGGGTAACATAATTTTCGCCATCGGTTAAAATGAATACTGAAAGTTCAATTCCGCTTAAAAATTCTTCAATTACAACCGTTGCACCGGCTGCACCAAATTTACCGCCCAGCATCAGTTTCAATTCTTCCTGTGCTTCAACGGTTTCAGTGCAGATTAATACACCTTTACCCGCAGCCAGTCCATCGGCCTTTAAAACTACCGGCAAAGCATGGTTTTGCAAATAAGCTAAACCATCTTCTAAGGTTTCGGGAGTGAAAGATTTTGAGGCCGCAGTTGGAATACCATGGCGCTCCATAAACTGTTTAGAAAAATCTTTACTTCCTTCTAAAATAGCACCTTCTTTTTTCGGTCCGATAACGGGAATGTGTGCAAGTGCCTGATCGGCGAGGAAAAAATCGTGAATACCGTTTACCAAAGGTTCTTCCGGTCCTACTACAACAAGTTCAATTTTTTCGGCAAGAACTACTTTTTTAATGGCATCAAAATCGTTTACATTGATGTTGATATTGGTGCCATAAGCACCTGTACCACCGTTTCCTGGCGCAATAATTAATTTATCGCAGTGCGAAGACTGGCTCATTTTCCAGGCAAATGCACTTTCTCTGCCGCCTGAACCTAAAAGTAAGATATTCATATACGGCAAAGATAGGATTTTGTTGGAATTTTGAATATTCAAAAGCAGTTGAAACGTTTCAGGTTGGAATGTTGGTTGAAATCTTAAAACATTGTAAGGTTGAAAGGTTACATGGTTGAAAAGTTGGAATGTTGGGGTTAAATTTTAAACATTACAACTTTCAAACATTACAACAATTGTTTAGCTTCCCTTTGCGCTTCGTGTCATTTGCTCCAGCATATCCCACATTTCGTTCGGGATGGCTTCGAGGCCATTCATCTGTCCAGCGCCTTGCAGCCATTCGCCACCATCAATGGTAATTACCTCGCCATTGATATAACCGGAGAAATCACTCACTAAAAATGCAGCCAGATTGGCCAGTTCCTGGTGATCCCCCACTCTTTTAAGCGGTACACGGTTTTTAAAGTCGAATTTTTTAGCCAAATCGCCGGGCAGTAAACGCTCCCATGCACCTTTGGTTGGGAATGGTCCGGGGGCAATGGCGTTGGTACGGATACCATACTTGCCCCACTCTACGGCCAACGACCGGGTTAAGGCTAAAACCCCACCCTTTGCGCAAGCTGATGGCACTACATAGGCCGAGCCGGTAAAGGCGTAAGTTGTTATGATATTCAGAACTGTAGCTGGCTGGTTGGCGGCAATCCAGTGTTTGCCAAAGGTGAGCGTGCAGTTAACGGTTCCTTTTAAAACAATATCGATAATAGAAGAAAAGGCATTGGCCGACAGGCGTTCGGTAGGTGAAATAAAATTACCCGCAGCATTGTTTAGCAACACATCAACTGAACCAAATCTTTCAATTGTTTTGGCCAGTACATTTTCTACCTGAGCAATCTCCCGAACATCGCAAGCTACCGCTAGTACTTTGCCTCCGGTTTTTTCTTCCATCTCATCGGCCGTATTTTGCAAAACATCCTGTTTACGACTGGTGATGACCAGGTTAGCCCCTAATTTCAGAAAATACACGCCCATGGCTTTTCCAAGCCCTGTACCGCCACCGGTAATTACAATGGTCTTACCTTTTAAAGCGTCGTCTCTAAGCATGGGTGAATTATAACTGAACATAATTAAAATGGGTTAATTGGTTAACTGTTTAATTGTTGAGATTGTTTTATTGCTAAATTGTTGGCGAAGCTGGTTAACTGTTCAAATTGGTTAATTGGTCAACTGTTTATTGCCAACTGAAAACTGCCAATTGTGAATTGAAAACTGTCAACTGTGTCCTGCCAACTGAAAACTATTTCCTTTGCAGGCTAGCTAAAATGGTTTTTAAAATCTGACGTGTGGCCGGAGACCACCACTGGGCAAGCATTTTCTCCAGCGTGGCCGATTGATCGGCGGTTACCGCAGCAATTAGCTCTTCGCGAATGTTAAGTTTGCTCTGCGACCAGGTATTGCCTTCAAGCTCCATGTATTTTTTAATCTTGCGTTCGGCGGCAGTTAGCAAACTCTCGTTGCGCACCAGCTCATCTACCAAACCAACCTTCAAAGCTTCTTCCGGATTGTATAGTTTACCCGAAAGCAAACTGCGAGTTGCTTCGGCCTTGCCAATCCAGAAAGCATAGAGCTGAAAAATGCTGTTTGGCACAATGATACCAACAGGCACTTCGTTTAAGCCGATAATGTATTGCCCCTCGGCCATCACGCGGTAATCGCAAGCTAAAGCCATTACGCAACCTCCAGCCGGGCTGTGCCCGCTTATTGCAGCTACCATCGGCTTTTTAAAGGAAACCAGATTTGCAGTAAATCCTAAAAACAGTTCCCAAAAAGATTTGGCTTCGGCTTCGTTATAGTTATAAAGTTCTACCAGATCCAGTCCGGCTGAAAAAAATGGAGCTGTGCCAGTTAAAATAACGCCACCAATGTTCTCATCGGCAGCGATATTTTTTAACATATCATCCAGTTCGGTAATCAGTTCGCGGTTTAAGGCGTTTGATTTTCCTCTATCTA
>Ga0308157_10003638_pt1 | contig 21985 bp, 11 predicted proteins | sample PhyBR1_FD_201035 | JGI IMG/M metagenome (GOLD analysis project Ga0308157, IMG submission 201035) | Phyllosphere microbial communities from UC Gill Tract Community Farm, Albany, California, United States - DLSLB.R1 | ecosystem: Host-associated > Plants > Phyllosphere > Unclassified | place: USA...
CTCCAGCAGCGGGGCGCCACACCAGGGCGCCACTCAAAACCGCCCCGGAATGGACGCATAGCTCAGTTGGTAGAGCAGCTGACTCTTAATCAGCGGGTCCTTGGTTCGAGCCCAAGTGCGTCCACCAAGTTTTTCAATGGCTTCGCAGTGATGCGAGGCCGTTTTACTTTTGACCTCCCCTGACTTTCCCCTTTTTCATTGCGCACAGTGTCGATGGTCGTGATGCTGCCCACAGGCGGCGGCGGCTCCAGCTGCGAAGTTACTCGGCCGGTTCTGATCGAAGGCAAAACTGACGCGTCAGTGGTAGAAAGCGGCAGGGCCGCCTTCGGGCGCCGAGGTGACGCGAGCTGCCCTTGGTCCAGGAATGGCCGGCAAGCAGTTAAGCGGCCCCCCTGCCCTTTCAGCGACGTGCGCGCCCTCAGGACGTTGACGTGAAGGTGCGGTGTGACAGGGCATCTGTTACAGACCTGCCATGCCAGACGCCGTTCTCATCGATCCCGAACTTTGGGCAGCGACCCGGGCGGGAGCACGCGCCGGCCGGGGCTTCCGCTACCAGGACGTAGCCACGGCACTCCTCGCAGTCGAGGCCTGGATCGGAGCCGACTGGCACACCATCGTGCCAGAAGGTGTTGACGATGCCACGCTGCACGGCCCGGCGGCTGAAGTTCGCGTCCAGATCAAGTCACGGCACGATCCGCGCGGGGTGTTCAGGCCGACCGAGATTGGCGCGCACATCGCGCACTCGGTAAAGGACGTCTCGGCGGCCGACCTAAGATCCGGCAAGGTCCGGCTTCTCTTGATGCTCGAACGCCCGATCGAAGGTATTGAGACGGCTGACGAGGCAGCAATCGCGTCTGGTGAGCAAAGTGCGATGGAGGTGCTGCTCGCCGCACTTGAAAACGTCGCAAAGAAACTCGGTGTCTCTCCTGACGAGATCCTCGCCACCGCTCGTCTGCGGGTCGTGAGTGAGCCGGCCGACGCAATCGTCCGCATCGTCGTCGCGCGCACAGGCTGCGTGGACGCGGCCGCACGTCTTATCGCAGACCGGCTTCAACGCATCGCCGGCTCGCACGCCGACGCCAACTTCCGGGCGCCGGCCAATTCGCCCGTGACGCTGGGACCAAGCGACGTGCAACTGGTAATCGACGACGTTCTCCGCATCGTTGATCCGGAAGCGGTCGACGCTGCGGTTGCCGCGGGCCTCGTCGAACTCGTCTCTTTTGCGCCGATCGCGACGGCCGGTTTCTACGACGGCGTCGACGTCTTGCCCGGTCATATCGGGGCCGGCCTCGTGCTCGACCGCCCCGAGGTCGTCGCCGAGGTGATGACCGGGCTCGAGCGGCGCAGCGCGGTGCTGATCGCCGGGCCGTCGGGCATCGGCAAATCGGCATGCGCGTGGTTGACCGTACACGTTAGCCGCCATGCCATACGATGGCACCGCGTGCGTCGCTTAGCACCCGAGCAGGTCCACCTGCTTCTCGACCTCGCCCGGGCGATTGAGGCGTCACCTGCGCGTCCGGTCGGCTTCGTCTTGGACGATGTGGGCCGCAACCTCGCCGACGGCTGGGATGCGCTGCGGGAGCAGGCCGCCAATGTGCCAGGCGTGCTGCTCTTGGGAACGGTGCGCGAGGAGGATCTCCACCTCGTCACCGACCTCACGCCGACGGCGCTCGTGCGTCCCCTGCTGGATGAGGAAGTCGCGCAGCGGATCTGGACGGCGCTGAGATCGGAGCGCGATCTCGCCTATGTCGGCTGGCGCGAGCCGTTCGACCTCAGCGGAGGCCTTACCCTTGAATACGTCCACATGCTGACCAGCGGCCAGCGACTGCAGGAGACGCTCGACGACCAAGTCCGCCGACGCCTGCGCGAAGAGCGCGACGACGAGCTAGCGGTGCTGCGCGCAGTCGTGCAGGTGGCGCGGCTGGGTGGAAGTGTAGACCCAGCGCGTCTTCGCGCAAGGCTCGATCTTGGCGAGGGCGCGTGCGCGCGAGCGCTGGCGCGGCTCGTCGACGAGCATGCGATCCGCATCGCGGCGGACGGCTCGCTCGCCGGGCTGCACGAGGTCAGGTCCTCGGGCCTCCACGACGCGCTTCGCCGCATGATGCCGCGCGACCCGGCTTCTGCGCTCGACGAGCTGGTCGACGTGCTGAACCCCCTGACGTTGGCGACGCTGCTGCCTCGACTTCTGGGGGAGGGCGACGTTGACGATGCGGCTCTGCTCGATGCGCTCGCGGAACGCGCGTCCGGATGGCTTGCCCCGGCACTCGCCGCGACGTTCTATGGCCTAGGCCTCGCGACTTGTGAGCGCATCGCCGCGCAATGGCTGACTATCGTCGAGGAAGAGGGCGTCGAGTCGCGGTTCGCCAGCCTGACGACGTCGCTCGCGATCGCGGGCTCGGTGATGGACCTGCCACAGCTCGCCCGCATCGACGCTGCGATCGCACGACGGGGCGAACTGGACCGGCAGGACCTCCGCGCCGAACTCTTGACGCGCCTTGGCGATCTCGGCCGGCTACGACCCATGCTCGCCGAGTATCATGACCTCGCCTCGTCGCTGGCGCCACTCCCGTTCTTATCCGCCGTTCCCGCCTTCGACGTGCTGCCCAAGATCGATCCGACCGCTATGGATCTCGACCAGATCACGGAGGTTCTATCGACGCTGAGCGCTTTCGGCAGCGCCCGGGCGCAGCGCGCCGTAGATCTTTTCGGCGGAACCAAGACGCTGCTGGAACGCATCCACCTGGAGAAGGCGTGGACGACGCGCCCGGTGCTACGGCAAGAGGAGGACGGCATCGTCGTCGCCTCCGACGTCCGCTACGTCGATCCTGTCGCGCAGGCCGACACGAATGCCGTCGTGGTCGCCCACTGCGACCGTCTCCTCGCGGTGGCGCCCGAGGCGGACTTCGCGGCCAGCACCCTCATCGGCTGGGACGGGCGTCCTGCAGGCTTCGGCGACTTCGTCGTCACGCAGAGGCGCCTGCCGCGGCCGGCTTCGCCTCCTGCGGTCACGGTAGCGTGGAACCGCGTGCTGCTCCGCGCCGTCCAGCGCCGTAACGCGGCGGCGACGCGCAGCGGCCGGGCCAACGCGCTCGCGTCTGCAATTGGAGAACTCGCCGACATGCTCGACGCCGCTGCCGAGCTTCAATGCCGCGGCGCCGTCGCCGCTCCACGGGCCGAGGCGATGATCGCGATCCGCTCGCTGCTCAACTCGTTCATCCAGGAAGCGAACGTCGATCTCGGCGCCGGGTCGCCCAGAAATGCCGGCTCCGGCGAAATCGGCGACGGCATGCGGGACTTCGTGTTCGCGGTGACCGACCTTGCCCGCGAGCTCGGCGCGGGTCCGATCGAGCGACCGCTCATCAAGGCCGGCGATGTTGCGCGCCTCGCCGCGACCGCGCGCGGTCTGCGCGACGCCGGCGAGTGGCGGTGGCTCGACGCCCCGCCGGTCCAAGCGCTCGACCGGATCGCGTCGGCGCTCGCCGACATCGACGCGGTTCTAGGCCTAGCGCACGGCGATACCGACGCTTTCCGGCAGGCGCGGGTCAAGGCTGAGCACAGCAGCAGGCACAATCGGACGCTATTGCGGTTCGCCGCCGAGGCGCGGTCGTGTGCGAAGGCTCGTAGCAAAAAAATGGCAGAGGAGATCGCCGCCGCGCTGGCGGCTAACGGCCGACGTCCCGCCATTGTGACGCGACCAGCGGCCTTTGATGCGCTGTTTTGGCCGCGAACCGAGTTCCTCGCGCTCGTCGAGGTAACTCACTTCCTGGGCTTCGCCGAGCGCGGCGAGGAGATGGTCGAAGCCGGACGAGTGTCCGCAGGCGAGCACACACTCTATCTCGTCCCTGTTCGCGAAGGCTTGGTCGTCGTGATGGGCGCGGGCATCATCGGGTCCATCTTCCTGCCCGATACGTCATTTGCAGAGCGTTGGGGTCCGCACCTGCCCCTGCCGATGCTCGAGGAGCGATCGGCAGCCATTCTCGGCGAGGCGATTTCGTCGGCGGTCCAGATTTCGGCCACGCTAGCCAATGCCGATCGACCGCCGAACAGAGAGGAGGCGGCATTTGTCCAGTCGCACGTAGATGCGCTGCGCAGGGCGGTCGGCGACCTCACGCGACTGCAGGAAGACGAGCCCGACGAGGACACAGCGATGGCGTCCTCGTTCGTGCTCGACATCCTCAATCGCTTGCAGGACGAGGAGGAGGGCGGGTTCGAGGGCGAGAGCATGGCAAGCGATGTGGCGCGACTAGGCCACGGCGAGCAGACCGACTTTTCGCTCCACGCGCAGGCTTTCAGGATCGGCCTCATGGAACGCGACGTGCTGGTGGCAGCCGCCGAACGGGATCGACGCGCAGCAAACGCCGGCTGACTTAAGACAGCCTGAAGCACCGCTGCACTCGACTTTGGCGAGGCAGCACGATGGAAAACAGCATATCCCTTTCAGAGGTAGGAACAGCAATGACGCACATTCCTTAACCTCTGGGACGGGGGGGGACGCTGGCAGCCCCCCCACCCGATGGAGCACGCTTAGCCGAGGCCGTCCTACGATCTGGCGGGTAGACCTGCAGTCTAATTGCGACATAATGCCGCAATGGTCGCGGCCCAACCCACACCTAGAGAACCGATGCACGCAGGCGGACGCGCGACCGAGGCCGGCATGGCCTTCCAGGCGGAGGTCGCGACATGGTTTGTAGTCCACATCCTGACCCGGATGCCTGTCGGGGGCAGGTTCGGCCTGAAGAACACGGCGCTCCCGATCGCCATCCGCCTGGAGACCGGGGTTGGCCTCGACGACATCGAGGTGTCGCTGTCGGACGGCGCCGCTGTGCACATCCAGTGTAAGACCAATGCGACCTTGGCCACGGGCGAGAAGGCCCCACTGGCCAAGACAGGCGGACAGCTCGCCCGCTGGGTCGCCGACGCCAAGGCGGGGGCGGGGCTTCCCGATCCGACGCGCAGCGCAGCGGTTCTGGCGGTGAGGTCCGACGCAGCGCGGTCGCTCGACGACCTCGAATCCGGATGCCGCGCCTTTGACCTCGGCGGAGAATGGCGCGTGACACTCGGGCAGCGCAACCAGGCAGAGCTGATAGCGCTCGGCGCACTCGAGACCATCGTCACCAGGGAGTGGACAGCGCACCGCGGCGCCGCCCCCGGCGACGCCGACCTCGTCGACATGGCGCGCATTCTCCACCTCGGCCGCTTCTCCATGGACGAGGGGCAGTCCGACTGGCGCGAGGCGTCGCAGCTGCTTGGTCGCAACCTGCTCGGTAACGAGGCCGCCGGCGAGGCACCGCTGCGCGACCTCCGGGGCGTCATGCGCGACCTGATCGCGAGCGGCGCTCCTGCCGACCGCGCCGGACTGCTGCGGGCGCTGCGGCTGCGCGGCCACCGGGACGTTGGCTCTCCGCGCTTCGAGGCCGACCTGGACCGCCTGCGTGCCGTGACGCTTGAGGAACTCGCGAGGCTCGGCGTCCACGGACAGCTGCCGCTCGCGGGCGGGGTCACGATAGCGCGCGAGAGCGACGCCCCCCTTGTCGCCGCGATCCGCTCGGGTTCACTGCTCGTCGTGGGCGAGCCCGGCGCGGGCAAGACCGGCGCCCTCGTCCACGCCGCCAACGCCATCGCCGCCGAAGGGGCATTCGTCACGTTCCTGTCGATGGACCGCTTCCCCGGCGTGACCGGCGCGGCGAACCTGGCCTCGGAACTTCGCCTCGCGCACAGCCTCGTCGAGACGCTTGCGGCGGCGCCGGGCCCCGGACCGAAATTTCTGTTCATCGATGCGCTCGATGCCGCCCGCGGCGGCCCCGCCGAGCCGGTATTCGCGTCGATCATCGAGCAGGTCCGCGCCGGGTTCGCCGAGGAATGGACGGTCATCGCCTCGATCAGGACCTTCGACCTCCGCAACGGTCGGCGCTTCCGCATGGCCTTCGCCGGATCGCCACCCGACGCCGACTACTCCGACAGCTCGCTCCCGACGGTGCGGCACTTCTCGGTCCCGCGGCTTGCGGAAACCGATCTCGCCGCCGCCGGTGCCGCAGCGCCGGCGCTGAAGGCGCTGCTGACGTCTGCACCACCGAAGCTGGCCGAACTGCTGCGTAACGTTTTCAACCTCTCGCTCGCGGCGCAGCTGCTCGCCGATGGCACCGACCCGACGGCGTTCGGCGGAATTCGCACGCAGGCTGGCCTCATAGACGTATACGAGGACCACAGGCTCGCGACGACGTCGCTCGCGCAGGCGGCCGCCGCAGCTGTCGCGGCCATGGTCGCGCGCAGCCAACTGGTCGTCCGCAAGGTGGCGGTGACGCATCCCGACCTCGATGCCGTCGTGCGGTCCGGCGTGCTCGTCGAAGCGAACGACCTGGTGAGCTTCGCGCACCATGTTCTCTTCGACCATGTCGCCGGCCGCTTCCATCTGGCCTGGAACGATCCCGAGGAGCTCATCGCGCAGCTGGCCGGCGACACCTCGGCCGCGCTTCTGCTAGCGCCGGCCCTCCGCTTTGCGGTCGAGCGCATGTGGCGGATGGATGGGCCGGGCCGCGCGCTCAGCTGGCGCCTCGTCACCGGCATCTTCGCCGCCACCGATGTCGATGCGGTGCTGAGCAACGTGGCACTAAGGATCGTCGTCGAGAACGTCGAGGCGGTGAGCGACACAGTTGGCGTCACCTCGCGCATCGCCGCCACGCCCAACGATCCTGCGCTCGGCGCGATGCTCGGACGCCTCGCCAGGTTCGCGGCGATGGACATCGAAGCCGCCGGCTGCATAGACGTGGAGCGTGCGATCGCCTGGGCTGACCTCGCCGAAGCGCTCCTGCGCACCAGACATGTCCCACTCCCCGATCCAGCCCGCGTGCTCCTACAGGCGCTCTCCGACCACGGCGACTTAGCCGATGCGCGGCTGCTCGCCATATTCGGCCGCGCGTCCCGTGCGCTGCTGGACCTCGCCTGGGCGCAATCGCCACCTCTTCCCGCGACCAGCGTCAGCGCGATCCGCTTCGTTGGGAAGGGCTTCGCGTCGGACCCAAGGGCGTCGCGTACCCTGCTCGACCGCATCCTGCGCGAGCCGCACTTCTCGCAATACGCGGACCGCGAGGCGACCTGGCTCGCCGAGCAGATCCTCCCCATCGCCCGCGCGGACCCCGCCTTCGCCGCAGAGATCTATCGAGCTCTCTACGGGCAGACGATCACCGACGACGCCACATCCGCGTTCGGCGGACAGCGAAGCAGGATCATGCCGCTCTCGTCCAACCGACGGCAGGACTACGAACAGTGCAGATGGCGCCTGGGCACGCTGCTCGGTAACTTCCTCGCCATCTCACCCGAGCACGGCACCCGCGCGGTGATCGACGCGGTCATCGGCAGGTCCGAGACGCGCGGCTACGGCAGCGGCGGCGATGGGCCCGAGGTGCTCGATCTGGGAACCGCGAGGATCGAGCTGCGAGGCCACGACGTCGAGTTCAACGCCTGGGACGAGGAAGACGACGCCCGGCCGGGCCGCGACGACGATCCGCTGCGCAACTACGCACAGTTCCTACGCGAGTGCGATCTCGACACCTTCGCGCGAAGCCTGGCCGCCGCGTCCCAAGACTACGCCACCGCCTCGGTCTGGTGCCGTATCCTCGGCGTCGGCAGCGAGCGTGTGGCGGAGCTTGGCGATCTGCTCTGGCCGATGATGGAGCGTCCCGACCTGCTCGAGAACTCCGACACCCTGCGCGACGCCGTGCGATTCACGAGCGCGGCGTTCGTCGGCCGCCCCGCGCCGGAGCGCGAGCGTTTCGAGAGGATGCTGCTCGACGACACGCGGCATGTCGACGCTGCCGCGCGCCGGGCTTGGCGCCGCACCGTGGGGCGCGTCCTCGCCCATACCGCCGAGGAGACGCTGGTCCTTGAGGCCACAAAAGCCCTTCGCCAGCAACTCGCCGCGGAGGACCTGCTTGAGGGAAACGAACCGCTCTGGCGGCACTCGGTCCAATGGGGAGGCCATGCCGACTACGAGCGCGATGAGCTGCGGCGGGAGGGTGTCGACATGGACACAGGCCCCAACCGCACCGTGATGGACGCTTCCGACGCGCTCTACGCCCGTGTCCAGGAGGTTCCGGAGGGGAGCGCCGCTTCGCTGCTCGCCCGGCTCTGGTCGGAGGCCATGGCGCTGCTGGCGCTGCTCGACGCCAGTCCTGGACTGCACCAGCGCGTCGACCGCTCTGCTTGGGGCCACATCGCGAACGCGGTCGAGCGCGTCGCCTCCAGCGCGACATACGTCCCCAACAGCGAAGGGCTTCCGGGGCTGCCAACCATGCTCGGCGCGTTGGCGCGCCTCTCGTCCAGCCCGTATCCGGAACCACGCGAGGAGCGGAATTGAGCATCGGCTGGGGAACCTCGTCCGTGCGGGTCTATGCAGCCGAGGCCTGGGTGTCGCTCGCGCCGCGGTTCGCGGCGGAGCATGCGACCATCGTCGATAACATCGACGCCATCCTCAACGATCCGGTGCCCGCGGTGCGGCTACAGGCGGCACGCAACCTCCAGGTGATCAGCGTCGCCGGCCGGGAGAAGATGTGGTCCATGGGGGAGCGCATCGCCGAAACCGAAACCAGCGACGGGGTGCTCACCTCCTACCTCAACCACTCGCTTTTGCGCTTCAGCCATGCCGAGCCCGAGCGGTGCGAAGCGATCCTCGCCATGGTCCGGCGGCGGCTCGCGGAGTTCGCGAGCAGCGGAGGCGCCCAGAACCGTATTCAGGAGTCGCTCGGCAACTGGGTAGCGCAGCTTTTCGCCGGACAGGGCCGGCCCCTGCTCGGTGACTGGCTGCGCGAGTGGGCAGCCGATCCGGAAGAGAACGGCGACGTGCTGAACTCATACTGCTCATCGCTGCGTAGCGCGTTCTTCGGCAGGTACGCCCCGGATGCGGAAACTGGCGACCGGGATATGTGCGACCGCGCGCAAAGCGGAATGGAAACGATCCTGGCACCGGCCATCAGACTGTCGTCAGGGGCGCAATGGGTGTTCCGATCCGACGCGACGGAGGACGAGAAGGAGGCGGCTGGCCGGGCCTACAAGGCGGCGGAGAGGGTCATCCACCATGCGATGAACCAGCTCTACTTCGGATCGGGTGCACATGCCGACGACCGCGACGGCGGCCTAAGCCTCGCCGACGACGACGCCAAGGGGCGATTCCTGACTGACTACGCCGAGATCCTCGCGCTCCTACGGCAATCGCACGAACCGGCGACGCTGCACCACCTGATCGAGCTCTACGAGTTCCTCATCCCGGGCGATCCGGTGGCGGTGTTCATCGCGATCCACTCGGTCCTGCTCGGCCGTGGCGCGGAGGAGGGCTACCAGTTCGAGAGCCTCGGGACCACGGCGGTGGTGAAGGTGGTGAAGCGGTATATCGCCGACCACCGGGATGTCTTCGAGGACCCGCGCCACCGCGAGATGCTCGTCGAGATCCTCCAGCTCTTCGCCGAGGTAGGCTGGACCGACGCGCTCAAGCTGCTCTACGACCTGCCGGACCTGCTGCGATGAGCACGAGGGTGGAGCGAGCAAAACAGCGTGTAGCTGGTCAGTCCGGGCTGGACGACCTGATCGCCTGGCGTTGCCGCCCGGGATATCCACGATGACTTTCGACGAATACCGGCTACGCGATCGAGCAAAATACGCAGCTTTCGTCGACGCCATCAAGCAGGTGCTTGCGGCGTCGGTAAAGGCCCACGCGATGGTGCCGCACGCGATTACGGGACGCGCCAAGGATCCCGAGTCACTTCAGAAGAAGCTGGAGGACCGGAAGATCGATCCCAACAGCGCGATCGACGAGCAGCTGAAGGATCTAGCCGGAGCCAGAGTGGTCTTCCTCACCAACCGGCAGGTCCAGGGCTTCCTCGGCTCCGGCATCGTCCACGCGAACTTCGATGTCGTCAGCGTCAACGTCCACCACGCGGTGCCGGGCACCGAGTCCGAGACGCGGCTGTTCAGCAGCACGAACTACTTCGTCGGCCTCAAGCCGGACCGGCTCGCGCTCCCCGAATATGCACAGTTCGCAGGTCTGAAGGTCGAGATCCAGGTGCAGACGCTCCTCAATCACGCCTGGGCCGAGATGAACCACGACACCTTCTACAAGGCGCCGGAATTCCGGCACGTGGACCCGACCCTGTTCGAGAAGACGAAGCAGCGCATGGACGAGGTCATGCGGAAGCACCTGCTTCCGGCGGGACACGACTTCGACAAAGTCGCCAGGGACATCATGTTGCTGACGAAGGCGGAGGACGCGTTCGAGCCAGCGGTCGCGACCATCCGGACGTCGGGCAGCAACGACGAGATCGCCACCGCAATCGAGACGCTGGACGAGATCGTCATGCAGCGCCTTGCGGGACGCCGCGAACGCTTTCTCGAGCTCCTTCCCGATCTCCTGGACACCGCGGCCCGCACGCGCGGCACGACAGCCACGAAAATCGATACCGTGCTCGGCCCATATGACGGCGAGACCGGCGAGGGCGTCGCACGCAAGCTAGCGTCGCTACTCCATCACCATCGCTACTGCGACCCCGAGCGGTCCATGGCGGTCCTCCTGGATCTCTTTGGATCGGCGACCGACGACGGCGAACGCGGCCTCTGGCTCGAACAAGGTAGACGGTTCGCTGAGCACGACCTCGACGTGTGGCGAACGCACGGCCCGGCGGTCCAGCGGATCGTCGTTGACGCCATCGCCAAGCTCGACCGAGCAGGCACGACGAATCTGCAGAGACTCGTCGTTGGCATGCTCGAGAAGGTCCTGTCCTCCGAGGTCGGCGGCACCAGCCGCGGCGTGGAGATGAATACGATCCAGATCCATCAGGGGGCGGTGGCGCCGTCCGATGCACTCAAGCAGGTGCGCGGGGACGCAATTTTAATCCTCGAGCGAATGCTCGGCGATGCCGCCGACGATGCGGAGCGAACCAGACTCCTGGATGCGCTGCGCCAGGCCTCGCAGCCTCCGTTCCATGGCGGGAGCCCGGCACTGCGGACCATGGTCATGGACGATGCCTCTCGGGTGGCAAGCATCGAGCGCGGATTGGCTCCGACCTGCGGACTCGAGGTGCGTCGCGAGATGGAGGTCAGGGCGCTGCACGTACACTATGCCTATAGCGCGATGCCGCCCACGATGACCGACGACGAGGGCCTGGTAGCCGCGCAGCAGAACGTAGTCGCTCAGCTCCTCGGGCTTCGCGCCGACTTGAATGCCGATGAAGATTACGTGCTCTACAAGACGCTCATCGGTTACGACTCCGTCCGGCCACAGGCTTGGGCGACCAATCCTTTCGACTTCCAGGCGACCGACACTTGGCGCCAGACGCTCTGGCCCGCGATCGTGGCACGGGTCGACACGGAGGGCGCCGCGGCCTGGACGGCCCGCATCCACCGCTATCTTTCCGAACCGCTAGGGACGGGAAGCAGCGTCCCCTTATCCAACTTCTCCCAGGAACTCGCGAAGGTTCGCCCCGCGGTGGCCCTCCACCTGCTCAGCAAAATGGACGACACGCTTTCACCAATACTCCTTGCGCTCCTGACCGGCCTCGATGCCGTCGGGCGCACGGACGACATCCGTCGCCTGGCTGACGGGTGGATCATGGAAGGACGGCATCTCGACATCATCGCCAGCTGGCTCGCGACGCAGAATTTGCCAGACGCAACGAGGCTGGGCGCCGTCGTCACCCAGGCGCGCGCCATGGATGATCGCCACGCAGTGCTGACAGCGGCGAACGCCGCCGCCCGGCTGTGGGACAAGGCGCCGGATCCCCGGCTCGTAGCTGACGCGTTCATGCCATGCGTTGCGCACTTCACCGCAGTCGGCCAGACAGACTGGATTAGGCGCGCTTGGGACATCAGGCAGGGTGGCCTGGTCGCGGCGCTGGACGAGGCCAGGTCACGGTCGCTACTGGCCTCCTTCGTGCAGGCCCCGGAGATCGAGCACGACGGCGACCGGATACTCGCAACGGTCGCCGACAAGCGGCCGCCGCTAGTGATCGATTTCCTAGACGAGCGCGTGCGTCTCGACCGGGACCACGCCGGCGAGCGGTTCGACGCCATTCCGTTCCGCTCGCACGATTTGCCCAAGGTGCTTGCGCGCCATCCCGCGCTCCTGCTCTCCGCCAGCCGGCGTTGGTACGACCTCTACCCCGCGATTCACCAGTTCCGGGGCGGAAGGCTCGTTGCGAACGTCTTTCCGAAGCTGGCCGGAGTCGCCGGGCCGCTCGCGGCTCTCGTCGCGGTCGGCGACCGGGACGATCTGGCATTCGCGCTGGCGACACTTCAGCCTTACGACGGCATCGAGGAGATCTATCCGATCTGCATGGACGTAGTGGACCGGCTCGAGGCGGGGGACGATCTTCTGCGACGAGTGTCGGATGCTTTGGGCGAGACCGGGGTAATCTCCGGGGAGTTCGGCCATGTCGAGCTCGAGGAGCAGCAGCACAGGCTGCTTGGACGCTACCTCGACGATCCGCGCCCGAAGGTCCGGGCGTTCGCCCAACAGGCTCGCCGGCACGCCGAACACTCGATGGCGTGGGAGCAGCGACGCGCCGAGCAAGACGTGGAGCAGATGAGGCGAGACTGGGACTGATCTAAAGTCTGCGCGGCGGGTGGCTGTCGCGAAGATCAGCTGTACATATGACCGAATTGGCTCGTTTTCTCTACAGCCCCTCCTGAGTTCGGAACTATGGAGCTGCGCTGAAGAGGTTTATCGCGATGGTCCGGCTCACTGCCGCCCGTCCTCAAAAAGTCCGGCTGACCCGGCTGCAACGCGGCAGCCGGGTGAATCAACGTGATCTACAGCTCTCAGTTCAACGCTCGCGCGTAGCCGGGAGCGCCTCTTCATCGACGCAACGGACCTACACCTCACGACTAGAAACCGCTTACAGTCGGCCAATGTTCCGCAAAAAATACTCCGATCACCATCTGGCGATCGGAGTCATTCAGCCGACACGGGCAGCGGTGAGCTGGACACTGAGACCAACTGAGACTGCTAGATCCGCAACACAATTCGGGACAAGGTATTGCGGCCCGCCATTGGCGTTATCGATCGTGACAAAACGGGCAAAGCACCCATCATCTATCCACTCAGCAACGTCGAACCATCCCGACGCGCTCTCCAAAAGCGATCGGCTAGTACCCTCCCCCTCATCTACTGGCCGGACGACAGCCAAATCGTCCGGACATTCGATGAGATGGACCCGCGCACCGAATAGCTCAGTAAAGCTAGCGCGCTCGATCGGCCCGTCGATGTAATCGAGCATATCACCGAGCGCCACCAGTGTCGGGACGCAGGCGCCCTCGGGTAGGTGTATCCGCATCTCTTCCAGCGTATCCATTATCTTCATGTCCGCTCCCGCAATTGCTCTACGGGAGGATAATATTGCGGCAATTATGGCAGCATTCGCGGCAAGCCTTGGACACTAGCGGTTTGTCTCAGTGCGACGAGTACGATATTACGAACATGCGACGACCCCGGGGCATCGCGGCAAGCCTATCGATGCGGTCAGCATTGTAAAACCACCCTGCTGAACGTCGGATGGGCTGAGGGCCGCGGCGGCGCGTGCGCCAATGACGGAGCGAGGTCTCAGTAACGTCGAGTAGCACCGCGGTGTCCGCCTCAGTCATCAAAGGAGGGGTTAAACGTCGCGTAATCGGTTGACCGGGTGCGTCGCGATTACGGCGGGGCTGATCGACCAAGGTGGGATGATCGTCTCGATTGATCATGGATGTCACTCTTTCGATCAGGGTTGAATTGTTACGATAGTTGTTCACTGGGCCGTATTCGCGCGGATCCGATCGGCGACGAAGGTGGCCAGGTCTTCTGGGAGGTAGCGAACAGTGCTGCGGGACAGTTTGATGTAGCGAGGCCCCTCACCTGTGATCCGCCACCGCTCAAGCGTGCGTTCGGTAAGACCGAGCACCTCGGCGACGGCCTGCGGGGTCAGCAAATGGGGCATGCCTGCCCTCGCTCTCTCCATTGCATCTACCAGCGGATCGTCGGATGGGATCGCCGCCGCGGCCCGAGTGGTTTTCGCCACTGATGGCGGAGTACGAACGGACGTGAAGTCCTGACGAGCAAGGGTACTATTTCGAATGCCGGACAAGGCACAATCTCCAAAAAATGACGGCCCCAGGATCGTGTCCGTGGGGCCGTCGAGGGGTGGTTAGGAGCCGGTCAACAGCTGTCGGGCAGAGCCAGGTTGGCTGCCTCGACGAGGCGCTGGGGCGCCAGATGCGAATATCGGGCGGTCATGGTGACCGAGGCGTGCCCCAGAAGCTGACCTACCTCGTAGAGGCTACGCCCCTGACCGACGAGCCTGGAGGCGTACGTGTGCCTCAGTTGATGGAGGCATAGACTTCCGCCAATCCCGGCCCGTTCTTTGACCCGAGCCCACGTTTTGCGCAGGTCACCGACCGGCTTTTCGGGATCGATGATGCTCGGGAACACCCAAGGGCTATCGCTGCGGGGCACACGTTGGAGGATGCGAAGCGCCGCGTCCGATAGCGGGATGTACCGGGCCCGCCCGCTTTTCGACGACGCGGCGGGCACGGTGAGGATGCGCCGTTCGATATCGACGCGATCCCACCGGGCACCAAGAACCTCGCCCCGCCGTGCACCAGTCGCCGCCAGCATCGCGATAGCGCATGCCGCCGTCCTACTCGGCTCGACGTCGAGTGCCTTGAACAGAGCGACAAGTTCGCCGTCTGTCAGAAACCGCTCCCTCCCCTGTTCCCGACGCATCTCGGCGCGCTGAGCCGGGTTACGGCCTTCGTACGCCTCCCAGTGCAAGGCGACATTGAATACCCGCTTTATGAACGCAGTGTACCTATTGATCGACGCGCCAGCGAGTCCCTCACGGTTGAGGCGTTCCTGGAATTCCGCAACGTCACCGGGTCGAATCTGATCCAGATAGCGAGCACCCCACAGCGCCTTGAGCCGGAGCCTGTAGAAACTTTCTTGGTCCCGATAAGATCGCAGTTTTCCCTTAATGTGTGGCAGGTATCGGCCTTCGACGAATTCGCCGAACGTCGGCACTGCTCGAAGTCTGTCACGATCGGCAGCAGGGTCGCCGCCAAGCGCTGCGGCTGCCTTAATTTCTTGGGCACGCTTACGTGCTTGGTCGAGGGTCACGTCGCCGTGGCGGCCTATGCGCACCTCGCGCTGGCGACCGCGAGCATCGTTATAACGGCAATAGTAGGTGACTTTCCCGGAAACGCGTATCTCCATGAAAAATCCGATGAGCTTGTCGTCGAACAGGCGCAGCTTAGCCTTTCCGTCCGGCACTGCCGGCGGATTCGACGCCAAGCCGCGAGTGAGCGCGGGCATAGGCTGGTACTCCGATAAGGGTAGATGAGGGCACCCGGCGATCGCCGCGGGTACATCGTATAGTTCGGCGTCTTTTTTTGCCGCGGGGCGATTAGGCTTCCAGCGGCCGCGCGTGGATCAGCCAGCGGCCGTTGCGGCCCGGGAGGTGTGCGCCGAGGTCTTCGTCGAGGCTAGGATCGGCGAATAGCTCAAGATCTAACCCAAGCAGACGGGCGGTTGTCGCTACCCTGCCATCAGCCTGATGATCGAATGCCCAAACGGGCATGAGAAATACTGGAGCGGTAGCAGACTCGTGCCTCGGTGCCGCGATGCAAGCGTTAACTACAGCTTTACCGCAATGCGACCGAAGCCGATCAATCAGCTCTATACTGAGAAGCTCGTCGATCGGTTCTATGCTGAATGCGGCGATATGTCCGAGTTCAAGCAGATTGCTCAAAGTGCGACCGATAAGCTCTCTTTCCTCCCTACTCACCGACATCGGCCACGCCCTCACCTGTGCGGTATGGGCAAAGGCGACCGCGATTATCACTATCGGATGGGGCTGGGTCATTCTTTGGGCACCTGATCGATTCTTGCCCCCGGCAGCACGAAGACAATACGCAGCAGCGTTACCTCGACGATTGGTCGCTTATCGCCGCCGTCTTGAGAAGATCGGCGGCTAGAAGGGCGTAGCCCTGATAGAATGATGGACAGCGCTCGACCAAGCGGGCCGGCTCGGCCTAACATCTGCCGCGACCACTACCGTCGACAGTGTCATTTCGAACGTCGCGCACGTTGATCGTTGCGTCTATCCGGACTCCGTGAGGTAAAAGCAGCCACCAGCCATCGCTCGCATGGGTGACCGCAACTCCTTCGACGCAACGGATGGCGGTAAGCTCCTCCTCATCCGCATCCGTCAATATTGCTATGAGCACGTCATCCAGGGTCTGGATGACGTGCTTGTTAGCCTTCAAATACTGTATCAGCCGCGCAACTTGTGCGTTTTGATCAAGCTGCGTCAGCACTCTGCCGCCCCACCGGCGACGCAAATCATCGAACATGACTAAATGCGAGCTATCCATATCGAACTCCTACGTACGGCAGGATCGCCGGACGAAGGAATGAGATGTGTTTGAACGATCATGCTCCGACCCCCGCTGCATGATGGCCAGAGCCGCTCATACCTTACGCAGCTTCGCTATGCGTTTCGACCTCGTTCCGTCAGGGGTCGCCGATCGCGCTTCGTTCAGGTGGTGAGATTCAGTCTGTGTGGAGGATCCCCTCCCCCTTTAGGGGGGAGGGGTCCATCCGCCGCCGCATGACGGCGAACACGATCGAGGGAGCAGCGCGGGATCGTTCAGCCGCCGTTGCCCGAGATCGGATCGAGGAGCGACGCCTGGGTCCTGTCCGTGGCATCGCCAAGCAGAGTAACGAGGCGTTCGCCACCGGGCGGCAGAGGGGCCTAAATGCCCCCTGCCGAACGACCCGCCCCGCCCTAGTCCTTAGTGTTACGCGGTTTCGCCCCGAGCTCGACCGGCTCGAGCACGCCGACTGCGTCCCCGTTGGCAAGTATAACCTGAGCCCGTCGGAACGAATATGTCGACCCTGTTGGGTGATGGTTCGACTTCACACAGGCGAGCTGAACCGACAGATCACTCTGCCCCGCTTCGGACGGTGCGTAGAGATGCCACATGCTCCGGACGGAGGCGACGATGGAGCTCGCTCCACGCGCGGCTCCGAGCCCTGCCTTCCCATCCTTGCCCGCGTGATGGACGACGAGCACACCGGCATTACCGAACGTGGCCAAGCTGGCAAAATAACCCGTCAAAGCGGCCATGTCAGCGTTGCTGTTTTCGTCCAGGCTGTGGGTCATCGCCATGGGGTCGATGACGATGAGCACCGGCTGGATTTCAGCCACAGCGTCCCGAAGCCAATGCCCATACTCCGTTACGATGATCTCCCCCGACGCCTTTGCCATGAACCTCTGATGGTCTGCACGATTCACGACGAAGATGCGCTTCGCGGCCTCAGCGTCCAGAAGCCCTGCGACAATGGCTGCGTCGAACCGCCTCGCCACCTCGTCGCCAGAGTCTTCCGCGTTCAGGTATACCACTAGCCCATGAGTCGGGACCGAAAAGCCGGCCCAGTCCTTACCCGAGGCCACAGCGCAAACGACCTGAATACTCAGCATCGTCTTGCCCGTACCAGGAGCCGCCGCGATCAGCGAGACCACGCCACGCTCGACCATGGTCCCGAACACGGGGCGACGCGGCGATCTGGACCGCGCGACTAAAGACGAGACTGTCATCATTACCCCAGCACGGCCTTCCAGAGTGGCCGTTTCGGACGGTGCCTGACGGTCAGCAGGCAACTGCAGGCGCGAGACCGTTTCGTTGATCGGTGGCGTCAGATGCACAGCGTCGCATGCGGACGGGGCTGGTTCGAGAGCATCGACCGCTTCGGGCACCTCAGCCCGGCCAAGCCACTCGGGTTTCGCGGCGGCATACAGGTCGGCAGCCGCAGCGATACGGCAGCGAGTAATTAAGCTCACAATCTCCGCTGACCCGGCAACGTCGTCAAGGCTCGACCATCCGCCCGTTACGACGAGCGAGACTAGGGAGGCGAGGTCGCTACTCTCGCCCTCCGCCAGCAACCGGCCAACCGCTACCAACTCTTCGAGGTTTCCATCCCAGGTACTTTCGACGAGAAGCTCAAACTCCGCCTCTGCCGAAACAACCTGAGCGACTGTGGCGAGCGTCACAAAAGCCCGAGCAGTCATGCAGGATTGCAGGTCAGCCCGGACGCTCGTCCTGCGGGGAAAAGGGTTCAATCGACTTGTACGTCTAGCGGCGAGAGCTTTAAGAAGAGCAACACGCTTCGAGCCAAGCTGACCCATTTTCGCATCGACCGCGTCAGCGAACAAGGTCAAGGCAGCATCATTGTCGTACATGGATATCCCTCGGCTAGCTCGAACTCATGCTCGAGCGGGACAAACCACGTACACCATGGTTTTTGAAAAATAGCCGTTTAGCGGCTGTAACCCTTGTGGGCCTGGCGAAATTAGGTCTTGACAGATCTAATCCAGGCGTAGCGGTGTGTCCAAAATAAGGCACAATCATTTGAGAGACTTAAGCAGATATGGTGAGGCGAATTGGTGCTCAAAATCACCGGATCGTTTCGTGGAAGTGATTCGGAAAAGGCGCACGCCGGCCGTGTCTTCCTCTGTCCCACAGCTTGCTTTAAGCTGGCTACGATGAATGCGGAGGCCACCCCAGAGGCCGGATTACGTGTATCACCCATTTGCCGAGTCCAGAACCGAGGCCAAGTTTGAAGACAGCGCGCCCGGCGCCAGGAAAATGGTTTGTTCCACTGCAATGTAGGTCGCGAACGAGACAACGTAGGCTGTGGGGTGAATTCGTAACGTGTTGAAAGATCATTCGGGGTGGGCGACCGACACAAACATCAGCCTTATTGTAGTCGAGGTTTTCACTGCGCCGTGATGCACGGATGATCGCGCAGCCTTCTTAATCCCTTCCCACAAGCCCGTATCGGTCAATATATCCGAAGCGGCATCGACGCGTGGTAGATGCTAGAGGTCGCTTTGACCTAGCGTCAGGAAGATGGGAAAATTCCGCCTCGCAGGCTAAACCGGAAACCTAGCGGACATCAACGATTAAAATCGGCTTTGACATCAAGATGTCACAATGATCTACGACGCCAACACGCATTCTTTTGAGGGGGTTCAAATAGCACATGGCTGTCGATTTCTCTGATATGTTAGACGATGACGATGACAAAGTAATTCATCCTCGGGAGGTTTTTTTCACCCTTACTCGAGCGAAGTATTTTTCGTTTCCCCGTGACATCCAGACAGAGGTTTTGAACCGTTGGTTTGAGGAAAAGGATGCACCCGACAACGTCATTAAGCTGAATGTTGGCAGCGGAAAGACTGTGGTGGGCCTTCTCATTCTACAAAGTGCACTAAACGAGGGTGTCGGCCCGGCCCTATACGTTACCCCGGACAAGCAGCTTGCCCAGCAAGTTATGGACGAGGCGAAGGCTCTCGGGATAGAAGTAACAGAAGATCCTCGTGACGCAGCCTATACGGCGGGGGAAAAGATCTGTGTTGTAAACGTCTACAAGCTTTTCAACGGGAAATCGGTTTTTGGCGTCGGGGCCAGCAGGATAAATATCGGTACTGTGATTATCGACGATGCGCATGCCTGCATTTCGACCATATCAGAACAGTTCAGGATCAGCCTCCCACACACCCATCCCGCATACGCCCAAATCGTCAAGATCTTAGAGGAAGACCTCAGAGGTTACGCCGACTCGACCTTCTTGGATGTTGAGGCAGGCGATCCTCGAACCTATCTAGAAGTTCCATTTTGGTCTTGGGACGCTCATCACGCGGCTATTTTGAAGGCGTTGCACGACCATAGAGACAGCGATGATCTTCAGTTCAGTTTTCCACTAGTTAGAAGCGTGTTGAAGCAAAGTCGTTGCTTTATCGGCGGCCAATACTTAGAAATAGAACCATATTTTCCCGCGACAGATCTGATTCAATCTTTTCGGCGAGCAAAGCGTCGGATTTATATGACCGCAACGTTGGCCGACGACAGCGTTATTGCTACACATTTCGGAGCGAATCCAGACAAGATCGGCCAGCCAATCGTACCCGCCTCGTCACAGTCGATGGGGGAGCGAATGATAATAATGCCGCAGGAGTTAAATCCCGATCTAACCACCGCGGACGTCCGTGCAATGGCCGCGGAATTATCTCAGACAGTGAATGTAGTCGTCATTGTACCGTCATCAACTGCCGCTGAGGCCTGGGCGGACGATGCTGATCAGGTACTTATTGGCGACAGCGTTGTCGACGGCATTGACTCCCTTCGAAAAGGGCATGTGGGCCTGACGATCTTGGTAAATCGCTATGACGGTATCGATCTACCAGACGACGCCTGCAGAGTTCTGATCATCGCCGATTTGCCTGAAGTCAATTCTTATGCCGCGCGGGTGGACGCTGAAGTACTGAGCGGCACGGCTATCAATCTGCGTCGTCAGATTGAACGAATAGAGCAAGGAATGGGTCGCGGCGTGCGCTCGAATGACGACTTTTGTGCCGTGTTACTACTCGGGCCGGGTCTAACGGGGCGTATACGGTCGCAGGAGGGTCAGAATATGCTCACACCGGCCACCTCTGCCCAACTGGCTCTGTCGCGCAAGATTGCTAAGAAACTCAAGGATCCATCGCTAGATGATATTAAGTCAGTCGTCCGTCAGTGCCTCGACAGGGATTCGGATTGGGTAAAGGTTAGCAAGAAGGCGTTGATCGGCATAAAGGCCGACGACGAACTCCGGCTAGATCCAGCAAAGCTTGCGCTTCGTGCAGCGTTTGATAGCGCTAGAGGCAATCAACATCTCGAAGCGATCACTGGCCTCGACAAGGCGATCGACAAGCTGACCGATGCCCAAGTCAAAGCTTGGATGCTCGCGCGGAAGGCTGCTTTTCAGCATCCGATCGATGCTGAAGGAGCCCAACACAGCCTCGCAGCGGCCCACCGAATTGAGCCGGGAGTGCTCAAGCCATTACATGGCGACGTGTACAAGCAGCTGGCCCCAAGCACTAGTCAACAAGCAGCTGCGCTGATTGCGTTTCACAACGTGCGATTTATGGATGCAACTTCTATGGAGCTTTTTGTTAATGCTCTTTGCAGCGATCTGCAGTTTATTCCAAATACTTCAGACAAATTCGAAGCCGCCATTCACGATCTCGGCAACTTCCTTGGCGTCAGCGCGCAGCGTCCTGAAAAGGACTATAAAGAAGGGCCTGATAATCTGTGGGCGCTCCCGAATGCTTCTTTTGTAGTAATTGAATGCAAAAACGGTGTGACAGCCAAAGACGGTATAGCAAAAAAAGATGCAGGGCAGCTTGGCCAGTCAATCGAATGGTTTAGCAAGCGTTACATGGCATCCTCGGCGGTTCCACTTATGATCCACCCAGATCGCTCGCTTGGCCAAGGCGCAACTGCAGTCTCGGGCATGCGGGTAATTGATGAAAAGGGCCTTCAAAAGATTCGCAAAAACCTGAAGGCGTTCGCAAAACAGATTGCAAATCCGGCGATCAAATCCAATTCGATCGAGATCGCCAAGCGGCTGGCGCAGTTCGAACTGAACGCGGACGCATTTGTGAATGCTTTTTCAAGCCCCGTGAAAAGCTGACGCTACCGAGGGTCGCGCTATTTGCGCGACCCTCGCTCCTCCTTTGCCGCGGGACGAACGACAAGAAATGACAGCGTTGACCAGCCGAAACGCGCTGGGCGGAGTTCTTCACGGAACTGGTTTTTGCGTTGGCATTTCCTCGCATTTGTCTGCTGCCGGCTGTGCTCGACTACTTCCCCTCCCCCTCCCCTACCCCTCGGGCCGCCGGCGGCTAAAGCGGCTTACCGCGGGCCAAATGCTCCACTTTCGGATCGCTGAACGTGGGGGCAAGGAGTTGAAAACGGTTACCAACGGGTCATTGAGGGTCCTTGATCGCGTGGTGAACACGACCTCTTAATCAGCGGGTCCTTGGTTCGAGCCCAAGTGCGTCCACCATTCTCCACCGCAGAAAACAGATGTTTTCCACTGCGGCGGAGGCATGTCTGTTCGACATGGTCTGATCTGTCTTCCGACAGC
>Ga0308157_10003639_pt1 | contig 21983 bp, 20 predicted proteins | sample PhyBR1_FD_201035 | JGI IMG/M metagenome (GOLD analysis project Ga0308157, IMG submission 201035) | Phyllosphere microbial communities from UC Gill Tract Community Farm, Albany, California, United States - DLSLB.R1 | ecosystem: Host-associated > Plants > Phyllosphere > Unclassified | place: USA...
TATTTGTTATACCCAAAAACTACTAGAAATCAAATGAACTTAAAAGTCAACAAAATGTTTTGTGCCATTTCGGTTAAGACCGAGGCTGGGGTGTCTATTGCTTAAAAAAATTGTAAGAATACAATAACAATATAGTAAGAGCCTCCGATAGAAATATTAGGAGGCTTTTTAATTTAACAGAAATGCAAAATTTAAAAATACAATATAAATCACAGATGAATAAATCCTTACAGATGAACAAGATGTTTACTGTCGCGCTTATTTGCGCATACGTCTGTTGATACTAAAAGCATACATGAGTGTAAAAACTTAAACCCTTTTGGTATCTAGAAAATCCAAAAGGGTTTTTTTATTCGGTAAAACGAATTAACAAAAAGATAAACGAGAAATAAAGATTATAAAACACAACTTAACTAAAACTTAATATCATGAGCAAATTGAACTACTTAGCAGAAAAAATTTCAGATTTGAAAAATAGAAGGACTAGAAAAAATAATCCGCCGCCGCCAACAAACGAATTGGCTCACCCAAGATTCGGAATCACAGAGGAAGATAAAAGCGCTGCAAAAAAAGCACCAAACTCTTTATTGTTTTTGATGTATTCAAAAGAAAATGAAACGCTTTTTATCTAAACGGAAAAGCATCATAAACTAGGTGAAAACCTGCTTAATTTTACTGGGCATTTTTGTTCGGTAAATTTTTGCGTATAATAGTTTTTGCTAAAGTATGTCACAGAAATTTAACAAACACTTTTAGATAAAATTTGTTTGTTAGCGAAATTAGTAGTTAATTTGCACTCGTTAAGTTCAAACACGTATTGAAATGTTATAAAGAAAGGACGAGGGATTAGACCCGATGAAGCCTTAGCAACCCTTCGGTAAAACGAAGAAGGTGCTACATTCTACCACGCCAAACGTGGAAAGATAACAACAAGATTTTTTCTAGTTAAACCTAGTTTTTCTTTCTAATATTTCCATATACAAATCAATAATACAACAGATTTGAAATTGGAAAATATACCAAATCCCATTATAATTCAAGATTTCATCACAGAAAGTGGTGCAACTTATCATTCTATACCATTAAGTTTTACGCTGGCAGGGCAACCTTTGCACAGTGCGCCTATTGTTTTGGTTAATCACGCTTTAACTGGAAATTCGCAAGTTACTGGCGAAAATGGCTGGTGGAATGACTTAATTGGCGAAGGTAAAACTATTGATAGTGCTGTTTATACCATTCTCGCTTTCGATATTCCAGGAAACGGAAGCAATTCCTTTTTAATTGACAACTATTTAGATTTTACGGCTAGAGACATTGCCAAAATCTTTATCGAAGGTGTAAAAACTCTAAATATCGAAAAGCTTTTTGCGGTTATTGGAGGTTCTGTTGGAGGTGGAATTGCTTGGGAAATTTTAGCTTTAGCGCCAAATATTACAGAAAATCTTATTCCGATTGCGAGTGATTGGAAATCTACTGATTGGCTTATTGCAAATTGCTTTTTACAAGAGCAAATTCTCAATAATTCTTCCAAACCAATTGAAGACGCCAGAATACATGCAATGCTTTGTTACCGTTCGCCAGAATCTTTCAAAGAAAAATTTCAGCGTACGATCAACCAAGATCTTTTGATTTTTAATATCGAAAGCTGGCTGGCACATCACGGAAAAAAATTGCAGAAAAGATTCCAATTATCTTCTTATAAATTAATGAATCAATTGCTTAAAACAATTGATATTACTAGAAATAGTGAAAGTTTCGAAAACTTGTTATCTAAAACAAAAGCTTCAATTCATATTATCGGAATCAATTCGGATTTGTTTTTTACAGCAAAAGAAAACGTAGAAACCTACGAAGAATTGAAGAAATTTAAAGATAATGTTTTCTATAGCGAAATTGATTCGGTTCACGGACATGACGCTTTTTTAATCGAGTACAAACAATTAGATCATTTACTTGCCGATATTTTTAAGGCAGAAACAATAAAGAAATAAAATGAAAGTATTAAAATTTGGAGGTAAATCGTTAGCAAACGGAGAAGGACTTAACAAAGTTGTTTCAATCATTTCTGATAAAGTAAGTCAAGGTGAAAAAATTGCCGTTGTGGTTTCTGCACGCGGAAATGCTACAGACGAATTAGAGTTTATTTTGAGCATTGCTGCTAAAAACGGCAGTTACAAAGAACTATTAGAGAATTTTAAAAAATATCAAATATCAGATTATCCGCAGGTTGATTTGTCGGAAGAATTTGGTGTCTTAGACAAACTTTTTGAAGGCGTAAGTTTAATTGGCGATTACAGCAAAAAAATCAAAGATCAGATTTTGTCAAAAGGAGAATTGCTTTCGGCTAAATTATTGACGGCTATTTTATTGGAAAAAGGAATTCCAGCCAATTTTGTAGATACAAGAGAATTGCTGAAAACCGATTCTAAATTTGGTGATGCACAGCCTTTGGAACAGCTTTCAAAGAAAAACGTAGTCAATTATTTTAAAGAACATAACGGCGAAACGGTTAATATAGTTACAGGCTTCATTGGCTCAAACAACAACAACGACACAACTACTTTAGGTAGAAATGGCAGTAACTATACCGCTTCGTTAATCGCAAATTATTTAAATGCAGAAGAATTACAAAACTTCACGCACGTAGACGGAATCTATACAGCAAACCCAGATTTGGTTGCCGATGCTAAGAAGATTGAATATTTATCTTTCAATGAAGCAAATGAGCTGGCAAATTTTGGCGCAACGATTCTTCATGCGAAGACAATTATTCCTTTGTTAGAAAAGAATATTCCGCTTCGTATTTTAAATACTTTCAATCACGAAAACCGTGGAACTTTAATTACATCTGATTCTTCTAAAGAAGGAATTAAAACGCTTTCTGTTTTAGAAAATGTCTCTCTTGTAAATCTTGAAGGACGTGGATTACTTGGAAAAGCGGGAGTTGATGCCCGAATTTTTAAAGTAATGGGCGATCACAATATCAGTGTAAGCATCATTTCGCAAGGTTCTTCAGAAAGAGGAATCGGATTGGTTGTGGCAACAGAAAAAGCAACTCTTGCAATGGTAGAATTAGAAAAAGAATTCGAAAATGACTTCTATTCTAAAGACGTAAATCAGATTACGGTAACAGATAATGTATCTGTAATTTCGATAATCGGACAAGATTTGAGCACTTTCCATAAACCATACACTGCTTTAATTAAAAATAAAATTGTTCCGATTTTGTTTAACAACACCGTAACGGGTAAAAACGTGAGTTTGGTTGTTAAAAAAGAAGAATTAAATAAAGCTTTAAATGTAATTCACGGAGAGATTTTTGGAGTTTCGAAAAAGATCAACATTGCCATTTTCGGTCATGGACTAGTAGGAGGAACTTTGATTAATCAAATTTTAGAATCGGCTGCAGCAATCGAAAAACGTAAAGATATTAAGCTGAATGTTTTTGCAATCGCAAATTCTAAAAAGCTGCTTTTAAACAAATATGGTGTTACAGATAACTGGAAAAATGATATTCAAACAAAAGGCGAAGCTTACACGATTAAAGATATTATTACTTACGCAAACGAACATCATTTAGAAAACTTAATTGCAATTGATAATACAGCAAGTGCGACTTTCGTTGAGAATTATATTCCGCTTGTAGAAAGCAGTTTCGATTTGATTTCTTCGAATAAAGTAGCGAATACTTTGACGTATGGTTTTTATAAAGAACTAAGAAAAGCTTTAGCAGAAAACCAAAAGAATTATTTGTATGAAACGAATGTTGGTGCAGGATTGCCGTTAATTGATACCATTAAATTATTGCACCTTTCGGGAGAAAATATCACAAAAATTAAAGGAGTTTTCTCGGGAACATTAAGTTATTTATTCAATAATTTTTCTGCGAAAGATGCGCCTTTTAGCGAAATCTTGCAAGAAGCAATTGATAACGGATATACAGAACCAGATCCGCGTGAGGATTTATGCGGAAATGATGTTGGTAGAAAATTATTAATTTTAGCTAGAGAATTAGATTTGCAAAATGAGTTTGAAGAAATCTCAATTCAGAATTTAATTCCAGAACACTTACGTGAAGGAAGTGCTGCCGATTTCTTGACGAAATTAAAAGAATTCGATCCAATTTATGCTAAAATAAAAGCAGAGCAACAGCCAAACCATGTCTTGAGATATATAGGTGAGTTGTCTGGAGATTTGCAGAATGACAAAGGAAATCTAGAAGTAAAATTGGTTTCAGTACCAAAAGATACTGCATTGGGCGGATTAAAAGGTTCTGATTCTTTCTTCGAAATTTATACAGAATCATACGGAGATCGTCCAATCGTTATTCAGGGAGCCGGTGCAGGTTCTGCAGTAACAGCAAGAGGGGTTTTCGGAGATATTTTGAGATTGTCTGATAAAGGATAATTGAAATTTTAGATTTACATAGAAATTGAAAATTAAGACTTTTTTGCAAGGTTGGGGCTGTGGAATATTATTTCTCGGTCCTTTTGTAATAGTTGGCTTGGGAACTTTGTTTTTTAGTTTCTACACTATCATAAAGGGAGTGCAAGCTGAAAATTGGATCCAAGTTCCAGCGAATATCGAAAAAGTCGATATGAATTCATATTCTAGAAAAGGGAGTACTTCGTACGAAGTTGCGATTAAATATTCTTATGTAATAGGAGCGCAAAAATATTGGGGAAATAGAATCGGGTTTGGTTACGGTTTGAGTAATGTAGAAGACCATGATACTTTGTTTCTTGTTTTAAAAGAAAGCAAAAGAATTATGGTTTATGTTGATCCCGATGACAACAAAGAATCGATAGTAATTCCTGGTGTGAACGATAGTATTATGTTTACGTTGATTTTTTCAATATTGTGGAATTCATTGCTTCTCTTTTTGATTTTTTTGCCTTTAATAGCGAAAAGTAGAAATAGAAATATTGAGAATAGTTTTATATTGAAATATCGTATTCATGCATTAATAATTATATGGGTAATAGGTCTACTTATTTTATTAAATGACTATTTTCATATTAATATAGAAAACAAAATCAATGTTATTGAAAGAACAAAAAAATATTGATTCAAATACAGAATAAAAAAAACAAAAAAATAACAACACAATGAAAGTAAGTTTAAACAGAGTAAATGACGCATTTCATTTTAAAGTAAAAAATGAACGCGGACACGTAGTTGACGTTGACAGCAGAGCCGAATTTGGCGGAAGCGATTTAGGTGCAAGCCCAATGGAATTGGTATTAATGGGAGTTGCTGGATGCAGCGCTATTGATATGATTTCGATCTTAAAAAAACAGCGTCAGGAAATTACTTCTTTTAATGCTGAGGTTGAAGGAACACGAGTTCAAATCGAAGAAGCAAAACCTTTTAAAGAAATCGATGTGGTTTTTTATTTAGAAGGAGAAATCAACCCCGAAAAAGCAAAAAAAGCAGCACAGCTTTCTTTCGAGAAATACTGTTCGGTAGCTAAAACGGTTGAGCCAACGGCAACTATTAAGTACAAAGTTGTCTTGAATAATGAAGCTTTATAAATTAGATAATTAGTCAATTAGATAATTACAAAATGCTCAGATTGCGCATAAATAATTGACTTGTTTTAGTTTAGATTTCTGTTTTTAAAACCTGAAACTCGAAACCTGAAACTTGAAACAAAAAACAAAAAAACAACACACAATGAATACAGAAGAATTTGGTTTTGAAACACAAGCCATTAGAACACAATTAGAGAGATCACAATATTTAGAACATTCGGTGCCTTTGTACCTTTCATCAAGCTTCGTTTTTGAAGATGCTGAAGATATGAGGGCTTCTTTTACAGAAGAAAAAGAAAGAAATATTTATAGCCGTTTCAGTAATCCAAACACTTCGGAGTTTGTAGATAAGATCTGTAAAATGGAAGGGGCTGAGTCTGGTTATGCTTTTGCAACAGGAATGGCGGCAGTATATTCTACTTTTGCAGCTTTGTTAAATTCTGGAGATCATATTGTTTCTGCAAGCAGTGTTTTTGGTTCTACTCACGCTTTGTTTATGACTTATTTTCCAAAATGGAATATCGAAACTTCTTATTTCGAAATTAATAAGCCAGAAACAATCGAAAGCTTTATTAAGCCCAATACCAAAATATTATACGCCGAATCTCCAACAAATCCAGGAGTTGATGTAATTGACTTAGAATTGTTAGGAAATATTGCTAAAAAACACAATTTGATTTTAATAATCGACAACTGTTTTGCAACACCATATTTACAACAGCCAATTAAATTTGGAGCGCATTTGGTTATCCATTCAGCAACAAAATTAATTGATGGACAAGGACGCGTTTTAGGTGGAGTAACAGTTGGAGATGCAGAGTTAATCAGACAGATTTATTTGTTCTCTAGAAATACAGGACCAGCTTTATCACCATTTAATGCTTGGGTTCTTTCAAAAAGTTTAGAAACATTAGCAGTTCGTGTTGATAGACACTGTGAAAATGCTCTAAAAGTAGCTGAATTTTTAGAAAGCCATCCAAATGTAAACAGTGTAAAATACCCGTTCTTGAAATCGCATCCACAATATGAAATTGCTAAAAAGCAAATGAAAGCTGGTGGAAACATCATCGCATTCGAAATTAAAGGCGGAATCGAAGCAGGAAGAAAATTCTTGAACTCAATTCAACTTTGCTCATTATCTGCTAATATTGGAGATACAAGAACAATTGTTACGCATCCGGCTTCAACAACACACAGCAAATTATCTGAAGAAGATCAATTAGCAGTGGGAATCACGCAAGGTTTGGTTCGTGTTTCTGTTGGTTTGGAGACTGTTGAAGATGTAATTGCAGATTTAAAACAAGCACTTTCTTAAATTTTAAATTTTAGACTTAAGATTTTAGATTTCTATATATAAAGACGATTTTTGATAGTAAGTTTTACTATTGAAAATCGTCTTTTTTTTAAGATTGTTCTATAAAAAATATACTTTTGTTTTAGACTGAGAATATTAATGTCGATTAGTTTATGAGCGATAGAATTTACATTCTTGATAAAAAGTTACTTGCTTCAGATAGAAAACGTTTTGAAGGGAGTATTGTTGATTTTATTTTTACAATTATTTCAATTTTTGTTTCTGGTTTTGTAATTGTAATAATCGGAAATATTTTTAATTGGGATATATTCTCCATTTGGAAAAGATTTGTTACTGATTCTACTTATTTAGCATTTTTTACTTTTTTGATGCTTAATTATTTTTTTATGGAGTGCTTTTTTGGTACTACTATGGGCAAATTTGCTACGGGTTTGGTGGTCGTTACTGAAAATGGTATGAAACCAAATTTTATTAAGATTCTTATTCGTACCTTATGTCGCGTAATTCCTTTTGATGTATTATCATTTTTAGGAAAATCTGGCAGTTTCTGGCATGATTCTATATCAAAAACTTATGTGGTAGTGAGAAGAGAGCTTGAAAAAGATATGAAAATCTTCTATCAGATTGATTTGATTGGAGAAAAAGAAGTAATTTGATAGAATTAGTAGAATTTAACTTTATTCTTTTGTGATTGTTCAAACAAAAAGCATATTTTTGTTGTTTAATAATTTACAGCAATCAATTAACTCTTGAAAAGCTGGAATCTAAAACATAAAGATGCTTTCAAAAAAGACAAAATACGGAATCAAAGCTTTGACTTATTTAGCAAGACGCGAAAATAATGATCCAGTTCAGATTGCCGAAATTGCGAAAAGCGAACATATTTCGATAAAATTTTTAGAAAGTATTTTACTGCTGTTAAGAAACTCGGGTTTCCTTGGTGCTAAAAAAGGAAAAGGAGGAGGTTATTATTTGATAAAAGATCCAAAAGATATCAGCATGGCAAAAGTGTACCGAATTCTTGAAGGTCCAATTGCGTTACTGCCTTGTGCAAGTCATAATTTTTACGAAAGATGTGACGATTGCGATGATGAATCAACTTGTGCTGCTAGACGTTTAATGACAGAAGTTCGTGATAATACACTTAAAATATTAGAAAGTAATTCTTTGGCAGACATTGCATTTTAGAAAATACTTTAATTTATAAAACAAAAGACCATTTCTAAATTTGAAATGGTCTTTTTTGTTTTGTTTATGACGATTAAAATATCAATTTGTATCCAGCTAAGAAAAGCATTACTGCGATTGCATTTCTTAGAAATTGATCTGGCACTTTTCCGCTTAGCATACTTCCCATGTATATTCCAGGAAGTGATCCCATTAATAATTGACCCAATAATCCTAAATCTAAATTCCCCATAGAAGCATGGCCAATTCCAGCTACTAAAGTTAAAGGAACAGCATGTGCAATTTCGGTTCCAACTAAACGAGGAGTTGGTAATAATGGATAAAGAAAAAACAAAGTCACAGTACCCAATGCTCCAGCGCCAATAGAAGTTAAGGTTACAGTTGCTCCTAATAAAACTCCAATTCCAATGGTAAGCATGTTTTGTGTAGTGCTTTCACTATGAAATTTATCTCCAGCATGTTTTTGAGAAAAAACTAAAAGTTTCTTTTTGAATATTATCGCTATAGAAGTAAACAGTAAAGCCCATCCTAAACTGTACTTAATAACTCGATTTATAGTTTCTATATCGGTTTTAATGCTATGTAAAATCCATAAAGTTACTAAAGCAGCGGGAACGCTTCCTAAAGTGAGCCAACCTGTAATTTTCCAGTTGATGTTCCCTTTTTTATTGTGTACAAATACTCCTCCAGCTTTGGTAAAAGCAGCGTATAGTAAATCGGTTCCTACTGCGGTTGTTGGAGAAATGCCGAAATATAATAAAATAGGAGTCATTAAAGAGCCTCCTCCAACACCTGTTAACCCAACAATAAAACCAACTGCTAAACCTGCTATTACAAGACCGATCTGAAAATCCATGAAAAATTATTTGCCGCTAAAATAATAACAATTTTATAATTATCCTATAGATTTTGTAGAGATTAAATGTGTATTTTTGTAGATCACAAAATGGGATCATGTTGTTAAAATAGTAAGAGGCAGCATTTAATTTGTTAAAATAATCACTAATTCTTTTTTAAATCTCTTTTAACTTGGTTTATAAGAGGATAGCTTATGTAAAAAAGTAAATATATTGTTTTGATATTTCGAAATATATAGTACTTTTGCAAAGTAATCTACTAAGCCGATAGGGTAATGGATTTTTAAGAACAAAAACAATTCTTAAAATATGGAAAATGAACTTAAGTTAAACAACACGATAGTAAAGTCTGATTCTTTATTAAATGAAAAATTGTGGGTTGTAATACCTGTTGTTTTATTGTTAGGTTTGGCAGTTACATTAATTTATAATCATCACGCTGAATTTTCGTGGGATGGTTTTGTTCAGGGGCTTGATGAAAATCTTTTAGCGTTTTTTTTAATTGGTGCTTTTGCTCAATTAGTAGATGGTGCTTTAGGAATGGGATATGGAGCAACTTCTACGTCATTTTTATTGGCTTATGGAGTTTCGCCAGTTTTGAGCAGTACGGCAGTTCACGTTTCAGAAATGTTTACAACTGGAGCATCGGCGCTTTCGCACCACCGCTTTGGAAACATCAATAAAAAATTGGTCAAACACTTATTGATTCCTGGAGTTTTAGGATCAATTACAGGAGCTTATTTATTATCCGATGTTATTGACGGAGATATTATTAAACCATTTATTGCGGTTTACATGATTATTCTGGCAGTTGTAATTATCAGAAAAGCTTTGAGAAAAAGTGTTGTTAAAAAGAAAACTAAGAAACTAGGAGTTTTGGCAGTGTTTGGAGGTTTCATGGATTCTGTTGGAGGAGGAGGCTGGGGGCCAATTGTGACTTCAACATTGTTAGGAAGAGGAAGAAATCCGAAATATACCATAGGTTCTGTGAATGCAGCTGAGTTTGCCATTTCATTTGCAAGCGGAATTACTTTCATGCTTTTTGGCGGAATTCACGGTTGGCAGATCATTATCGGATTGATTTTAGGAGGAGTTATTTCAGCGCCAATAGCAGCTTATTTGGTAAATAGAATCAAAAGAAAACCAATGATGGTTGCAGTTGGAGTTCTAATTATAATATTGAGTTTAAAAACATTATCTAAATTATTGTAAAAGATAATTTTAGAAAGGAGAGATTATGAGTGCGATTATTGTACAAGAATTATTAGAGAAAACTGCAGCTCTTTCGCTTGACGAAACCTTAGTTTTTTTAGCAAAAGAATTTCCGGGAAAAGTAATTTTCTCAACTTCTTTCGGTCAGGAAGATCAGGTAATTACTGATTTTATTGCAAAAAGTAATACAGATATTACGGTATTTACTTTAGACACAGGAAGATTATTTCAGGAAACTTACGATGTTTTTCATAAAACATTAAAAAAATACAAAAGACCAATCGAAGTTTTTTTCCCAGAAGCTGCTTCAGTAGAAAATCTTCTGAAAACAAAAGGGCCAAATAGCTTTTACGATTCGGTTGAAAACAGAAAAGAGTGCTGTTTTATTCGAAAAGTGGTTCCGTTAAGAAAAGCTTTGGCAGGAAACTCAGTTTGGATTACAGGTTTAAGAGCAGAACAATCAGAAAACAGACACGATTTAAGTTTGTTTGAATACGACGGAAACTTCGAAATCATCAAATTCAATCCGTTGCTAAAATGGACTTTAGAAGAAGTTGAAACGTATTTATCCGAAAACAATGTTCCTCAAAACGCTTTACACAAACAAGGTTTCGTAAGCATTGGATGCGCACCTTGTACCAGAGCAATTTTCCCTGGAGAAGATATCAGAGCTGGGAGATGGTGGTGGGAATCAAGCCATAAAGAATGTGGGCTTCACAGTGCGAAAAAAGAGTAAGTAGAAGGAAGAAGCAAGAGGCAAGACTTCTGCAGAGAATAGAATATAGATTATAGAATAAAGAGTAGAGATTTTTAGATCAGGGAACTTGAAACCTGAAACTTAAAACTTGAAACTAAAAAATATCAAACAAAAAAACAATGAGTTCAGTATTAAAAACAAACGCTTTAGAGAGTGAAGCGATATACATTTTCAGAGAAGTAATTTCACAGTTTGACAAACCGGTTTTACTTTTCTCAGGAGGAAAAGATTCTATCACATTAGTGCGTTTGGCGCAAAAAGCATTTTTCCCTGCTAAGATTCCGTTTCCTCTATTACACGTTGATACGGGACACAATTTCCCTGAAACCATTGCTTTCAGAGATAAATTGGTAGAAGAATTAGGTTTAGAGTTGATCGTTCGTAATGTTCAGGATGCTATTGATGAAGGAAAAGTGGTTGAAGAAACTGGAAAATATTCAAGCCGTAACAGCTTGCAGACTACAACACTTTTGGATGCAATTGAAGAATTTAAGTTTGATGCTTGTATTGGTGGTGCGCGTCGTGATGAAGAAAAAGCAAGAGCTAAAGAACGTATTTTCTCTGTTCGTGATGATTTCGGACAATGGGATGAAAAAAATCAGAGACCTGAGTTGTTTGATATCTTGAATGGAAAAATCGAAAATGGTCAAAACGTTCGTGTTTTCCCAATTTCAAACTGGACAGAATTAGATGTTTGGAGCTATATCGAAAAAGAACAAATCGAGATTCCATCAATCTATTTCTCACATAAAAGAAAAGTTTTTTTGAGAGACGGTTTAATCTGGTCGCATTCTCCTTTTGTGTACCAAGAAGAAGACGAACAAATCGAAGAAAGAATTGTTCGCTTCAGAACCGTTGGAGATATGAGCTGTACAGCAGCTGTTGAATCTTACGCAGCAACAATCGAAGAAGTAGTTGGAGAAATCAGATCATCAACTATTTCTGAAAGAGGAGCCAGAATTGATGATAAACGTTCTGAAGCTGCAATGGAAAAGAGAAAACAACAAGGATACTTTTAATAATTGTTAATTAATAATTGTTAATTGTAAATGCAATTCGAAGTGGAATTTTAGAAGTAAAAATCAAGAAAACAAAAACATACAGATTTAAATTTTAGTTCAAAGACAAGCAACTTGAAACCTGAAACAAAAAAATTAAACCTGAAACAAAATATTACAGAATGGACGTTTTAAAAATAGCAACAGCAGGAAGTGTAGATGACGGAAAAAGTACTTTGATCGGGAGATTATTGTACGATACAAAATCATTGACGACTGATAAGATAGAAGCAATCGAAAAAAGCAGTAAACAAAAAGGATACGATTACCTTGATTTTTCTTTGGCAACTGATGGTTTAGTAGCAGAAAGAGAACAAGGAATCACGATTGATGTTGCGCACATTTATTTTTCGACTGCAAAGAAAAGTTACATTATTGCCGATACTCCAGGGCACGTAGAATATACTAGAAACATGGTTACAGGAGCTTCGACTTCTCAGGTTTCGATTATTTTAATTGATGCTAGAAAAGGAGTAATTGAGCAGACTTACCGTCACTTTTTTATCAATAATTTATTGAGAGTAAAAGAAGTAATCGTTGCCATCAACAAAATGGACTTAGTAGATTACTCAGAAGAAGTTTTCAATAAAATCAAAGCTGATTTTCAGGCATTAAATGCAAAAAGTACTTTCAAGGAACAAAATGTAAGTTACATTCCGTTAAGTGCAATCAACGGTGGAAACGTGGTTGATAAATCAGAAAATATGCCTTGGTATGACGGACAAACAGTATTGGAACATTTAGAAGGATTACATGCTTCTGATGTTTTTGAAGCAGGTAAAGCACGTTTTCCGGTTCAAACAGTGATTCGTCCAAAAACTGAAGAATACCACGATTTTAGAGGTTACGCAGGAAAATTATACGGAAACTCAATTAAAGTTGGAGATGCCGTAACGGTTCTTCCTTCTTTAACAGAATCTAAAGTATCTAAAATTCACTTTTTCGATAAAACATTTGATGAAGCCGTTGCAGGTTCTTCAATTACAATCGAATTAGAAAATGATATCAATGTAACGAGAGGTGATATGATTGTAAAATCATCAGAGCTTCCTAAAATTGAAAAAGATATTACTACGACAGTTTGCTGGATGGACAGTAAAAAACTGGTTCCAGGAACTAAATATTTGGTACAACACAATACAAACAGAGTTTTAGCAAAAGTAGAAAGCATCAAAAATACGATTGCAACAGATTACTCAGGAACAACAGAAGCTTCTCAATTAGCAATAAACGAAATTGGAGAAGTAACGATCAAATTAAGCAAACCGTTATATTTTGATTCGTACAACGAAAACAAATCAAACGGAGCTTTCATCTTAATTGATACAGCAACTAACACAACAGCAGGAGTAGGATTCATTAGATAGTTGATGGTTTTTAGTTGATAGTTGATGGTTTTTAGAGCCAACAACCAACAACCAGCAACCGACAACCAAAAACTCAAAAGAGAAATGGAAAGTTTTAGAACAGAAATAGAAAATCCGGTAGTTCAGAAGGAGATTATCGAATTAGAAAAAAAGATTCACTTATTCCGTGGAGGAAAAATTGATGATGAGCGTTTTCGTAGTCTTCGTTTAGCGCGTGGAATTTATGGTCAGCGTCAGGAAGGCGTTCAGATGATTCGTATCAAATTGCCTTATGGTAAAGTGACCAGCGAGCAATTAGTGCGTATCACGCAGGTTTCTGATGAATATTCTACAGGACGTTTGCATATTACAACACGTCAGGATATTCAGATTCACTACGTGAGTTTAGACAGAACACCAGAACTTTGGGCAGATTTGGCTAAAGACGATATCACACTTCGTGAAGCTTGTGGAAACACAGTGAGAAATATTACAGGAAGCGAATTGGCTGGAGTTGACGTAAACGAACCATTTGATGTTTCGCCTTATGCACACGGACTTTTTCAATATCTGTTAAGAAATCCAATTTGTCAGGAAATGGGACGTAAATTTAAAATTTCGTTCTCTTCTTCAGACGAAGATACTGCTTTGAGTTACTTGCACGATTTAGGATTTATTCCGAAAATTAAGGACGGACAACGTGGATTTAAAATCATGTTTGGAGGAGGTTTAGGATCTCAGCCAGCACATGCTGAATTACTTTCGGAGTTTGTTCCGGTAAACGAAATCATCCCAACAGCAGAAGGAATCATCCGTATTTTCGACAGATACGGAGAACGTGCAAAAAGAATGAAAGCGCGTATGAAATTCTTAATCAAAGAAATGGGGAAAGATGCTTTTCTTGATTTGGTTGAAAAAGAGAAAAAAGCCATCGCTTTTGAAACATACGAAATTGATACAACCGCTTTTGACGGTCCAATTCCAGAACCAGTTTTAGAAGTTCCGCAAGTTACAATCGAAGATACAGAAGCATATGAAGCATGGAAAAAATCGAATGTAATTAAGCAGAAACAAGACGGTTATTATGCTATCGGAATCAAAGTCTTATTAGGTGATTTTTATACTGATAAAGCCAGATTATTAGCCGCTTTAATTAAAAATTACGCAGCAAATGAATTACGTTTTTCATTGCGTCAAAATATTGTAATACGTCACGTAAAAGAAGAGAATTTACCATTCTTTTACCAAGAATTAGCCAAATTGGATTTTGTTCAGTTAGGATATAATTCAGTTGGAGATATTACGGCATGTCCGGGTACTGATACTTGCAACTTGGGGATTGCAAGTAGTACCGGTATTGCAGAAGAATTAGAAAGAGTTTTAACGGCTGAATATCCTCAGTATTTAAACAATCGCGAAATCGAAATTAAAATTTCTGGTTGTATGAATGCTTGCGGACAGCACAATATGTCTGCAATCGGATTCCAAGGAATGTCTATTAACTCAGGAAAACTGGTTGCTCCAGCGTTACAGGTTTTATTAGGCGGAGGAAGATTAGGAAACGGAGCAGGACGTTTTGCCGATAAAGTAATCAAAATTCCAAGCCGTAGAGGACCAGATGCTTTGCGTACCATCTTAAATGATTTTGATGCCAATGCAAACGGAGAAAAATTCCTAAACTATTACGATCTGAAAGGAGAAAAATATTTCTACGAAATCTTAAAACCTTTCGCAGACGTAACCAATTTAACAGAAGCTGATTTTGTGGATTGGGGTAATGCAGACAATTACGTAAAAGCAGTTGGAGTTGGAGAATGTGCTGGGGTAGTGATTGATTTAGTAGCGACATTATTGTTTGAAGCGAAAGAGAAATTGATTTTGGCTCAAGAATCTTTCGACGAGAAAAAATGGTCAGATGCAATCTATCATGCTTATGCAGGATTTGTAAATGGAGCAAAAGCTTTGTTATTGTCAGAAAACCAAAAAACAAATCATCATGCAGGAATTGTAGACTTGTTTGATACTGTTTTTATCGAAACTAGTAAAATAGAATTGAATTCAACTTTTAAAGACTTGGTTTACCAAATCAATAAAAATGAACCATCTGAAGCTTTCGCTAAAGAGTACATTGCACAAGCAACAGTTTTCTTTGACAAAATCGAAACTTTCAGAGCACAGGAATTAGCAAATGCATAATATAAAACCCAAAATAACTTTAGTCGGTGCAGGTCCGGGCGATCCCGATTTACTTACGCTAAAAGCTGTAAAAGCATTGGCTGGAGCAAATGTGGTTTTATACGACGCTTTGGCCAACGAAGAAATTCTGGATTACGCACCTAAAAATGCAATTCGAATTTTTGTTGGAAAAAGAATCGGAAATCATGCTTACACACAGGATCAAATCAATCAGCTAATTGTTGACAATGCTTTGACTTACGGAAACGTAGTTCGATTAAAAGGCGGTGATCCATTTATTTTTGGAAGAGGTGGTGAAGAAATTGATTTTGCAGAAAGCTTTGGAATAGAAACTATCGTAGTTCCAGGAATTTCATCAGTAGTTGCCGTTCCTGCAAGTCAGGGAATTTCAATAACAAAAAGAGGCGTTTCAGAAAGCTTTTGGGCTATTACAGGAACAACATCTGATAGAAAATTATCGTCAGATGTAGCTTTGGCTGCGCAATCATCTGCAACGGTTGTAATCTTGATGGGAATGCACAAATTGCCTCAAATCATCGATTTGTTTCAAAAAGAAGATAAAGGAAATTTACCCGTTGCGATCATCCAAAACGGAACAACAACAGAAGAAAAAGTGGGTGTAGGAACAGTAGATTCAATTTTAGAAGTTGTAAAAGAAAAAGAATTAGGTTCACCAGCCATTATTGTTTTAGGCGAGGTTGTCCGCGAAAGCAATAAACTAAAAGGATTTTACGAAGAATTTCTATCAAAAGAAACCATTCATTAAAATAATTATATGTTCCGTTAGGAACAATTCGTTGGTAAATCATCTAATTTTGTTTAGATGAAATTAAATTAAAATGGAACAAAACGAATTATATCCAATATTTCTAAAGCTTCACAATTTAAATGTACTAATTGTAGGTGGAGGAAATGTAGGTCTGGAAAAGCTTTCTTTCTTGCTAAAATCAAGTCCGAACGCAAATGTTGAGGTAGTGGCAAAAGAATTTCATTTAGAAATAAAAGTTCTGGCCGAAAAACATCCTTCGATTAAATTGACGGAATCGAAGTTTAAAAAGAAAATGCTCAAAAAGCGTCACATGGTAATTGCCTGTACAGACGATTTGAAAGTAAATAAAAAGGTTTACGATTTAGCGAGAAAACGTTATTTGATTTGCAATATAGCCGATACGCCAGATTTATGTGATTATTATTTGGGCGGAATCGTAACAAAAGGAAATGTAAAAATTGCCATTTCAACCAACGGAAAATCACCAACAACAGCCAAAAGGCTTCGGGAGTTTTTTGAAGAAGTAATTCCTGAGGATATCAACCAAATGGTTGAGAATCTGAACGAATATCGAAAAACCTTAAAAGGCAATTTTGAAGAAAAGGTTAAACGAATGAATGAGATAACCGATTCATTGAAAAATAAAGAGTAAAAAAGTTTCGGAAAGAAATTAATGATAAAAATCATTGAAAGTACAAGGATTTATTCGTTTCTTTGCGTTATTAAGAATGATTATAAACAACAACATAATGATTAAAACAGATATACTTATAATTGGAGCAGGCCCAACAGGTTTATTTGCCGTATTCGAGGCAGGATTGTTAAAATTAAAATGCCACATTTTAGATGCTCTTCCACAACCAGGAGGACAGCTATCAGAGTTATATCCAAAAAAACCAATTTATGATATTCCTGGATTTCCAGAAGTATTAGCAGGAGATTTAGTTGACGGATTAATGGAGCAAATAAAACAATTTGAACCAGGTTTTACTTTAGGAGAACGTGCTGAAACAGTTGAAAAACAGGAAGACGGAACTTTCATTGTAACATCAAACAAAGGAACTAAATTCCACGCACCAGTTATCGCAATCGCTGGAGGTTTAGGAAGTTTCGAGCCTCGTAAACCACTTATCGAAGATATCGAGTTTTATGAAGACAAAGGAGTAAAATACTTCATCAAAAATCCTGAGAAATTCAGAGATAAAAGAGTTGTAATTGCAGGAGGAGGAGATTCAGCATTAGACTGGAGTATCTTCTTAGCAAATGTAGCTTCAGAAGTAACTTTGATTCACAGAAGAAACGAATTTAGAGGAGCTTTAGATTCTGTAGAAAAAGTACAGGAATTAAAATCAGCTGGAAAAATCAAATTAGTAACTCCAGCAGAAGTTATCGGAATCAATGGTGCTGAACACGTTGAGTCACTAGATATTGAAGAAAACGGAGCACACCGTAAAATCGAATGCGATTATTTCATTCCACTTTTTGGATTAACACCAAAATTAGGTCCAATTGGAGACTGGGGATTAGAAATCGAAAAAAATGCAATTAAAGTAAACAATGCATTAGATTACCAGACAAACATTCCGGGAATCTTTGCTATTGGAGACGTAAATACATACCCAGGAAAATTAAAGTTGATCCTTTGTGGTTTCCACGAAGCAACTTTAATGTGCCAAGCTGCATACGGAATCATCAATCCAGGTAAAAAATATGTGTTGAAATATACAACAGTTTCTGGTGTAGACGGTTTCGACGGAACTCGTAAAGAAGCTCCAAAAGCGGTTGTGAAGGCGATTGTTTAATCGAAGGTGCTAAGGTTCTAAGGGACTAAGGCGCTAAGGTTTTTTAAATATCTTAAAGCCCAAACTTTTAAAGTTTGGGCTTTTTTAATTAATCCCAGAGGGATGACATATTTATAGAAAAGAAATAATTACGTTTATGTAAGAACTCCAGCGGAGCGAAATATTATGTCGCTTCGCTGGAGCTTTTGTGTTGTAAATGTTGTTTTTCTATAAGTATTATACTCCTCCGAAGCTAAATCACGTAAAAGATAAAACCTTAGAACCTTAGCATCTAAGTCCCTCAGAACCTTAGAAAAAAAACATTTGCAAATAGAAAGCCTATTTCATACCTTTGCACTGTTCTTAAAATTATTGTCAGTTATCACGAAAGGCGGAGGGATAGACCCGATGAAACCTTAGCAACCCTTTATCATAAAGAAGGTGCTAAATTCTACTTTATACGACATTTTCCAGTATTAAAGATAGATAACACAAATACATACTCGTATTTCTCAAAACTTTTCTCGATAACATATAATATTTACTGAAACAGATTCTGTATCAGGAGCGAATCATTGGCGCATTTTTGCAGTCAACAGTTCCCGCTTTTCGTTGCAATCTTTTGCTTTTTTAAAGAAAAAAATCAAAAGGATTTCCACTTCAATCGGGGCTAATGAGCCAGCAATAGTGCACTTTTGGAATTAATGTGAACAAAAAAATATCCGAAGCAAACCTAACAGGTTTTAAAACCTGTTAGGTTTAAACTTCACAATCATAATAAAAAAACTTAGCATCTTAGAACCTTAGTATCTCAGAAGCTAAAAAAAGAAGCCATGGCAATAACAATTCAAGAAGCAATAAAAAAAAATATCCTAATCCTAGATGGAGCAATGGGAACAATGTTGCAGCGCTATAATTTCTCAGAAGAAGATTTTAGAGGAGAGCGTTTCAAAGATTTTCCACATCCGTTAAAAGGAAACAACGATTTACTATCCCTAACACAATCCCAAGCGATCCGCGATGTTCATGCCGCTTATTATGAAGCAGGTGCTGACATTGTAGAAACCAATACTTTCTCTGGAACGACAATCGGTATGGCCGATTATCATATGGAAGATTTGGTTTACGAGTTAAACTATGAATCGGCAAAAATCGCAAGACAAGTAGCCGATGAGTTTACCGCAAAAAATCCAGAAAAACCACGTTTCGTAGCGGGTTCAATTGGGCCGACAAACCGTACAGCAAGTATGTCGCCAGATGTAAACGATCCAGGATACAGAGCCGTCACTTTTGACGATTTACGAATTGCTTACAAACAACAAGCAGAAGCTTTAATGGATGGTGGATGCGATTTACTTTTAGTAGAAACGATTTTCGATACACTAAATGCAAAAGCAGCACTTTTTGCAATTGAAGAAGTAAAAGAAGAACGCAACATCGATATTCCAATCATGGTTTCGGGAACAATTACAGATGCATCTGGAAGAACACTTTCTGGACAAACTGTAGAAGCGTTTTTGATTTCAGTTTCGCATATTCCGTTATTAAGTGTAGGATTCAATTGCGCTCTTGGAGCCGATTTGTTGAAACCATACTTAAAAACATTAGCACATAATACAAGTTTTAATGTTTCGGCACATCCAAACGCAGGATTGCCAAACGCATTCGGACAATACGATGAAACGCCAGAACAAACTCAGGCTTTCATTAAAGAATATTTAGATGATAATTTGATTAATATTATTGGTGGTTGTTGCGGAACAACTCCAGATCATATCCGATTAATGGCTGAGGTTGCGAAGGATTATAAGCCGAGAGTGGCGCCAGTAACTGTATAGTCTAATTTTTGAAATATTAAATATGAAATTTAAATATCTGGTTTTATTAGTTTTTCTTTCAACTTTACTTACGCAATGTGCTTCGTCAGCAAGCATCGAAGGAATGACAGTTAAAGATTATAAAGCCGAAAAGAAAATTGGAGATAAAATTTTCATTAAGTCTGTTACAGGCGGAAAAAAAACAAATCCTTTATGGACATCTAAGATTTCTAATGAAAATTTTGGAGAAGCATTTAAAAAATCTGTTATTGAATCGGAAGTATTTTCGAAAATAGATTCGATTACAAATGATGAGGATTGGGTTCTTGAAATTAATTTAGTTTCTGTTGATCAGCCTTTTTTTGGTGCGACTTTTACAGTCAAGACTGCAATAGAATATAAATTGTATTACAAAAATGAATTAAAGTTTAGTAAGAATATACAACAATCAGGTAGTGCTAAAATGTCAGATGCTCTTATAGGGGTAAAACGATTACGATTAGCTAATGAAGTTTCGGCAAAAAATAATATAAAAGAGTTACTTCGATCACTAAACGAAATTTCTTTATAGATAATAATTTTAAATAATTAAATAAAGAAATTATTGAATGAAGTATTTACGAATAATAGTATCAGTATTTGTACTTTTTGGTTTGTTTGGTTTCGGAAGTAAGAAAAGAGAGAAGCCATCTGATTTTTATTTTGTAATTAACGATGGTAGATGTGATGCTTATAATTCTCAAAACAGTACTTTTTCTCGAAAATATTCAGAAGGAGAAAGAGTTACAAAAATTGAATTAACAGAAAAGGAAAAAGAAAAAATATATTCATTGATTCAGAGAAGTAATTTTTTGAAAATGCCAATGAAATTTGAACCAAGAGGCGAAATAGTAATTAAGGATCCAAGCTTTACAAGAGTAATAGTTGCTAATGTAAATGGAGAAAAAAAATGGGTGAGTTATAATAATGGATGGACAAATACTTTAAATGAAAAAAAAGCGAAACCTTTTTTAGATTTATATACTGAGATTTGGAATGTCTTGTATAAAAAACAAGAAGTAAGAGGAATAGATAAATCGGATATTCATTTTAAATAATTGAAGAAAAATAGAGTTCATTTTGAAACCGAATCTGCGTGAGGGATAGAAGTGAAAAGCCCACAGCCTGACGAAGGAAGTGCGAGGACTTGTAACGGATAGCCCGACCCGGAGGGGCACGCCCAAAATATTAAAAAGATTATAGGTTTAGAAACCTAAAAATATAGAATAAAAAACTTAGAACCTTAGAATCTTAGAATCTCAGGATCTTAGTAACTTAAAAAGAAATGACAGAAAAAAGAAGAGACCTTGTATTATCAGGATTAGAACCGTTGATTATTACGCCCGAAAGTGTTTTCGTGAATGTTGGCGAGCGTACAAACGTAACAGGTTCAAGAAAATTCCTAAGATTAATCAAGGAAGAGAAATATGACGAGGCGCTTGATATTGCAAGACAGCAGGTAGAAGGAGGAGCACAAATCATCGATATTAATATGGATGAAGGAATGCTTGATGGGGTTAATGCAATGACTAAATTTTTGAATTTAATTGCTGCAGAACCAGATATTTCGAGAGTGCCAATTATGATTGACAGTTCGAAATGGGAAATCATTGAAGCAGGTCTTAAAGTAGTACAAGGAAAAAGCGTTGTAAACTCGATTTCATTAAAAGAAGGAGAAGAAGCCTTTATTCACCACGCCAAATTAATCAAACGTTACGGAGCAGCTGCTATTGTTATGGCTTTTGACGAAGTTGGTCAGGCGGATAATTACGATCGTAGAGTGGAGATTTGCCAACGTTCGTATGATATTTTAGTGAACAAAGTAGGATTCCCTCCGCAGGATATTATTTTCGATTTGAACATTTTCCCCGTTGCAACAGGAATGGAAGAACACCGCCTGAATGCTCTTGACTTTTTTAGAGGAACAAAATGGGTTCGTGAGAATTTGCCTCATGCACATATCAGTGGTGGAGTGAGTAACGTTTCGTTCTCGTTTAGAGGGAATGATGTTGTTCGTGAAGCGATGCACTCGGTGTTTTTGTATCACGCAATTAAAGAAGGAATGACGATGGGAATCGTGAATCCAGAGATGCTTACGATTTATGATGATATTC
>Ga0308157_10003641_pt1 | contig 21980 bp, 21 predicted proteins | sample PhyBR1_FD_201035 | JGI IMG/M metagenome (GOLD analysis project Ga0308157, IMG submission 201035) | Phyllosphere microbial communities from UC Gill Tract Community Farm, Albany, California, United States - DLSLB.R1 | ecosystem: Host-associated > Plants > Phyllosphere > Unclassified | place: USA...
GTCTGACATTCGGACACGAGCTCTGCGGTAGGCGCGCGCCTACCGCAGAGCTCGTGTCCGAATGTCAGACTTGACCCCACCGGTTTTAGGCGACGGACATTGCCGCTTCCAATGCCTTTACCTCGTCCCACCAGCGGCCATCCGCCAGCGGATTGTGGATATCGAGTACCTTGCCGATTTCAGGCGTGGCCAGCGGTAGCCGGCGTTCCGCCGCCAGTTCGTGGATGCGGTCGAACGGGTCGTGCCAGGCGTGCAGCGACAGGTCGAAGGTGCCATTGTGGATCGGCAGCATGACCTTGCCGCGCAGGTCGATGTGGGCCTGCAGCGATTCCTCCGGCTGCATGTGCACGTCCGGCCATTGCGGATCGTAGGCGCCGGTCTCCACCATGGTCAGGTCGAACGGGCCATGGCGGCGGCCAATTTCCTTGAAACCGTCGAAATATCCGCTATCGCCGCTGAAAAACACCTTCACATCGCGATCCTCGATCACAAACGAGGCCCACAGCGTCTTGTTGCGGTCGCTCAGGCCGCGGCCGGAGAAGTGCTGGGCCGGTGTCGCCACCAGCCTCAGCCCTGCCACATGGGTCGATTCCCACCAGCTCAGCTGCCGCACCTTGGCGGCCGGAATGCCCCAGCTGATCAAGCGGTCTCCCACGCCCAGCGGCGTGATGAAATGCTCGGTCTTGGCGGCCAGCTTCATCACGGCGGCGTAGTCCAGATGGTCGTAATGGTCGTGCGACAGGATGATGCCCTTGATCGGCGGCAGTTCCTCGATGCTGATCGGCGTCTGGTGGAAACGCTGCGGCCCGGCCCACTGCACCGGCGACGCGCGCTCGGAAAACACCGGATCGGTCAGCCAGAAATGGCCGTTGAGCTTGAGCAGCACCGTCGAGTGTCCCAAGCGGAACAGGCTGCGATCCGGAGCATCCAATAACTGCTGCTGCGTGATCGCATGAACGGGAATGGCCTGGCGCGGCACGGTGTCCTTGGGCTTGTCGAAGGCGAAGCGCAGCATGACGCCCAGCGACTGGATGAAGCCCATCTTGTGCATCTTGACCGGATTGCGGAACTTGCCGTCCCGCGTGCGCGGCGCGCTGGGCACGGACAAGCCGTCGAGGTCGGATTCGGCGATAGCGGATTGATAAGCCATGATGGGCAACTCCAAGGATTGAGAATGTACACTACACAGTGTAGTTCTTATCTTTTAAAAAGTAAACTAGCCGGTGTAAAATAAAGCCATGAACCTGCCCCTCAAACTGACCGACCGCAAACGCCAGGCCATCGTCGACGCCGCCATCGCTGAATTCCGCGTCAGCGGTTTCGAATCGACCAGCATGGACAAGATTGCCGCCACCGCAGGCGTGTCCAAACGCACGGTGTACAACCACTTCCCCAGTAAAGACGAACTGTTCGCGCAGATATTGCATGAGTTGTGGAATAGTTCGATGGCGCAGGAGCACCAGCCCTACGACCCGGCCGTGCCGATGCGCGAGCAACTACTGTCTTTGCTGTGGAAAAAGATGGCCATGCTCCAGGACAGTTACTTCCTGGATCTGGCGCGGGTAGCGATCGCCGAATCCATCCACTCGCCCGAGCGGGCGCAGGAGATGGTGACGCGGCTGAGCCGCAAGGAAGAGGAAGCAACGGCATGGCTGCGCGCGGCCCAGGCCGACGGCAAGCTGCTCAAGGCCGACCCGGTGCTGGCGCCGCAGATGCTGAGCGGCCAGCTGAAGACCTTCGCCTTCTGGCCGCAGGTGACGCTCAACCAACCGCCGCTGGACGCGGCCACGCAGAAAAAAGTGGTCGAGGCGACCGTCGATATGTTCCTGGCCTACGCCAACTAATTAGGCGAAGCTGACCGAATAAATCGGCGGCAAGGTGGTGGAGATGGTCTGCCACTGCCCGCCGCCATCCTCCGACAGCCAGGCTCCGCCGGTGGTCGATCCCATCAGCAGTATCTGTCCGCAATCGCTGACGGCCAGGCCGTGGCGATACACCAGGTCATAGCAATGCTGCTGCGGCAGGCCGCCGCGCCAGGCGGTGAACGTCTTGCCGCCGTCGGTGGTGCGCGTGACCGCCAGCGCCGCATGCGCGGCGTAGCGCTTGCTGTCCGCCTCGGCTGGCACGAACCACGCCGTCTCGCCATCCGACGGATGCACCGCCGTCACGAAACCGAAATTGGACAGCGGCGCGCTGATCACCTCGGTCCAGTTGGCGCCGTTGTCCACGCTGCGCCAGATGCCGTTGTGATGCTGGCACCACAGCTTGTCCGGCTCGGACGGGCAGCGCACGATGCGGTGCGGGTCCTGCACCTGCTGCGTCTCGGCCAGTTCCGGCGGCATGTAGCGGGCCAGCATGCCCTTGGCGCGCATGCTCCAGCTTTCGCCGCCGTCGTTGGTCAGCCAGGCGCCGCCACAGGAAATCCCCACCAGCACCGACTTGCTGTTACGCGGATCGACGCAGATGCTGTGGATCCCCGGCACATCGTAGCCGCCGCCCATCCACTGCGAGCGCTCCGGCACATTCCACAACGACTCCACCAGATGCCAGCTGTCGCCCCGGTCGTTCGAGCGGAACAGGCCGCCCGGCAAGGTGCCGGCCCACAGCACGCCCGGCTGGTCCGGCCCGCCCGCCGCCAGCGACCAGATCTGCTTCAGAGTCCACTCCACCGGATCGGTCGAGTCCTGCGGCTTGACGGGAAACGCCGGCACCGCCACCTCGGTCCACTGTTCGCTGCCCGGGTCGCGCCGGTGCAGCTTGGCGCCGAAGTGGCCCAGGTTCAGCGCCGCGTACAAGGTGCCATCGCGCCGGTCCGGCAACACCATCGTCACCGGATCGCCCAGGAAATGCTGCCGGTCCAGATGCCACGCCTCGTGCGTGCGGTAGATTTCGAACAATCCTTTGCGAGTGCCGATGTAGGCGCGGTCAGCCATGTCAACCTCCAGAAAGAGCTTGCAAGATATAGACTTTGGAATGCGGCACGAGCGCATCGTTCAATAATTTCCGCTCGCGGGTGCGCTGGCCATCGATGAAGATGACGACGTTCTCGCGCAAGTGGCCCTGCTCGTCGAGCACATAGCCGCGCAGCCGTGGATGGTCGGCGAAGGCGGCGTCGAGGGCGCCGCGCAGATCGGCCGCGCTGGTCTCCACCTGCGGCACGTCCATGAAGCGGGCCAGTTGCTGGGTAAAAATGAGTTGCGCCATCGTTATGCTTGTTGGTTTATTCGACGGGAATTCAGATTCTATGCCTGAATCGCATAAAATAAAACCGCATCAACTAACGGAGCGCCGCATGACGATCACACCGCAAGAGCTGGAACTGTTGATGGAGGAAGTGGAGAAGGAAGATCCGATCGATTTCGCCGACCTGCCGTTCGACGAGCACGACCTGCGCGGCCTGATCTCCAACCACCTGTGCGAGATGGCCGAGGCGATGGAAAGCTTCAGCGAGGAAGACAAGCACCTGACGCTGCTGGCCGTGGCGGCCAAGCTGGTGCTGGAGAACATGGTGCTGAACATCCAGCTGATGCGGCGCCACGGCGTGCCGCTCAGCGAATCGACCGACGCGCTACTGAGCCGCCTGCGCAAACGCGGCGACGGCGGCCCAGAGGCTTAAGGCGCCGGAGGGAAATCCAGCGTCGTCGCGTTCACCCGGTTGAACAGGTTGGTGAAGGTGATGGTGGCGATCGCCAGCAGCGCGTCGACGATCTGCGCGTCACTGTAGCCGGCCTGCTTGACCGCCGCCACCACCTCCGCCGGCACCTCGCCGCTGGTGGTGAAAACGGTATGCGCGAAAGCCGCCAGCGCATCGATGCGCGCGTCGCCGCTGGCCTGGCCATGGCGCACGTTCAGCATGGTCTCGCCACCCAGGCCGGACCTGGCGCCTGCCATCGTATGTGCGGCCAGGCAGTAGTCGCACTGTGCGTCCTGGCTCACGGCCAGCTTGACCACTTCCACTTCTTTCGCCGACAGGCTGCTTTTACGCAGCGCCGCGTCCATATTCAGCGCGGTTTCCAGCGCGATCGGGCTATTGGTGCCCAGCGTGACGTAAGCATTGGGCACCTTGCCGATCGAGCCCTTGATAGCGGTGAACAATTGCGCGGCGTGGCCGGTGGCTTCCGAGACAGCTTGAGTAGTCAGACGGGACATGATGTTTCCTTTCAGGTGAGTTGGTATGGAAACAGTGTAGGCTCACCAGGCAAGATCCTTAATGCTCGATATGCGCTACAATTTGCTCATTCGTCTCATTCGAAGTTCGCCATGGACACCCTCAGCCGCCTGCTCTCGCTGTACCCGATGCGCACCGCGCTGGACACACGCTGCCACTTCGGCGCGCCGTGGGTGCTGGACCACCCGGCGAGCGCCAGCGGCATCGCTCCCTACCACCTGATCGTGCGCGGCACGGCGCTGGTGGACGGCGCCGACGGCATGACGCTGCAAGCGGGCGACCTGATCGTCTTCCCGCACGGCGCCGCGCACCGGCTCTACATCGGCGACCCGGCACAGGCCTCGCCGACGCACGTGGCACCCGGCCTGCTGCGCTACGAAGGCAACGACGGCGACGGCCCCGCCACCGACATCCTGTGCGGCGAATTCCGCTTCGACGACGACGGCGCCAACGGCCTGCTGGCCGCGCTACCGCCGATGCTGGTGGTGCGCACCGCGCACCGCGCCGACGCGCAAGGCTTGAACCACCTGATCGCCATGCTGCAGGCGGAGGCGGAAGCGCCGCGCGCCGGCTCGGAAGCCATCGTGCGCCAGCTGGCGTCGGCCTTGTTCGCGTTATCGATACGCAGCTGGCTGGAACAATCGATGGCGGTACCGGGACTGTTCGCCGTGCTGGCGGAGCGCCGCCTGCTGGCCGCGCTGGACGGCATGCTGTCCGCGCCGCAGCGGGCATGGACGCTGGAACAACTGGCGGCGGCATGCCACATGTCGCGCGCCACCTTCGCGCGCCTGTTCAAGCAAGCCGCAGGCGCCGCGCCGGCCGCCGTGCTGACGCAGCTGCGCATGGCGCAGGCCGCGCGCCTGCTGGACGCCGGCCGGCAAGCGGGCGACGTCGCCGAAGCGGTGGGCTATCAATCGGAAGCGGCCTTCAACCGCGCCTTCAAGCGCCAGTATCAGGTAGGGCCGGGAGCCTGGAGGCGGCGGGCGCCACGATAAGCAGATCGGTTTCGGCGATGGCCACGCACGGCAGGATATAGCCCTCGCGCTTTTCGTCCGCGCTCAGGCCCGGCCACTCGATCAGGTAGCGCACCGTGCCGCTGGTGCTCAGGCAGATGCAGGTGCGGCAGGTGCCGTTGCGGCAGGAGCTGGGCAGGCGCACGCCACCGCGCTCCGCGCTTTGCAGCACCGTCGCCGGCGCTTGCGCGTCGAAGGTCCATCCCTGCCCCGCCAGTGTCACCCGTGCTGCCTTGTCCATGCTGCTTCCCGAAATGCCGCGTCAAACCAGCATGATAAACCGTCAGGCCAGAAGCTTGAGCTGAGGCTTCGCCCGCCCCACCGGCGCCGCTGCGGAACGCCGTACCCCCAACGCGCCGCGCAGCTTGAACACCGCCATCGCCTGCGACACACAACGCGTCTGCTGCGCCAGATTGCCGGCGGCCGCCGCGGCCTGCTCCACCAGCGCCGCGTTCTGCTGCGTGATGTCGTCGATCTGTATCACCGCCTGGTTGACCTGCACGATGCCGTCGCTCTGCTCGCGCGTCGCGTTCGAAATCTCCTCCACCACGCGCGACACCCGGTCCACCGATTCGATCACCTGGTTCATCGTCACGCCGGCGCTGCTGGTCAGCGCGGCGCCGGCCTGCACCTTCTGGATCGACTGGTCGATCAGGATCTTGATGTCCTTGGCCGCCGTCGCCGAACGCTGCGCCAGGTTGCGCACCTCGCTGGCCACCACGGCGAAGCCGCGCCCTTCCTCACCCGCGCGCGCCGCCTCCACCGCAGCATTCAACGCCAGGATATTGGTCTGGAACGCGATGCCCTCGATCAGCCCTATGATGTCGAGCACCTTGTTCGACGACGCGCTGATGTCGCCCATCGTCGTCACCACTTGCGACACGATGCTGCCGCCCTGCGCCGCCACCGCCGACGCCCGCTCCGCCAGCTCATTGGCGCTGGCGGCGTTGCTGGCGCTCTGCTGGACGGTCGACGTCAGCTCTTCCATGCTGGCCGCCGTCTGCTGCAGGCTCGATGCCTGCGACTCGGTGCGACCCGACAGGTCCATATTACCGTCCGCGATTTCACCGGTCGCCAGCGAGATCTGGTCGAAGTTCGCGCGCACGTCGCCGATGATGCTGTGCAGGTTGACGTTGGTCTGCCGCAGGGCCACCAGCAGCTGCCCGACTTCATCGTCGCGCTGGATATCGAAGGCCGCCGTCAGGTCGCCGCCGGCCATCATGCGCGCCGCCCGCGTGGCCTGGCGCAGCGGCAGCGCCACGTTCAGGTACAGGTTGCGGCCGAACCACGCCATGCCCAGCATCGCGATCATCGCCATCACGCCCATCCAGCTGCGCGCCGCGACGATGCCCGCGTCGTTCATGCCCAGCAGCGCAAAGGCCAGCAGGGCCAGCACGCCGCTGGTCAGCAGCGTCGCCACGCCGATTTGCCGCGCCAGCGACATCTTCAACACACCCGCCAGCCGCGCCATCACGCCGGTCGACACCACCCGCCCGTTGACGATCCGCAGCCGGCGCGGATTGCCCGCCTTGAACTGGCGATACACCTCGTCCGCCTCGCGCACCTGCTCGCGACTGGGCTTGGTCCGCACGGACAAATAGCCGACCGGCTTGCCCTGCTCGATCACCGGCGTCACATTCGCCAGCACCCAGTAGTAGTCGCCGTTTTTGCAGCGATTCTTCACCATGCCGGTCCACGGCATGCCTTCCTTGATGGTCCGCCACAAATCGGCAAACGCCTCGACCGGCATGTCCGGATGGCGCACGATATTCTGCGGTGCGCCGATCAGCTCCTGCTCGGTGAAGCCACTGACCTCGATGAAATAAGGATTGGCGTAATTGATATTGCCCTGCAAATCCGTGCTGGAGACGATCGTCTTGCCGTCTTCCATCAGGTATTCGTTCTGGGTGATTGGACTATTGATGCGCATGGCCATTCCTTTTTTGAATAAACGGAAAGGGCGTGCCGGGTTTTGGGGAGCGCCATTGGCCAGTAGCCAATGAGTCCAGAATAGAGGGATTAACCCTGCGACAAAGTCACCAATTGTCGCAGGATATTTTTACTGCCGGTTTTTATCGTCGGTTTTTGACCTGGATCAAATTTTCAAAATGCGAATACAACAAGCGTCAATCCGGCTTGAAGTTCTGTCCCAGCGACATTGGCTTATTCAACAAGATTGTCTGCGGATTCCGGCAAATAATCACCAGCACCACGATCGTGGCGAGGTAGGGCAGCATCGACAGGAACTCCGACGGAATGTCCAGCCCCATGCCCTGCCCGTGGAACTGCAGCACCGTCACGCCGCCGAACAGATAGGCGCCCACCATCACGCCGCGCGGCTTCCACGTCGCGAACACCACCTGCGCCAGCGCGATCCAGCCGCGTCCCGCCGTCATTCCCTCGACCCACATCGGCGTCAGCGCCAGCGACAGATAGGCGCCGCCCAAGCCGGCCATGGCGCCGCCGAACAGCACCGTGCCGTAGCGCAGACCGATCACCGGAAAGCCGATCGCATGGGCGCTGTGCGGCGACTCGCCCACCGCGCGTATCACCAGCCCAAGCCGCGTGCGCGCCAACATCCAGCCGACCAGCAGCACCAACGCCACCGAGCCATACACCATCGCGTCAAAGCGGAACAGCAGCGGCCCCACGAACGGCAAGTCGGACAGCAGCGGAAAATGCAGGTGCGGCATCGGCTCCACCGTCTGCCCCACAAAGCCGCGCCCCATGAAGGCCGACAGCCCGATGCCGAACAAGGTCAGCGCCAATCCGGTGGCCACCTGGTTGGTCTGCAGCGTCAGCACCAGAAAGCCGAAGATCAGCGACATCAGCATCCCGGCCACTATCGCCGCCAGCAAGCCAAGCCACATCTGTCCCGTACCCAGCGTGACGCCGAAGCCCACCACCGCGCCCACCAGCATCATGCCCTCCATGCCCAGATTGAGCACGCCGGAACGCTCGGTCACCAGCTCGCCCATCGAAGCCACCACCAGCGGCGTGGCGGCGCCCGCCGTGCTGGCGAGGAAGGCGATTAACAGTTCGGTGCTGATCATGCGGTCTCTCCAACGGTGACAGGCAGGTGCCGCGCGCGCGGCTTGAAGCGGTAGTGGATGAACAGGTCGGCGGCCAGCAGGTAAAACAGCAGCAGGCCCTGGAACATGCCGGTGATCGCCGACGGCACCTGCAGTTCGATCTGCGCCGTCTCGCCACCGATGTACAGCAGCGACATCAACAACGCCGACAGCACCACGCCCAGCGGATGCAGGCGTCCGACATAGGCGACGATGATGGCCGCGAAGCCGTAGCCCGCCGACACCGACGGCTGCATCTGCCCCAGCGGTCCGGCCACCTCGCCCACGCCGGCGATGCCGGACAAGGCGCCGCTGACCATGAAGGCCAGCCACACGTTGCGCGGCTCGCTGAAGCCGGCGTACAGCGCGGCGGCCGGCGCCATGCCGCTCACCTGCATGCGGTAGCCCGCGAAGGTGTGCTTGCAGAAGAACCAGGCCGCCACCGCCGCCAGCAGCGACAGGATGAAGGCCGCGTTCACCCGCAGGCCCTCCACCAGCAGCGGCAAGGTGGCCGAGTCGCTGAACATCTTCGACTGCGGGAAGTTGAAGCCGGCCGGATCGCGCATCGGCCCATGCACCAGATAGCTCAGCAAGTGATACGACACGTACACCAGCATCAGGCTCACGAGAATCTCGCTGGTGTTGAAGCGCGTGCGCAGCAGCGCGGGAATCGCGGCCCACAGCATGCCGCCCAGCGCGCCCGCCACCAGCATCAGCGGCAGCACCCACCACGCCTGCACCTCGTCGAAATACAGCGCCACCGCGCCGGCGGCGATCGCGCCCACCGTCAGCTGGCCGTCGGCGCCGATGTTGGCGACGTTGGCGCGGAAGCCAATCGCCAGGCCCACGCCGCACAGGATCAGCGGCGTCGCCTTCAGCAGCAGCTCGCCGACGCCGTACAGCGTGGTCCACGGCTTGATGAAGTAGACATAGAAGGCATGCAGCGGTTCCTGTCCGAGGAAGAAGAACAGCGCGGAGCCGGTCAGCAGCATGGCCGCCGCCGCGATCAGCGGCGACGCCAGCATCATCGAACGCGAAGGTTCCGGGCGTTGTTCAAGCCGCGACATGTTCTGCTCCCTGGTAGTCGAAATCGCCGCTCATCCAAACGCCGATCTGGTTGATGCTGGTGCCGCCCGCCGGCACCACCTTCGACAAGCGCCCGTCCGCCAGCACGGCGATGCGGTCGCTCATCATGAACAATTCGTCCAGCTCCTCGGACAGCACCAGCACCGCCACGCCCTGGTCGCGCATGTCGATGATGGCCTGCCGTATCAGCATGGCGGCGCCGATGTCCACGCCCCACGTGGGCTGCGCGAACACCATCACCTTGGGCGCCAGCGCGATCTCGCGGCCGACGATGAACTTCTGCAGATTGCCGCCCGAAAGACTGGCTGCTGCTGACTGCTCGCTGCCGCACTTGACGTTGAAGCGCTCGATCACCTTGCGCGCGAACTCGCGCACCGCGCCGCGCTGTATCAGCCCGCGCTTGACCATGCCGGTATTGGCGGCCGGCAGATAGCCGGTCAGCAGCGCGTTATCGGCCAGCGACAGGTCGGGTGCGGCGCCGCGTCCCAGCCGTTCCTCGGGCACGAAGCCAAGCCCCAGCTGGCGCCGTTGCGCGGCATCGAGCTGGCCCACGTCCCGCCCGCACAGGCGGATCGCGCCGCTGCCGGCGCCCAGCGCGCGCTCGCCGGAGATGGCCTTCAACAGTTCCTGCTGGCCGTTGCCGGAGATGCCGGCGATGCCGACGATTTCGCCACTGCGCAGCTCCAGGCTGACGTCCTTGAGCCGCGTGCCGAATGGATCCTCACTGCGCACATTGAGCTTATCGAGCGCCAGCAGCACCTCGCCCGGTTCGCGCGGCTTGTGCACGCACACCGGCAGCTCGCGGCCGATCATCAATTCAGCCAGCGACTTCGCGCTTTCCTCCTTCGGATTTGCGGTGCCGGACACGCGCCCGCCGCGCAGCACGGTGGCCTTGTCGCACAGGGACTGGATCTCGTCGAGTTTATGGCTGATATACAGGATGCTGACGCCTTCGGAGGCCAGGCGCCGCAGCGATTCGAACAACTTGAGCACCGCATCCGGCGTCAGCACCGAGGTCGGCTCGTCCATGATCAGCAGGCGTGGCGACTGCAGCAGGCAGCGCACGATCTCCACCCGCTGCCGCTCGCCCACCGACATGCTGTGCACCAGCCGTTGCGGGTCCAGCGGCAGGCCGTATTGTTCGGAGACGGCGCGGATGCGCGGCGCCAGCGCGGCCGGCGCGATCTTCTCGTCCAGCGCCAGCGCGATGTTCTCGGCCACGGTCAGTGTCTCGAACAGCGCGAAGTGCTGGAACACCATGCCGATGCCCAGCTTGCGCGCATCGTGCGGCGAGTGGATGCTGACCTGCTTCCCCTCCCACATGATCTGGCCCTCATCGGGCTTGGTCACGCCGTAGATGATCTTCATCAGCGTGCTTTTGCCGGCGCCGTTCTCGCCCAGCACCGCGTGGATCTCGCCCGGCATGACGGTCAGGTCGACCGCGGCGTTGGCCACCACGGAAGGGTAAATCTTGGAGATGCCCAGCATCTTCAGGCGCGGCTCTGTCATCGGCGCTTCCCTCATCGTATACAAATTGAATACAAAAACAGACGCAATTAGCATGCCACACGCGATCCACCGCGAACGCTCTGTTTTGGACCGGAGAGTGCACTAAATATGACACAGTTTTTCACCAAAAATGTGCGCGACGCTCAAAAATGAGGACAAAACAAAGTATTTTCGTACACAATACAAGACAGCTTCAACGCAGCTTTGTACACGATGTAGTTAGCATGGTTCCTGCTTTATGCAGTGTGAGCACCACCCTCACGGAGAATCGATCGATGCCATTACAAGGCACACGCAAACCTCGCAAGGCCGCCACCGCGGCCGTCGTTGCGAACGCGCCTGCCGCCATCAAGCGCGGGACCACCGCCGTCGACCTGCGCATCTACCGCGCGGTCGTCAATGCCGTCATGAGCCACCGCCTGCCGCCGGGCACCCATTTGGGCGAAGCCGATTTCTGCGAGCTGTATCAGGTCAGCCGCACCACCGTGCGCAAGGCGCTGCAACGACTGGCGCATGACCACATCATCGAGCTGCGGCCCAATCGCGGCGCGGTGATCGCCTCGCCCACGCCGGAGGAAGCGCGCGACATCTTCGCCGCGCGCCGCGCCATCGAGCGCGAGATCGTGCCGCTGGTGATACGCAACGCCACACCCGCCTCGCTCAAGCAGATCCGCGCCGCGCTGCACGCCGAGGACCAGGCCCGCCGCACCGGCGACCGCGCCGGCTGGATACGCCTCGGCGGCGAGTTCCACATCCTGCTGGCGGAGCTGGCCGGCAACCAGGTGCTGCAGCGCTTCATGGCGGAGCTGGTGTCGCGCTGTTCGCTGATCATCGCGCTGTACGAGGCGCCCGGCGCCACCATGTGCGAGAACGACGAGCACCAGGACCTGGCCACGCTGATCGAGCAGCGCAAGGTCAAAGAGGCCATCCATCTGATCGAGCACCACCTGCTGGAAATCGAAGCGCGCCTGCACCTGCATGAGCAGGACAAGAAAGTGAACCTGGCCGAGGCACTATCCGGATACTAGCGTGTGGCCCGGGAATTGCTAGAGATGTCGATGAGATTGAATCCAATCACAAAAACGAATTGGATACAAAAGAAGTTATTACAAACCGTGTCGTTCCGCATTGCCGTCTTTAATCTCACTGAATGGAGTTCCATGATGTCCCGTCTCGCCTCCCGCACCGCCTTCGCCCTTCTCGCCTGCTGCGCCTGCGCCGCCCATGCCGCCGACTGGAGCGACACCTCGCTCAGCTACCGCTACGGCACCAAGTTCGCCGAGCCGTTCAACGACAAGGACATCACCAAGAACATCGTCAACCTGAGCAGCGTCTCCGGCTACAAGTACGGCAAGAACTTCTTCAGCGTCGATTTCCTGATGTCGTCGGAAGTGGACCCGTCGTCGGCCGGCGCCAAGAGCGGCGCGCATGAAGCCTACGCGCTGTACCGCCACACGCTGGACATGGGCAAAGTCACCGGCAACAGCTGGGCCTTCGGTCCGGTGCGCGGCGTCGGCGCCACGGTGGGCTTCGATTTCAACAGCAAGACCGACGCCGGCTACAACTCCAAGAAGCGCATGGTCGTCGCCGGCCCGACGCTGATGATGGACGTGCCGGGCTTCCTCGACGTCAGCCTGCTCGCCCTGTGGGAGAGCAACGCGCCGTTCAACACCTTCACCGGCGCCGCCACCCCGCGCTACGCCTACAAGACCCACCCGATGCTGACCGCCGCGTGGGGCATCCCGTTCAACATCGGCATCCCGCTGTCGTTCGAAGGCTTCGCCAACTTCATCGGCACCAAGGGCAAGAACGAATTCGGCGGCGACACCGCGCGCGAGACCAACATCGACATGCAGATCATGTACGACATGAGCGCCGTGGTGAGCGCGCCGAAGAACACCTTCAAGGTCGGCGTCGAGTACCAGTTCTGGAAAAACAAGTTCGGCAACCCGGACACCAACAACCCAGGCGCAACGGCCAAGACGCCGATGGTCCGCGCCGAATACCATTTCTAAACCCTGCCCATCAAAGGAAACCGTATGATCAATCGTCGCAAAGTACTGGCCGTGGCCGCGCTGGCCGCCGCCACCATCGGCATGTCCGCCTCCGTGTTCGCGGCCGAGCCGCTGAAGATCGGCTTCGTCTACGTCGGCCCGGTGGGCGACGCCGGCTGGACCTACGCCCACGACCAGGCCCGCCTGGCGATGGAGAAGGAGCTCGGCGCCAAGGTCAAGACCACCTACGTCGAAAACGTGCCGGAAGGCGCGGACGCCGAACGCGTGATCCGCAAGCTGGTGGCCGAAGGGAACAAGCTGATTTTCACCACCTCCTTCGGCTACATGAACCCGACCGAGAAGGTCGCCAAGACCACGCCCGGCGTGGTGTTCATGCACGCCACCGGCTTCAAGACCGGCAAGAACCTGGGCACCTACGAATCGCGCCTGTACGAAGGCGCCTACCTGAACGGCGTCATCGCCGGCAAGATGACCAAGTCGAAGACGCTGGGCTTCATTGCCTCCTTCCCCGTGCCTGAGGTGATCCGCAACATTAACGCCTTCACGCTGGGTGCGCAGAGCGTCAATCCCGGCGTCAAAACCAAGGTGATCTGGGTGAACTCGTGGTACGACCCGGCCAAGGAACGCCAGGCGGCGGAAACCCTGGTGGCGCAAGGCGCGGATGTCATGGCGCAGAACACCGACTCGCCAGCCACGCTGCAAGTGGCGCAGGAAAAAGGCGTGTACGCATTCGGCTGGGATTCGGACATGTCCAAGTTCGCACCGAAGGCGCACCTGACGGCGGCCACCAACAACTGGGCGCCCTACTACATCGAAACCGCCAAGGCCGTCCTCGCCGGCACCTGGAAAACCGGCGAGTACCGCGGCGGCATGAAGGAAGGCATGGTCAAGATGTCGGCGCTGAACGCCGTGGTGCCGGCCGATGCGGCCAAGGCGTTCGAAGAGAAGAAGGCCGCGCTCACCGCCGGCACCTTCGCGCCGTTCACCGGCCCGATCAAGGACCAGTCGGGCGCCATCAAGTACGCGGCCGGTGTGGCGGCACCGGTGAAGGACCTGCTGTCGATGAACTTCTACGTGCAGGGCGTGGAAGGCTCGATTCCGAAGTGAGCTCTGATCCAGTCCTGTTGAACGACTGGCACCCGGTCGCGCTCTCGCAAGAGATCGCGGCCGGCGCGATCACGGCCACCGACCTGCTGGACACGCGCCTCGCCCTGTGGCGCGACAGCGGTGGCGCGCTGCACGCATGGGAAGACCGCTGCCCGCACCGCGGCACCCGCCTGTCGATGGGCACCCTGCACAACGACACGCTGCGCTGCGCCTACCACGGCTGGACCTTCGGTACTGAAGGCCGCTGCAAACACATCCCCGCCCTGCCCGCGCTGGGCGAGGCCAATCTGAAGGCGCAAGTCGCCACCTGCCACGTGAAGGAATGCTATGGCCTGGTATGGGTCTGCCTCGGCGACCCAGTCGTGGCAAGCCCTCCGCCATTTCCCGAGTTCGCCGACGCAGCCTTGCGCAAGGTCTGGTGCGGACCGTACGACGTGCAAAGCAGCGGACCGCGCATCGTCGAGAACTTCCTCGACATGGCGCATTTCGCCTTCGTCCACGAGGGCATATTGGGCGTGCGGGAACAAGCCGCCATCGCCAACTACACCGTCGAGAATTTCGACGACGCCGAATACGGCAGCGGCGTCTGGGCCAAGCAGTGCCGCGCATGGCAGCCGCAGGCCAGCAAGGCCGCTACCACCGGCGCCGACATCGAATACACCTACCGCGTGGTGCGTCCGCTGACCGCCGTGCTGACCAAGCATCCAGCGGCCAGCGTGCGCGAAGCCATCGCGCTGATGCTGCAGCCGCTGACCGAAACCACCACCCGCGTCTGGATCATCCTGGCGCTGGACGACTTCACCTCCGGCGACGACGAGCTGCGCCAGTTCCAGGACACCATCTTCCTGCAGGACCGGCCGATACTGGAAAGCCAGAGCCCCGCCAAACTGCCCTTGATACCGGGCGCCGAAGTCTCGGTGGCCTGCGACCGCATGTCGCTGGCCTACCGCGGCTACCTCAAACAGCAGGACCTGCGCTACGGCGTCCTGCGCAACGACCAGGAGACCACATGACCGCCACCGCCCAGGACCACGAATTCCTCACCCGCGTACTGGCGTTGGCGCAGCGCTCGCGCGACGAGGGCCATCATCCCTTCGCCGCGATGGTGGTGGCCGCCGACGGCACGGTGATTTCCGAAGCGATGAACGCCTCCAGCAGCGACCGCACCGCGCACGCGGAGATGAACGCGCTGCGCCAGGCATCGCAGCGCCACAGCCCGGAGCAACTGGCCACGGCCACGCTGTACGCCAACGCCGAACCGTGCGCCATGTGCGCGGGCGGCACCTACTGGAGCGGAGTCGGACGCGTGGTGTATGCGATGTCCGAAGCCAGCCTGCTGGCACTGACCGGCAGCGATCCCGAAAATCCCACCCTGTCGCTGCCCTGCCGCGAGGTGTTCGCGCGCGGCCAGCGTCCCACCGAAGTCATCGGCCCGATGCGCGAGGACGAGGCGCGCCTGGCGCACGCCGGCTTCTGGCACAAGTAAATTACTGATGCATTCCAATCGGACCCGGATCATAATTGTGATCCGGGCCGATGCGGCGCGCCCTGGCAAAGCGTGCGTCGCCGTCAATTTTGCTCAAAGATTATGTAATTTGACAAGTGACGTTTCCAGACGACACTACAAGCCGAACCCGGCAATCGGATTTGATTAATTTCCTCAACAACGTCACAGTGGCACCATCAGCCATGCGCCAGGCTGAATACTCGGCGCGGGGAGACGATAATGAAACAGTTCATCCACATTGCCATGCTGGCCACAACGGTGGCCTGCGCCTGCGCGCACGCCCAGGTCCAGCAGCCGCAGCCGCTCGTCGCGCCGGCCCTGATGTCGGCGCCGGCCCATCCCGATCCCTACATTCCGCCGGCCATGCGCAAGCCGCCGCGCGACGGCGCGCCCAGTCCCATGCTGCAATACCAGTCCATGCAGAAGCTGAAGCAGCGCTTTGAAGACGCCGACGTCGACAGCAGCGGCGGCCTCAGCCGCGAGGAAGCGCGCAACGCCGGCCTGGGTTTCGTGGAAAAGAATTTCGACCATATCGACACCGCCCAGCGCGGCGTGGTCACCTTCGAGGACTTGAAGGCCTTCATCATCCAGCGGCGCGAAGAAGCGCGCTCGCGCTAAGCGGCGCGCTTCCCCGCTTTACAGCTTGTAGTTCACCCCCAGCAGGAACTGGCGCCCATAGGTGGTGTAGCGCTCCGGCGCATACGAACCGCCCGAGAACGGATCGCCCTGGCGCGTCTGGTACGGCGAGTTGTTCAGGTTATTGACCTGGAACAGGAACGACAAGCCCTTGTAGCGTCCTTCCTCGATCGCATAACCAAGCTGTAGATCAATTTGCCGCTCGGCCAGGATCTCGCTGAAGGAACGCTGCGCGAACAAACCGGTCACCTCGCCGCGATACGCCGAACGGTAGCGACGGCTCACCCGCGCCTGGTAGCCCGACTTCTCGTAATACACGGTGAAGTTGGACACCACGCCCGACAAGCCCGGCAGTTTCTCCTTGGTGCCCGGACCATTCGGATGGATCGAGCTCTCGGTGCCGGACATGCTGCCCGTCACGCCGAAGCCTTCCAGCGGCGCGTACAGCAGGCCGCCGTCCAGCGCGCCCGACAGCTCGACACCCTTGACCAGGCCGCCGGCGCCATTGGCCGGACGGTTCAGCGTGCCGATGTCCTGCAGCGGCACCACGGCCGAGGGATTCGGGAAGCCGGCAAAGCTGAACGCGGTCTGCTGGTTGTAGATGTAGCTCTGCAGTTTCTTGTACCAGAGCGCGCCGGCGATGTAGCTGCGCTTGCCCATGTATTTTTCCATCGACAGGTCGTAGGAATTGGCGCGCCATGGTTCCAGCTGTGGATTGCCGCCGCTGCCGTTCCACATGCGGGTGGTGGCGTCCACGCCGCCCGAGGCGCCGGCGCGCATGTCCGACATCTGCGGCCGGGCCACGGTCTTGGCCGCGCCGAAGCGCAGGTTGGTGGTCTCCAGATACTTGCCCAGGTCGAAGTTCAGGTTCAGGCTGGGCAGGTAGTCGGTGTAGCGGGAGCCGCCGGTGATCGCGCCCAGCTTGCCGGCGTTGACGATGGCGCCGCGCGATTGCTGGTCGACGTTGACCGCCTGCAGGCCGATGTTGCCGCGCAGCGGGAAGGGGCCGACGTCGGTGTCGATGCCCAGGCGGGCGTAGGCGGTGGTGACCTTCTCGGTCACGCCCCAGTCCTGCAGCGCCTGGTCGTCGGGACGGGCCGGCTGCATTGTGTAGTACTTGCCCAGCACGCCCATGACGTCATAGGTCAGCACGCTCGGAATGCCGGCAAAGCTCAGCGAGGTGGACGGCTGGATCAGGTCCGGCGACACCACCGCCGGCGCGCGGCCGTTGTTCAGGTTCCAGTAGTTGTTGGTGTCGGCGTGGGTCTTCTCGCGCTTGCTGTAGTTGACGCCGCCCTCCAGGCTGCGGAACATGCCGTCCAGGTCGCGCTTGGCCGACAGCTTGATCGAGCCCAGCTTGTCCTCCACCACCGGGTGGTGCATGTCCGCGTCCTTGCCCCAGCCGCCGACGTCGGTCAGCTTGATGATGGACGGGTCGGCGAAGTTGATGCTGGGCGTGAAGGTCGGCAGGCCGCTGGCGGTCGGGATGCGGAACTGGAAGTTGTTGTCGGTGATGTGCGAGTTGGCCGGGCCCAGGCCGGCGTACGTTTCCAGCACCTGCTCGCGGCGCTTGGCGGTCGAGTACGACGCGTCGCCCACCAGGGTCCAGCCGTCCTTGCGGTAGGTGTTGTTCCAGCCCACCGCGCCCAGCTGGTCCTTGCGGGTGTTGAAGTCGTTGCGGACGATGGGTTCCAGGTTGACCAGCGCGCCGCCCACCAGCAGGCGCGTGCCGCCGATGGTCTGGATCACCGGGTTGGTGTAGGTGACATCGCTCCACTGGTGCGAGTTCCACATCATGCCGCGCATGGTGGTGTCTTCCTTGAACTCGGAATAGTACAGGTCCAGCGTGGTGCGGAATTCCTTGGTCGGACGGTATTCGATCACGCCCATCAGGCCGTCGCGCTTCTGCTTGCGCGAGGTGGCCGTGACTTCGGCGCCCTTCAACGCCACCACGTCCTCGTCGCCCTTGGGCAGCTTGTTGTCCGTGCCCCACCACCACGATTTGTATTCCTGCTGCTGGCCCGGCGAATCCAGGTGCGCGTAGCCGAACGCCACGCCCAGCGTGTTGTTCATGAACTGGTCCACGTAGGAGGCGCTGACGCGGTTGCCGTTGGCCGAGCTGTTCGAGTTCAGCTTGCCGTTGGAATTGTGCTCGCCGCGCGCGTTGAACACGATGGTACGCTCGCGGATGTCGAGCGGGCGCACGGTGTGCAGGTCCACCGTGCCGGACAGGCCGCCGCCAGCCAGCGAGGCGTCCGGCGTCTTGTAGACGGTGACGCCGTTGATCAGCTCTGACGGATACTGGTCGTACTCGGCGCCCCGGTTATTGCTGGTGGAGACCAGCTCGCGGCCATTCATCAGCGTGCCGGAGAAGTCCGGCGCCAGGCCGCGGATCGAGATCACCTGCGCCCGGCCTTCGACACGCTGCGCCGTCAAGCCGGCCAGGCGGGCGATGGATTCGGCGATGCTGACGTCGGGCAGCTTGCCGATGTCCTCGGCGGTGATGGCCTCGACGATGGAATCGGCGTCGCGCTTGACCGCCATCGAAGTCTCGATGCTGCGGCGGATGCCGGTCACCACCACCGACTGGACTTCCTTGCCGTCCGCCGTGGCGGATGGGGCCTGTTGCGCCCATGCCGGGGCGGATGCGATCATCAGCGCCGCGCAGGCGGCGGCGATCGGTGTCAGTGCGAGTGCTTGTGTTGGCTTGCTCATCATCTGGTCTCTCTTATAGTTTTAAACGGATTGATAGTGCTAACGGAAAGGTTGTGGTGCGGTGCTGCTGGTCATCCAGTCCTGCAGGGGCTGGTGGACCTCGTAAGCCTGGGTGCCGAACAACTTGAACAGGTTTTCGATGTCGGCGATGGGCGCCTTGGTGAAGTCGATGGCCGGCACGGCGGCGCCGGCCGCGTTGGTCACAAAGCCCCAGCTGCCGTTGCCCTGGCCGCCGCCGTTGCTGACCACCTTCCAGCTCCACGCCGTGGTGGCCCAGCCGTACTTGGCGTAGGTGTCGAACGAGGCGCGGCCGACCTGGCCGCCCGGGTCCAGGCCCATGCCCATCCACGGCTGGGTTTCGCCGATGAAGAAGGCGGTGTCGACGGCCTTGATCTTGTTGTCCCATTCGCACACGCCGCTGTTGCCGCCGCCGCTGCAGGTGAGCCAGTCCTTGTGCACCTGCAGGCCGGTCTGGCCCCAGCCGAACAGGCCGGGATAGAAGTGCATCTCGAACGCGACATTGCTCATACCCTGGTCGGACGGCTTGCCGTAGGCGGTGATGTTGCCGCTGTTGTGGCCGGGCAGGATCACCACGTGGTTGGGGTCGACCGCGCGGATCGCCGTGTACAGGGTCTTGACCACGGCGGCCAGGTTGTCGGCGGTGGTGCCCCACGGCTCGTTGAGCACGCTGTAGCCGGCCACCGCCGCGCGGTCCTTGTAGCGGCCCGCGACCTGCTGCCACAGCCAGACCGTGCGGTCCTGGAATTCCGGCGTGGACCAGTACAGGTTCTTGTTGGCGCAGCCGCTATGCTGCTCCCAGCCCTGCGAGCCGACCGCGCCGTGCAGGTCGAGGATCACGTACATGCCGCGCTTCTCGGCCTGGGCGATGGCGTCGTCCAGGTAGCGCCAGGCGTCGGCGCGCAAGTGGCGCGGGTTCATTTCGTCCTCGACCACGCTATAGATGAAGGGCAGGCGCACCACGTTCAGGCCGAACTTCTGCATCTGGTCCCAATCGCGGGTGGTGATCCAGTTATCGCGCAGCAGCTGCATCAGGCGCTGGCGCTCGGCGTAGCCGAAGCGGCTGTCGAAGTTGGCCTCCAGCTTGCACTGGTCGTCGATGCCGGCGCTGCCCTGGCCCATCATCCAGAATTCGTTGATCAGCCAGTTGCCGAGGTTGGTGCCCTTGAGCGCGACCTGGCCGCCGTCCGCCTTCAGCCACTTCGTGCCTTGGGTGTGCAGCATGGTCAGCGGCAGCACCGGCACCGGCGTGACCGGGGTCGGCTTGATCTCGGCCTGCGGCGGGGTCACCGGCGTCACCGGCGCCACCACCACGCTGGCGCCACCGCCGCTGCCGCAAGCAGCCAGCACCACGGCACACGCCACACTCATCGCACTCAGTAACTTGACCATCCATGTCTCCTTGTGGAAGCGCTTCCACATCCGGGTTGAAAAAACTGCCGCGCGCTTGCACGGCAGTGCGTATCAGGGTTGCCAGGTAAAGGTTGCGACGCTGGCGGCCGGCAAGGTGTAGCTGAAGCTGCGCCGGCCCGGCGCCAGGCGCACCGCGAAGCTGCGCGGCGTCTTGGCCGAGTTCACCACCAGCAGCGCCACCGAGCCGTCGTCGGCGTTGCGGAAGGCCACCGTGTCGAGGTCGTCGTAGCCGCTGGTCGAGGCGATGCGGCGCGCGCCCTGGCGCACGAAGCGGCTGGCGTGGGCCAGCGCGTAGTACTCCTCGTTGCGCGTGACCTTGCCGTCGCGGCTGTCGATGGTGACCACGCCACGGCAATCTTTGCAGCCGCCCAGGTGCGGGCCGTCGTTCTCGTCCAGCGCCAGGTTCCACAGCAGCACGCCCCTGGCCCAGCCGCGCGTGGCGCCGATCACCAGCGTGCGGGCGAGGTGGTTCAGATTGTCCGACCACACCGGCGCCCATTTGCCGCCCGAGCATTCGGTGAAATAGGTGTCCTTGTCCGGCCAGCGGTCGTGCAGCGCGGCCTGCACCCGCACGTCGCCGGCGTAGCAGTGCCAGGCCACGCCGTTGACGTACTTGCTGGCCACCGGGTCCTGCAGCACGGCGGCCGGCGAGCCCGGCTCGTCCCAGTTGTGGTCCCAGTCCAGGATGCGGGTCCGCGGATGCTGCTTCGCCAGCAACGGCCCCAGGTGGCCGCCGATGAAGGCGGCGCGCTGCGCCGGTTCGACCCGCATGCCGGGATAATCCTTGGGCTCGAAGTGCGGTTCGTTCTGCAGGGTCAGCGCGAAGATGGGCACGCCCTCCTGCTCATACGCGCCGACGTAGCGCGACAGGTAGGCCGCGAACGGCGCGTAGGCTTCCGGCTTCAGCGTGCCCTGGATCAGGCTGTCGGTGCTTTTCATCCAGCCCGGCGCGCTCCACGGCGAGGCCATCACGCTCAGCTTGGGGTTGATCGCCAGCGCGGCCTTGGTGACGGGCAGCACATCGGCGCGGTTGGGGTCGATGGAGAAATGCGCGAGCGTGGGATCGGCCTGGCCGGGCGGCATGTCGTCAAAGCTGTAGTGCTGGCGCGAGAAGTCGGAGGCGCCGATGGTCAGCCGGGTGAAGCTGAAGTTGGCGCCGGGCGCCTTGCCGAACAAGTCGTTCATCAGCGCGCCGCGTTGCTGCGGGTTCAGCCGGTTCTGGATCAGCCAGGCCGAGGCGTCGGTGATGGCGGCGCCGAAGCCCACCATTTCCTGGTAGCGCTGGGACGGATCGACCTCGATGACGGTGGCGGCCTTGGCGCCGGGGCCGAATTTGGCGTCGGCGCCGCGCGCCAGCAATTGCGTCTGGTCGCCGGTGGTGATCCACGCCTGCACCTTGCCTTGCGCCTGCGCGGCGCCGTGCGCGCACAGCAGCAGCACCGGGATGGCCAACAGCCGCAGCAGTGGGCGCGGCGGACGGCGGGCGGACGAGCGGCGCAAGGCCTGGTCGCCCGGCAGGGCGTGGCTGGCTGTGAACATTCGGTCTCCATGCAGAAGGGTCCGGGCCCGTCTGTCTATGTGTTTTTTTATGAGTGGAAACGCTTCCACTTATTAAATTCACTATAGCACCGTGAATTCTTGCATGTCAATCGCGGAAAAGCGCGGCCGGTGTTAATTGGTGAGTTTTCTCCGGGAAAAATATGCGCAAAATAATGTTTATCG
>Ga0308157_10003643_pt1 | contig 21974 bp, 18 predicted proteins | sample PhyBR1_FD_201035 | JGI IMG/M metagenome (GOLD analysis project Ga0308157, IMG submission 201035) | Phyllosphere microbial communities from UC Gill Tract Community Farm, Albany, California, United States - DLSLB.R1 | ecosystem: Host-associated > Plants > Phyllosphere > Unclassified | place: USA...
GCCGCGCCGAAGCGCTTCGGCGTGATGGCCGCGAAGGCCGCCGTCGTGATCGCCGCCACCTTCGTCGCCACCGTCATCGCGTTCATTCTCGCCCTCGCCGCCGCGTGGATCGTCGGCGGGCTGTTCGGGCTGCCGACGAACGTCGATGACGTGCTGTTCGGCGTCGTCCTGCCGATCATCGGCGCGGGCATCTTCGCCGCGTCGACGGCCGCGTTCACCCTCGGCATCGCCGCTCTGCTGCGCTCGGAGACCTGGGCCGTCACCGCGTCGCTCGTGTTCGTGTTCATCCTGCCGATGATCCTCGCGACCCTGCCGTGGTCGTGGGGCGCCGACGTCGCCGACGTGCTGCTCGGAACGACCGGTCAGAACCTGGCGGTGGCGCACGGCACCCTCTCGGGCGACCTCCTGCTCGATCTGGTCCTCACCCTGGCCTGGGGCGCGGCCGCGTTCTTCGGCGGTGCGGCGGTGGTCGCGCGACGCGACGCGTAGATTCGTTGGCGATGACTGCGCAGAACTCGGCGGCACCCGGATCCCCCACGGACCCGGGTGCCGCCGAGCTCGCGCTGCCCCGCCCGCCCGGGCTCTTCCGGCGGTGGATCGACCGGCACCCGCGCACCGTCGACGCACTGATCGCGTTCTTCACGGCGGGACTTCCCGCGCTGGTCGCGCCCATCCTCCTCACGACGGGCGACGTCTCGGACGTGCTCATCATCGCGATCGGATCCGCGCTGCTCTTCGTCGCGACGCTGTTCCGCAGGCGGTTCCCGTTCGTCCTGCTGCTCGCGGCGACGATCATCGGGCAGGTGCCGGACCCCAGCATGACCATCGGCATGGTCTCCGCGTGGGTCGCGCTGTACTCGGTCGCCGTGTTCCGCTCGACGCGACAGGCGTGGATCGGATTCGCGATCGCGACCGTGCTGTGGTTCGCCGGGTTCGTGCTCGATTGGTCGCCCGCGACGGCGAGCGCAGCGCTCACGGGAACCGACTGGATCCAGATCCTCGGGCTCCTGTTCCAATCGGCGACGGCCATGCTGGTGCCCACGCTCATCGGGATCTCGGTCGGCGGCCGCCGCCGCTACGAGCGCGCGCTGATCACCCGCGCGGAGGATCTCGCGCGCGAGCGGGATCAGCGCGCGCGGCTCGCGGTCGGCGAGGAGCGCACCCGCATCGCCCGCGAGATGCACGACATCGTCTCGCACAGCCTCACCGTGATGATCACGCTGTCGGAGGGCGCAGCCGCCCAGGCCGAGACCGGATCCGATCTCGCGCCGGACGCCATGCGCCGCGTCGCCGAGACGGGACGCGAGTCGCTGGCGGAGATGCGGAGGCTGCTCGGCGTGCTGCGCACACCCGGGTCCTCCGCCGAGCTCGCGCCGCAGCCGGGCGCCGACGACATCGGATCCCTCATCGCCCAGTTCCGCGACGCGGGGATGCCCCTCACGTGGCGGAGCGAGGGAGAACCGATCCCACCGGGAGGCGTCTCGCTCGCCGCATACCGCATCGTGCAGGAGTCGCTGACGAACGTGCTGCGCCATGCGCCCGGCACGCAGCGGGTGGACGTCGTGAGCCGCAACGCCGATGGGGTCATCTCGCTCACGATCGATAACGAGACCACGCGCGACCCGGCACCCTCGGACGGATCCGGGCGCGGCCTCGTCGGAATGCGAGAGCGCGCCGCACTCGCCGACGGCACCGTCGAGGCCGGGCTGCGCCCCGACGGCCGCTGGCGCGTACACGCCGTCCTCACCCATCCTGGAGAATTATGACCGCCATCCGCGTCGCGATCGTCGACGACCAGCAGCTCGTGCGCATGGGGCTGCGCATGATGCTCGACGCCCAGCCCGATATCGACGTCGTCGCCGAGGCGGCGGACGGGCACGAGGCGGTGGCCGTCGCCGCAGCGGGCGGCATCGACGTCATCCTGATGGACGTGCGCATGCCCGGGCTCGATGGGATCGCCGCGACCGAACGGATCTCTGCGCTGGAAGGCGCCCCACGGATCCTCGTGCTCACGACCTTCGATCTCGACGAGTACGCGTTCGCCGCGCTGCGTGCGGGGGCCAGCGGGTTCCTGCTGAAGGACGCGCGGCCGCCCGAGCTGCTCGGCGCGATCCGGTCGGTGCACGCGGGGGATGCCGCGCTCGCGCCGCGCGTCACGGCGCGGATGATCGAACAGTTCATGGACGCCCCGGCCCCGGCCGACGAGGCGAAGATCGACGTGCTCACCCCGCGCGAGCGCGAGATCCTCATCGCGATCGGCGAGGGCATGAGCAACGACGAGCTCGCCGCGCACTTCTTCCTGTCGATCTCGACGGTGAAGACCCACATCTCGCGCCTGCTGCAGAAACTCGACGCCCGGGATCGCGTGCAGCTCGTGATCCTCGCCTATGAGACGGGGCTCGTCGGGCGGTGAGACGATGCCGATCAGACCTGCAGCAGCTCGCGGCGGGCGAGGTTCGTCATGAGGTCGGCGATGCCGAACGACCAGGGCGCGATCGACTCCGCGTGCTGCACGCGGTTGACGAGGGATCCGAGTCTCGAGGACGCGATCGTCACCACGTCGCCCGCGTGGTGGGTGAAGCCGCGGCCCGCCTCGCCGCGGTCGTCGGTCGGTGCGAACATGGTGCCGAGGTAGAGCACGAACCCATCGGGGTACTGGTGGTGCGCGCCGGACGCCTGGGCCGCGAGGTCGGCGGGATCCCTGCTGATCTGCTGCATGTGCGACTCTGCGGACATCGCGAAGCCGTCCTCGCCCGACACCGACAGCGACACCGTCTCGCGGCGCACGTCGTCGAGGGAGAAGCCTTCATCGAACAGGCGCAGGAGGGGTCCGACCGACGCCGAGGCGTTGTTGTCCTTCGCGCGGCCGAGCAGAAGTGCGCTGCGCCCCTCGATGTCGCGCAGGTTGACGTCGTTGCCGAGCGTCGCTCCGACGATCTGGCCGTCCGAGGCGACGACGATCACCACCTCGGGCTCGGGGTTGTTCCACTGCGATTCGGCGAGCACGCCCACGTCGACGCCCGAGCCGACCGTCGCAAGCACCGGCGCCTTGGAGAAGATCTCGGCGTCGGGTCCGATGCCGACCTCGAGGTACTGGCTCCACAGGCCCTGCTCGATCAGGACCTGCTTGAGCCGCATCGCCTCGGGAGATCCGGGCACGAGGTCCGCGAGGTCGCCGCCGATCGCGTCCAGCACGGTGGCACGGATCCCATCTGCCGACGACGCCTCCCCGCGCGCGCGTTCCTCGATCATGCGCTCGAGCATCGAGACGGGAAACGTCACCCCGGCTGCCTTCACGACGTGCAGATCGATCGGCGAGAGGAGGAAGGGGCGCGAGGCGTCGCGGGTGTCGGGAGCCGTGTTCGCCCACACGTCCGCGAAGGAACCGATCGGCATGCCCTCGGCCCCGCGCGCCGCCGATGCGGGATCCGCGCGCTCGGTGAGCTCGCGCATCGTCGGGAACGTGCGGGAGACGTCGATCAGCTCGCCGTCGCGCAGGACGACGACGCTCGGTCCGGCGGCGGTTTCGGCGCGGCCCACGAGCAGTGCGCTGTCGGCGTCGTCGGGCAGGACGCTCGCGGCGTCGGGGATCCACCTGGTCATACTCGCTCCTTCATCGGTCACGTCTGTCATCTCCCGTTGAATACGCCGTCGCGCTTCTCGGCGAACGCCGCGCGCCCCTCGGCCGCGTCGTCGGTTGCGAAGGCGATCGACTGCATCTCGCGCTCGTAGGCCATCGCCTGATCCTGCGGCAGATTCCACGCCGCGCGCAGGTTCGCCTTCGCGGATTCCGCCGCGATCGGCGGGCGCCGGGCGATCGTATCGGCGATCCCCTGCGCACGGGTGACCACGTGCTCGGCGGGGACGACGTCGCTGACGAGCCCCCACGCGAGCGCGCGCTCGGCGTCGATCGGATCCCCGGTCATGAGCATCAGCGCCGCGTTGGAGGCCCCGATCGAGTTCGCGAGCAGCGCCGACATTCCGCCGCCGCCGACCCACCCGAGCTTGATTTCCGGCGCGGCGAAGGTCGCGGTGTCGGCGGCGACGCGGATGTCGCAGGTGAGCGCTGCTTCGAGGCCGCCGCCGAAGGCGAATCCGTTCACGGCCGCCACGACCGGCTTGCGCAGCTCTCGCAGGGCGTCGCAGTAGTCGCGCCGGTTGCGGAAGCTCCAGGGCGTCGGGTACTGGTCGAGCGTCGAGATGTCGCTGCCCGCGCTGAACGCGCGCCCCGTGCCGGTGTAGACGACGGCCCGCACCGACGGATCCGTGTTGAGATCGCGGACGATCTGCTCGAGCTCGTCGCTCATCTGCTGCGTGACGGCGTTGAGCTTCTCGGGGCGGTTCAGCCGCACCGTGGCGACCGCGCCGGAGCGCTCGACGACAACGAGATCGGAGGTCATGAGCGGTCCTTCCTCGCGGCGGCGGATACGGTCTCGGCGACCGCCCCGGAGGAGAACAGCTCCGCCGCGCGGTCGGGCGTCACGCCGATCTCGGCGAGGATCTCGCCCGTGTGCTCGCCGACGCGCGGAGCGCCCCGGTCGACGCGCGCGGGCGTTCTGTCGAACCGATACGGGAATCCGGGGGTCTTCACCCGCCCTTCGGTCGGGTGGTCGTACTCGATGAACGTGCCGTTGTGGGCGATCTGCGGATCGTTCACGAGCTCTTCGTAGCCGTAGACGGGGCCGACCCACACGCCTTCGGGCAGCAGCGTGTCGAGCCAGTGCTGCGCCGTGTTCGTCTTCAGGTGGGTCGAAACGAGGCGGAACAGTTCGTCGCGGTGCGTCCAGCCGTGCTCCTCGGGGTCGAGGCCCATGAGCGCCGGCTCGTCGAAGACGCGTCCGAGCGTGTCGAGATCGGCGAAGGCCAGGGCGAGGAAGCCGTCGCTCGTCTCGAAGACGCCGTACGGCGCGCGGATGTACACGTGGGCGTTCGGCTCGGATCCGCGCTCCTGCGGCACGCCGCCGACCGTGTGCACGCTCAGCTCCTGCATCTGGAGGGTCGTCAGCGCGTCGAGCATGTTGACGGTCACGAGCTGCCCCTCGCCCGTGCGCTCGCGGTGCAGCAGCGCGGCGAGGACGCCCTCGAACGCCGTCGAGGCCGTGACCGCGTCGGCGAGGAACAGTCCGGCGGCCCGCGGGGCTTCGCCCTTCCGGCCACCGGACAGCATGGATCCTGTCATCGCCTGCAGCAGCATGTCCTGTCCCGGCCGATCGCGGTACGGGCCGTCTTCCCCGTAGCCGGAGATCGACACGTAGACGATCGACGGATTGATCTGCTTGACCGTGTCGTAGTCGAGGCCGAGCCGGGCGGCGACGCCCGGGCGGTAGTTCTGGAGGAACACGTCGGCCCCGGCGATGAGCTCGCGCACGACCTCCTTGCCGCCCTCGCTCTTGAGGTCGGCGGCGAGGGATCGCTTGTTGCGATTGAGCGAGAGGAACGACACGTTGATCTCGTTGCCTTGTGCGCCGCCGGCGGCCGCGAACCGCTGCCATTCGCCGGCCGTGGGCTCGACCTTCACGACGTCGGCGCCGAGGTCTCCGAGCCGCTGGGCGGCGAACGGTCCGGCCATGGCGATCGAGCAGTCCACGACGCGGTAGCCGTCGAGGACGCCGCGGGGGGAGGAATCAGTCATTTTCACGTGCCTTTTCTGTCAGACGTTCGTTTCGACGCCGCCGGCCGCGGACGAGCGCAGGAGCGCGTCGATCAGCTCGACGGACCTCGCCGCCACCGTGACGTCGGAGTTGTTGTCGGTCTCGCGGCCGGTGATGAGATCGATGAACCTCACGGGCGGGACGAGGCATTCGTAATCGCCCTCGCCGGGAGCGATCTCGATCTCCTCGCGGGATCCGTCGTAGCGGCTGAGACTCACGCGCTCGCGCTCGACGTCGATCATGAGCGTTCCCTCGGTGCCGAAGAGCCGGATGTCGATCTGGTACCGGTCGCCGTCGGCGAGCGTCGCGGCGCCCGTGACGGATCCAAGTGCGCCGCCCTCGAAGTGCACGACGCCCGCGTCGAACAGGTCGACGGGCGCACCGGCCGTCGAGACGCGCCCCGCGACCGATGCGGCGCGCAGGCCCGTGAGCCAGAACAGCAGGGCGGACGAGTGCGTGACCTGGCCGTGCGCGTATCCGCCGCCGTGTTCGGGGCTCGACCAGGTGGTCGGGTCGGGCGCCGTCTCGGAGCTCCAGAGCTCGAGCATGTAGCTCGGATCGCTGCCGAACAGGCCGCGCGTCGGCGAGGCCATGTTGCACGAGACGAACTGGATCTCGCCGATCGCCCCGGAATCGAGGATCCGCTTCGCCGCGATCGTGAACGGCTTGTAGTTCCAGCCGTACGGCACGAGGAAGACCGTGCCGGCCTCCTCTGCGCGATGCGCGAGATCCCAGGCGTCGTCGGCCGTCAGCGTCATCGGCTTCTCGCACAGCACGTGCAGACCGCGCTCGAGCGCGCGAGAGGCGAGGTCGTGATGCAGGTCGTGCGGCGTCGCGATGATGACGGCGTCGATGTCGGCGCCCAACAGTTCGTCGGCATCCTCCGTCGCGAAGTCGAACCCGAACTTCTCGCGGATCGTCTCGAGGCCGTCGCCGATCCCGCACACGCCCACGAGCTCGACGTCGGGATGATCCTTCATCAGGGGGAAGTGGTTGCTCGTCGCCCACCATCCGGCGCCGATCGCGCCGAGGCGCACCTTCTTCTCGCTCATGCGAGCCACCTCCACGTGCGGATCTCGTCTCGGGTTCCCACCGCGACGCGGCCCGCGCGGGCGAGTCGCTCGAGGTTTCCCGTCATCGGGAAGATCAGGTACTCGGCGGCATCTGCTGGCCACGGCCCGAGGTCCTGCGCCGCCGCGCGGATCAGCTCGAGCGACGTCATCTCGCGCGTGAGGTGCCGTTCGATCGCGCGATCGATCCGCTCGGTATATGCGACCGACACGTCGAGGAACTCGGTCGCGGCGGCGCCCTCGTAGACCGGATAGTGCGCGGTCAGCAGAAGCGAGGCGTCGTAAGCGCGCAGCCGGTCGATCGTCGCGACGTACGCGATCGTGTCGCGGTAGGTCGGTGGGAAAGCCGGCTCTCCCCCCGCGGTCGGCACCGTCTCTCCGAGCACGGCGTCGGAGATCGCAAGCGCGTCGTTCGCGCCGTCCCAGAGCGCGAGGTGCCCCGGAGAGTGACCGGGCGCCGCGATGACCTCGATGACGCGGCCGCCGCCGAGGTCGAATGTCTCGCTTCCCACGAGCGTGCGATCGACGCTCACGAGGCGCGTCGACGCGCGGATGTCCGCGGTCGTCTCGGGGGGATCGTCGAATCCGTCTGCCCGAGCGAACTCGCCGTAGCGGCCCGCGATCAGCACCTCGAGGTTCTCGGTCATGAGCTCGTCGGCGGCCCCCGCGAGGAACTCGGCGCCCGGCGCGACCTCCTTCAGAGCGGCGTTGCCGCCGGTGTGGTCGAAGTCGCAGTGCGAGCTGACGACCCAGCGAATCGCCGCCTGGTCGATGCCCTGGTCTGCGAGGTACGGCAGCAGCGTTTCCTCGACGGAGCCGTCGATGCCCGTGTCGAACAGCAGCGCGCCGTTCGGCCCGGTGAACAGATGCATCGCGATGAAGCGCACGCCGATCGGCGCTTCGATGCGGTGCAGGCCCGGCCTGATCTCCATGGTCTTCCTCTCGAATGTGCGCCGGGGCCGCGCGGTGCGGCCCCGGCGCGAATCTCACACGCCCTGTCGCTTCAGGACCTCGTCGATGAACTTCTTCGCCCGCGGCACATCCGACTCGTCGAGGTGCTCGATGATGAGGGGAACGTTCGGCGAGCGCTCCGACAGTCGCTTGACGAAATGGTCGTAGTCCATCGCGCCGAGGCCAGCAGCCGGAAGCTCGATGTCGCCGACGCCGCGGAACGTGTGCGATGCGAGCGCGTCATCGTCGCCGATGTCCGCGTGCTTCTCCTGCTTGTCATCGCCCGCACGCTTGACGTCCTTCGCGTGGGCGACGCGCACACGGTCGCCGAGCACGTCGAACACCTCGTCGAGCGTGCCCTTCTGGTCGTCGATGTTGTCGGCGTCGAAGAAGTTCGTCGGATCCATCAGCAGCTCGAGACCGGGATGGTTCACGTCGCTGAACGCGCGCGCCGCTTCGCGCACGGATCCGATGACGTTGTTGACGTACGTCTCCATGAGGAACGTCGCGCCGTGATCCCAGGCCGTCTGCGCGAAATCGGCGAGCGTCTCGCGCGCGAGGTCATACGCGCGCTCGGAACGATTGTCGGGGTGCGAATCCCATTCGCTGTCGGGATTCATGGTGCCGGTCTCGCTGATCACATACGGCGAGCCGAAGTCGCGAGCATGGCGGAGGATCTCCTTGACGCGCTCGACGTTGCTGCGGCGAACGTCCGGATCCGGGTGGATCATGTTCGTGTACGCGCTGATGCCGCTGATCGGCAGGTCGTGATCGCGGAACGTGTCGCGCACGCGCTTGCCCTTCTCAGCGGTCAGCTGCCCGTCCGAGAGGTCGAGGTCCTTGAAGTGCAGGTCGAGCTGCACGGTGTTGAACCCGAGCGCGCGGATCTTCGATGCCGTCTGCTCGAGGTCGTACGGGAAGTAAGCGGAGAAGATGCCTACCTGAATCATGGAATTGCTCCTTTGCGTATTCCTGCGGGTGGTCCTAGAGGGGGAACTCGTCGAGGCGCACGGTGCGCTTCTCGGCGAGCGAAAGATAGCTGGCCTCGACGGTCGCCATCGTTCTGACGTTGTCGGCGACGGTCAGAGCCGGAGCGCTTCCGGTTTCGACCGCGTGCTGGACCTGCTCCATGACGCCGGCGAACGCGTGCGGGAACCAGTGGGTCTGCCAGGTCGGCGCGACCCACTGGCCGCCGGTCTCGGTGACCGAGTTGAACGTGATCGTCGACGGCTGGCCGTTCGGCCACCCGATCGTGCCCTTCGCGACGCCGTCGGTTCCCTCGACGCGCCACGAGATGAAGAAGTCGTCGTCGTAGCCGTCCTGCCGCGGACCGCCCCACACGTCTTCGCGCGTGGTCGCGAGCAGGCCGCCGGGGAAGCGGATGATGGACGCGGCGATCCCGTCCGTGTGCGCGAAGCGCGTGCGCGGATCCGCGCGGGCCGCCGTCGTGATCTCTTCCGGATCGCCGAACAGATAGCGCAGCGCGTCGAGATGGTGCACCCCCATGTTCGCGATCGTCAGCCGGTCGTACTCCTCGAGGAACGTCTGCCAGTGGGGCACCGCGTGCATGTCGATCGCCGCGAATACGGGGGTGCCGAGCGCGCCGCGGTCGAGCAGCTGCTTGAGTGACCGGATCGACTGGTCGTAGCGCATGTTCTGGTTGACCGACAGGATCTTGCCGGCCGCCTCGGCCTCATCGCGGAGCGCGATCGCCTCGTCGAGCGTGAGTGCGAGCGGCTTCTGCGCGAGGATCCCCCGGATGTGCGGCTCGGCGAGCGCCGCCCGGATCAGCGCTGGCTGCTGGTCAGGAGGAAAGGCGATGTCGAGGATCTCGATGCGCTCGTCGGCGATCAGGTCCGATGGCGTGTCATGAACGGTCTCGATCCCGTAGCGGGACGCGACCTCAGCCGCATGCGCTGGCGTGCGCGACGCGATCGCGATGACGGGGAAGCCCGCATGCGCGTACGCCGCGAGATGCTGGTCGGCCATGATGGCTCCCGCGCCGATCACGCCGATCGCGTGGTTCGAGGAGCGGATCGGAGGGTCGGGTTCCAGATCGTATTCGCCTGCTGATGTCATTCGGGCTTCCTCCTTGAAGCTCTCGATGTGTGGCATTCGGAACGAGCGGCGGGATCAGGCGCCCTGGTCGGCGAGGCGCAGCCCCGCCCGCGGAGACCGAACGTGCGGGCCGGCCGGCTCCTGCCAGTTGCCGCTGGCGTGGTACGCCGTGATCGACGCCTCATCGACGGTGATGCCCGCCCCGGGGCGGTCGCCGAGAACGATGCCGCCGCCGGCGATCTCCTGATCGATCGTCACGCCCACCGGGGAGCCGAGATCCTGCACCTCGGCGGTCAGGTGATTCGGGATCGCGGCCGCGACGGCCGCGACCGCGAAGTTCGCGGTCAGCCCGACAGGGCTCACGGGGAGGTCTCTGGCGTGGGCCGCGATCGCCACCCGCTGAAGGTGCGTGATCCCCCACACGGCGCCCGCCTGCACGACGTCGACGCCGCCGGCGTCGAGGATCGGGCGATACTGCTCGAGTCCGGTGAGGTTCTCCCCCGTCGCTACGGCCGCTCGAACCGCGCTGCTGAGCCGCGCGTGCCCGGTCGCATCCCATCGGCGCAGCGGCTCCTCGATCCAGGTGAGGTCGACCCTCTCCTCGATGGCGGAGACGTAGCGCACGGCCTGCTTGAGGTTCCAGGACTCGTTCGCGTCGAGCATGAAGGCGGGATCGTTCGTTCCGAGTGCGTCGCGCGCGATGTCGAAGCGGGCGAGGTCGCGCGCAACGTCGCGCCCGCCCTTCAGCTTCGCGGCCGTGAACCCTCGTGCGGCGAACCTGCCGTAAAGCGCGGCGAGCTCGTCGTCCGGGATCCCCGCGTCGAGGGGCGACGCGTATCCCGTAACGAATCGATCGTCGGCACCGAGCAGGCGCCAGAGCGGCTCGCCCGCCAGCTTCGCCTTGAGATCCCAGAGAGCGGTGTCGAATGCCCCGATGCCGCCGAAGGTCGCACCGTTGTGCGACGACTTGAACACGCGATCGAGCATGGCGTCGTACAGCGCGGTGACGGCCCGCGGGTCTTTGCCCTCGAGCGCGGGGAAAAGCCGATCGAGGTCGGCGTGCGACCCCATTCCGATGCCCTCGACGCCCTCATCGGTTTCGAGGATCACGATCGGCACGTCGGTGATGCCGCTCGCGATCACGCCGTTGACGTCGCCGACGGGACGCCCCCAGTCGTGCACGGTCTGCAGCGTGCGGTAGCCGGTGATCTTCATTGCGCCCTCGAATCTGAGATCATGTGTTGAAACAACATACATCATATGTATATGAATGGCGAAGTTTCGACGCGCTGATCGATGGCAGCAGTTTTGTCATTCTGCTATACATATGATGTCTTACCAAATACTGAGCAATGACGCTACGACGATGGGATGAGCCCAACGATGACGACCAAACCACGATCACGATGCATGGCGATTCTCATCGCCGTCGGTGCTGCTGCGCCCCTCGCCGCGCTGGGGATCTCCCCCGCTTTCGCGGCGGAATCGGCCCCAGCTGACCTGACGGTGTACGTCGCCGCCGATGGCAGCGACGACGATCCTGGAACGATTGATCAGCCATTCGCAACGATCGATGCCGCGCGCGACGCGATCGCGGGATCCACGTCGAAAGCGAATCGCGGCAGCGTCGTGATCCGCGGGGGCGAGTACACCCTCAACGACGCGGTCGTCCTCTCGGGCGACGAGAACTCATGGACGACGTACAGCGCCTATCCCGGCGAGGACGTCGCCATCACGGGCGCGCACGACCTGCCTGCGGACGGGTGGAGCCGACTCACTGATCTCCCCGATGAAAAAGTTGCGACGCCGCAGATGTCATCGCAGTCACGGGTGCGCGACGAGGTCCGAGACGATGTATGGGTCTTCGACCTGGGCGCCGCCGATGTGCAGCCGGGCATGCTCTACAAGAACGGGTTCAACTGGGTGCAGCAGCCATTCACGCCCGAGCTGTCTGTCGACGGGGGGCTTCAAACGATCGCCGAGTTCCCGAACGGCGATGCGTGCGAGACGACGGAGACCGACTGCCATCTGTGGGGCACGGGCGAGAAATGGGGAGCTGATACACCGAGCGATCTGATCCAGGTCGATCTGGACGCGCGGTTCGGCCTGCAGGACGACTGGCAGACGAGCGGCACCACACCGCGGGCCCAGTTCGAGGACAAGAAGCAGACTCGAGCAGATCCGAACACCTGGGGCCTCGAAGAGATGCAGAAGATGACGCCGTCGATCTTCGCTGTCGGCGGTCGCCTCGCGGATGATCAACGGTTCGAGACGTGGGCGCCCGAGGCAGTACCTGAGGTGCACGACGCCGGCACGCGCGGTTTCGACCAATACGCGGACATCCCAGTACAGGCAGACCCCGCGTGGATCGAGAACATCGACAACACGCGGTTCGAGACGGAGGGCTGGTTGTCCGGATACTTCGGTAACAACTATGCCGACGACATGGTGCGCATTCTGTCCTGGAGCGACACGACGCTGTTCACCAAGTACGCCTCGATGTACATTCCGCAGGACGAGTGGACCAAGGTCAAAGCCATGAACATCCTGTCCGAGCTCGACGCGCCCGGCGAGTATTACATCGACCGGTACAACGACAACGACATGCTCTATCTCATCCCCGAAGACGGCACGATCGACGGACACAACATCTCGCTGTCGACCTTCGACGACAACTTCTTCCGGCTCGAGAACACGACGGGTGTGACCATCAGCGACATTGCGATGTCCGACTCACTCACCTCCGGGGTCCAGCTGCTGGATGCGAACGACACGCTCATCGACGGCGTCGAGATCTCGAACGTGAGCATCGATGCCGTCCGATTCGGCGAGACGACCGAATCCATCACGGCGATGCCGGATTATGAGGCGGTGCGGGGCGGCACGAACAATGTCGTCCAGAACTCTTTTCTGCACGATCTCGGTGGCGGCGGCGTCCTGCTCGGCGGCGGCAACCGCGCCACGCTCGAGCCCGGCAATAACATCGCGCGCGGCAACGAGATCGCACGGTTCTCGCGCCTCGCAACGTACACGCCAGCCGGATACATGTACGGCGTCGGCAACGTGTTCGAGGACAACTACGTGCACGACGCGCCGCACATGGCGATACAGATCATGGGCAACGATATGCGCGTCGTGCGCAACCACTTCCGCGATCTCGTACTCAACGCCGGCGACCAGGGCGTGATCTATACGGGCCGCGACTACACCTACCTCGGAAACGAGGTCGCGTACAACTTCTTCGACGGCATCGGCGGCGAGAACGACGCCTTCTACATGGACGACGGCGCCTCAGGCATGCGGTTCCATCACAACGTGGTCAAAGACTCGCATTCGGGCGTCTACTTCCAGTCCGGCCACAGCAATACCGCCAACGACAACGTCTATATCAACGTCGCTCAGACAGGACACGATCGCCAGTATGCGCTGGACGGCGAACCGGGCCTTCCCGTCTCGAACGCGTGGGTCGTGCAGAGCCGGTTCAACGCATTCCTCGATGTCCGGGAAGGCGAGAAGTACTCCAGCACTCCGGAGACCGTCGCGACGTGGCACGACCACTACACGACCGGTGAGATCACCTACTCCGACGGTCGGCCCGTACTCTATCCGGAGATCGAGAGTTGGTATATTCCCCGCGATGCGGCGACGGACGAGGCGTGCACGGACGAGCATTATGCCGTGGAGGCGACGAACGGCTGCAGCCGCGCGGATGTGTGGGAGAACCCGGACTCGCTCTATGTCCCCTCGCGCCTCGCGATCGATCATTCGGTCGTCATCGGCGGAGGCGACTATCGCCCCAGTACCGCGCATTTCACGGAGCCCGACGTGGACTACACGACGTCGACCTGGTCGGATCTGATGGGAACCAACGTCATCAAGCCGTCGTCGGTCGAGGAGGCGGGGCTCGACATGTCGACCCTGCAGTTCTCCGACACCGGGATGGTCGCCGAGGAATTCGGCGCCGACTGGGTGCGCACCTGGAACGCGCTGCTCGCCGGCGAAGAGATTCCGGCACCGACTCCGGAGCCCACCGAAGCGCCGACGCCAGAACCCACGACCGAACCGACCGTTCAGCCCACGGAAGAGCCCACGGCCGAACCGACGGTTCAGCCCACCGCGACGCCGACAGAGGCACCGCCGGCGGCTCCCGTCGAGCCGTCGCCGGGCGCGAACGAGCCGTCCGCTCCGTCAGAGGATCCGAGCGCGCTCTCGCCGACCGGCGGTGATGCCGCGCCCGCCATCGCGCTGGTATCGGTGGTGATGATCACCCTCGGCCTCATCGTCGCGTCGCGCATGCGCGCGCGTCGCTCATAGCGTCCGACGGGCACGAGGTCTGGGGGCGGTGTTCAGCTCCCAGACCCCGTCGCCGTTCTCAAATCCGCCCCTAGGGCCGCTTGATCGGTCCGCGATACGGGAGCGGTCCCAGCACGTCGACGTCGAGATCCTGCTCCGGGCCGATGAGATAGAGCCCGTCGTCGGCCGCGAAGAAGACCGGCACGTCCGGGAATCGCAGCTCTTCCGGCAACTGTTCCTTGTCGGTCCATGCGAAGTACTCCCGCCCGAACACGTCGCGGTCTTTGCGACCGTAGATGCTGAGGTCGCCCGCCGTCCACGGACTCAGGATCGCCCACCTGTCCGTGTCCTCGACCCAATACGCGCGGTCCGAGAGCAGCACGCTTCGCCGATCTGTGTGCGAGAACACGCGATCCCAGAAGTCATCCGGAAGCGTCGTGCCGTGCACGAGCGCCATCAGGTCATGTGCGTGCCACGCGGTGCTCGGCGCGACGTCAGCCTCGTTGTGCCAGCCGGTTGCGGATGCGAAGAAGCCGCCGTTCGTCTGATATCCCGCGTAGGTGCGCATGATGTCGGCACGAAAGCGGCGAAGCTCGTCGTCGTCGTCGATGCGCTCGAGCACCTCGTCCAGTCCTCGCAGGGTGAGCCCCATGCCGGCGATGAGCATAGGGGTCGTCGACACGTGGCTCGCATCGCCGGCGACGTACCAGTAGCGGTGGTACCGCGTGAGGTTCCGATCGTCGCGCCAGGCGGATCTTGCAATGTGGAGACACATCGCGCGCGCCTCGTCTGCGAAGTCGGGTCGACCATACCGGTCGGCGGCGATCATCAGTGGTACGACCATGAGGCCGTAGTACTCGGCCGGTTCGAGGATCCCGCCGGTGGCCCGATCGGCTCCCACCCGGTAGGTTCCGACGCAGTCTCCGTCCGGCACGCCCCGCACCGAGCACAGGCGAATCAGATCGTCGAGGTCCTGCTCGATCTCCACGTCGAAAGCCCGATCGTCCGACAGCTCGGCATAGCGCAGCTTCGCCCACACCCGGGCGTACTCCTGGTTGCAGGTGCCGTCGGCAGTGGGACGACCTCCGCCGTAGACGCGGCATGCGTCGAGATTCGCACGCACGGCGGCGAGGATCTCGCTGCGCTCGTCATCCGACATGTGATCGCCGGCGGCTCGCAGCCCCTCGAGGAGGCCGATATTGCCGACCATGTTGTGGATCAGGCCCGACGTGGCCGACTCCCCCACCTGGAACCCGATGTGCTCGTACTGGCCGTCGGCCTGCACCGTGCGAGCCTGGTAGAACATCATCCGCCGCCAGAGCGCGGCCGCTCGATCGTCCGGATGCTGAGCGAGCGCCTCGGCGAAGGCTGCAATCGCGGGCGCAGAGAACGCCTGGTGACCGCTCGTGAAGTCTTGGAACGTGTAGGGGTTCGTGCCCCAGACGCTGTGGTTGTGGAACCCGCGAATCTGACCGTCCTCCCCGACCCACCCCCGCATCCAGCGCGCCAGCTCCGTCACATCAGGCGTGTCCGGTCGAACGGTCATCGTCGTTCCTCTCTCGTCAATGTCCTCGCCACGAGGTCTTCCATATGAACGAACGGCTCGCCGGCGGCGAACCGTTGCACCTCCGCGACGCACGACTCGCCGATGCGGTGGAGCTCGGATCCCATCGACCCCGCGAGGTGCGGCGTGAGCACGACGTTCGACAGATCCCACAACGGGTCGTCGGGTCGAAGCGGTTCAGGATCGGTGACGTCGAGTATCGCGCGAATGCGGCCGCTCACGAGCTCAGCCCGAAGCGCCGCGCCATCGACGACGCCGCCGCGCGCCGTATTGATGAGGGTCGCACCATCGGGCATCAGCGCGAGATGTCCGGCACCGATCTGGCCCCGGGTGGCGGCGATCAGCGGCTGGTGCAGGGAGACCACATCGCTCACTGCGAAGACGTCCGCCAGCTCCGCGCGCCGAACACCGTGCTCACGCGCGAGATCGTCCGTCAGCTCGGGGCTGTACACGACGACGTCGAATCGGAAAGCGCGAAGCAGCTGGATCAGCACCCGTGCGACCTGCGAAAAGCCGACGAGGCCGACCGTTCGGCCGAGATTTCCGGCGTTGGCGGCGTCATTGTCTCGTTCTGGCGACATGCGTTCGCGCCGGAAGCGCGCCGCAGCGCCGAAAGCGTCCTTACCCGCGAGCAGGATCATCGCGAGCGCGTACTCGGCGACCGGAACCGCGTTCGCGGCACGGGCGTTGGAGGCCGTGAGGCCGCGTGCTGCCCAGATCTCCGGTTCGCGGAGGCAGGTCGAGGCGACCCCGCCCGCATAGACCACGGCCCGGAGCCTCGGAGCGTCATCGACGCCGATGAGCGGCGCCCCCCATCCAGCTATCACGAGGTCGACCTCGCGCAGCACCGCGCGCGAACGAGGTCCGAGGTCCGTCACGACGTGCGCATCGTCGATATCGACGAGCGCCGCGAGCTGGCCAGCCCTGTCTCGGGTGAAGATCCTCTGCACGAGGTTCTCGGGGTTCATCGCGAATGCCGCCCGGTAGCGAATGATTCGCCCCCTTCGTCTCGATTCGATCATGCTCGGCACCTTTTCAGACCAGATGATCACATGTATGATGATTCCCATCCTAAGCGGAACGTCACCGTTCCACCACAGCACCAAGGAGACGAAGATGTCATCGCACTCGCACCGCCGATATGGGTGGATCGCGCTCACGGCAGCCGCCGCCATCACGCTGACCGCGTGCGGCTCCGACGGAGGCTCTGACGAGCCACCGAGCACCGACGGCGAGGTCGGTGGCGAGATCCGCATGCTCGTCAACATCACGGACAACCTCACCCAGGAGAAGTGGGACGAGCTCGTCGCACCGTTCGAAGAGGAGACCGGCGTCGACGTCGTCATCGAGGGCCCGACAGGCCAGTCCGTGGCCGAGTCGTTTCCGGCGCTTCTCGCGGCGGGTACAGCGCCCGACGTCATCCAGTCGATCTTCCCGACGGCCGACACGGCACCGGAGGTGCTGGACCTCACCGACTTCGACTGGGCGAACGAGACGCCGATGGTCGACACGTACTCGACCGACGGCATGATCAACGTCGTGGGCGTGGGCACGCAGGCACAATCAGTTCTGTATTACAACAAGGACCTGTTCGCTGAGGCGGGCATCGATGAGACGCCGAAGACCTGGGACGAGTTCGACGCGGCCCTCGCGGCGCTCGCAGACTCCGGGGTCCAGACACCGATCGGGTTCGCGAGCGACTGGGCCACGGGCGTGCAAGCACAGCAGATCTGGCACCCGCAGCAGAACGTCACGACGCCGAGTTGGCAGGCAGCCGTCGCCTCTGGCGAGAGCGACCTCGGCGAGCAGTTCCTTCCGCTGTTCGAACACATCGCGTCGTGGGTCGACGACGGATACACGGTTCCCGACGACATCGCGACGGATTCCGGAACGCAGGAGGCCAAATTCATCGACGGCGACGTCGGAATCTACCCGATGGGGTCATGGTTCGCCACAACCCTCGCGAGCTCACCGCCCGAGTTCGAGGTCGGCGTCTTCTCACCGCCCCTCGACGATGAGAGTGCCTACCCCGGCCCGATGGGCGCGACGCTCGCGTCGCCCTACATGATCTGGAACGGTACCGAGAACGCCTCCTCGGCCGCTGCCCTCGTCGAGTACCTCGTGAGCGACGAGGACGCCATCGTCGCGCAGGCTCAGATGGACGACTTCAGCCGAGAGGGTCTCGACACGTCGACGAACGAGTACTCCGGCCTCGTGCAGGAACTGATGAATTCGGCCCCCGAGCTCGTCGTTCCCGGCAATCAGACGGTCGGCGACCTCGCGCTCCCGGTCGCGGGCTTCAACCCGAAGTTCACCGAACTCGTCCAGCAGCTCTGGCTCGGCAGCTCGGCCGACGACATCGCCTCGAACCTCTCGTCCTGGTACGAGGCCGAGAAGTCGGAGTGATGACGGCGGTCGACACCGCGCGGGTGGGAGGACACCGCTCACCCGCGCGCCGCACACCGCCACGCCCGCCTCGGTGGCGGCGGATCGGCGAACAAGCATTGAACGGTGCATTCACGCTGCCTGCGCTGATCATCTACGTCGGGCTAATGGTGATTCCCGTCGGATATGCCGTGTACTACTCGTTCACCGAGTACAACGGCATCCCATCGCAGTCGCCGGAATGGGTCGGTCTCGATAACTACACGCGCATTTTTGCGGATCCGGCCAGCGAGATGCATTCTTCATTGCTCGTGACGGCAGCGATCGCGATCATCGGTTCGCTCGTCGTGAATGCCGTGGCACTCGCGCTTGCACTGCTTCTCCAGAAGAAGTCGCGCTTCAACACCGTTGGCCGCGTCGTGATGTTCTACCCACATGTATTGTCCGCCCTGATCGTCGGATTCCTCTGGCAGGCGCTGCTTGGGCCGCACGGCGCGATCAACGGCCTGATCGAGGCGTCGGTCGGATCGACGATCCCGTTCCTCTCGGATCCGAACGTCGCGCTGTGGACTCTGATCGGCGTGATCATCTGGGCGCAGTTCGGCGTGCAGCTCGTCCTCTATATCGCCGGGCTGCAGACGGTATCCGCCGAGCTTCAGGAGGCGGCCCGTATCGACGGCGCGACCCGCGTGCAGGTATTCCGCCACGTAACGTGGCCCGCCCTCGCCCCGACATTCACGATCGCCCTGGTCACGTCCCTGCTCTCGCTCCTGAAGGCTTACGACGTCGTGCTCGGCCTCACGAACGGCGGGCCGGGGGACGCGACACAGACGTGGGCGTACGAGATCCTCGCCGTATCCTTCGCCAACAACCGCGTCGGGCTCGCGTGCGCGCAAGCAGTCCTGCTCATCGTCGTGGCGGCGATCCTCTCCTTCTCGATCATGGCGCTGCGCCGCCGCGCGGACGCTGGAGCGGAAGCAATCTCATGAACAAGACCCGCAGAACATCGAACGCCATTCGCGTCGCCGCGCTCTCCGTGCTCGGGATCGCAATGCTCGTCCCCCTGTACATCCTCGTCATCAACGCGTTCAAGCCGCAGCAGGACATTCTGCTCTCGCCGCTGACCCTCGACCCCGCGACGGCGACGACGGAGTTCCTCGAAGCGGCATGGAACAGTACTCAGTTCCCCGTGATCGACAGTTACCTGTTCACCCTGTTGCTCGTGGTCGCGTGCAACGTCGTCTCGATCGCGGTGTCCGTGCCCGCGGCGTACGTGATCGCGCGAACCCCGGGGCTGGTCTTCGGTATCGTATTGATGTTCTTCGTCGCCGGGATGTTCATCCCCGCGCAGATCATTCTCGTTCCGACGATCTTTGTCCTGAAGGCCGTTGGCCTGATGGGAACGATCCCCGGTCTCGTGCTGTTCATGTCGGCCACCATGATCCCGTTCACACTGTTCATCTTCAGCGGGTACATCCGGATGCTCCCGCGCACGCTCGATGAGGCGGCGATGATCGACGGTGCGAGCAGGCTGCGAGTGATCTGGACGATCGTGTTCCCGCTCATGAAACCGATCGTCGCAACGGCCTTCGTCCTGAACGCTCTGAGCGCGTGGAACGACTTCGTGAGCCCACAGCTGATCCTCGGCCCCGGCGCCGAGCATAAAACAATCACGACCGGCGTGTACGCCGCTGTCTCGTCGTACTCCACCAACTACGAAGTCGTCTTTCCGACGCTGCTCCTCGCGATCACACCGATTCTCGTCATCTTCGTCATCATGCAGCGGTTCATCATGACCGGGCTCGCCTCGGGAGCTGTGAAGGGCTGACCAACGGCACCCGCGCGGATATCGCCCGACCAAAGAAATAGAGTGTGAACCATGAGCACGCCCATGCAACCCCGCGCACGCGCACCGATCGAGCGGATCGGGCTGACGGTGCTTCGCGAGATCGTCGAGGCGATCGTGACCGGCGAGTACCCGCCCGAGGCCCCGATGCCGACCGAGTCGGTGCTGAGCGAACAGTTCGGCGTGAGCCGGACCGTCGTTCGAGAATCGATGAAGCGGCTGCAGGAGAAGGGCCTGGTCACCGTCGCCCAGGGCCGGGGAACGAGCATCAACCCCCGCACCAGCTGGAACGTGCTCGACCCGCTCGTGATCGAGGCCCTCGTGCAGAACGACGAGACGCTCAAGGTGCTCGACGACCTCAGCGCCACGAGAGCATCCCTCGAGGCCGAGATGGCCTCGGCCGCGGCGCGCAACCGCGACGACCACGGCATCGAGGCGCTGCGCGAAGCGCTTGCGGTGATGACGGAGACCATCTCAGATTCGGCGGCGTTCCGCGAGGCCGACGTGCGCTTCCACCACGCCGTTATGGCTCTCTCGGGCAACGCCCTCGCGGAGAACATCGCACGTGTGCTCCTCGGACACGCTCTCGGAAGCGACCGCTTCACCGGCCACGACCCCGCACACTCGTTCGAGCTGACGCTCAGCGAACACGAGCGGATCGCCGACGCGATTGCGGCGGGCGAGCACGACGCCGCGCACTCTGCGATGCACTCGCACATCGTCGACTCCTGGGAGCGCCGCCGCGAGCCTGATATCGATTGAACATCATTCATGTGATGTTTGTTGACGAGGGTTATCAGACGTAGTACATTTCAGAGGACATTCGCACGGGTATTCCTCCCCGTATACCGCGAATCATCCCCTGAGAGGATCGCAATGAAGCGAGCATTGATCACTACGGCCGTCGCGGGCCTCGCCCTCGTCTCCCTCACGGCCTGTGGCGGCGCCGCCCCGACGACCGGTGCAGCGGGCGGCGACGGCGGATCCGCGGGCGGCGAGACCCTCACCATCTGGAACTGGGGCGACGCTGACGAAGCCGCTGCGGCCTACACGGAAGACGTTACCGCCGCCTTCGCGGAGGAGCACCCCGACGTCGACGTCAAGATCGTGAACCAGCCGTTCGACCAGTACTACACACTGCTCGGCAGCGCTGTCGAAGCCGGCACCGGCCCCGACCTCGCGCTGTACAACGGCGGCACCCAGCTGAAGAGCCGTGCCGACTCTCTCGTGCCGATCACGGATGAGTTCGCCGACCTCCAGGATCAGCTCGCCGGCTGGCCCGCGTTCGAGGCCGACGGCGAGACGTATTCGGCACCCACCTTCCTGCAGGGCTTCCCCATCTACTTCAACAAGGCGCTGTTCGAAGAGGCTGGTCTCGACCCCGCCGCTCCCCCGGCGACGTGGGACGACCTCAGCGCGGCGTGCGAGCAGATCCTCGCGAACACCGACGCGTCGTGCTTCGCCCTCGGCAACAAGGAGGGACTCGGAATCGAGTTCTTCCTGTCGGGCTTCGGATCCGGCGTGTTCACGCCCGAGGAGTATGACGCCTGGATCGACGGCGACCGCGACTGGACGAGCGAGCACGCGACGCAGATCCTGCAGATGTGGGCCGACAGCGCCGCCGACGGCTGGTACAACGACGGGGCCAACTCGACCGCGATGTTCAACGATTCGTTCGACATCTTCTCGGCGGGCGATTCGGCCATGGTCGTCGCCCTGATGAGCGGCACCGCGCACTGGAAGCAATTCGACGAATTCCTCGGCGACGACCTCGGGTTCATGATGCCGGTCACCACCAACGACGGCACGACGATTGCTCTGCCCGCCGAGGGCGGCATCGGCTACGGCATCCTGAATCAGGACAAGAAGGATCTCGGCGTGGACTGGATCCGCGCGACCGTCGACCACGATGCTCTCGCCGCCTACTCGCTGGCGGGCGGACAGATCACCTCCGACACGACGATCACGCTCGACACCGACATCGCCTCGGCCAATGACATCGTCGCCGAGCTTCCGGGCAGCAAGCCGATGCTGCACACCGCGCTCGGCGCCGACGCCCTCGATCTGTTGCACCGCCTCGGCCAGCAACTGTTGAACGACGACGTCTCGGTCGAGGATGCGGTGTCGCAGCTCGACGCCTCGGAGGGCTGATCCGC
>Ga0308157_10003644_pt1 | contig 21968 bp, 23 predicted proteins | sample PhyBR1_FD_201035 | JGI IMG/M metagenome (GOLD analysis project Ga0308157, IMG submission 201035) | Phyllosphere microbial communities from UC Gill Tract Community Farm, Albany, California, United States - DLSLB.R1 | ecosystem: Host-associated > Plants > Phyllosphere > Unclassified | place: USA...
AAATTATGAGTTTTATACCAGAAGAATATCAGATTAATAGTCTGATAAATCAAGATACCTATCTTGTAAATGGGGAATTGAAACAATGGACAGGGCAAACCACACCTGTGTTTTCAACTATTTCTTCGACAGAAAAATATTCGCCGACTTTATTAGGATCTATTCCTTTTATGGGAGAAAAAGAAGCAGCAGAAGTTGTGGAAGCTGCTACCAATGCATACGATATGGGACAAGGCTTATGGCCAACTATGAAAGTAGTAGATCGTATTAAATGCATGGAAAAATTTGTGAAACAAATGAAAGAAACCCGCGAAGAAGTAGTGAAATACTTAATGTGGGAAATCGGAAAGTCATTAGGAGATTCGCAGAAAGAATTTGACAGAACAGTAGAATATATTTACGATACTATTGCGAGCTACAAAGAATTAAACGGACGCAGTTCTCACTTTGAAAAAGTGCAAGGTGTAAATGCTATGATTCGCCGTGGGCCTCTTGGAGTTGTTTTATGTCTTGGACCTTACAATTATCCTTTGAATGAAACTTTCTCATTGCTTATTCCTGCTTTGATTATGGGTAACACTGTAATCTTCAAACCGGCTAAACACGGTGTTTTGTGTATTTCGCCATTATTGGAAGCATTTAGAAGCAGTTTTCCAAAAGGTGTAATCAATATCGTTTACGGAAGAGGACGCGAAGTGGCTTCTCCAATTATGAAATCTGGAAAAATAGACGTTTTAGCCTTAATTGGAAATAGTAAATCGGCAATTGCTCTGCAAGATCAGCATCCGAACAAAAACAGATTGCGTTTAATTTTAGGTTTAGAAGCCAAAAATCCAGCAATCATTCTTCCAGATGCCGATTTGGATTTGGCTATTCAAGAATGTATTACAGGAAGTTTGTCGTTTAATGGGCAACGTTGCACAGCTTTAAAAGTGTTATATGTTCACGAATCGATTGCTGAAGAATTCAATAAACGTTTTTCTGAAAAAGTAGACAGTTTACTTTTTGGAAATCCGTGGGAAAAGGGAGTTGCTCTAACGCCGCTTCCAGAAACCGACAAACCAAAATATATCCAAGGTTTAATTGATGATGCTCTTCATAAAGGAGCTAAAGTTTTAAATGAAAAAGGAGGAAAACATACAGATAATTATATTTTTCCTGCGGTTCTATATCCAGTAAATAAAGAAATGCGTGTGTATCACGAAGAACAGTTTGGGCCAGTTGTTCCTGTGCTTTCGTTTAAAGACATTAAAGAACCTTTAAATGATATGGCGGAATCAAATTACGGACAGCAAGTAAGTTTGTTTGGTAAAGATATAAAAACTCTTGCACCGCTAATTGATGCTTTAGTCAACTTAGTTTGTAGAGTAAACCTCAACAGTTCTTGCCAAAGAGGACCAGATGCTTTCCCTTTCACAGGAAGAAAAGATTCTGCTGTAGGAACTTTGAGTATTCCAGATGCTTTGCGTTCTTTCTCAATTCGTACGTTTGTAGCTTCAAAAGATATCGATTATAATAATGAGATTCTGCAGGAATTGCTTAACAGCAAAGAATCGAATTTTATTAATACGGATTATATTTTGTAGTCATCAAGGTTATATATTAATTGTAGATGCCGTCTGTTCCTTTTAGGGATAGACGGTTTTTCTTTTTTTGTAAAATGTAAAATGTGAGATGTAAAATGTGAGATGTGAAATGTGAGATGTGAAATGTGAGATGTGAAACGTTAGATGTTAGAGCAGTATTTTTACATCTCACATTTCACATCTCACCATTAACAATTAATAATTAAATTTGTAACATTGTTTTAAAACAGTAGTCTTATATATCAAACAATTTAAAGACCTAAGAATTATTTATGAAAAAGAGATTTTTGCAATTTGCATTAATAGCATTCGTTCTTTTTGCCCAAGATACTATTGCTCAAGAGCTTTACATGCCACGAAATATAAAAAAAGCCTACGAAAATGGAACACGTTCTAAAGACGGAAAACCAGGCGTAAACTATTGGCAGAACCGTGGAAAATATAATATGGAAATTTCAGTTGATCCAAAAACGAGGTTGGTTAGTGGAACTGAAACCATTATTTACGAAAACAATAGCAAGGATACTTTAAGAAACTTAGTTATTCGTTTTGTAAACAACCTTCACAAGCCTTCTTCTCCAAGAGGAGGTGAAGTAAGTAACGATTTTTTAAGCGATGGATTAACGATTACTTCATTGAAAGTAGAAAATGAAGTGTATAAAGAAGACGCTAAAAACTGGGGAACTGTTGGAACTGTAAAATTACAAAAACCAATTTTACCAAATTCAAAGACCACTATAAATATTCAATGGAATTATCCTTTGTCTAAAGAAAGCGGCAGAGAAGGCCAGATTGATGAAACGACATTTTTTGTAGCGTATAGTTATCCTCGTGTTTCCGTTTTTGACGATTATAATGGATGGGATAGATTACCGCATACAGATCGTCAAGAATTTTACAATGACTTCAACGATTATGTTTTTTCTGTAAAAGCACCAAAAAACTACGTGGTGTATGCAACTGGAGATTTATTAAATCCAGATGAGGTTTTGCAACCTGAATTTGCTTCACGCTTAAAAAAATCATACACAACAGATGAAATTCTGCATATTGCAAACGAGCAGGAAATGAAAAGCGGAATCGTAACGAAACAATACGATTGGAATGTCTGGAAATTTGAAGCTAAAAACATAACAGATGTGTGCTTTGGTTTAAGTGATCATTATTTATGGGACGCTAGTAGTGTTGTAGTGGATAAGAAGACAAATCGTCGCGCGAGCATTCAGGCGGCTTATAATGTTAAAGGAACCGATTTTGTGAATTCGGTAAAAAATAATCAATATGCTTTAGATTGGTTTTCTAACAATTGGCCAGGAGTTCCATATCCATTTTCTAAAATGACAGCTTTCCAAGGTTTTGCCGATATGGAATATCCAATGATGTGTAACGATTCTGAAATGGGAGATCCTATTTTTGCACAGTTAGTACAAGATCACGAAGTAGCGCACACTTATTTTCCTTTTTACATGGGAATCAATGAAACACGTTATGCCTTTATGGACGAAGGTTGGGCAACAACTTTTGAATATTTAATCGGAATTGCTGAACATGGTAAAGAGGCTGCCGATAAGTTTTATAAAGAATTTAGAGTGAAACATTATATAAGCGATCGATCTTCAGAACAAGATCAGCCCATTATAACAATGTCTACACAGGTTTCTGGCGCAGGTTATGGAAATAATTCTTATGGAAAAGCTTCTCTTTCTTATTTGGCTCTTAAAGATATGTTAGGAGATGAAATGTTCAAAAAAGCACTTCATTTTTATATGGATACTTGGAATGGAAAACATCCTATTCCGTGGGATTATTTTAATTCATTTAATACAGCAGCAGGAAAGAATTTAAATTGGTTTTTTAATAATTGGTTCTTTACTAACAATTATATCGATATTGCTGTAAAAGGTCTTTCTGCCGATAAGAAAACCATAACAATAGAAAACATTGGAGGTTTTGCAATTCCTTTTGATGTTGTAATTACGTACGCTGATAAGTCAAAGACAACTTTGCATCAAACGCCAGCGATTTGGGAGAAAAATCAAAAAACAGCTAGAATAATTTTGAAAAGCGCAAAAAAAATCGAAAAAATTGAGATTGATGGTGGAATATTTATGGATGCAACACCAGAGAACAATGTTTTAAATGTTAAATAATTGAATTAAATTTAACTAAATAAATTAAAGCGTCACTTTGTTTTAGCAAAGTGACGCTTTTTGTTTAAAATAATTAAAAATATTCAAGTTACGGAAAAACAGCACAAATATTTCTGGGAAAAATATTACGTTTGCCAAATACTAAAAATACCACCAAATCTAATGAAGAATACTTTTGTTCTGATTGCTTTGCTAAGCAGTCTTCAGTTTTTTGCGCAGAATGATCAAAAAGCAGCGTTTCAAAAAAGTAAATATGAACTAGGTGTTTCTTACTACAAAAAAGCCGATTTTGTAAAAGCTATCGACTTATTTTCTTTGGCAGCAAAGATTAAGCCGGACAACGAAATTGGAAAAGATGCTGTTAATAAAGTAGATACTTTACGTGAAATTTTAAGAAAAGAAATTCTAAGTCAAGCAATTGGAACTTGGAGAAGAACAGGAAGTCAGCCAGTTTGGTCTGCGGCAACAGCAGTTACTGCCAGTCAATCTACTTTTGACGAAGTGGTCGAAATTAAAGAAAATGAGATCTTGTTTTATGAAGTTGATAAAAAAACAAAAGTAAAGAAACTTCTAAAAACTGAAAATTTAGTTTATAATGATGCCAAAAGCACTGTTTCATTATTTTCAGAAATTATTCTTTCTGACGGAACAGTTTGGAACTGTAGTCTTAATGAAAAGTCAGATGTATTGCATGTTGTTAATGTAGCTATTAAAACAGAAGAGGGAATAAAAAAGATACAAAGTGATAATGAGGAAAATTATTACGTTAAAATGTAAGTGAATTATAAAAAAAGGGAATCGATTGATTCCCTTTTTTTATGAGTTTTATAGAAATTTAAATCCAATGGAGAGATTGGTAACTCCAGTTTTAATTTCACTGCTAGATGCATCTATATCACTAAGTCCAGCAAGATATCTAACATCAAAAGTTAGTCTCCAGACATCAACTCCTACACCTCCAAGAATGCTATGATTGTTTTTTTCTATAGCAATAGAATTGAGATTATTGCTGGTACTTATGTCTGAATAATTTTTCCAGTTGTATCCCACAAAGAGTCTCACATTTCCGAGTTTTCCAAGCGGAATAATTTTAAGTCCTGCAATTAATGAAGCATCTGTTCCAGCTAGTTTAAATTCAGTTTCTCCAACACCGTTTTGGTATACGCTAAAATTAGTTTGGCCATATCCAAATTCGCCCTGAGCATAAAAAAGCGCAAGATTTAATCGGCCAAATGCGGCAAATCCAATTCCTGTATTCGTATGATCGGAGCTGAAATTTTTGGCATTGACAGAAGTAATACTTGTAGAAAACTGCGGTCCGATTTGTATTAATTGCGCAAATCCATTGGCACAAATACATAAAAATGCTGCTAAAAGGAATTTTCTCATAACGGAATTTATTTGATTTTGGTACTATAAAAATAATCATAATAGATTAGAATTGAATGATTTGTCTGATTTATTTTTCTGTAAAGTTTTGATAGTTAGTTATATCAAGATTTCTGTTTTGCTTTTTTCGATTAAATCAAAATGAATTAATTTTGAGAAGATTTAATACATTTATATGGAAGTTAAAACAATAACCGCGAGTGATACTTGGCCAATAAGACACGAAGTAATGTGGCCAGACCAGCCTTTTGAGTTTGTTCAGCTTGAAGAAGATAATTTAGGATTTCATTTTGGAGTTTTTGAAGAAGATAAATTGGTTTCTATAGTCTCTTGTTTTATTGAAGGAAAAGAAATGCAGTTTAGAAAATTAGCTACTTTAGAAGAGTATCAAGGTAAAGGAATTGCGTCTCATCTTTTAAAATATATTCTAGAATTTGCAAAAGAAAAAGGTGTAGAAAAAGTATGGTGCAACGCCAGAACCAATAAAAAATCATTTTATGAGAAGTTCGGAATGATAGATACTTTTAAAACTTTTGTGAAATCAGGACAAGAATTTACGATTATGAAAATTTCGCTTTCTTAATTGTAAAGTTTAAGTTGTTGATTTTTAATGTTATAAATAAGTGTTTTAATTTTGAAGTAAAGTGATTAATAAAAATTAAGAGAATGAAAACGTTTTCGTTTTGTGGAACTGTTAAACCTTGTTAAAAATTCTTTTTTTGTTTTAATTCTTTTACTACTTTCGCACCGAAATGAGAAAGTTAATAGTATTTTTAGTATTCATGAATATGCTTCTGTTTGGCGGAGGCCAATATTTGAATGCAAATACTTTTGGTGCTCATACTCACCATCACCTGCAAAAACATAGAGTTAAGTTTACTAATCAAGATCGTGGAACTTCAATAATTGAAGATGCTGTAGATGTTGATCTAGAAGAAGATCTAGTAGGAGGTGATGATGTTGATTTACTTACGAGCAAGTATTTTGCTGCTACGTATAGTTTGGTAGACACTTTGTATCTGGCACTTTCAGATCAGTCTGCAGCGAATGATTCCAATCGTTTAAAAATTTCTACGCCTGTTTTCGGGCATTCAAATCCTATCTATATTACTCAACGAGTATTAAGAATTTGATTTTAAAGTATACATCGGTTACCTGAGTTTTGATCTCTGCGTATCTTGCTGTTGTATATTTTTTCTACTTCTGCTTATATAAAGTTAAGGTCTGGGCTAAGGCTGACTGATGCATTTAACATCCAAAAGGAATTTTCATTCCAAAGCATTCAATCGCTTAATTTCCAAACTAAATCATGAAAAAAATCATTGTGTTCACAGGCTTAATGGCCTTGGTGTGCTTAACGAGCTGTACATCTAAAAAAGAAGAAAAAGAAGAAGTAGAAAAATTCACCGTTACTAATCCGGTAAGAATCGATACTTCATTTACAAAAGAATACGTTTCACAAATAAAATCGGTTCGTAATATCGAACTTCGCGCCCAAGAAAAAGGGTTTTTACAAAATATATATGTTGACGAAGGACAGTTTGTAAAAAAAGGACAGCTGTTGTTTAAAATTATGCCAAACATGTATCAGGCAGAATTATTAAAAGCGCAGTCAGAACAAAAATCAGTAGAAATTGAATTGCAAAATTCAAAATTGCTGGCTGATAAAAATATCGTTTCTAAAAACGAATTAAGTGTGGCTCAGGCAAAATTGCAATCTGCAAAAGCTGAGGTTGCGCTAGCAAAACTTCATTTATCATTCACAGAAATTAGAGCTCCGTTTGACGGAACAATCGACCGTATTCCTTTAAAATTAGGAAGTTTAATTGACGAGGGAGAATTGCTGACAAGTCTTTCAGACAACAGTCAAATGTTTGCTTATTTCAATGTTTCTGAGCCAGAATACATTAGTTATGAAACAAATATTAAAGATCGTGCAGATAACAAAGTGAATTTAGTTTTGGCTAACGGTGATATTTTTAAGGATAAAGGAAATGTTGAGGTAATCGAAAGCGAATTCAACAACGAAACTGGAAACATTGCTTTTAGAGCACGATTCCCTAATTCTGGAAAATTACTTAGAAATGGCGAAACAGGACAAGTTCAAATGAATGTTCCTCTTAAAAATGCTATTGTGATTCCGCAAAAAGCGACTTACGAAATTCAAGATAAAAAATATGTTTTTGTAGTTGGAAAAGACAACAAAGTAAGTTCTAGAGAAATCACTATTACTGGTGAAATTCCTGATTTATATGTAATCAAAAGCGGTCTTACAGAAAATGATAAGATCTTGCTTGAAGGTGTTCAGAAAGTAAAAGAAAACGACAAAATTAAATTCGATTACGAATCTCCTAAAGAAGTAATCAATCATTTACGCTTAAAAGCAGAATAAATGAAGTATTCAGTAAAATACTGTACTTAAAATTTTACTGATGGCGTATTGATTTCCATTTAATTTAATCATTTAAAAAATATTAAAATGTTTAATAAATTTATTCAAAGACCTGTTCTGTCGATAGTAATATCGTTGATTATTGTCTTTTTAGGGGTGTTGTCGGTTTTAAATTTACCTATTACACAATTCCCTACAATTTCACCTCCAATGGTGAACGTTACCGCAGATTATCCTGGATCTAATGGTGAATTGATGGTTAAGGCTGTTGTTATTCCTTTGGAAAGAGCCTTAAACGGAGTTCCAGGAATGAAATATATGGCTTCTGACGCTGGTAACGATGGTGAAGCTACGATAAAAGTGGTTTTTAACTTAGGAACAGATCCAAATCAAGCGGCAATTAATGTTCAAAACCGTGTGGCTTCGGTTACTAATAAACTTCCTCCGTTAGTAATTAGAGAAGGTATCAAAATTACTCGAGAAGTGCCTAGTATGTTGATGTACGTGAACCTATACAGTACAGATAAAAATACTGACATGAAGTTCTTGTACAACTATGCCGATATCAATGTTCTTTCTGAATTGAAAAGGGTAAACGGTATTGGTTCTGGAGATATCTTAGGAACACGTGAATATGCAATGCGTATTTGGTTAAAACCAGATCGTATGTTAGCTTATAAAATTTCTGCTGATGAGGTAATGGAAGCATTATCTAGTCAGAGTTTGGAGGCTTCTCCTGGTAAAACGGGAGAAAGTTCTGGTAAACGTTCTCAAGCATTTGAGTATGTATTGAAATATTCTGGACGTTTTACAACAAAAGAACAATACGAGAACATTGTAGTAAAAGCAAATCCAAATGGAGAACTTTTAAGATTAAAAGATGTTGCTACAGTTGAATTTGGAAGCTCGATGTATGATATCTACTCTAATTTGAATGGAAGACCATCTGCAGCGATTGTATTAAAACAGTCTTTTGGAAGTAACGCGAATCAGGTTATTGAAGAAGTAAAAGCAAAACTAGAAAAAATCAAACAAAGATTCCCTAAAGGAATGGATTATGAAATTTCGTATGACGTTTCTAAATTCCTTGATGCTTCTATCGAGAAAGTAATTCATACTTTGGTTGAAGCATTTATTCTGGTAGGTTTAGTAGTATTCCTTTTCTTAGGAGACTGGCGCTCGACGGTTATTCCTGCAATTGCGGTACCGGTATCTTTGGTTGGAACTTTTGTGTTCATGACATTCTTTGATATTTCATTGAACTTGATTACGTTATTCGCTTTAGTATTAGCAATTGGTGTCGTTGTCGATGATGCGATTGTGGTAATTGAGGCCGTTCACGCCAAGATGGAAGAGGAACATCTCTCGGCATTTAAAGCAACCAAAAAAGCGATGCACGAAATTGCGGGGGCAATTATTGCGATTACTTTCTTGATGGCTGCGGTATTTATTCCAGTTGCATTCATGTCTGGTCCTGTGGGAGTATTCTACAGACAGTTCTCTGTAACTATGGCAACTGCGATTATACTTTCGGGTATTGTGGCTTTGACATTGACACCTGCGCTTTGTGCGATGATGTTAAAAAACAATCATGGCCAGCCTAAAAAGAAAACACCAGCAAATAGATTTATTGATGCTTTCAACGAAAAATTCAATTTAGCACAAGGTAAGTATCAAAATCTATTAGGTAAAATCGTTGACAGAAGAGTGGTTACTATTGTAGCACTTCTAGGTTTCTGTGCTGGAACATGGTTAATAAGCAGTTCTGTTCCTTCAGGATTTATTCCGAATGAAGATCAGGGAATGTTTTATGCTGTAATTCAGACACCTCCAGGTTCATCTTTAGAAAGAACTAATAATATTGCAGAACGAGTTCAGAAAATTGCTGAGGATATTGATGGAGTAAAATCGGTTTCTTCATTAGCTGGTTATGAGATTCTGTCTGAAGGTACAGGAGCCAACTCGGGAACTTGTTTGGTGAACTTGAAAGACTGGAGCGATAGAAAAGAATCTGTTTTGGAGATTATGCACGAAATGGAGGAAAAATGTAAAGATATTACAGGAGCGAATATCGAATTTTTCCAACCGCCTGCTGTACCTGGTTATGGTGCTGCCGGAGGATTTGAACTTCGTTTGTTAGATAAAACCGGTTCTGTTGATTATAAGAGAATGGAGCAGGTAAACAACGATTTTGTTGCCGAATTGAACAAACAGCCAGAACTATCAAACGTATTTAGTTTCTATAGCTCTAGTTTCCCTCAATACATGATGAAAGTTGACAATGATTTAGCACAGCAAAAAGGAGTTTCTATCGAAAATGCGATGAATACTTTGTCAACTCTTGTGGGAAGTAACTATGAGATCAGTTTTATTAAATTCGGTATCAATTATAAAGTAATCGTTCAGGCTTCGCCAGAATATCGTGCACAGCCAGATGATATCTTAAAATTGTATGTAAAAAATGATCGTGACGAAATGGTGCCTTTTTCTGCTTTTATGAAATTAGAAAAAGTATACGGACTTTCAGAAATCACACGCCATAATATGTATACCTCAACACAAATCAGTGGTTCTCCAGCTGCGGGGTATAGTTCTGGTACAGCGATTAAAGTAATTCAGAAAATTGCCGCTGAAAAATTACCAAGAGGATATGATATTGACTGGGCAGGTATTTCTGCCGATGAGGTGGCTCAAGGTAATCAGGCGATCTGGGTATTCTTAATCTGTTTAGGATTCGTTTACTTGGTATTAGCAGCACAGTATGAAAGTTTTATTCTGCCATTGTCAGTAATTCTTTCTTTACCAGCAGGTATTTTTGGAGCTTTCCTTTTATTGAAATTAACAGGATTAGAAAATAATATCTATGCACAGGTTGCCATGGTAATGCTTATTGGATTATTAGGTAAGAATGCCGTGTTGATTGTAGAGTTTGCGATACAAAGGCACGCAGCCGGTAAGTCAGTTTTAGATGCTGCAATGGAAGGAGCAAAAGCAAGGTTCCGTCCAATTTTGATGACTTCGTTTGCATTTATTGCAGGTTTATTACCACTTGCTTTTGCAACGGGTCCTGGTAAAATTGGAAACAGAACTATTGGTACTGCAGCTGCAGGAGGTATGCTTATTGGAACCATTTGTGGTGTATTTGTAATTCCGGGCTTGTATTTCATTTTTGCCAAAATTGCTGAGAAACACAAATTGGTAAAACATGAAGAAGAAAACCCATTAACAGAAGAAATTGACAACAATCATGTATAAAGTTAAATCATATCAATATAGTATTGCGATTGCTGTATGTCTAGCGGTTGTAGGGTGTAAAACCCCTGCACCTGAGGCAGCAATTACTACCAGTACTCCAGTTCCAGAATCGTTTGGCTCAACAGTTCAGACTCAGGATGCAAACAGCAATACGGCTGCATTAAACTGGAAAGATTATTTTAAAGATCAGAATCTAGTTGATTTAATAGATACTGCTCTTAAAAACAATCAGGAATTAAATATCACTTTGCAGGAAATTGAAATTGCAAAAAATGATATTCGCGTTAAAAAAGGACTTCTATTGCCAACAGCAGGCCTACGTGCTGGAGCTGGAGTAGAAAAAGTAGGTAGATATACCAGCCAAGGCGCGGGTGATGCTACGACAGAGATTAAACCAGGTGTAGAAACTCCAGATCCGCTGGGAGATTTTACGATTGCAGCTTATGCTAATTGGGAAGTAGATATCTGGAAAAAACTGCGTAATTCTAAAAAAGCTGCTTTAAACCGATATTTAGCTACAGTAGAAGGTAAAAACTTTGTGATTACAAACCTCATCGCCGAAGTTGCTGATTCGTACTATGAATTACTAGCTTTAGACAATCAGTTGGATATTGTAAAACAAACGATCAAATTGCAGACTAACGCTTTAGAAATTGTAAAAGTTCAAAAACAGGCTGCAAGAGCAACAGAATTGGGAGTTAAGAAATTTGAAGCAGAGGTTTTAACTTCGCAAAGTATGGAGTTTGATATTTTGCAGAGGATAAAAGAAACCGAAAATAAAATCAACTTTTTGTTGGGTAGATATCCTCAGGAAGTAAAAAGAACAAGCAGCATTAATTTCTTAAGTTTATTGCCAGCTTCTGTAAGTTCTGGAATTCCGTCTCAATTGTTACAAAATCGTCCAGATATTAAACAAGCAGAATTGGAATTGGTAGCTTCCAAATTAGATGTAAAAGTGGCTCGCGCAGAGTTTTATCCTTCTTTAGATATCACGGCAGCGATAGGAGTAAATGCTTTTAAACCTTCTTATTTGTTTACTATGCCAGAATCGCTATTGTATTCTTTGGCAGGAGATCTTGTTGCTCCTTTGATTAACAGAAATGCAATTAAAGCAGAGTTTGCAAGTGCAAATGCAAGACAGATTCAGGCATTGTACAATTACGATCGTACGGTTTTAAATGCGTATTTAGAAGTTTCGAACCAAATGTCTAAGATCGAGAATCTTCAAAAGGGTTATGATCTTAAATCTAAACAAGTGGACGCTTTAAATACTTCAATTGACGTTTCAAACGATTTGTTTAAATCAGCCCGAGTAGATTATTTTGAGGTTTTGATGACGCAGAGAGATGCATTAGAAGCAAAATTGGAATTAATTGATACTAAAAAAGAACAGTTGAATGCTGCAGTTCATGTCTATAGAGACTTGGGCGGTGGATGGAAATAATATTGCCAATTAATTTGTAGAGAAAAAGCCTTTTGGGAGTAAAATCCTAAAAGGCTTTTTTATTGCTATTAAATAACCGTCACTTGTTTTGTGTACAGTTTTAGAACTTCTTCATCTGGTGAAATATTAGTAACCAAAACGTCGATATCTTTTAAATGAGAAACAAAATAAGTTTCTGCTGTATCTATTTTTTCGCTTGAACCTAAAGCAATTATGAAATTTGAATTCTGAATCATGTTCTTTTTGATTTGAGAATCATCATATAAAATTCCTGTCAAACCACGTTCATGATGAATGCCGCAAGTTCCCAAGATGCAAACATCTGCCCTAAAACTTCTAAAGAAATCAAGTGATTCCATGCTTGAGGTTGTAAAGGACGTTTTGCACATTTTTCCTCCAGCAAAAATCAATTCGACATTGGGTAAATCTTCAACTAAAACTGCAACGGGAAAACTGTTTGTAATGACAGTCAGTTTTAAATCATGTGGAAAACTTGCCACCAAAGCCAAAGAGGTTGTACCACCATCAATAAAAACCACCTGTCCATCTTTTAGATAAGAAATTGCTTTTTCTGCTATGATTTTTTTATTCTCCAAATCATGTTTTTCTCTCTTTCTATAATGCAAAGGCATTGGAGAAGGAGCAACAGCGCCACCGCGAACAGCTTTTAAGAGTCCTTGATCTGAAAGCTCTTTCAAATCACGTCTGATGGTATCTTCAGAAACACTCAAATATTCGCTTAATTCTACCGAAGTAACACGATGTTCTTTAGATAAATATTCTAAAATGGTCTGTTGGCGTTCTTCCTTTCTCATTTTGTTTTGCGGTTTTATATTGCAAAGATAAATAAAAAATTGCAATATTTTGCTGTTTATTGCAATTTTTGCATAATTTAGCAGCAAAATAAATTTACAATGAAAAAGAAATCAATTGCAGTCGACATGGATGGCGTGCTTGCTGATGTAGAGGCACACCTAATCACTTACTTCGAAAGAGATTTTGGAATAACAATTTTAAGAGAAGACATTCAAGGTTTGACAGAAGAAGAAGCTTTTTACGGTCGTGAGAAGGTAATGAGCGTTTTAAACTCTAAAGACTTTTTTAGGACATTGCCAGTAATAGAAGATGCTGTCGAAAGTTTAAAGTTATTACAGGAGAATTTTGAGGTCTATATTGTTTCTGCCGCAACCGAATTTCCACTTTCTCTGAATGAAAAAGTAGAATGGCTTGCAGAACATTTTCCTTTTATCAATTGGCAGAACATTGTTTTATGCGGAAGCAAGAGCATTATTAATACCGATTATCTAATCGTGATCATCCAAAGAATTTAGATTTTTGCATGGGTAAGCCCATTATGTTTACAGCATTTCATAATGCCAAAAAAGAGAATTATTTGAGAGTAAATAATTGGAAAGAAGCTGTTGCTGTTTTGAAAGAAGCAGTTTAACGCAAGGTAATTTTAAAAATTACTTGTTTTTTGAAGAAAAAGCCTTTCAGAAATTTTCCGAAAGGCTTTGGTTTATTTAGGGATTGCTATTTTAGCTTTAAATCCGTTTTGGGGTTCTGTTTCAAATTCGATGGTTCCTTTGACAGTCTGAATGCGGTGCTCCATATTTTGAAGTCCATTTTTAGAAATCTTTGTTTTCTCACAGCCAATTCCGTTATCGGTGTAGTTTATTAGGATTGATTTCTGATCGCTATCAAATTTTATCACGACCAGACTTGCTTTGCTATGCTTTTTCATGTTCACCATTAATTCCTGTAGCACTCTTCCAATGGTGATTTTCTTTATCTCATCTACATCTTCCCAGTTTACACTTTCCAAATTAGTGGCAATGATGTTTCTCTCAGCCGTGTTGTAGGCAGAAAGCATTTCTTTTATGCTTTTGGTAAAGTCTTTGCCCGTTTCAATCTTATTGTTTTCTTTTGAAATTCCTCTCACACGACCATAAATATCATCTAATTTCTGTAGAAGATTCTCTTTTGTATTTTCTACAGCAAGTGGCTGAGATTCGGCAAAAGCAATTACTTGGAATACATCATTGGCCAATTCGTCATGGATTTTTTTAGAAATTCTGGTTTCTGTGTCGTACGAACTTTTAAACTCGATAGCCTTGTTTTTGTTTTTATAATATCGGATCAAAATTGCAATTAGAATGACTAAAAAGAAAAATACAATTACGAATACAATTCGTAGATATTTGGCCTTTTGAAGAGATAATTGATTTTCTGCTTTCTCTAAGCGTAGTTTTTCGTTTTCATCTTTTTCCTTTTTCGCATCGTACTTAATTTTGGCAGACTTATTTTTAAAATTGTTTCTAACCTTAATAATGCTATCATTTAATGTGAAAAACTGCTGTATGTACTTGTTAGTATTAGGACTGTTGTCATTTGAAATTAAAATTTGCAGCGCTTCTAATCTTTCATCTATGCTATTTATGTCTGTTGCTACTTTATAGGCCAAAAGAGCATTCTCATCCGATTTTTTTACGTTTTTTTTAGAATAGTAATCGGCAAGGTGGAGATAGCTTTCGATACTTCCATATGTATCTTGACGATCAATTCGGATATTTAGCCCCTCAGTCATTAGATGAAACCCTTTGTCTTCCATACCATTCTTAAAGTAAGCATAGCCTAAATTATCGATCAATGTAGATTTGTCATCTGGTGTCACTCTTTTCTTCAGGCTTTCACTTGAAAGAGATTGTAGAAGAGAGTCTAATATAGGGATTGCTTTACCGTATTTTTTTTGATGAATGTAAACAGTAGCAATATTCTGTATAGGAGCTTGTTTAAATAGAGGATCTTTATATTGCTCAGCAGCTAGTTTGTAGTAATAGATGGCGTCATCATAAAGAGAAAGTTCTTTGTCAGCAATGCCCAATAAATTATACATGCTACCAGTATTGTCCCCTCCTTCTTCTTTACTAAATAATAACGCTTCTGTTGCAAGTTCCTTACTGCCATAATAATCTCCATTTCTTTGATGAATTTCTGCTATTTTAATAAGTGCATAAGAAATATTGGCACTGTCTTTTAAGATTTCATAAAGTGCCTTTGATTTATTGAATTGGTAAAAAGAGGTATTAAAGTTTTGTTTGTCAAAGTTCTCTATGGCTTTGCTTCGTCTAAAAAGTGCCTCTTTACGTATAGCTTCTGTCTTAAGATTGACAGTCTTTTTTTCTTCGCATGAAAAAAGAAAAAGAAGTATAATAAAATAAAAAAACGGGGACCGTAACATACAAATTTACTTTCCCCGAAAATAGTAATTAATTAAATACCAAAAATATATTTATTAAGGTCTTGGAGGGTTCGCTGAACCTCCTTTATCACCAGGACCGTCTGGATCTTCTCCATCGCCACCAATAGATAGATTAGCACTCTTTTCAACTTTCTTTTTAGGTTGAGTCTCATACTCATCAGGAGTACAAGAAAATATCGTGAACAATAGCGCAAAAGCGATAAATAGTATTAGTTTTTTCATTTTAATTTAATTTAGAAATTAGACATAGGTATGGCTGTCCGGAGTTAACCAGATCTTGGAATTGCGATACCAAAATTGTTTTTTGGGGAAGTAGATCGTGTAGACCTGTAAGACGTAATTTATACTTCCCGAATAAACTCGGTCTTACGGTTTTCCACAATGTTAATTAGAACTAGTTTTATATTTTTGTTTTAGTCTGCAGACAAAACTTGAACTAATTTCTGATGCAAAGTAAAGGCGCTTCTAGATCACTGTTGATAAGGGATTCCCGGAATTCCTGCGTTTTCCCGAGATTCCCGAAAATTCCCAATAAAAGGATAGGAAAGGCCTAATTTTTTATGATTAATTGTTATTTAATTCTAAACAAATCTCTAATATTATAGATGCAATAAGTTCGTCAAAAGTTGGTTTCGAACCGTAAAAAATAATATAGAAATAATATAGAATTGGAATAGAAATTGAAAGTGCTGGAAAGGGTTTAATAGTAGAAGTCGAAAATAAAGGCATAGAAGAAAGTTTTGGTTAAAATTGAAAATAACGAGTCTAAAGAAGTTCTTAAAAAAGGCAAGATGAATAATACATTAGAAGCATATAAAAAGGCGATTAAAATTAAATACGAGATCGAAAAAGAGGGAGAGTACTTTGATTTTTTGTACAGTCCGTCTCGCGGAAAGCTCCGCGATTTGTGTTGGCTTATTTTTGAAGATAATCCGACCCAAGACGATTTAAATGTTTTTAGAAATTTATTGTGCTTAGATTTTGACCATACGCAAAAGCATAAGTTTAAAGATCAGAAAGACAAGTTTAGGCCTATTGAAACTTTCTTTAAAGGAGAAACAGATCCATCAAATATTGATGCGATAAATCTTGCTGCAGTAATAGTCGATTTTCAGCCGCGCCCTTTTAAAAAGTTCAATGAAAAATGTAGGATTGAAGAAGCGAAACAAATGAAAAGTGTCGTTAAGGACGTAACGGTTGAAATCGAGAATAATGGCATAGAGAAAAAAGTTTTGGTGGAAAATGAACATGAAGATTCGAAAGAAGTTCCTAAAAAAGGAAATCTTTTGTTTGATTTAGCAGGTGAATTTTCTAAAAAAATAGCTCAGAAAATACAACCAGAAAAAATAATTATGGTTGCAGTTGGTGCAGTTGTACTTGTCTCGTCTGCGTGTGTAAATTTGGTGAAGAAAAAAGAATAGAAATAATTTCTAACTGATTTTTGATTGCATTTTGAAAAACAAAATGCGTGAAGCGATAAAAAGAATGATTTTTTGAAGGGTGATTTTGGCAATAAAAAAGTCTGTTTTTCGGCATATATTTACTGTTATTTACACTATAAAGATAAGAAAATAATCTCGTTAAACCTAATAAAAATCAATGAAATAGCACTTTTTTTAGCTAAAAAAGTGTATTTTTTTGACCATTTTTAAACGAATAAAAACGAATTGAAAAGACCGAAAAACTTACTTTCTCGAACAACCGAATTGCAATAAAATTATCTATATTTATAAAAATTAAAATAGATTTAGAATCTATTAATATCAGTTACAAAAACATCATTTATGAAAAAGCTTCTATTACTATTAATCGTTTTATGCACTGTCAGCTGTAAAAAATATGTTGTCTCATTTGAACAGCCAACCAATATGAAATTGGACAACATAAAACTAGAAGTGTTTATAGATAAAGAAAAAGTTCAAGACATTAATTTAAAAGCTACAGAAGCATTGCCCACTTACGAAACAGTCGGACTATCAGTATCTGGTGAAGGAAAACATTTGCTTCAAGTTAAAGTAAAAGATACAACCTTTAGTTTTGATGTAAAATATCCTGAGGAGAAATTTATTAGGATCATAACTAACTTAAAACCTAATGGGAAAATCCATGTTGGAATCTTAAAACAGAATTATAAATATAAGTCTTAATACTATTTGGGTTTAGTTTTCTACAAGCAAAGAGCATAAAGATAAACGCAAAGTTCGCAAAGCAATTTATATATAGCTTTGCGAACTTTGTTTTAACTGAAAGTTATCTAAAAAAAAAACTTAGCGCTCTTTGTGAAAACTCTTTATTTATTTTGCTGTAAAATCAAACAGTTAGGATAAAAAATCCTTAAACCACAATCCTGAATTTTTAATAGTACGTTTTTGCGTTTCAAAATCAACGTGAATTAATCCGAAACGGGCATTATATCCTTCGGCCCATTCAAAATTATCGGTTAGAGTCCAGACAAAATAGCCATCGACATTTAAACCGTCTTGTTTTGCTTTTAAAATCTGTTCTAAATTGTCCTGAATAAAATGAGTTCGTTTTATATCGTGCACTTTTCCGTTCTGAACGGTATCAGGAAAAGCGGCTCCATTTTCGGTAATAATGATTTTTCGAATTCCTTCGTATTCATTAAATTTTTTAAGAATATGATACATTGCTGGCGGATAAACTTCCCAGCCCATATCGGTAGAAATTACATTTCGCTTTTCGGCACTTACTAATTCCGCACCAATATACGGAATCAACATGGACGATTTTACCACTTCACGAGTATAACATTGCAAACCAATAAAATCAAAATCGAAATCGAGATTCTTTAAATCGTCGTCTAAAATGTAATTATTGAGTTTTTTAAGAACCGGAAGATCTTTCTGCGGATAACCTAATCCTAAAATGGGTTCTATAAAAGTTCGGTTTAATAAAGTATCTACACGTTTTGCGGCTTCAACATCTTTTGAGCTTTCTGTTGCAGGTTCAATATGCGTGCACGAAAAAGTAGTTCCGATGTTGGCATCCGAAATTCGTTCTCGAATTATTTTGGCTCCAGCGGCAGTTGCAAGAGTAACATGGTGCATGGCTTTTAGGTAATTTGTAATTCCTTTTTTACCTGGTGCGTGAATTCCTAAAAAATAACCTGCGCCTGTAAAGACAGAAGGTTCATTAATTACCATCCAATTTTTGACACGATCGCCAAAATACTGTACACAGACTTCAACATAATCTTTAAACCAAGAAACAGATTCTCGGTTTGTCCAACCTCCTTTTACTTCTAGATCGTGCGGTAAATCCCAGTGATAAAGTGTTATCCAAGGTTCAATTCCAGAATTCAGCAGCGAATCTATTATTTTGTTGTAATAATCGATTCCTGCTTGGTTAATAGGATAAATACCCGTTGGCATAATTCTAGGCCAGCTGATAGAAAATCTAAAATTAGGAATATTTAATTCCTTAATTAGACCAATATCGTCCTGATAGGAGTTGTAGAAATCGCAGGCAGTTATGGCATGATGACCGTTTTTAATTTTTCCTTTTTGAGAAGTAAAAACATCCCAGATAGAAGAACCTTTTCCGTCAGAATCATGTGCGCCTTCAATTTGGAAAGCAGCAGTTGATACACCCCACAAGAAATCTTTACCAAATTGGTTTTTGTTCAGAAATGAGCTTTCAATTTTATTCATTCAATGTACTTTCCTTTATTTATATACTATTTAATGTAGGAAAGAAGATTGCATAGCTCTTAAAAAAAGCCATTCTTTGAAAGAAACCAGAAAATTTAGATTAAATAATTTCATGACGATTAGTTTTATATCAAATTAAAAAAACTAATGTGAAATTATTGTAAAGTCATTATTATCAAATAATTAAATGTGAAAATAGGAAGATGTTTAATCTTCCCATCCGCAAAGTGTCAAACCTAAACCTTTGGCTTGTTTTAGAGATTTTTTTACCACCCCATGGTTACAAGAGCTTAAGCCACGGCAATTCTCATTATAATGATACTTTTTAGCTCCAGCAGGACCGCAGATAAAAACGTTGTCTTCTACGAGATGGAAAGAAGTGCAAAAAATAAAAAGTAAGAGTAAAGTGTATTTCATTATTTTATTTTTATTTGACGACTAGATTATATTCGTTTCCTTTTTTATCAATAGCTTTTAGTTTTCCGTGAGAAACCCATTCGGTATTAATTTCTAATTCTGGAATACTATCAATTATTAAAATCCCTGCGCCGTATTTTCCTTCTGTATTAATATTTCCAAAAACCGAATCGCCTAGTACGTTTATTCCCTTTACATGGTAATTGTACTTATAATGTCCTGGATGCCCAGTTCTGTATTCGTATTTATATACAGGATTTACATGATAGGTTTTGGCTTCTTCTGCTGTAATAGTTTTGCGGTCGTCTGCGCTAATAGCGCTTTTGTAAAATGAATTTACTTGGGGTAATGGAGGCGGAGCGCTAGCTTTTTGGCAGGAATAAAACGCAAATAATAAAAGTAAGATGAGGTAGTTTTTTTGCATAGGCGATGTGGTTGAGGTTGCAGTTTAGATACTTGTTATAAATCTATTTAAAATTGTGCTTTTGTACATACGTGTTTGTACTTGATTTTAAATTGCCATTTAAAATGTAAAATTTTTTAAAATCAGTGTTTTATGAAATCCAAAATCAATAAAAAAGCTCCCGAAGGAGCTCATCACATGACTTCGATATTTAAGGGAATGAATTATGTTTTATAAAGGACTTATTTTACCAGTCGGTTTTTAGAATAATGGATTTTTTTTCCTTGGAGAATGTTATCTTATTTGTAAAATTAAAAACCATTATTGTATTTTAAATTAAAGGAATGATCAGACATTAATAGCAAACCGATAAATTGAAATAACGCTAATATTGATGGAATAAAAGTCCAGCAAAATAAGAAATAAAATATGCCTTGTACTGATTGTCCTAAATAGAATTTATGAATTCCTATGCCTCCAAGAAAAAAGGTCAAAACTAATGCTGTTACTCTACTTTTCATAATTTACATTTTAGATAAAATTTCTACTTTTTTTGTGTCAAATTCTGCTTGTGATATTATATCTCCGTCTAAAAGCTTTTTCAATTTTTGAAGTGTTTCAAGGGGATCTTCTTTTTGTTCAATGTTTTGAGAAGGAGAAAGAGCTGCATTTACAGTTATTCCTCCTCCCGCAATAGCTCTTTTAGTTTCCAAATCATGTTCGCGACGATAAATTACCATTTCTTCTTCTTTTTGTTGAGCAAATTGATATAATTTTCTCGCTTGAGATTTTGGAAGGTAATCTAACATATTTAGTTGTCCTTTTATTGTTTTCATTGTGAAAGTAGCTCCTATAATTCCTTCTTTCATATGACAATCTAGTATATCTTTCCAGGCATAGTCTTGAAAATCCATGGATAAACCTAAGTTCTTAGGTCTGCAAAAAATTATTCTTTTATTTGTTAAAGCAATACAATCTGGAGATAAATTAATTGCTGGTTTTTTTTGCACAGCCACATATTCTATCTGTTCTCCAGATGTAAGAAGACCTGTAACTTTACCTAAAAGCTTTTCTACTGCTTTTGGATCCTGTTCTTCATTTAAGAATTTCTTCAAATCGTTTATCATTTGTATATAGTATTTAATGGTTTACTAATCCAAAAGTAAAACCAATCAAAACCAGTATTTTACGGAAATCCATAATCCGAAAATTTAATTTAAGGAAATAAAAAAAGCTCCCGAAGGAGCTTTGAAAATGGAGTAATAAGGGATTTAAATTATTCCCATATCTTTTGTGATTGAAACCAAATGAACGGTATTATTTGCCTTGAAAAAATCTTTCAGTTTTGATAACCTTTTTTCCATTGCACTTTTACTATTGGGTTTAATGTCGCTGGTTTTAAAAATTTCGATAATGTCGTCCTGAGATGTTCCAGCAGATAAATACTTTAAAATTTTAATATCTACATCGTCTATTTCGTAGTTGCCTTTTTCATGTAATGCAGAAGCCACTTCGGGCGAAATAAATTTTTGATCAGAAGTTGAAATGATTGAAAGAGCTTTTTTGAGATCTTCAATACTATTTCTGCCTTTTAGCACAAAGGCATTAATTTCAGAATCGTCAAAAAGTGATTTTATACGAACATTTTTATCTTCAACCGAATAAGCTATAATCTTAATATTGGGCTGTAATTCGCGAACTTTTTGAATTAATTCGTCACCACTTCCAATTTTGACTTCACGATGGTCTTTTTTAAACGAAAGGTCACTAATCAATAAATCAAAAGGTTCATTGTCCTGAATGGCTTTTCTTATTTTTAGAAAGGCATCATCACAATATTTTGCATGTTGAAAATTGACAATGTTGAGGTCACTCAAAGTTTGTTTTACGGCTAAATTGAATTCTTCAAAATCTTCGGCAATAATTACTTTTTTAAACATAGGCTCTTATTTAGGCATTGTTATTTTTACTTTGAAACCTTTATTCGGTTCAGTGTCAA
>Ga0308157_10003645_pt1 | contig 21952 bp, 19 predicted proteins | sample PhyBR1_FD_201035 | JGI IMG/M metagenome (GOLD analysis project Ga0308157, IMG submission 201035) | Phyllosphere microbial communities from UC Gill Tract Community Farm, Albany, California, United States - DLSLB.R1 | ecosystem: Host-associated > Plants > Phyllosphere > Unclassified | place: USA...
GCGGTGTCCAGCGCACGCGCCGGCATGGCGTCCGGCATCGACATGAGTGCCCGCATGATTACGCTGTCTATCAATATCGCGCTGATGGGTTTCCTGCTGGTGCATGGTGTGCAGCAGCATCTGCAAACCGCATTGCGTGAACCGGTAGATGCTGCAGCGCTGCGCGAGATGGCCAACGGCATTGTCTCTGGCAACCTGCACGCCCTGCAGGCAGGCGCTGGTGCCGTCACTTCGCCACAGGCACTGACAGACATTGCCCGCCAGGCGCTGGTACACAGCTTTGGCGGCGTAATGCTCTATGCCGCCATCGCCGTGTGGCTGCTGGCACTGGGCAGCTTTGTGATCTTTTCGGGTCGCAGGACAGCCCGGTGACTTTTATGGCGGTCCATGCCGATGGGCAGTCCAGTGAATGTTGCCGAACGCAGTCTGGCGACGTGTTGAGCTCTAGACCATTTCGATCTAGAGGACGTCGGTTTTGCCGAGCCGGCCTTCAAGCTTGGCGTCGGATGTCATGGGCTACCAAGGCTGAAGCAACGGGCTTGAAAACTTGAAAGAGCACTCAATGGCCTCCCATAGAGGTGGAGGTGATACGTAGCAGCTTGGCCCACTACTTCGGTGGAGTGGATATCGTCGGGCCCTAGGAGCAAAACCTCGCCCGGGCCCACTGCAACGTGGGTGGTTTCGAGGACGATTCCGGACCTAGCGGACTTCGTGTAGAGGCGGTTCAATTCCAAGCCCCGAATGCCCACCACGACAGCCCATGTTTCGTGGCAATGAGGAGGACTTGTGACGCCAACTCCATCCGAGACAAGATACAGTGCCGGCCGATCCCCAGCGACAGCGAGTTCATAGAGGGCCTCCTCGCCAACTCGAGCTACAGGATAAGGAGCTACTTGCCACATAGGGGAGTTCGCAAGGTGTAGAAGGCTGTCTGCAATAGCCTCGAAATCGACCGCTGACTGTGGCGGCGTGCTGATGCGATCGATTAATTGATGCGCCTGCTCGACTATCGTGCCTGGTGATTGCATCAAAGTTCCCCAACTTCCTAACATGATGTAGACCGACTCTGTTTGCGCGAGACAGCAACACTGCTGCGTGATGGCGAAAGTCCATTGGCTCACGCATTCACATAAGTGACTGCTCAGGGCCGCAAGCCAGCCATGAATCGACTCGGTTAAATGAGTACCCCTTTAGGGGGAAATATTCCTGGATATGGACTTCTGATAGAAACCCGGTAGGTCACATGATGGCTCGTGCCAATGACAACCTATTTCCTTTCCCCCAGCCTCATTTGATAGACCGCTGCGCTCCAGTACCGCGTACCGCTGCTTTCTCGGCAAATCCACCCCGCAGACTCCAACTGCTTCGCGATCAATCGATTCATGAATCCATGGCCAAGCAGCAGAACGGGGCCTTCATTTGCGATCAATTGAAGTCGCTGAGCCGCTGTATTAGCTCTTGCTTTAGCTTCTCGGGCAGACTCGACTCCTCCAGAAAAACCGCACAGCCATGCGATCCGAAGAAAAAATGCCCACGTAAATGGGGAAAAGCGAGGTCGTCTCCATCTTCCGTGAGGCAACTTCGCCTCGCAGAAAATCTCATCTATGAGATGAGGTCGAAGGCCCAATGCTCGAACAGACGCCAGTGCTCGAGGTGCATTGCTCGAAATGATCACTTTTGCTGTAGCGGCCAGGCCCATGCTAGCCACAGGGACGGGATGCTCCACGATTTCGGATAGTTCGTAATGCTCAATCCAGTACTTCATGTCAAGTGCTGAAACCTTGCCGCCTGGAGCCAAGTTCGGCCGACCGTGGCGCATCAAAATAATTTCTCGGTTCATTGAGTGGGAGCAGAGTTCATCGATTGCTTGTCAGCGGTCCAATCAATCGCCGACTTTTAGCCGTCGCATGAGCCAGTTCGCGGTGAACTCGAAGTGCTCTCGCATGTTCGACTCCGCCGTGTGGCCGTCATCCCCAAAGACCAGTTGCGTCACGTTGAAGCCGAGAGCGGCAAGAGAGGTAGGCTCATTTCTGGATACGAGATCTTCGCGGGCGCCGTTCACCATGAGGATGGGTTTGCGCAACTGCGCCGCAGCTGGCATCTTCAATTGATAAGAGAGTTGGAATGCTTCGTAGTATTCGCACATCGCCTGACGAGGTGTCGTCAGCGGATTCATGTTGGCAAACACGGTGTAGGGAGCGACGATCCATGCAGGCGCTTTCTCGCAATGCTCTTGTCCGAAGCTCGAATCGCTAGGGCCACCTACATTGACAATCGCTTGGTAGAAGTCGTTTCGCAGCCCGCCAAGAGTTCCCAAATAGCCCCCCATACTCCAGCCGTACACGGCCACTCGGCTTGTGTCTAGGTCGTGGCGCGTCTTGATGTAGTCCGCAACCGTGTCAAGCATCGCAGAGGACTCCGGACGGAATCCCAACTGGTTCTCCCCGGTGTCTGGATTTTCCACAATGAGGGTCGCAAACCCGCGACCCATGAAGTAGTCGCTGTGCCGGATCATCTCCGTCTTCAGGTTGTCAAGTCCACCGAGAATGACCAGCACCGGAGGCTTCTTATTGCTGCTGCCTAGTGTCGACAGTGTTCGGAAGTAGCCAATGAAATCCTTTTCGCCGGTCCTGAATTTGATCCGCTGGAGCGGTTTTCCCAGGACTGCGTAAGCTCGTTCGGTTGCCTGCAGATCCGCAGCGGGGAGCTGCTTGGGCAGTCGATTCATTCGCAGATAGAACGCGGCCTTTTTGTATTCGGCCGATGCACTCTCGCTCTCGCCGCGCTCTTCGGCCGCACGCGCTCGTGCCAGATGCACTTGGGCGGGCTTGCTAAAAGTCGCCTGCCAAGCCGCCTGCGACGGCCCCGCGTTCTCCGGCAACCTTTCAACGATGCTATCGAATGTGGTTGCTTCGATGCCTGCATCCTCAAGCCACCAACAGATGTTGAACTTGAACGAGGGATGCATGCGAGCGATGCCTTCCGGGTACTGCGCCTGTCCTTTCCTGCAGAACTCGGCCATGCTGTCCGCTGCCCTGACTGAGGAGTTGCTCTGCGCAACGGATTCGCGCGGAGCAACCGCCGAAAGAACGACGGCTCCAAGGAGCATCAAGCGTTTCAAGATCAATGGGTCCGTCACAGTCGTTCCTTGTTGGGCTTCGGCAGATCCCCCAGAACTAGGGCGATGAAGAGGTTTACCTGGCGTTATTGCGGTGACGCAATGGGTAGCCAACCATGGCGGCGATACCAAGCGACCGTATCGGCAACGGTTTGCTCGATGGGGCGAAACTTCAATTGAAGCTGCTGTTCGCTCTTTGTGTGAATGAAATGACTTCGTCCTGCCTCCTTGCGCATGAGCCGCACCGTCGCCAAGCTGAGCAAGATGGGTTGGCCACTGATCTTCGCGTAGAGTTCCTGCGTCGCCGCCAGCAAATACAGAAGCAGGAAAGGCAAGTTGCGTGTCGGCGTCTTGATTCCCGCGATCTGCCCCACCAAGGGAACCAATTCCTGCATCGTCATGTGGCGGCCAGCGGCCAGATAGCGCTCACCGCGCTGGCCGCGCTCTGCAGCTGAAATTTGCGCCTTCGCTACATCGCGAGCATCGACAACCGAGAAGCTCCCTGGCAGCAACCCAGGCAATTTGCCAAGCACCACATCGTTGACAAATTGTCCTGACGAGGTTGGGCCGATATCGGCAGGACCCCACATCCAGCCAGGCAAGACAAAGCTCGCATGCATGTCCGGATGTGTGTCAAGAAAGGTCGATACGACTTGATCGGCCAGTATCTTGCTTCGGTAATAGTCGTCGTCAGCATCTGCTAGGTCACGCAGGCAAGTCTCATCGATGGGCGCACCCGGATCGCCATTCAGCACTGCGATGGATGAAGTCTGAACGAAGCGCCGGATGCCGGCGTCGTATGCCTGCTCGATAAGCTGCCGTGTGCCGTCCACATTGATGCGTTTGAGCTCTTCCCAGTGGCTGCCGCCTTTGAAGTTGTCTCGAAAGAAGGCTGCGGTATGGAACACCACGTCACATCCTTGCAGCGCCCTGGAGAAAGCGGGCACATCTGCCATGTCACCCTGCACCAGCTCCACGCCTTTCACTCCTGCGAACTGTTGCATACCTTTGGTTTCCGAACGGACGAGAGCCTTGACGAAGACGCCGCGTGCAACTAGCTCACGCACAAGGTTGTTGCCGAGAAGGCCTGTGGCGCCAGTGACAAAAGCTGACTGTGGACTGCTGTACTTTTTCATTTCGATTGATCTTCAAATATCATTTGAAATTTAAATGTACCGCTGGAACTTTGAAATCTCAAGTGATATCTGAAAATTTTTCGGTGTGCGTGCACACGCGATCACACAACGCTCGATATCTGAATCTCATGTGATATCTTTAAAGCTATGAGCACCACGACTGCAAGAAGACGCCTGACCCGAGACGAAAGCCGGGCACAGACTCGCGAGCACCTGATCGACGCTGCACGGCACTTGTTTGTGACAAACGGGTATGGAGGCGCATCGATCCGTGACATCGCGAACCACGCTGGCTATTCCCAAGGCGCTTTTTATTCAAACTTCTCAAGCAAAGAGGATGTCTTGCTAGAGTTGCTGCGACGGCACATGGATGCAGAAGCGATGCAACTTACTACGCTCATGGGCGACAACGCGCAATTGCCCGAGCAATTGCTGGCCCGACTGGAGGCCTGGGCTTCTACCCTCAATCACGACGCCGACTGGTGCATGCTTTCCATAGAACTGCAGTTGCATGCGAGGCGTAGCCCATCTTTCGCTGAGGAGTACCAAAAGGTTTGGGACAGACACCAAGCCGAGATCGGCGGCGTGATCAACCTATTGTTTGAAAAGCTTGGTCGCTCCACTCCTGCCGAGCCTCATGAACTAGCTGCTGCTTTCATGGCTCTTTCACATGGGCTTGCACTGCAAAAGACCGCCGACCGCCAGGAGCTGACTGGACGCTTGATCATGGTGTTTCTACGTGGATTGATCGCAAGTTCGACGTAGCCACGACTCGATGGTGCGAAGAAACGGGCATTCAGGCCGATGCGCGGTGAACCACGCAAGCGAGTGGCCAGTTACGAGGGTGATGTGGCCGTTCAAGACACCTGACGTTCCACGACTGGTGCTGGCGATTGCTGCTGTTTAGGCACTGAGTCACAAACGACCGCGATCAGCCTGAAGCTGAACTCAGGCCTAAAGGCTGGCTCACAGCGATCGCCGCCAACCGCAGTTGCATCGCTACCTCAATTTATTGCAGCCACCGCCTGGGCACGCTGACAGGCCAAAGCATCCCTCGCGACAATCGGCGAAAATCCACATACCGTATTCCCATATACGTTCCGCTTGTTTCTCGCCCTGTCTTTGGCTGCTACTTTGCTGTGGGCATCACAAATTCGGCACCTTTGCCGATGCTCTCCGGCCAGCGTTGCATGATCGACTTTTGCTTGGTGTAGAAGCGCACGCCTTCTTCACCGTAGGCGTGCATGTCGCCAAACAGGCTGCGCTTCCAACCACCGAAGCCGTGCCAGGCCATAGGCACCGGAATCGGCACGTTGATGCCCACCATGCCCACCTGGATGCGACGGCTGAACTCACGCGCCACATTGCCGTCGCGCGTGAAGCAAGCCACGCCGTTACCAAACTCGTGGGCGTTGATGAGGTCCACGGCTTCGGCAAGATCCTTCACGCGCACGCAGCCCAGCACAGGGCCGAAGATCTCTTCCTTGTAGATGCGCATCTCTGGCCTCACGTGGTCGAACAGCGTGCCTCCAAGCCAGAAGCCATCACCACAGCCTTCGCCCGCCGTCATGCCGTCGAAGCCGCGGCCATCGACCAGCAGCTTCGCACCCTCTTGCTCGCCCAGCGCGATATAGCCGCTGATGCGCTCGTGCGCGACACGCGTTACGATGGGGCCCATCTCGGCAGCCGGGTTCTCGCCGTCGAGTACCTTCAGAGCCTTGGTACGCTCGATCAGCTTGGGCAGCAGCTTGTCGGCCACGTCGCCCACCAGCACCGCAACACTGATGGCCATGCAGCGCTCGCCGGCCGAGCCGTAGCCGGCACCGATCAGTGCGTCCACCGCCTGGTCGATATCGGCGTCGGGCATCACCACCATGTGGTTCTTGGCACCGCCCAGGGCCTGCACACGCTTGCCGTGGCGTGCGCCGGTCTCATAGATGTAGTTGGCAATCGGCGTGGAGCCGACGAAACTGATGGCCTTCACGTCAGGGTGTTCCAGCAGCGCATCGACGGTCACCTTGTCGCCCTGGACCACGTTGAACACGCCATCAGGCAGTCCGGCCTCCATGAGCAACTCGGCCATGAACAGTGAGGCGCTGGGGTCGGTCGGGCTGGGCTTGAGCACAAAGGTGTTGCCTGCCGCGATAGCAACCGGGAACATCCACATCGGCACCATCACCGGGAAGTTGAAAGGCGTGATGCCAGCGACCACGCCCAGCGGCTGGCGCAGCGTCCAGTTGTCCATGCCCGTGGAGACCTGCTCGGTAAAATCACCCTTGAGCAGCTGCGGAATGCCGCAGGCGAATTCCACGATGTCGATGCCGCGGCTTACCTCGCCCTGCGCATCTGTGAACACCTTGCCGTGCTCGGCCGTGATCAGGTGGGCCAGCTCGTCGCGATGCTCGTTGAGCAATTGGAGGAACTTGAACATCACTCGCGCGCGGCGGATCGGCGGCGTGTCTGCCCACTTCGGGAAGGCGGCCTGCGCTGCAGCCACGGCCGCGCCCACATCCTGGGCCGTACCCAGACGTACTTGCCGGCTCACAGTGCCAGTAGCTGGGTTGTAGATGGGTTGCGTGCGAGTGCCATTGCCAGCCTGATGCGTGCCGCAGATGTAGTGGGCGACCTCAGCCCCAATGCGAATGTCGGTCATGTTGAAACTCCTGTTCAATGGAAGAAGATGTGAATGGTCTTAAATTGCTCTCATGAAGGGAGCCTCTCGCGCTTATCCGGTTGTGCCAAAGCAATCTTTTCAATGTCAGAATGCTTCGGGCACAAGAGCCAGCGTGCTTGTGCTGCCCTCGATGAGGGTGTCGCGCATACCAGGCACCTTGGATAGCACGTGGTCAGCGTAGAAATGCGCTGTGGCGATCTTGGCGCTCAGGAAGGCCGTATCGCCCTGCTGACTTGCCAGCAGATCTTGCGCACGCAGCAGTGCTCGGGCCATCTGCCAGCCCGCGACAGTGCTGGCCGCCAGCATCAGGTAAGGCACCGAAGCGGCGTAGACGCTGTTGGGGTGCGATGCAATGTTCCCCAACACGAAATCCACTGCCTGCTCGAATGCCTGCCGGGCCTCGCGCAAGCGGCGGTGCATGGCCTGTGCGGCCGAGCTGTCTGTCCGCGAGGCCAGGGCATCCTCGGTCTGGGTGATCTGTGCGGCAATAGACTTGGCGGTTTGGCCGCCATCGCGCACCGTCTTGCGGCCCACCAGATCATTGGCCTGGATAGCCGTCGTACCTTCGTAGATGGGCAGGATGCGTGCATCTCGGTAATGCTGTGCAACACCCGTTTCCTCGATGAAGCCCATGCCCCCATGCACCTGGACACTCAACGAGGTCGCTTCCAGACTCATCTCGGTGCTGTAGCCCTTGACCAGAGGAACGAGGAATTGGTAGAAGTTACGAAGGCGCTCTCGTGTCTCGGCATCCGTGTGGTGGTGCGCTCCGTCATGCGCAGCGGCCGCCACGGCGGCCATGGCGCGGCAGCTTTCGGTGAGCGCGCGCATGGTCATGAGCATGCGGCGTACTTCAGGGTGATGGATGATGGTGGCGCTGGCCTTGCCGCTGCCGTCCACCGGGCGCGACTGCACTCGCTCCTTGGCGTAGGTCACGGCTTGTTGGTACGCACGCTCAGCCACGGCAATGCCCTGCACACCAACGGCGTAGCGGGCCGCGTTCATCATGACGAACATGTACTCAAGGCCGCGATTCTCCTCACCGACCATATAGCCCACGGCGCCGGGGCCGACGCTATCTGCAATGCCCGCCGCCGTGCCGTCGCCAAACTGCAGCACGGTCGTGGGGCTGGCCTTGATGCCGAGCTTGTGCTCGATGCTGACGCAGTGCACGTCGTTGCGCGCACCAAGCGAGCCATCGGCATTCACTAGGAACTTGGGCACGACGAACAGGCTAATGCCCTTGACACCCTCCGGAGCTCCAGCCACGCGGGCCAGAACCAGATGGACGATGTTGTCCGCCATGTCGTGCTCGCCGTAGGTGATGAAGATTTTGGTACCGAAGACCTTGTATGTGCCGTCGCCCTGTGAGTCAGCCTTAGTGCGCACCAGCGCCAGATCGGAACCAGCCTGTGGCTCGGTGAGGTTCATGGTGCCTGTCCATTCGCCGCTCACCAGTTTCGCCAAGTAGGTGGCCTGCAATTCGTCGCTGCCCGCCGTCAGCAGCGCCTCAATGGCACCGTCGGTCAAGAGCGGGCAAAGCGCAAAGCTCATGTTGGCGCTACTGAACATTTCCGCGCACGCTGCGCCTATGGTCTTAGGCAGGCCCTGGCCACCAAAAGACAGCGGGTGCTGCAAGCCCTGCCAGCCCCCTTCCACGAACTGCTGGTAAGCCTGCTTGAAGCCGGGCGTGGTCGTCACCACGCCATTTGTCCAGGTCGAGGGTTTCTTATCGCCGATCGCATTCAACGGAGCTACCACGCTTTGGGTGAACTTAGCGCACTCGTGCAACACGGCTTGCGCCGTCTCCATACCGGCGTCTTCCAATCCCGGCAGTCGTGCAGTCGCTTCCAGCCCGGCAAGCTCCCGCATGCAAAACAGCATGTCGTCAATGGGTGCAACGTAGGTCATGGTCTGATGTCTCCTGGGGGGTCGTCTAGTGAGATACGGCGGCGATGCCCACAGCGGTCTCAGCGCGCACTTCCTGCGCCGGGAATCCGGCTCTGTCCAGAGCGGCGCGCGGCGAGCGGTCCATGAGGGACACCACGACGATAACCAGGAACGCCAGCGGCATTGAAATCAACGTGGGGTAGTCATAGGGGAAAACCGGCTCGGCGAAGTGAAAGATGCGCACCCACACGGCGGGTGAGAGCACCACCAGCGCCAGTGCTATGCCCAGCCCCGTCAGGCCACCCGCCAGCGCGCCACGGGTCGTCAGTCCGCGCCAATACATGGACATGAGCAGCACCGGGAAGTTGGCCGAAGCGGCAATGCTGAAAGCCAGCGCCACCAGAAAGGCCACGTTCTGGTCGCGAAACAGTAGACCCAGCACGATGGCGACTATGCCGATGCCAATGGAGGCTTGACGGTTCACGCGCATGGCCTCTCGGGGCGAGACGTGATCGTTCTTGAACACCTTAGAGTACAGGTCATGGGCAATGGCTGAGGCCCCAGCTAGCGTCAGGCCACTAACCACCGCGAGAATGGTAGCGAACGACACGGCGGCCAACAGGCCGAACAGCAGGTTCCCGCCCAGTGCCGTCGCCAGGTGCATGATGGGCATGTTCGAGCCACCCAGCACCGGGCCACCCACCTTGCCATCGACATAGAACGCGGGGTAGTTCGGCAGGATGGCCATGGCGCTCAGGCCCAGGAAGCAGATGACCACGAAGAACACGCCCATCAGGCCGGTGGCGACGAACACAGATTTGCGAGCTGCGCGCGCATCAGGCACGGTGAAGAAGCGCATCATGATGTGCGGAAGTCCCGCAATGCCGAACACTAGCGAAACAGCCAACGAAAGGCCCGAAAACGGGTTCGCCATCAGTTTCCAGGGGCCCTTCATCGCCTCGCCCGCGGGGTGGTGACTGGCGGCAGCAGCAACGAGGGCTGAAAAATCGAAATTGAAATAGCGCAGTGCCAGCACCGTCAGCACGATGCCGTTGCCCAGCATCAGTACGGCCTTGATGATCTGCACCCAGGTGGTAGCAACCATGCCGCCGACCACGACGTACACCATCATCAACAGGCCAACAGCGATGACCGCGTAGGTGTAGTCCACGCCAAACAGCAGCTGCACCAGTTGCCCGGCACCGACCATTTGCACGATGAGGTAGAACAGCACCACTGTCAGCGAGCTGATGGCGGTAAAGATTCGTGTGCTGCGCTCGTCCAGGCGGTAGGAGATGATGTCGCTCAGCGTGTAGCGCCCAAGGTTTCGCAATCGCTCGGCGATCACGAACATGATCATTGGCCAGCCCATGAAAGCGCACACCGCATAGAGCAACGAGTCGAAGCCATTGGAAAATGCCAGGCTGGAGATGCCCAACAGCGTGGCGGCGGACATGTAATCGCCCACGATAGCCAAGCCGTTTTGGGTGCCGGTGATGCCACCGCCTGCAGTGTAGAAGTCCGAGGTAGAACGCGTGTGCTGCGATGCCCACCAGGTGATGCCCAGGGTGATGGCGACGAAGCCCGCGAAGATCAGGATGGCCTGCGTGTTCATACCCGTACCTCCGACAGCAGCCGCTCGTACGAAGCGTCGAAGCGTGTATTGGCGATGTGGATATAGATGCCGGTCAGCACCCATGACAGCGCAATCAGGCCGATGGCGCACGCCACGCCGCCGGTGAGCGTGCCCGCACGGTTCAATGGCACGGCTAGGCTGGCTGGCGATAGGACCGCCGTCAGGATGAAGGCCATGCACAGCCCCAGGCACACACCGGCGAAAGCGAAGGCCATTCGGCGGCGTTGTGCCTTGAGCTGCTCGTAGCCAGGGTGGCCGGGCAACCGCCGGCAGATTTCCTCGTTCGAAAGCATCACTTGTCTCCGTTGTTGTTGTGGGGCATCGGGCGAAGTTCGATTCAGTTGCCCAGTTGGACCTTCGGGGCCTTTTTGTTGACGAATTCGCCCAGCCGCTGCTGCACGTCATGCCCCTGTTGGATCATGGCCATCACCAGCCCTTCGGTGAACAGGCCGTCCGTGGCCGACATGTCTGCAATACGACTGATGGCACTGACGATCGCGTAGTTGGACAAGGTTGCGTTGCCCGCGATCTTTTTTGCCAGGGACAGCGCCAGCTCGAGGGCGGGCTTCTCACCTTTGGCGGTGTCGCACACGTAGTGGGCCAGGCCCAGCTGATGGCCTTCATGCGCATCGACGACCCGGCCCGTGAGCATCATCTCAACCATGCGCGGTGCGGAGATGATGCGCGCCGTGCGCACAGTAGCGCCGCCGCCAGTGAAGATGCCACGTGTTCCCTCGGGCAACGCGAAGAAGGTGCCGCTGTCGGCCACACGGACATGGGCCGCGCTGGCAAGTTCCAGCCCGCCGCCTACTACGGCGCCTTGCAGGCAGGCGACCACAGGGATGCCGCCATGCTGGATCTTGTCGAACGCGCGGTGCCAGCCCTGACACACGCGCATGAATTCAACGCCGCTGCGCTCCTTGTCGTGGTGCTCCTTCAGATCAAGCCCGGCGCAGAAGTGGTCGCCCTTGGCCGTTAGGAGAATGGCGCGGATGTGGCTGGGTATCGCCGAGAAATAGGCATCGATGGCTGCAATGGCCTCTTCGTTGAGCGCGTTGCGCTTGTGTTCCATGTTCAGGGTAACAATGCCAACGTTGTCCTGCTCGGAAGTCAGCAAAATGGAATGGGACATAGAAATGGCTCCTGGTAATGTGTGAAAGCAGGAAGGGAATAGGGCGAAAGAGAGAAAGAGGGGAAATGGCTCAAGTCGGCCATTGGCGCAATGCCGTCTTCTGGATCTTTCCGGTCGCCGTCATCGGCATGTGGTCGATGAACACCACCTTGTCAGGGATGGACCACTTGGCCACACGCCCCTGGTAGCGCGCGAGCATGTGCTCTGCCGATAGTTCCACTCCAGCCTTCGGAACAATGAACAGAACGGGCCGCTCGCCCCACTTTTCGCTGGCTTCGGCGATGCAGGCGGCGTACTCGACACCCGGCTCCTCCATAGCGATGTTTTCCATCTCGATAGAAGAAATCCATTCGCCCCCGGACTTGATGACATCCTTGCTGCGGTCGGTAATGCGCATGTAGCCATGCGCATCCATGCTGCCGACGTCACCCGTGCGAAACCAGCCGTCTTCATTTGCGGACTCGCTCTTGCCGTAGTAGCGCGAAATGACCCAGTTGCCCTGCACCATCAGATGCCCGGTCCCGGTAGCTACGCCATCATGAGGCAGGCGCTTCCCTTCGTCGTCGACTACCTTGAAGTGTGCACCAAATAAGGGGCGCCCCTGCGACGACAGCACATGCAATGTCTCATCATCGGACAGCGACGCATGCTGCGGCAGCAACTGACATACGGTGCCCAAGGGGGATACCTCCGTCATGCCCCAGGCATGGTGTACCGTAACCTTGCGCTGCGCAAAGGCCGCGATCATGTGTGGCGGACATGCTGCGCCACCGATGACTAGGCGCTGGAGCGTGCTAAAGGCCAGGTCCTGGCTTTCTACGTGGTCGAGCACCCCTTTCCACACAGTGGGAACACCCGCCGACAGCGTCACTCCCGCGCGCTCGCAAAGAGCGTAGAGACGGTCGCCCTGCATGTTCGAACCCGGCAGAACGATCCTGGCCCCAGACATTAGTGCGGAATACGGCAAACCCCAGGCGTTGACGTGGAACATGGGCACCAGGGGCATCACCGCATCGCTGGCCGAGATGGCAAGCGCATTGGGGTGGCTCGATGCGTAGGCGTGCAGTACCGTCGAGCGATGGGAGTACAGCGCCCCCTTGGGCGAGCCTGTGGTGCCGGATGTGTAGCACAGACCGCATGCAGTGTTCTCATCAAACACCGGCCATTCGAAGTTATGGGTGTCGCTGTCCAGCCAGGCGCCGTAGCCTTCCTCAGCACCCTCGCAAAGTGGCACCCAGTGCGTCACGCTCAGGCACCGCAGGCGCAGGAACTCGACCAGCTCTGCGAAGTGCTCGTCGTAGAACAGCACGCTGTCCTGTGCATCGTTGATGATGAAGACGATTTGCTCACGACTCAGACGAGGGTTGACCGTGTGACACACTGCGCCAAGGCCGGCGGTGGCGTAATAGATCTCCAGATGGCGATAGGTGTTCCATGCCAATGTCGCCACCCTGTCACCTTTCTGTACGCCTCGAATTTTCATACCGACAGCCAGCTGTCTAACCCTTTCTCCGAAGTCGCGGTACGAATAGGCATGCAGCCCTCCGTCGTCAAGTGCAGTCAAAATCTGCTGATCTCCGTCATTTTCAAGTGCATGGGTTAGGATTTGGCTGATGAGCAAGGGAATGCTCATCATGTTTCCAGGCTGTTCCATTACGTTGTCTCCTTGCCTGAAGAATAGGCAAAAGACACGGGCTGCTAAATTGCCAAAGTTGACGGGGCATATGCAAAAACTGACAATTTCACCCGCCACGACAGCAACGGTGTCGTTTGCCCTCGTGCAGGACCTGCTGCAAAGCCTGCGTTTGCTTTGCCGAGAGGCAGATCTGGACGCCTGCCTGAAGGAAGCAGGCATAGTCAAGGCCTTCATCGACCAAGCTGGCGCGCGGCTGACGCATGACCAGTTGGTGGGGCTCTACCGCGCCAGTGCCGGCGCAACGGGCGATGAGATGATGGGACTGTGGAGCCGCCCCATCAGGACTGGCTCATTGAAATACATCGTCCGGGCGGTGATGGATGCGCCGAGCATCCGTGTAGCGCTGTACCGTTTCACACAAGTCTGGAATCTGCTGCTAGATGACTACCGTTTGAATTTGACCCAGAAAGAGGCCGAGCTGTGCATGGAACTTATCCCTCGCTCATCCAGTTCTGGCGTGAACCGCTTCGGCCACGCGCTGATGCTCAAGCTCACGCACGGCATCGTTTCATGGCTTGTCGGGAGAGAGGTTCCGGTGCGCAGCGTGAGTTTCGCGTTTTCGCGCCCCGCTTTTGCTGCCGACTATCCCATCCTGTTTCCAGCCCCCGTGGACTTTGGCAGCAGGTATTCGCAGATCACCTTCGATGGTGACCTGGGAAAAATCCATTCTGCCCGCAGCGCCTTAGAGGTACGCAGCTTCCTAGAGCGAGCCCCCCGTGACTGGATTTTTACCTCCTACCATGAGCACGCCATGCGGTTGAAAGTGCGCGAGTTGTTGTACGCCGATCTGAGGCACACGCTGGATGCAGTGGCAATGCGGCTGCACATGTCTTCGCGAACATTGATCCGCAAATTGCAGGATGAAGGCCTGTCCTTTCAAAGCATCAAGGACGAACTGCGCCGGGATCTGGCCATTCTGAGCCTCGTGCGCGATGACGTCTCGTTAGGCGAGATTGCCTATGCGCTGGAATTCAGTTCACCGGCAGTTTTTCATCGGGCATTCCGCCATTGGACAGGCATGACACCTGGCGCTTACCGGGCTGCGCAACAGTCGTTGCAATGAGCGGCCTCTCCTTGTGCAGCCATCGGCGTGAGGCTCCCGCCGCACCACCCGGGATGACCAGGTCATCGACGAGGCCTCCTCCTAGTTCAGCGTGTCGCCTAAACGCTGCGCAATCGCCCGAACAATGGCGATACCCAAGACCGCGCCATCCTGGCGCTGCCGGTCTGGTCTACGCGGTCAATGGTCGACACGCCCAGAGTCTGGGGCGATCGGTTCTGGAGGCTCCTTGAGAGCCAGTGAAATTTAAGCCGTCGAGGTTCCCCGCCAGCAGCTCCACCACAACTCTTTTAGAAGGAGCAGCTGTGTTGAACTGCTCGTCAATGAAGACGCTCGCTGCGCCGAAAGGCACTTACTTGTATCGGTCCACCAGTCAGTTAATAAGCGGGCCAAGGGACATTCCATCGACAAAATTCGAGGAGTTTTTTGGTGTAGTAGTTGCGCCGTGTTCATTTCATGTGCGACACCTCCGGCTGTCCGCGCAGTCTCTCGCGTGTTGTATTGACCGCTTGAATCCGCAGACACATTGCCATTTAGCAGGTGATCACGGCATCTGGCTAGCTGTCAGCCGTCAATAATAGACGCCCTCAAAAGCAAATCTGGACACACCACCATGGCAATGAACCATTGGCTTATTTTCTGCGGCATTTCACTCTTGATCTGCTTTACTCCAGGCCCAGCCGTTTTGCTAGCTATCTCGAACTCTATGGAAGTGGGGATGCGGCGCACTACCTGGAGTTCGCTGGGCAGCTCCGTTGGAATTTTCATAGTCTCAGGGCTAGCGATGATAGGCATGGGGACAATTCTCAGCGTGTCATCGAATGCGTTTCTGCTGATGAAGGTGGCTGGCGCGATGTACCTGATCTGGCTTGGAATCAAGCGCTGGCGTAGCAATGACGGAATACTTGGCGATGCTACCGTCCCCGCGCAGACGCGTCAGCGCGGGAACTGGCAGTTGTTGGCACAAGGATTGGGAGTGTCGATAACTAATCCTAAATCGATCCTGTTCTTTTCCGCTCTGTTTCCACAATTCATAGTGCCGGGCACTTCCCTTTTCACTCAATACCTGCTGCTGACTGCGACATTTGCAGGCTGCGCACTAGTCTCACATGCCTGCTATGTGATCTTCATTTCACTGATCAGGAGCCACCTGGTATCACGCGCAAAGCTTTTCAACCGAATCATAGGGGGCACCTTTATAGCCTTGGGCCTGAGCCTGCTGAAGACTCGACAAAAGCTGACTTGACGTCAGCGAATATGATTCGCATGCATTTCTTGCATCAGGCGTGCTTGGCAGTAAGGCTGCGAAGGTTTCTCCAGGCGATCAAGAAAGCTATTCGGGGGCTTCCTTGAATTTTATTCCGCTACGCAATGAGGGGGCTGCTGGCAGCATTTGGCACATTGGACCCACTGCTGCCGCTTGAACTTCGCCTACCTAGGCGTGCTAAGCACGGTTCACGGTCCTTTTTTCTTGATACCGAATATGCCGGCATTGCTCATGATGGTTCCCCGTCGATGGGCTGATAGAGTATCAAGCAAGTCGTGGTGGCGTGAGCATACAGCGTTCTATCTGGTCCAACAATGCGCCCCTCCGCTGTACTTACCTGCCGGCCTGAACTGGCTTGGGCGGTCCGTGAATGCCACACCGCAGGACCTAAGGAGGGGAACCCAGGCACAAAGGCTCTGGTTGGGTGAACCAGGCCCCTGTCCAAGCCGACACAAGGGGTGAAAAGTCAATCGGCCGTTACGCCGGAATCCTTGATGATCTTGGACCAGCGATTCATTTCACTTTCAACATACCTCTTGTGCTCGGCGGGCTCCAGGCGGGAGTCGGTCACGACGCGCACCCCCAGCGCTTCTTCCCGCACGATGAGTTCGGGATCCTTGAGCGCGGTGCGGATGGCCGCATTCAGTTTGGCCAGGACAGCAGGCGGCGTGCCCCTAGGCGCGTAGACGCCGTGCCACACCGACATCTCAAAGCCCGTAAGCCCAGCTTCCGCTAGCGTGGGCACCTGGGCCAGCACCGGTAGGGTCATCCGCCGTTGACTGGTGACACCGTACACCTTGACCTTTTTTGCTTCGATCTGCGGCACTGCGTTGGTTGCCTGCTCGCACATCAGATCGACCTGCCCGCCCATCAGGTCGGTCATGGCCGGCGCAGTGCCCTTGTACGGCACGAGAGTCATTTTTGATTTGAGGCTTGCCTGCAGGACAAGGCTGCACAGATGGGATGCGGAGCCCACACCGGCATTGGCGAGATTGACCTTTCCCTCATTAGCGCTAATCCATGTACGCAGTTCTGCCAGCTGGGTGGCGGCTAAGCCAGGCTTGCCAATCAGGGTCGATGGAGCCTCATTGATAAGGCCTAGGTACTCGAAATCCTCCAGCGTCTTGTAAGGCAGCTTCTTATAAAGGGCCGGCGCGGTGGACAGCCCGATATGGTGCACCAGTAAGGTGTATCCGTCTGGTGTGGCACGTGCTACCCGCGCCGCACCAATGGTTCCGCCAGCGCCTGCCGTGTTATCGACAACCACGGCCTGGCCCAGGGGCTTGCGCAGCGCTTCTGCCAGGTCACGGGCGATCTTGTCGCTGGGGCCGCCAGCTGAGAACGGGACGACGAGGGTGATCGGTTTAACCGGAAATTCTGCCCAGGCCGAGGTGCTAACGGTGATCAGGCCTATGGCCGCGACAGCCACCTGTTGTTTCAAAATGCCCATGACCTTGTCTCCTGATTTTGTGTTTTTTGTTGAGGTCAGGCGGAAAGAGCCTGCATTTGCGCGTACAGATCGGCCTTGCCCTCGAAGCCAATCCCGGGCAGATAGGGCAATGTCACGTGGCCGTCAATCACCTTCACGCCGTCGGGGAAGCCGCCGAATGGTTGGAACAGGTCCGGGTACGACTCGTTGCCTCCCAGGCCCAGGCCGGCGGCGATGTTCAGCGACATCTGGTGTCCACCGTGTGGGATGCAGCGGCTGGCTGACCAGCCATGTTCCTTGAGCATGTCCAGCGTGCGCAGGTACTCGACAAGGCCATAGCTCAAAGCGCAGTCAAACTGAAGCCAGTCGCGATCGGGGCGCATGCCGCCGTAACGGATCAAGTTCCGCGCGTCCTGCATAGAGAACAGATCCTCCCCGGTGGCCATAGGGTTCTTGTAGTAGTTGCGCAAGGTGGCCTGTAGTTCAAAGTCGAGCGGGTCGCCTGGCTCTTCGTACCAGAAGAGGTCGTACTGAGAGAGCGCCTTGGCGTACTGGATGGATGTGTCCAGATCGAAGCGGCCATTGGCATCCACGCACAGCTTCTGGCCGTCTTGCAACACGCTGAGAATGGAGTCGATACGGCGGAGATCTTCGTCGAGCGACGCACCACCAATCTTCTTCTTGACCACGGTATAGCCGCGATCAAGGTAGCTGCGCATCTCGTCCTTCAGCTTGTTATGGTCCTGGCCGGGGTAGTAGTAGCCGCCAGCGGCGTACACAAATATCTTGCGGTTTGGCGTGCCGTTGCCATAACGGTCTGCCAACAATTGGAAGAGCGGCTTGCCTTCAATCTTGGCGACGGCATCCCACACAGCCATATCGATGGTGCCGATGGCCACGGAGCGCTCGCCGTGTCCGCCTGGTTTCTCGTTGGTGAACATCGCGTTCCAGATCTTGTGCGGGTCGAGGTTTTTGCCGCTGGCATCGATCAGCGAATCCGGATTGGCTTCCAGCACGCGAGGAATAATGCGCTCACGCATCAGCTTGCCCTGACCATAGCGGCCATTGGAGTTGAAGCCATAGCCCACCACCGGCTTGCCATCGCGGATCACGTCGGTAATCACCGCCACCAGGCTCAGCGTCATCTTGCTAAAGTCAATGTACGCATTGCGGATGGGCGAACTGATAGGAATGGTTTTCTCTCTGATCTCAACAATCTTCATGCTTGACTCCGGGTAACGAAACAAATGTCTGAGTCGGTATGATCCGCAGCCGCGCACTGATTGACCAATGCTGTTTTTCTACTCTTTAATGCTTTCAAGGCACCGGCAATGAACATCTCCTGGCTTGAAGATTTTTTGGTCTTGGCCTCAGTAGGAAATTTTTCTCGGGCCGCTGAAGATCGTCATATGACCCAGCCCGCATTCGGTCGCCGCGTCCGAGCGCTGGAGGAGTGGTTGGGGACGGAGCTTTTTGACAGAAGCACACAGCCCGTCAAGCTCACTGAGGCCGGGCAGTGGTTTCAGGCTATCGCGCCAGAATTACTGGCTGAGATTGCGCGGCTACCGGGGGCTGCGCGTGCTGTGGCAGAAGCGAACTCAAAAAGCTTGCGATTCGCTGCGACACATGCGCTGTCGCTGACCTTCGTGCCTGGCTGGTTGCGGCGCTTTGAAGCGCATACGATGGCGGGGACGCTTCAATTGGAGTCGGACATGCTCCATCGGTGCGAGGCTCTCCTGGCTCAAAGCAAGGTGCAGTTCGTTCTGTGCCATGCCCACGCTCAAGCGCCAAGTCAGCTTCAGATGCAAGGCTACCCATCCATCTGCGTGGGTATCGATGTATTGCACCCTGTTTCCGCCATGGGGCCAAAGGGCCAAGCCCTTCACCAATTGGAACGCCCCGGAACGGTTGCCCCTCTTTTGGCCTACAGCGCGGAATCCGGGCTGGGCAGTATCCTTCATAAAACCATCGACCATGCGCTAGGAGCGCTTCAAACACAAACAGTCTTCACTGCCCACTTGGCATCCGTACTACGGACGATGGCACTCGAAGGCAGAGGCATCGCTTGGCTGCCTCAAAGCCTTGTCGGCGATGACCTTGCAGCAGGCACGTTGGTTGCAGCGGCCACTGAAGCGTGGAATATCGATCTTGAAATCCGAGTCTATCGAGCACATTCGCAGTTGGGGAACGCTGCAGAAGCTCTGTGGGGTACGGTCGTGCAGTCAGTGACGGGTAAACCAGCGGAGCTGCACGCCCAAATTCCCGGCCGTTGACGCATCGGGTGGCGTAATTACTCTCTGCCGTCTAGTGACCTCGAGTGATGGGGCAGCCCTCCCACTCCAAGCCCGGCATCGCACGACCAACTGACCCAGCTACAACGCAGCGTTGAAGGCTCGGGGCTGGTCGACCCTCTGGCTGGACAAGCGCAGGCAATGGTTTGTCGCACCCAGCGGAAAACGCAGGCGCAGCCCGCAGTTCTCGGATGCAGCCATTCATTTTTCTTGACCATCAAGAGCCTGCTTGGCTTGGTTGAGTGGCGTCTCTCGTGTTAATAGGCGCCCATATAGTCGCGCTTGCCAATCTCAATGCCGTTGTGGCGCAAGATGGCATAGGCGGTAGTCACGTGGAAGAAGAACTGCGGCAGACCATAGTGCAGAAGATATGCACTGGCGGTCAGCTTCTTTTCCTTTGGCGTGCCGGGGCGCAGTACGATCTCGCGGCTCTCGCTGAGATCAAATTGCTCGGCCTTGAAGGATTCCAGATGGGCTACAGCCTTGGCGACCAATGCTTGCAGGTCGGCGAAGCTGACCTCAGTGTCGGGCCAGGATGGCACCTCGGCACCAGCCAGACGGGAGGCAATGCCCTTGGAGAAATCTGAGGCGATCTGTACCTGGCGTACTAGCGGAAACATGTCGGGAAAAAGTCGCGCCTGCAGAAGAGCATTGGGCTCGATATTTTTTTGCGTCGCGTGGTCTTCAGCCTTCTTGAGCACATCGGACAGGGCACGCAACATCTGCAGCATGACGGGAACGGAGGCGTTGTACAGCGAGCTTGTCATAGTGGATTCACTTTTCAGATTGGGCACGATGGCCGGAGCTGGCATGGCAGAGGCCCATGCCGACCATGGAAGGCTAACAGTAAAAGGACAAGCATCATGTATGAAGCTTGTAGTCTGCGCGACCTGATACGGTTTCCAAGCGCTGTTCGTGCAGCACGGGAATTAGCACATTACCGAGGGTATTCAAGGTGTGGGTGGCAAGGATGAGGTCGAAGCAGGCGCAAATCATCACGGACTCTATTCCACAGGGGAATTTATCTCTTCGCCAGTACTGCGAATCCTCCTTCGCTTCGTGAACTGACGCCATTCATGACCAACTTTCTTCTTCGCGATCGTTGGAATAACCGTGTCGAAGGGCCGTTTATTAGCCCAAAGCGGAAGTCAAATACAGATGCTCGACAGACTGCGATCGCTGCAAAGCCGCTGTACAACTACACATACAAGGCGTTCATCTGAAAACCATGAGTGGTCAAGCAGCGAGGCGTGCTTGCAAATCGGCAACATCTAGCCCTGCCTTCACATTCCAAGGGATCATCTCTTCGAAATCTTTTTCGCTCTCGGCGTGCGGTAGCTTGTTGAGTACCTGCACTAGGTATTGGTACGGATCGGACCATAGTGGTCAACACCGCCGTTGCATATGCGCCATCCACAGATGGTTGAAAACAGCCGGTTCTTCCGGCTGATGACAAGATTCTTGATACTGTGTTCTGCAATGTTGTTGTCAATGCTCAGAAGTCCATTTTCAACATAGCGAATGACATAGGACCACTGGCCCAGTGCGTAGTGAATGGCTTTGCCCAGCTGTGATTTGGGCGCTACAAGCTTTACGTGTTCGTCCAGCCACGCTTTGAGCTGGTTCAAGATTGGAATGCTGCCGCACTCGCTTGCGCTCTGACACTTCAGCCATTTTCATCTGCGCTTCAATCACATACAGCTTTTGAATCAGCCCAATAGGCTGCAATGCAATCGACTCCTTAGCATTGACAGCGGGGATGGGTTGCTGGACCTCAACAAACTTTCTGCGCACATGTGCCATACAGCCTAAGCGTGCAGCCGCTTGCATGGTGTTGTACCCCGCATACCCATCAACCTGCAGGTAGCCATTGAAATGACCTGCCCGGTTTCTCCGAGACATTGATATCCAGGGAGATGGCACCCTCCCAAAGAGGAGCCCATGAAAAAGAGTCGATTCATGGAAGAGCAAATGGTCACGATCCTGCGTGAGGCAGATCGCACGACAGTGGCCAAGGCCGCCAAGAAGCACAAGGTCAGCGACGCGACCACTTACGCCTGGCGCAAGCACTTCGGCCAGATGGAGGCGGCCGACATCAAGCGGCTCAAGGCCTTGGCGCTTGAGAACAGCCGCCTGAAAAAACTCCTTGCCGAGCAGTATCTGGACATCGAGATCCTCAAGGAGGTCAACGCAAAAAATGGTGAGCCCGCAGGCTCGGCGCTAGCAACTGGCCTTCATGCGCACACGGGGCCTGAGTCTGCGCCGCTCCTGCGGAGTTGCTTAATACGTCGCGTGCCACGCCCAGCTACCAGCTTCGCCTGCCGGCCAAGGATGCACCAGTGCTCGCGGCGATGAGGGAACTGTCGGCCCAGTATCCGCGCTACGGCTACCGTTGCATCCGCGTGTTACCGGGTTGCGAGGGCTTCGAGCTGAGCTGGTCACGCACGCACCGGCTGTGGCGTCAGGCGGGCTTGCTGGTGCCCAGAAAACGCCCACGCAAGCGCATCGCCTCACTGCGCCCGCGCATCCACACGCCGTTCAAGGCCAACATGGTCTGGGCCTATGACTTCGTCTTCGACACCACGGCCAGCGGTCAACAGATCAAGTGCCTGCGGTCGTGGAC
>Ga0308157_10003647_pt1 | contig 21945 bp, 19 predicted proteins | sample PhyBR1_FD_201035 | JGI IMG/M metagenome (GOLD analysis project Ga0308157, IMG submission 201035) | Phyllosphere microbial communities from UC Gill Tract Community Farm, Albany, California, United States - DLSLB.R1 | ecosystem: Host-associated > Plants > Phyllosphere > Unclassified | place: USA...
ACGAGATCAGGCCGACCGTGCCTTCGTCGCCGATGTTCACGCCTTCATACAGCTTCTGCGCCACCTGCATGGTCTTGCGGGTGGTGAAGCCGAGCTTGCGCGAGGCTTCCTGCTGCAGCGTGGAGGTCGTGAACGGTGCGGCCGGGCGGCGCTTGCGCTCCTTGCTGGCGACGTCGGTGACGTGCAGCGAACCTTGCGCGGCCTGCTGGATGCGCAGGCGCGCGGCCTCGGCGGTGTCACCGTCGGTGACGGTGAACTGCTCGAACTTCTGCCCGTCCAGCTTGATCAGGCGTGCATTGAAGTGCTGCGAGGGATGCGCGCAGGCGGCTTCGATGCTCCAGTATTCGCGCGAAATGAAGGCTTCGATCTCTTCCTCGCGCTCGACGATCATGCGCAGCGCGGGGCTCTGCACGCGGCCGGCGGACAGGCCGCGCTGCACCTTGCGCCACAGCACCGGCGACAGGTTGAAGCCGACCAGGTAATCAAGTGCGCGACGCGCCTGCTGGGCATCAACCAGGTCGGAGGCGATTTCACGCGGCTGGGCGATTGCTTCCTTGATCGCGCGTGGGGTGATTTCGGTGAACACCACGCGCTGCATCGGCTTGCCGTCGGACAGGCCGCGCTGCTTCAGGATCTCGGCGATATGCCAGCTGATGGCCTCACCCTCGCGATCCGGGTCGGTCGCCAGCAGGATGTCATCGGCGCCCTTTGCGGCTTTTGCGATGGCTTCGACGTGCTTCTCGTTCTTCTCGATCAGGTCGTAACGCATGGCGAACCCGTTCTCGGGATCGACCGCGCCTTCCTTGGGAACCAGGTCACGCACATGCCCATACGAGGCCAGGACCGTGTAGTCCTTGCCGAGGTATTTATTGATCGTCTTGGCCTTGGCCGGTGATTCGACGATGAGCAGGTGCTTGGGCATGTCAGTACATTCTTGGGGCGGAACGCCCGGTGGGGGCGCTAGGGTGGCTTAAACCGGGACGATAGTGAAGCCGATATTGGGGTTGTGCATAAGCCGACGCCCGGGTTGCGGCCCGGGCGTTCAGCTTGGTTCCTTATTAGAGGAATCATGCCAGAGGGGCCTGTGTCAAGCGGCCCCCGGCAATTTGTCAGTTGAAGGGTGCTGCCGCAACGCCGGGAAGCACCACCAGCCCGATCAGGCAAAGCCCTCTGGCGGAGGGCCGTCAGCGGGCTCAGGATTGCGCGATGGCCATGAAAAAGCCAAATGCGATCAAGGCCAGGTAACCAAGGATCAACAGTGCCGCCAAACCGACGATGACGAGTGTCACCGGGCCCAGCTCACGGCTCTGGCGCTCCGGATGCTCGGTGAAGGCCCATTTGTCGACTACTACGGTGTCGCAGATCATGTCGTGCAAGCTCTGCTTGCGCTCGGTGACGCCGACCATGATCGCCGACACCAGCAGGGAGATGTAGCAGGAGATCACTGCAAGCCCGATCATCGCGATGTAACGCAGGAACGCGCGCCAGAAGCTGATGCGTTCGCCATTGCTGCGCACGACCTTGGCGCCCACCGCCATTTTGCCGAGGCTGGCCAGGTTGTTGGACGAGTGCATCCAGCCGAAATAGGTGGCCGGCACCAGGATGCAGATGCCCATATAGATGCCGTAGAAGGCGAGCATGGCACCCGCGTTGGCCAGTTCCGACCCGGCCATGCCTGCCAGGCTTACCCCCATCACAAGCGCGATCGGGATCAGCAACACCGCGGAGACCACGCCGGTGACGATGCTGTCGATCACCGAGGCAGCAAAGCGTCGCAGGAAGCCAGCTTGGACGATGGCGCCGCCGGTCACCACATGATTCTGGTCGACGGGCATGCTGCCCGGCGCGGAATACGGGGAGTGTGCAGTCGCAGCTCGCACAATTGCGGGTTCGGCCGCGGTGCCGTTCTCGATGGCCGCGTAATCCTGACGCAGGTCGATGCCGGTGCTGGCCTGGGTGATCAACTGCAGTTCGTCGGCGATGGCCGAGAGCGGTTGCCACTGCTGCATGCCTTCGCGCCACACCAGGGTGCCCAGGTCGATCTCGCCTGCGCGGAATTTTTCGCGGAGCGCATCCGCTTCAATCGGACCATGCCGCTCGCGCTGGGCATCAGCGTAGTACCACTGGCTCATCTTTTTCCCCGTAAAAGTTCTGAACGCTACCAATCAGCCGCGACAGTCGATCGGCAGGTAGTTGTCGTCGACGTCGGAACTGCATTCCCAGCTGTCGGCCTGCATATCGTAGTCGAGCCAGATGCTTTTGCCGTCAAGTTGTGAATGCGATGGAACACGCAGGAAGGCCTCCAGCCCGCAATGCCCCTCTTCAAAACGGCCTACGTGGACCTGGGCGACGTCGCCGCTGGCGTAGCTTTCCGGGGTGCCGAAGCCTTCGTCATCATTGATCGGGCAGCGCTGGTTGGCGGCGACGAACTCGGCCACCTGATGCTTCAGGCCCAGCAGTTGCCCTGAAACCATCGTTGTCTTGGAGCGCATCACATACTGCTGGTAGGCCGGCATCGCGATGGCCGCCAGGATGGCGAGGATGGCAAGCAGGATCACGCCGACGACCGCAGCGATGATGCCGGCGATCGCGCAGCCGGACAGGCCCTGGCGGGGAGCTGCAGCGGATGTCGTGTGGATGGTTTGTAGCCCCGGAGGCAGCGACGGCGGTACTGGCGGTGCGCTTGCCGACACCGGGTTCTGCAGGTCGAGCCCAAGCTCGCCGGCGAACTCGCGCAGCGGCCGCCAGTCACCGGCACCTTCGCGCCAGACCAGGGTGTCCTCGTCGATGCGCCGGGACTGGAAAAGCCGGGTGATGTCTTCGTCACTGATCGGGCCGCGGCGTTCGCGGTTACCCTCGGCGTAGAACCATTGGCTCACGTAGGTATTGTCCTTATGCATCCCTGCACGCCGGTGTTGGGCTCAGTGCAGGGGTTCGGGTTCGTCGACGAACATCTGGGTTTCCATCCAGGCATAGGCAGCTTCCGCGCCGGGCTGGTTGAACAGCACCATCAGCACCACCCACTTCAGGTCGTCCAGATCCAGTTCGTCCTGGTCCAGGGCCATGGCGCGGTCCAGCACCAGCTCACGCTGGTCGGCGTCGAGCACGCGTTGTTGTTCCAGGAACAGCAGGAAACCGCGGCTCTCCACGTCCAGCTTGTCGAGCTCGGGGCCGTGGAACACGCGTACCGGCCCGTCAACGCGGGGCTGGGCCACGGCTGGGCGTTGTTCGGCCAAGGCATCGAGCCAATCGAAGGCCTTGTTGATTTCGGCGGGACTGAAACCGGCCTGGATCAGGCCGTTCTGTAGCGAGTCGCGGTCTCGGATGAGATCAGCATCTTCGCTGAAATAGTGTTCAAACAGGTACAGCAGGACGTCCAGGATGCTCTCTTTCATTGCCCCTCGGCCTGCGCCATTGGCGCTGTGGAGGTGAAGAAACCTTCAGGTGCGGGTGTAGCGGCCGTGCGCCGATGAAACCCTGCCTTCCAATTCCATGAGCAGCAGCATGGAGGACAGGCTGGCGGCCGTCAATCCAGTGCGCTCGATCAGTAAATCCATACCGGTTGGGTCATAACCCAAGGCGTCCCACAATCGCTGGTAGTCTGGGTCCGGTGGCGTGACGGCCGGGTGCTGGCCGGACGGTACAGGGGAGATGGGGGTCTGAAGCCGGGTTTGCAAGGCGCAGGCCAGTTCGCCGGCCAGATTGGCCACGCCTTCAAGAATGTCGGCGCTGTGTGTCACCAGTGTTGCACCTTCACGTATCAGCCGGTGGCAGCCGCGCGCCATCGGATTCTGGATGGAGCCAGGCACGGCAAAGACCTCGCGGCCGGCCTCGCTGGCCAGGCGCGCGGTGATCAGTGCGCCGGAGCGTTCGGCGGCCTCGATGACCACGGTGCCCAGGGCAAGTGCCGCCAACAGGCGGTTGCGGGCGGGGAACTGGCCGCTGCGCGGTGCTGTGCCTGGCGGGTATTCGCTGATCACCGCGCCTTCGGCGGCGATCTGTGCCTGCAGCTGGCGATGGTGGCGCGGGTAGGCCAGGTCCGGCCCCGTCCCGATCACTGCATACGTGCTGCCGCTGCAGGCCAGCGCCGCCCGGTGCGCAGCCGCATCGATGCCGGCGGCCAGCCCGCTGGCGATGGTGAGGCCGCAGCCAGCCAGTGTGGTGGAGAAGTCGCGGGCGATATCGCGCCCGCCGGCGGTGGGGATGCGGCTGCCTACGATTGCGATTGCCGGCTGCCATGGACGCATCGGGTCGCCGGCGATGAACAGTGCCAGTGGTGGATTCGGGCTGTCGCGCATTAGCGGTGGATAGTCCGGATCACCCCAGCCAATCAGCTGATGGCCATCGGCGTCCAGCCAGGTGACGGCGCGCGCCCAGGCGTCTGCATCGGGTTTTGCCAATGCCTGGCGCTGCGCTGGGGTGCAGCCGGCCGCCTGCCAGCCGGCGGGGCCGGCGGCCAATGCGTCGGCGCTGCCGCCATGTTGATCGAGCAGACGACGCAGTGTCTGCCGGGGGCCGCCAGCCAGCGCCAGGGTCAGCAGGGCCGGGCAACAGGGTGGGGAGGGTAGATTGGCGAAGGCTGATCGAGGCATGGCCCAGCCTGCCGCCACAAACAACAACGGCGCCCTCGGGCGCCGTTGTGCTGCATCGTAAGGCTAGACCGCAGGCGCTTATTGCGCATCCGGGTGCTTCAGCTCATAGCCTACGCGGGCCGGCTTGGTGCCTTCCATGATCAAGGCATAGCTGACCTTGTCGAAGGTGCGGAACACCATCGCATGGCCTGCATATTCGTCAGGCAGGGTGACCCGGCCGGCGCCAGTCTTCAGTGCATCGTCCATGCGCGAGGAGCCGGGGTACTGCATGCGATGGGCAACGTGGCTGCCGCTGCGCCAGATCGAGAACACCGTCCCGTTGTCGATACCCTCACGGGCGCCGCCGGAGATGGCGATCACATCGCGTGGGCCGCCGCTGCTGAAGGTGTCGGTCACCGCAAGCACGCGCAGCTGACCCGGCGCGGAGGCGTTGGCCGGGGCGTGCGGGACGAACTGCAGGTCGTATGGGGTGGTCTGCACTGGCACCAGGCGGTCGCCGGCGCGTACTTCCCTGCCGTTGTCCTGCAGCTGCAACGTGGACGCTTCGACGTTACCGCTGGCTACCTGGGTCAGGGTGCCGGCATTTACCTCTGCCAGCTCGTAGCCCAGGAACTCGTTGCGGTCATTGGCGGCTACGAAGCTCTCCCACAGGTTGCCGCTGCCCAGGATGGCCCGGCCGCGGTTGTCCAGGTCATCCGTGGGCTTGGGTTGGTTGAAGCGCACGGTCGGGCGCACCACCATGTAGCGTTGGCCGGGCTGCGCGCCCTCCAGCCCGCGGACATAGGCCTTCTGCCCCAGGGTAGCGCGCAGGCGGTTGTCTTCCAGGCCGACCACATAGGGCAGGTCCTCGAAGCTGTCCACCACGTTCAGGTTCTTAAGGAAAGGCTCAACGTCCGCCAGCGGTACGCCGGTGATCGGTGCTTCCTGGCGCGGGCCTGCCTGGGCCGTCACCCGGTCCAGATAGGCCAGGCTCAGAACGTCGCCCGGATAGATCAGGTGCGGGTTTTTGACCTGCGGGTTGGCTTGCCAGATCTCCGGCCAAAGCCACGGCTTTTTCAGGAAACGTGCCGATATGTCCCACAAAGTATCGCCCTTGCGCACCACGTAGGTGTCAGGGTGGGTACCGTTCATTTCGACGGCCACGGCATAGGTCGTGACGGTCAGCATCGCCACGGCGGCGACCGTACGTAATTGTTTCAACATGGTTGCGATCTGCCTGATTCCCCAACAGGTTGTCGCACTATATTGCAGAAACGGGGGCGCCGGGCAAGCGCAAGCGGTAGAATTGGGACATCTTGCCGAAATAAGCGGCATCCCGGATTGGTATTGCCATGGCCCTCCTGCCCATTCTTGAGTTTCCAGACCCGCGCCTGCGCACCAAGGCGGCCCTTGTTGAAGCGGCCGAGGTGACCACGCCGGCCTTCCAGCAGCTGCTCGACGACATGCTGCAGACCATGTACGACGCCCCAGGCATTGGTCTGGCGGCAAGTCAGGTGGATGTCCACAAGCGCTTCATGGTCATCGACGTCAGCGAAGAGCACAACGCGCCGCAGGTGTTCATCAACCCGCAGATCGTCAGCGCCAGCGAAGGCGGTCGCGTCTATCAGGAAGGTTGCCTGTCGGTGCCGGGCATCTATGCCGATGTCACCCGCGCTGACTCCATCGTGGTGCGCTACCTCGACCGTGAAGGCAAGCAGCAGGAACTGGCGGCCGATGAGTTGCTGGCGACCTGCATCCAGCATGAGATGGATCATCTGGACGGCAAGCTGTTCATCGACTATCTGTCGCCGCTCAAGCGCGAGATGGTGCGCAAGAAGCTGGCCAAGTCGCGCAAGCACGTAGCTTGATTTGAGGCGGGGATCGGGGACCCGGGATTGGAAAAGGCATGAATTGCTGCGTTTCTTCCAGTCCCGGCGTTCTGTTCTGCATCCCTGATCTGCACGCTCTTTCTTTCGATTCGCGATTGGTAGCCGCCGCTGCGCTGCTTTTGCCAATTCCGGATCCCGAATCCCGAATCCCCGCCCAATGAAAATCATCTTCGCCGGTACGCCGGAATTCGCCGTTGCTTCCTTGGCTGCCGCCGCGCGCCAGCATGAAGTGGTGGCGGTCTACACCCAGCCGGATCGTCCTGCAGGCCGTGGCCGTGGCTTGATGCCGTCGCCGGTGAAGCTTGATGCGATCGCGCGCGGCATTCCGGTATTCCAGCCGGAAAGCCTGAAGACGCCCGAAGCCCAGCAGCAGCTGCGCGAATTGCAGCCGGATCTGATGATCGTGGTGGCTTACGGCCTGATCCTGCCCAAGGCAGTGCTGGCCATCCCGACCCACGGCTGCTGGAACGTGCACGCCTCACTGCTGCCGCGCTGGCGCGGCGCCGCGCCGATCCAGCGCGCGATCGAGGCGGGCGATGCCGAAACCGGCGTCTGCCTGATGCAGATGGAGGCGGGTCTGGACACCGGCCCGGTGCTGCTGCGTCAGCACACCCCGATCAGCGATGCCGATACCGGTGGCCAACTGCATGACCGCCTGGCACAGCTGGGCGCGCAGGTGCTGTCCGATGGCCTGGGCTTGTTGCGCGCCGGCTTGAAGCCGGTGCCGCAGCGCCAGCCGGAAGCCGGCGTCACCTATGCACACAAGCTGGACAAGGCTGAAGCCCGACTCGATTGGGCCGAGCCGGCGGCCGCGCTGGCGCGTCGTGTGCGCGCCTTCAATCCGTGGCCGGTAGCCGAGGCTATGTTGGCTGGCGAGCGCGTGCGCATCCACGGTGCGGTAGCCATTGAGGACAACCGCGGCCAGTCACCGGGCACGGTGATCGGTGCCGCCCGTGAAGGTATCGACATCGCCTGCGGGCAGGGCGCATTGCGCCTGCGCGTGGTGCAGCGCGAAGGCGGCAAGGCGATTACGGCTGCCGATTACCTGAACGCACGCCGCGATCTGCGGGTCGAGGGCTGAGCGGATGACGGCTGCTACCTCCTCGCCGTGGGGCAAGTCCGCGGCGGCACAGCCCGGCGTGCAGACCCGTGCGCTGGCGGCCAAGGTGCTGGCGGCGGTGATCGGCAAGGGCCGCTCGCTGAAAGCCGAACTCGGCGCAGCCCTACCCAAACTCGACGACAGCCGCGACCGCGCACTGCTGGAGGCCATCTGCTTTGCCGCGCTACGTCGCCGCGTGGTCTACGACCAGGCACTGCGGCAATGGCTGCAGAAGCCGTTGGGTGCGCGCGATGGTGATCTGCGTGCGCTGCTGATGGCCGGTTTCGCGCAGCTGGATGTACTGCAGCTGCCTGCCCATGCCGCGTTGTCGGCGACCGTGGAGGCAGCGCGCGCGCTGGGCCGTGAGCGTCAGGCCGGCATGGTCAATGCATTGCTGCGCCGCGCACAGCGCGAAGGCTTCGCCGAGGCGCGCGCTGAAGATGCGTGGCCGCAATGGTTGCTGGCCCAGGTTCGGCACGACTGGCCGGAGCAGGCCATGGAGATCATCGCGCAGAGTCTGCAGCCGGCGCCGATGTGGCTGCGGGTGAACCGTCAGCAGCACTCGCGCGAAGCGTATCTGGGTGTGTTGGCCGAGGCCGGCATTGAGGCCATCGCCGAGCCCTTGTCGGCCGATGCGGTGCGCCTGCCGGTTGCGGTGCCCGTGAGCAGCTTGCCCGGCTTCGCGCAGGGCGCGGTGTCGGTGCAGGATCTGTCGGCGCAACAGGTCGCCGATGCGCTGCAGGCGCCACTTGGCGCGCGGGTGCTGGACGCCTGCGCCGCGCCGGGAGGCAAGTCCGCGCACCTTTTGGAGCGCGACCCATCCCTGCAGTTGCTGGCGCTGGACGTCGATGCACGACGTCTGCAGCGCATCCGCGAAACCTTCGCCCGTACCGGGGTTGGCGCACAGGCGCAGGTATTGGCGGTGGACGCCACCGATACTGCTGCCTGGTGGGACGGCAATCCGTTTGATGCGGTGTTGCTGGATGCGCCGTGTTCGGCCACCGGCATCATCCGCCGGCAGCCCGACGTGCTGCTGCACCGCCGTGCCGAGGACATCGTTGCATTGGCGGCCTTGCAGTCGCGCTTGCTGGACGCATTGTGGGCAGTATTGCGCCCCGGTGGCGTGCTGTTGTACTCGACCTGCTCCATCCTGCGCCAGGAGAACGGCCAGCAGGTGATGGACTTCCTTGCGCGTACACCCGATGCACAGGTGCAGGCATTGCCCGCTGTGTTCGGGCATGAGGTTGCCGGCAACCGCCAGCGACTGCCCGGTGAGCAGGGTGGCGATGGTTTCTTTTATGCGCGGCTGTTGAAAGTGGCAGTTTGAGTGGTTGCTGCCGGCAATAGCGCTTTAGTCCGTCGCCAGTAGTTCTTCATAAACGGCCTTGATGGTGTTGATGAAGCGCTCCATGCCAAATTCCTTGGATGCAATCGCGTGTGCAGCAGCGCCCATGCCAGGCAGCGCGTCGCGGTGCTGCAGCATCCAGCGTAGCGTCGTCGCCATGGCTTGGTGTCCATGCACCGGCACGATCCAGCCGTCCACACCGACACGGATGTTCTCAGGTAGACCAGAGTAGTCGGTGACCATCACCGGCTTGCCCATGCACATCATCTCGCGACAAGCGTAGGAGAGTGCTTCAGTGGCATGGGAGATCACGAAGCCGGCATCGAATGCCGCCACTACCGGGCGTACGTCCAGCAACAGGCCGGGAAAGTGAAACTGCGTTTCAAGTCCAGCGGCGCGGACGATCGCCATTTGCTTCTCGCTTGGTGGGTGCCCTGCGACCACCACCTGGATCCGGCTTCGTTCGGTTTCGTCAAGCAGCGACAGTGCGCCGGCGATGTCGGTCCAGCTCTTGTAGTCGGAGGTGCCGGCATTGCTGCCGATCAGCAGGCTATCCGGGTCGGCGCTGAAGCGCGCACGCAGCGCGCTGGCCTCGACGGCGGCAAACGGCGCGAAATGATCGGTGTCGATGCCGTTGTAGACGGTCTGCGGTTGGCACGCGCGATAGGCGGTAGTCTGGAGCTGGCGGAGAACGTAATCACTGACCGCAATGACTTTGTCGGTATGGAAGCGAGCACGCCAGACATGCTGGATACCACGCAGCGGTTTGGTGTTGTGTTTCGTCAGTACGATGCGGGGGCGCGGCGAGACGCCGCGTAACGCCGCGATGGTGAGGCGGTGATCTGCCGAGCCGTTGACATGGACAATGTCGAAATTGTGCCTGCGCAGGTAATCTCGCAGCTGGCGTACCGCTTTGGCACGCTCGCGTAGTTTACGCAGGCCATTGGGGAACGGTTGCCCCAACGTGTGGACGCCGGGCAGTGCCTTGGCTTCCTCGAGCAAGCGGCTGCCAGCGGGGGCCGCTACATGGACTTCATGGTGTGGACTCAGCGCCTGCGCCAGGTCGCGGATGTAGGTCGTGTGCCCGCCTCCGCTGCCGCTGTGAAAGTTGGTGTAAAGCAGTTTCATTGGCAGTAGGCGCTCAGGATGATCACGAGTCTGGATGCAGGGACAGGAGGTCGCTGTGTCTGTCGATGCCTTGTTCGCAGCGAGTGATCTTGTTGGTGATAGTGGCCTGCAGCAAGCGGTTGTTGGGCAGGCTCATGTCGTTGACATCCGGTGGCGCGCGAGAGTTATGCCAGAGGTGGATGGCCAGTGCCACCCATTTGAGCGGGCGGCGACGCAAGCCGGTGTTCTGCAGGCGTTCGGCCAGCTCGCGGTCCTCGGCGCCGTAGCCTTCCATGCGTTCGTCGAAGCCATTGACCCGCACAAGGTCCTGGCGCCAGAAGCTCATGTTGCAACTCATGACTCTGCCGCCACGGCGTGAGCGCGCCTTCAAGCGCGCCAGCCACGGCTGCCGGAACGCGTATTTGCGCCGCGTACCGTCAAAGTCACGGAACGCTGCGTCTATCCAGGGGGCAAATCTTGCTTTCCCGCCGGCCAGCAAGCGCTGGCTCTCGCGGGCACTGGCTTTCAATCGACCGCCCTGGAGGAAAAAACCGGGGGACGCAAGCATCTGATGATCGGCTACGAAATCCTTGTGCAGGATCATGTCCCCATCCAGCAGAATGACATAGTCACCAGTGCTGGCGGCGATGGCCCGGTTGCGGCAGCGCGCGGCACGGAAACCAGCATCCTCCTGCCAAAGGTGCCGCACCGGAATCCCCAATGCCGTCCTCCATCGCTCCACCACCTCGGCAGTCGCTGGGCCGGAACCATCATCGGAGATCAGTACCTCATCGGGCAGCCGACGCTGCCTGCTGACGCTTTCCAATGTCAGTTCCAAGGCTTCGGGCCAGTTGTAGGTGAGGATCGCCAAAGAGATCTTCATGGGTCGCTTGACTTGAATGAGCTCTTGGATGGTAACGATAGGCTGAGTGCCAGTGGAAACCAAATGATGAGCCAACCCGGGCGCGGGCTGTCGATCAGGTGGGGAAGATCGAACTGCAGCATTATGCTGGCAAAGAACCATAGCCCCAGTACTGTCCGGCCGGTTGCCAGCTCACGGTGCTGCCAGGCGCGCCAGCCCAGCCCAAGCCAGACCGCCAGCCACAGCAGCAGTCCAGGCAACCCCAGCTCCACCGCGACCTGGGTGAACAGATTGTGGGTGTGAATCTGATGGGCGCCACCACCGGCTTCCAATGGAATGATGAAGTTGGCGCCAAGTCCCCAGCCGCGCAACGGGTGCTGCGCGAACAGATCCATGGCGTGGGCAAAGATCTGAGGCCGGAACGACATGCCGCGTTCGGTCAGCTCTGGGTAGGCGGCAAGGGCCATGCCACCGGCGACCATGGACAGCAGCACCAAGCGCTGTCCGGCGCGTTTGCTACGTCGTGTCGTCAGCAGTATGAACACCGTCGAAAACAGCGCGATCCAGGCGCTGCGGGAAAACGTGAGCGTCAACGCGCAGGCCATCAGTGCGATCGCCAGCCACTTCAACAGGCGCTGGGCACGGGTCTCGAAACGGCATGTCCACAGCATGAGAACGCCCGCACCCATGGCTGCGGCAACCAGGTTGGCATTGGCCATGACACCAAATCCGATCAGTCGATCGTCGGCCGGCGGGGCGATGGTGTAATTGATGATTGCCGCGAGCGCGGTAACAGAAAGTATGCCGGCTCCACACATCAAGAGCCTGCGCTGCCGGATCGGGTCACTGCCGACGCCCTGTAGAAAGGCCAGCAGGAACAGCAGGACGCTCAACATGCGCATGAACTCATCGGCGGGCCTTCGTGCATTGCTCCACAGCAAGCTCAACCCAGCCCAGGCGAACAAGGCCAGCAGCCAGGGCATCAACGGTCGCTGCATGAGTTCCAGCCAACGCCGGGGGGAACTGAAGCCAATGATCAGCGCCGGTAGATACAACGTCAGTGCCAGCAGGTACTGGAACGGCTTGCCCGGATTGAACGAGGGACCGGCGGGAAGCGCGCACATGCCGGCAATGAGCAGCAACAGGCCGCTCAGGAGCAGGTTGCGGACAGACGGCGACGCCGGGTACTGGGGTACCGGTCGGTAGTGGCTTTCTGTGTGATCGAGAGAAGAACTGCTGGAGGTGTTGAACTGAAGCCGGTCAAAAAACTTCATTTGGATGCACGCAGATCCACGGCCGGTTTGGCGGAGAATTCGGGCATGTGATGATCCAGGCCTTCCTCGCAGCGCACCTTCTGCGCGTCGCGGCTGGCATACAGCAACTGGTTGTTGGGCAGTTCCGGGGCGCTGGGGTCTGGCGGTGCCGAGCTGGGGTGCTCCAGGTGCAGTGCCAATGCCGCGAACTTGATCTGCGACCTGCGCAGGCCTGATTGGCGAAGGCGTTGGTCCAGCTCCAGGTCTTCGCTGCCATAGCCAACCATACGTTCGTCGTAGCCGTTGACTTCAAGCAGATCCTTGCGCCAGAAGCTCACATTGCAGCCCATCGGATGGCCGGATGAACGGGCCTTGAGGGCTGCGAGCAAGGGAATTCGGAGGGTGTGGTGACGGCGGCCGAAATGGTAGGTGCTGCGGTCGCCTTCCTTGCGGTAGTAGGCATCCACTGACCAGCCAAAGTGGGGGGCACCGCCAGACAGCAGACGTGCCGTCTCAGCCTCCGTGGTACGTATGCGGGTGCCTTGCAGGAAGACACCGGGCCGTGCGAGACGCATATGGTCGGCCACGAAGTGCCGATGCATGATCATGTCGCCGTCCAGTTGTATTAGGTAGTCGCCGCGTGCTGCGGCGATGCCACGGTTGCGGGCGCGCGCGAGACGGAAGCCGTCATCGGGCTGCCATACGTGACGTAGCGGGACGGGGAAGCGGCGTGCGCAGTCGTGCAGGAGCGATGCGGTGTCTTCCCGGGAACCGTCATCGGCGACAATGACTTCGTCGGGGAGCAGGCTTTGCTGGGCCGCGCTATGCAGCACCAGCGCCAACGCCTTTTCCCAGTTATAGGTGGAAATCATCAACGAGATGGTAGGCCGTGACGGCGACATGACAGTACTCAATGTGGGGCGGGCCAGTCAGACCAGAAGTGCCGAAATTTTAACCTAGGCTCCCTGCTTCTGCTGGTTTGGGCGAGGTTGGCGTTCAAAAAGATAAAGCTGATTACGCCCTTCTGAGTCGCCTTTGAGGTGTCCAACGAATGCTGTTTGCTCGCCTGAATCGTCGTTCAGATTTTGCCCGTCCGTTCATGAAACCGTATGCCGTGATAAGCGCGAGAGGCTCCGCACTGGGAGCTTGTGCTTGCAGGAAGCGGGTGACCCGTCAGCCCTGTTCTGTTTTCGTTGATGGCGTCACCAACGGCTGCCCGTTCTGCAGCAGCCACAGCATGATGGTCTTCTGCCGCACGTAGTTGGCGCTGACGAAGGCCTCGATCAGTCCCGGCCAGCCATCCAGGAAGCCGCGCTTGACCACGTAGCTGCGGATGAAGCGCCAGCTCGGGGCGATGATCAGCTTGCCCAGACTGGCGTGCTTGCCCTTGGCGAACTCATGCTCGGCCATCATCCGCGCGTACTTCTGCTTCTTGTCCAGCAGCTGCAGGAAGCTGCGGTAGGGGTGGTGCAGCAGGTCACCCTTGAGCAGGGCGGCCGGGCCATCCAGCGAGACGGCTTCGTGGATTTCGCGATCGCCGCGCCAGCCGCCGTGGCGGCGGTCGAACAGGCGCAGTACGCGGTCCGGATAGGCGGTGCCATGGCGCAGGAAACGGCCGAAGTACTCCGAGCAGCGCGCGAAACGGTAGCCGACGGCACGGGGGAAGCCGGCGTCACGCTCGGCCTCGATGGCCGCGCGCAGTTCCGGGTTGACCCGCTCATCGGCGTCCAGGCACAGCACCCAGTCGTGGCTGGCCTGTTCCACGCAGAACGCCTTCTGGCTGCGGAAGCCGGTGAACGCACGTTGCACCACGCGGGCGCCAGCGGCTTCGGCCACGGCGACGGTGGCGTCGCTGGAGAAGGAGTCGACCACCACGATCTCGTCGCAGAACGCCAGCGAGGCCAGGCAGTCGCCAATGCGGTCGGCTTCGTTGAAGGCGATGATGCAGGCCGACAGACGCGGGCGCTGGGCGGGCAGGGCGGTGCTTGGGCTGGGCATGCGGGGTCTGGCACGGGGGATCGGGCCAAAGCCTAGCAGCGACGGCTTCCACTGGCGATGCGATAATTTCGGCATATCCGGGTTATTCAGGAGTTCCCCACCGTGCCACGCCACTATCTGCTGTACGGGTCCGAGCGCTATGCGCTGGCCATCCTCCGCCCGCTGCAGGCGGCGATCCGCGCACGTGGTGATGAGGCGGCATGGTTCTTCGATGGCCCCGGCGCCAGTGATCTGACCGCCGACGAGACCTTGTTGACGGTAGAGCAGGTGCGTGCGTGGAACCCCTGCGCGGTGATCACCTCGTCCAACGCGGTGCCGCACTTCTTCCCCGGGGTGAAGGTCGAGACCTTCCATGGCTTCGATGCGGGCAAGCCGCGCCACATCTATATCCGTGGCTTCTTCGACCTGTACTGCACCACCGGCCCGCGTGATACCGCCGCGTTCTCGGAGCTGGCACAAAAGACCGGACATTTTTCGGTGGTTGAGACCGGCTTCCCGAAGATCGACCCGTTCATGAGCCAGCTCAAGGACGAGCCCGATCCCGTGCGCGAGCCGCCGGTGATCCTGTACCACTCCACCTTCTCGCCGTCCTGGAGCGCCGCCGGCATCCTGTACGACGAGATCAAGCGGTTGTCGCAGACTGGCGAATGGCGCTGGATCGTCACCTTCCATCCGAAGATGGACCCGGAAATCACCGCCAAGTACCGCGCGCTGGAAGGCCCGTATCTGCGGTTCGCAGACGACGACAACATCCTGGACCTGTTCCCGCAGGTGGACATGATGTGCTCCGACACGTCCTCTGCACTCAATGAGTTCCTGTTGACCTACAAGCCGGTGGTGACCTTCAAGAACCGCCGGCCCGGGCCGCAGCTGCTGGACATCGATGACCCCGCACAGTTCGAGGGTGCGATCCGTACCGCCTTGTCGCGGCCGCCGGAGTTGATGGCCGCGGTGCGCCAGTTTGCCGATCAGCTGCACCCTTACCGCGATGGCCAGTCCAGCGAGCGCATCCTGCAGGCGATCGATGATTTCATCGCCAAGGGCGGCCGCAACCGCAAGCCCAAGCCGCGCAACTGGTGGCGCAAGATCAAGCTGCGCAAGCGCATTGGTTATTGGGGCCCGGCGCGGGTTTGAGGATCAGCAGTTTCGGCTTGCCACGATGCCGAGGGTGAAGTCAGGTTGCAGCGAGATGGCTGTAGCCCGGGTAAGCGCAGCGCACCCGGGAAGAGGGCTCAATTCGGTGATTCGGCTTCACGCCTGATGCTGATGCTGATGCTGGTTCTGGAGAAGCTGGTTTTCCGTTGCCAGACTTTGGCGCGCTTCCCCGGGCTACGGGGCTGCAATTGCAGCTGTATCCCCTCTCCCCTTGCGGGAGGGGGGCATCACCAGCGCAACTTGCGCCGCACCATCTCCCGCTCAAGCTGCGCCATCAGCGCACGCGCCTGCGCTTCTTCAAGGAAACGCAGCTGCAGGGCCGGCGAACCACCTGCACCTGCGGTATCCAGCGTCAGTGTCGCGGTGCCGAATCGCCGGTCCAGCGGTGAGCGATCCAGCCGCAGGGCCTGCAACTTGTCCAGCTCGGCTACCCGCCACCAGCGGTTCCACCAGCCGCCACGAATGGCCACGCGCTGCGCATCGATGTTGTAGCCGATGCGGCTTACCTGGCGATGCGCCTTCAACGCCGACCATGGCAGCCAGAGCAGCGGCAGCAGGCCCCATGCACTGCCGGTTTCGTATACCAGCAGTGCAGACAGCAGGCTCATCAACAGCAGCGCCGGCAGGCACAAGCGCCACCAGCCGCGGGTGCTTACCGGCAGCCATTGGGTGGGCGGCCACTGCAGCTGCGGCAGCAGGTGCTGCAACAGGCCATCGCAGGCAGCAGGCGTTGCCAGCGGTGCCAGTTCCTTCAGCGCGCGCCCGTCCTGTTCCTGTTGCTGGCCGCCACTGGCGATATCCACCCGCAGCTGGCGGCGCTTGAACAAGCGATGCAACGCACCTTCGCGCAAGGTCCAGGCCTGGATGCGACGCCGTGCCACGCTGCTGCGCACGCGGGTGAACAGGCCGCGTTCGACGGTGAGGCGGCGGTCGGCCTCGCTCAGGCGGAAACCGTAGTACTGCACGATAGCCAAGCCCACCGATAGAATCCGCATCAGGACCAGCGCGAAGGCGAGCAACAGCAGGCCGGTAGCGACCATCGTCAGCGTTCCCAGCTGCAGTTGGCTGGCGTAGCCGAAGGCATGGCGGCCTTGTTCTTCGATGAAATCGGAGGTGGTCCGGCGCGGGAACAGCTGGTAAGCCGCACCGATTGCCGCCGCCACAACGACCATTGCGCGGTTGGAGATCAGACCCTGCCGTACCAGTTCAGACAGCGGCAAGCTCAGCAATACACCATCGGTGGGAGTGTCTGCTTGGTCGTCGCTTGGCGCTGCTTCGCTGCCGCCCTGGCGGATCAGCCGCTCCAGCTCCAGCGCCTGTGCCAGCTTGAGCACGCGCATTTCCGCTTCGGGCTTGTCGCCGCCAGCCGATTCCAGCCGCAGCTCGGCCACGCCGAACATGCGGTGCAACAGGTTCTGGTGCACGACGACGTTGTGGATGCGCGCGAACGGGATCTCGCGACGGGTGCGCTCGAAGATGCCGCTGCGGATGCTCAGCGCATCGTTGCCGATGCGATAGCGGTAACTCAGGTATTGCAGCACCGCGCTGGCGACCAGCGCCACCACGATCGCGCCACTGATCCAGTGGTGGTAGGGCAGGTCGTCATCGCGGCGGCTGCCGAACACCAGCAAGGCAACCAGCGGTAGCAGGAACTGCTGCACCTGCTGCTGCAGGGCGAACAGCCACGACCACGGATGCAGCCGTTGTTCGTCGCTGGGCACGGGGGGCGGGAGTTCGCTCACAGCGCGTCGTCGTGGTCGAGCTGCCGCGCCAGGCGATCACGCAGGCGTTCGGCATCGGCGTGTGCCAGTCCGGCCACGGCGACGGTGTTCATGCGGGTGCCGGCGGTATGCACGATCAGGGTCGCCAGGCCTGCCATGCGTTCCAGCGGGCCGCGGCGCAGGTCCAGGTGCTGCACGCGCGATACCGGCACGTGGCTTTCGCTTTGCCACATATGGCCACGGCGGACACCGAGCGATTGCGCGTCCAGTCGCCAGAAGGTGAGTCGATGGCGGCGCCAGCCGAACCATGCGCCGAGCAGGGCGCCAATCACGGCGGCGGCCGGTGGGCCCAACAGCCAGTTGGATTGATCGGTAGCCAACATCAGCACCACGCAGGCGGCGCCAAACAACAGGGCCAAGCTCAGTGCGGAACCGGCGGCGGCGAACAGCGCGCCGCGCGGCGGCAGCGGCTGCCACTGGATGTCGTCCGGCAGCGGTGTATCGAAGGCAGGAGGTTCAGTCATGCGCAGACGATATAACGGCGGGGCCGTGCAACGGTAGGTGGGGCCGCAATCGCAGTTGTAGGAGCGGCGTCAGCCGCGAAGCTGGCGAGGCTGCAGACCGCCGAAAGGCCTGCATTCGCAGTTTCAAGGTGGGGCGCCATTGTGGGCGCCGGATGTATCTGTGGCTTCGCGGCTGACGCCGCTCCTACAAAAAAACAAAACGCTTACTGCGCCGCCATGATCAGCGCATCAACATCCAGGTGATGGCCGGCGCGTGCGGCCTTGGTGCGTAGGTACTGCTCGTTTTCGTGGGTGATCTCGCCAGTCACCGGCACGCAGCCAACGACCTCGATGCCGGCCTTGCGCAGGTGCTGCACCTTGGTCGGGTTATTGGTCAGCAGCTGGATGCGTTGCACGCCCAGCGCGCGCAGCATGGCCACCGCGCTGCCATAGCGGCGCTCGTCGGCGCCGAAGCCCAGCTGTGCATCGGCGTCGATGGTGTCCAGGCCTTCGTGCTGGTAGCCGTAAGCGCGCATCTTCGCGGCGATGCCGGTGCCGCGGCCTTCCTGGTCCAGGTACAACAGAATGCCGCCGCCCAGTTCTTTGAGCGTGCGCAGGCCGCGCCGCAGCTGGTCGCCGCAATCGCATTTGAGGGAGCCGAACAGGTCGCCGGTGAGGCAGGAGGAGTGCACGCGCACCGGCACGATGCCGCTCATGTCCGGATTGCCAACGATCACCGCAACCTGGTCACGCTGTGCCACGCCGCCACGGAACACGGCGAACTCGCTCATGCCGACGTCACGCAGCGGCACTGGCGAGCGCGTCACCAGTTCGTGGTCCTGGCCAGCCTGGCCTGCACCTTCGTACAGGGCGGTGGTGTCCAGCTGCAGGCAGTCATCGAAGGGGCTGCCTGCGGCATCCAGTTCCACCGAGATCATGGCCGGCAACAGCAAGCCCAGCCGCGCCACTTCCACCGTCGCTGCATCCAGCGCATTGCCACTGGCTTGCGCGTCGGCCGGCGCAACCGCATCGCGCAGGTAGGCCAGCGCTGGCAGTTCGGTGAACTCACGATCAGCCAGTGGCAGGTGGATGCCGTTGGCAGCGTTGATGCCCAGCGTCTGCGCGCGCGCTGCACTCAGGAACAGGTAGTGGCGACCTTGCGCGGCCTCGGCAAAGGCGGCGTAGCCTTCCGGCGAGCTGCTGTCCAGGGCAATGCTGGCCAGTCGTTGCCGGCCATCGCTGATCACTACCGGGCGGCCCGCACGGAGTTCGGCGGCGGCACGCTCGCAGCGGATGGCGGCGGTCTGGCCGAAGTAGGACGGGCTGGCGGAAGCGGGGCTGTTCATTTGAAACCTTATGGGGGCCGTTGGCAGTCGAATCAATCGAGCGGCACGGGTGACGCAGTGTTGCAGCAGCAGGTTCAGTGCGGGTGACGGGCGGTAGCGTAAGGGTCGTGCTCGCCGCTGCCGGGTGGCCGCAGCGTGTAGCGCTTGTAGGTCCACTGGTACTGCGCAGGATCGCGGCGGGCGATGCGCTCGATGCCAGCATTGAGGGTAGCGGCGGCAAGTTGCAGATCCGGGTCGGCGATTTGGGTCTCGGCCGGTTCGATGTGCAGGGCGAAGTCCAGGTTGGGCCCGGTGCGCTCGCACCAGCCGTACAGCAGGGTGGCGCCGGTACGTTCGGCCAGACGGTTGACCAGGGTCATGGTCAGCGCCTGCATGCCAAAGAACGGCACGAATACGCCGTCGCCGTTCTTGGGTTGCTGGTCGGGCAGGATGCCGGTCGCGCCGCCGTCCTTGAGCACCTTGAACAATTGTCGCACGGCCGGGCCTTCGGCACGCACCTGGCGCACGTTGTCGCCGCCGCGGCACAGCTGCAGGAATTCATCGCCGACCGGGTTCTCCGGCGGCGCATAGACGATGGCGATCGGCCCGCGCGAGGCCAGCCACTGGTTCAGCAGCTCCCAGTTGCCGTAATGCGGGGCAATCACGATCACCCCCTTGCCCGACGCGAGCGCAGCGTCATACAGCTCCTGGCCGTGGCGTTCGCGCAGGTGCCGGGACAGGTTCTGCGCAGGGTCGTGGGTCCACAGGTACAGGGTTTCCAGCGCCTGGCGGGCGGTGGTGCGCAGCACCTCGCGGTGCAGGCGCGCGCGCTGGGCGGGGTCCAGCTCCGGGTAGACCAGCTCCAGGTTGCGGCGGGTCACCCGGCTTTCGCGGGCATTGATGCTGCGCCACAGCCAGGCCACCGTGTCGGCCAAGGTCCGTTGCCAGGACCAGGGCAGGTGGGTCAGGGCACAGGCGAGGCGGTAATAGAGCTTGGCGGTGGATTGCGGTTTCATTCCCCCAAGTTTAGCCGCTGGCGCCCGGTGCTATGGTGCCCGGCCCTACAGCAGGAGCTGCCAATGCTTTGCCTGATCCAACGTGTCACCCAGGCCTCGGTCACCGTCGACGATGCCGTGGTCGGGCAGATCGGCCCGGGCCTGCTGGCCCTGGTGGGAGTCGAGCCGGGCGACGATGAAGCGATGCTGTCGCGGATGGCGGACAGGCTGCTCGGTTACCGGGTTTTCGCCGACGATGCCGGCAAGATGAACCTTTCCTTGCGCGATACCAGTGGTGGGCTGCTGCTGGTCAGCCAGTTCACCCTGGCCGCCGATACCCGTTCAGGCATGCGTCCGAGCTTCACCAGCGCCGCGCCGCCGGCCGAGGCTGAACGGCTTTTCAACCGATTGGTGGCTATCTGCCGTGAAAAACACAGCCCAGGGGTGGAAATTGGCCGCTTTGGTGCCCATATGGTTGTCAGCCTGATCAACGATGGGCCCGTAACCTTTCTGCTCAGACCGTAGCGCGCCGCGAACCCACCGCCCCGGCAAGCGCTATGCTGCGCTGGTATAATGCTAGGTTCCCATCTTCACAATCGCCGGTGGCGCGAGCATTACATGGCCAACGAACGTCCTGCCCAGCAAAACGACATCAAGCTTCTGATCAGCAAGGGCCTGGAACAGGGCTACCTGACCTACGCCGAAGTTAACGATCATCTGCCCGACGACATGGTCGATCCGGAGCAGATCGAAGACATCATCGGCCTGATCACCGGCATGGGCATCGATGTCCACGAAGTTGCCCCGGACGCCGACACGCTGATGCTCAGCGACGGCAACACCGGCAACCGTGAAGTCGATGATACCGCCGCTGAAGAAGCTGCTGCTGCACTTACCGCACTCGACACCGAAGGTGGCCGCACCACCGACCCGGTGCGCATGTACATGCGCGAAATGGGTACGGTCGAGCTGCTGACCCGCGAAGGCGAAATCGCCATCGCCAAGCGCATCGAAGAAGGCCTGGGCCAGGTGCAGGCTGCACTGGGCACCTTCCCGTTGGCCGTTGAGTCGGTATTGGCCGACTACGAACTGCACAAGGAGGGCAAGAAGCGCCTGGCCGAAGTGATCGTCGGCTTCAACGACCTGGTCGAGGAAGCACCGGCACCGGCCGTTGCCGAAGACACCAGCGATGACGCTGATGCAGACGGTGATGAAGACGACGACGGCGACGACGTCGAGGAAGAAGCCGGCCCGACCGGTCCGGATCCGGTGGAAGTGGCTGCCCGCATGGAGCAGCTGGCCGCCGACCTGGCCAAGTTCAAGAAGGCGCACGCCAAGGGCGACGTCAAGGCCCAGGCCAAGCTGCGCGAGGAAATCTCGGCCACCTTCGTGACCCTGAAGCTGCCGCTGCCGCTGACCGACGTGCTGGTGCGCCTGCTGCGCGACACCATGGCCCAGGTCAAGTCGCAGGAGCGCCGCGTGCTGCACCTGGCTACCATCACCGCCCGTATGCCGCGTAAGGATTTCATCCGCTCGTGGGAAGGCAACCAGACGAATCTGGAGTGGGTGGAAGACGCAATCAAGCGTAAGCAGAAGTGGTCGTCGGCCCTGCGTGACGTCAAGGACCAGATCGTGTCCGAGCAGCAGGCCACCATCGACCTGGAAAAGAACACCCAGCTGAGCCTGGACGAGCTGAAGGAAATCAGCCGCGTCATGGCCTACGGCGAAGCCAAGGCGCGCAAGGCCAAGAAGGAAATGGTCGAGGCCAACCTGCGCCTGGTCATCTCCATCGCCAAGAAGTACACCAATCGCGGCCTGCAGTTCCTGGACCTGATCCAGGAGGGCAACATCGGCCTGATGAAGGCCGTGGACAAGTTCGAATACCGTCGCGGTTACAAGTTCTCGACCTATGCCACCTGGTGGATCCGCCAGGCGATCACCCGTTCGATCGCCGACCAGGCCCGCACCATCCGTATCCCGGTGCACATGATCGAGACGATCAACAAGTTGAACCGCATTTCCCGCCAGATGCTCCAGCAGTACGGCCGCGAGGCTACGCCGGAGGAGCTGGCCAAGGAAATGGACATGCCGGAAGACAAGATCCGCAAGGTGATGAAGATCG